>WBZS01001342.1_pt1 | contig 20006 bp, 14 predicted proteins | sample 5204201 | NCBI WGS metagenome assembly WBZS01 (sample SAMN12344357, study PRJNA552823) | activated sludge metagenome | biome: Activated sludge suspended growth; feature: Nitrification reactor; material: Wastewater; isolation source: activated sludge from nitrification reactor of wastewater...
GTGTGATGCAGCACATCGAGGAGGCCGGCGTGCACTCCGGCGACAGCGCCTGTGTGCTTCCGCCCTGGAAGATCAGCAACTATCACCTCAACATCATCGAGGACTACACCGAGCAATTGGGCCGGGCCCTCGCGGTCAGGGGCCTGATGAACATCCAGTACGCGATCAAGGACGACGAGGTGTTCGTCCTCGAGGTCAACCCGCGCGCCTCGCGGACCGTGCCCTTCGTCAGCAAGGCGACGGGCGCGCCGCTGGCCAAGCTTGCCGCTCAGGTGATGGCCGGCAAGACGCTGGCCGAGCTGGGCTTCACCCAGACCCCGCGCGTCGATGGCTTCTTCGTCAAAGAAGTCGTGTTGCCGTTCAAGAAGTTCCCGGGCACCGACTACCGCCTTGGGCCCGAGATGCGCTCGACCGGCGAGGTGATGGGCCACGCCGCGCGCTTCGGCCACGCCTTTGCCAAGGCCGAGCTCGCGGCCGGGACCCCGTTGCCGACGACGGGCAACGTCTTCCTGACTGTCAACGACTTCGACAAGGGCGCGGCGCTCAAGCTCGCGCGTGATTTTCATCGCCTGGGCTTTGGCCTGCTGGCGACGCCGGGCACGGCCGCCGCGATCGCGCGCGCGGGACTGCCCGTGACCACGCTCCAGCGCTTCAGCGAGGGCAGCCCGAACGCCGTGGACAAGATCCAGGCCGGAGAAGTGCAGCTGATCATCAACACCCCGCTCGGCGCCGGCTCCGCCGCCGACATGCAGGCGATGCGCTCGGCCGCTGTGTTGCACGGCGTGACCCTTCTGACCACGCTGAGCGCCGCCACCGCGGCCGTGACGGGGATCAAGGCCCTGGCCGCGCGCGAGCTGCAGGTGCGTAGCCTGCAGACCCATCACGCCCGCCCGGTTTGAATCGGGCGACAAGACGATCAACGAGGGCCGGGAGACATTGCGCCCGGCCCTCGTCGATTCCGGCTCGAGTGGCGGCGTTGGTTTTACAGCCGTCTGACAAGGCCCTTACACGGCGTTGACCTGGCTGCGATGTAATGGGCCACGGAGGGCACGACTATGTGGCAACGATGGGCTTTGGTTTTGGCGCTTGGTTCGACGATGATCGCCGATCGGCCGGAGCAGGCGGCTGAGGTCACGCGGTGGCCTCTCGGATATTACGGCGAGACGACCGGTCGAACCTGGCAACGTCTCGCAGTGCCCGCCGCCGTCTGCGGCAATGGAACACCCTACGCGGTCTTCGTCTCGACGGGTCCGGCGTTGATCGACGGGCAGCCCAATCGCCGGCTGGCCGTGTGGCTGGAGGGTGGTGGCGCGACGCAGATGAGCCCGACCGGTCAGGTGCAGACGCCCATCAATTCCCTGGGTGATCTGCAGAACCGGCTCAACGCCAATCTCACGTACGACGGAGCGACCGGCATCTTCATGGATCACCCGGCCAATGACCGATACATTGGCGAGGCGTCCTGGGCTTTCTTTCCCTACTGTACGCAGGACGTGCACCTGGGCGAGCGCACCGATGCCGTTCACTATGACATGACGTCTCAACAACCCCTGAACGCTCAGATCCAGGCGCTGCTCTCCGGCGGCCAGACGCCGACCCAGATCGAGGCGGCCTACCCTGGGCTGGATGTCGTCGCGACACCGACGGGCGAGGGCTACACGCTGCAGTCGGTGTATGTCGATATCCAGCACCGCGGCGGCCTCGACATCGCGGCCGGCTGGGGCCGCGTGCTTGAATTCCTGGCACAAGGCGGGTACGCCGTGCCGAACGACGTGTTGCTCGGCGGCTCCTCGGCGGGCGGATACGGCGTCTGGTACAACGCCTGGCGCCTCGGCGACTCTTTGTACCTAGACGGGCTGGCACGGATGACGCTCTCGCCCAGCGCCGGTCACCCCACAACACGTCGATGGGATGGCACGGATCTCGTCATCGACCCGCCGCATGTGCTCGGCATCCAGGCTCTGTTCGCTTACTATCATGGCCGGCCCGCTTGCACGATCAGCGGGGGCGGCTACACGGCCCAACCCGGTGCAACCTGCGACGACGTGCTCGACCTCATCACACACTACACGTCGCGCTGGCCGGGTACGGATGTCGAGGTGATGCCCGTCCTGAACAAAGAGGATGCCGTCGTCATCTCGCGCGAGTTCGGGGGCTTGCCAGAGCCCCAGTTCACCGAGGGTGTGCTGAACTTCTGCCAAAGCGTGCATCGCTACGGCCAGTTGATCTTCAGAATGCCGCATGCGCTACCCTATTTCGCCTGGCAGTACCAGCGCTCGTACGTGCTCACGACCTGGCAGGTTGATCGTGTCCACGGTTTCAACCAATCCCTGCTGCTTGAGCCGATGCTATCGCCCGCGGGGCAGTCCGAGCCGGCACTATTTGGGCTGCTCGAGACTCTCAATCGCCTGGCCGCGCGGGTGGATCAGTTTAAGGCTGGCCCGGCGCTCATTCAGACCGTGGCCGGGTTGGATCCCAACCTGCACGATCCAGCGGCGCAGCAGGTGCCCTATCAGACGGAACCCTACTTGCCCGAGTGCAACGTCGCCTGGCCTGACGTCGCTGCGATCTACATTCCCGCTATCCTGTTAAGTCGCTGACTGCTGCTTGCCTGCCTTGTAGAAGGCCCGGCACGCTGCTGCGGCCCGGTGCCTAAAATCGACGCCAGGGGACTCTCGGAGGCGGGAGAACATGGTGAAGTGTGGCGGTCATCGGCGGCTGGGTCGAATCGTGTGCCTGGGTCTTCTGGTGGGAGTCATCACCTGTCCATCCCCGTCGGCGCGGGCAGGGTCGGGGACGAATCCCTCGAACCAATGGGCGCCCGTGCCCTTCGACGATCTGCCCGGCGACTCCTACCAGCGTGTGTCTGCGCTCGAGGTCTACCGCGATGCGTTGTACATCGGCGTGCAGACGGCCTGGCCGGCGCAGATCTGGCGCACGCCCGACGGTCTGCACTGGGAGGGCGTCATCACAGGGACGACGGAGACGGCCCAGCAACTCGGCGGAATGGTGATGGACTTCGCCGTGGTCGAGGACGCACTGTTCGCGTCGACGTACACCTCGGGTCGCGGCGGAGCGATCTGGCGCACGGGTGATGGCCTGAACTGGGGGCCGGTCACACCTCTCTATGACTCACAACTTTGGTACTTTGGATTGACGTCCTTCAAGGGGAATCTCTACGCGCACTCGACGATCGACGACTTCCTGGTCGGCTCGGTCAATCAGGTGGTCACCACCGGCGCCGATGGAGCAACCTGGTCTGTCGCATTCGAGCCGGACTTCGCGGTTACGTCTCTGACGGCCGTCGGTGATTGGTTGTACGCCGGCGGGACAAGAGTGAGCGCGCAACAGGCCTGTCTCTGGCGTTTCGACGGGACAACCTGGTTTGACGTGTCGGCTGACCTGCAAACCGCGACAGTGGGAAGCGTGCTGGCCGTGGAGTCGTTTGACGGCCGGCTCTATGCCGTCGTAAGCGAGCGGGAACCCGATCAGCGCACGTGCATCTCCCTGTGGCGATCCACCGATGGCGAGCATTGGACTCGGCTTGTCTCCGACGACCTCGACAGCGTGCGAGCGTCAGGGTACACCGTCTTAAAGGCGTCGCTCGTTGTCTATCGCGACGCGCTTTTTCTCTTCACCTATGACTTGCAGAGTGGCGACGTGTGGCGATCGCCCGATGGCGAGCATTGGGACCCGGCCGCGCCGAGCGGCTGGCTGTCCGGCAACGCCCGGGGCGTCAACCCCGGTGGGGCCGCCGTGTTTCGCGATCAGCTGTGGGCCGGCCTCATCGACACATGGGGGCCGAGTGAGGTCATGCTCTATCTGCCGATCCGGCATCCCCTGCCGTCGGTGCTCAACACGGTCCGTGATCCGTCCTTGCCCTGAAGTCGTGGCGAACGCGGCATCCGGCGCGTCGAGGCCGACCCTGCGGGTCGTCGATCAGGCTGTCGTCGATGACTCCCGCGGGCCGACGACGTACAGCGCGCCGATGGCCAGCGCGGGCAGGATGAAGGCGGTTAGTTCCGTTCTGCCGCCGAGTAGCGCTGTGGCGATGATCGCTGCAGCCCAGAGGAGAGAGTGGCCGATCATGAACGTCTGACGCGATTTCATCACGGCTCCTGGGTCGGATTGAGCACCGACCGCTGCTGAGGATGTCGCCCGTTCCCGAAGTGGAATGGGCTGCCGTGTATCATCGAGGGTCATCGACGCATTTTCAACTCGGGAAGGCCCTGGGTCGCCCCTGGGGGAGTCACCAGGGGCTCCGCCGAGCCGCAAAATCAGCTCGATCCGCGATCCCACCTGGTATTTGGCGAAGATGTTGCGCAGGTGAAATTCGACGGTCCGTGCGGAAATCCCCAGGGCCTGGGCGATCTGCTTGTTGCTCTTGCCGAGCAGGACCTGGGCGACCACGTCTCGTTCTCGGTCGCTAAGTTGGCTTATCGGGGGCATGCGTACCTCTTTTCGGCCCGCGGGTACCACCCCTGAGGGGTGGATCGACGACTATCCCGAAACACCGATACAGGACGATACCACGAATTCGATAGAGATAGTCGTTATCGACCGCGAGGGACAGGGCAATCGCACCTCAATTGGCTTCGACGTTTTTTGCCGCGGATTGCGCGGATGACGCGGATTGTGGAGACACGCTCCCCATCTGCGAAATCCGCGCAATCCGCGGCAAAAACATGCCTTGTTTGGCCTAGATGCGATTGCCCTGCCGCAGGGGACCAGATGCCCCGTTTTGGCTCACCGTGGCGATCTTCATTTGGCAGGTGGTTGGAATCAGTGCGGCGCTCGCCACTCCATCGCCGTCGGTGTCTTCTGAAACCCGACATCCTTGAGAATGGCCTGGCCCGCGCTGCCGATGACATCGGCGCCGTTCCACTCGGCGACCGTAACGCGTGCCGCACCTGACGGTCGGCCAAGGTAGGCACGCCAGGCGCGTTCGAGCGTGAAGGGGTCGGCGTCGGCTGCGGCCGTGATCCGCCGCCCCGAATCCTCGAAGACGACTACCGGCCTGCCGCGGACGAGCGCCACATGCGTGGTCGGCACGCGCGCAAAACGCGGCGTGTCGTCGGCGCCGTTGCCGTAGACGTTGGCCGGGTCGACGGCGCTCAACATCACGACTTCGTCGTCGGGTGCCTCGCGCAACCGCTCGACGGCCTCAGGCAGCGCGAATTGCGCACCCGACAGACCGGACACGAAGTAGCCGCGGCGGACTTCGCCGCGCATCTCGAGTCGACTGAGCACGCGATACAGCGCCGCCCACTCCCAGCCGCCGGTCTCGCGATCCAGACAATCTCGGGTGACGACGCCGTAGCGTGCCAGCAGCACCCGCGCGCGCAGTTCGCTCAACCCATCCAGCGAGGCCTCGGGTCCCAGGATCCCGGCGCGATGCAGGATCGACCACCGCCCGGCAGGCGCCACGGTCGTGGCTTTCACCAGCGCCATATGGTCGCGCACACGCTGGCCGATGCGGCGTCTGGCCTCGCGGTAGCGGTTCATGACGGGTTGGCGATTGCCCAGCCGGCCGGCGAGCTCCTGTTCGAGCGCGCTCTTCGGCCTGGGTCCGCGCTCCGGCTCGGCCTCAACAGAGACCAGGTTGCGGAACGTGGCGAAGGCGTCGTGCGTGATCAATTCAGCCGCCACCAGCTCGGCCAGGATCGTGTCGAGCGCGCCCGCGGTCAGCGCGAGGCCGGCCTGCAGGTCCGTCGCGAACGACGCGCCCTCGTCTTTCAAGAAGTCATAGACCTTGCGCGCGCCGTCGCTGAGGTCTTCGGTGTGAGGCGGCGCCAGAAAACGCCGGCCCTCGCCGCGAAAGAAGAAGCGGACGCGCGCGCGCCTCAGATCGCCGGGCGCGTCCGGTGACGGGACAGCGCTCCAGATCATGGCGCCGTTGCGGCCGAGGGCGTCGAGTTGCGTCGGTTCGAAGCCGGGGACGCGAGCGGCCAGGGCCTCGCGTTCCCAGGTGGCCTGGGGCAAAGCGAGGCCGCGCAGCTGTTCCAGGGACTGACGCAGCGCATCGGGGCCCCCCAGACGGAGCCGCGGATGAACATGCTGCCAACGCGCGAGGAAGTTCGCGTAGGCGGCCAGTGAGACCGGCCGGACCTCGTTGCGGAGTTGAGCCAGCGTCCGCCGCTGGATCTGATCGATCAGGTGCGCGTCGCAGACCTGCAGCGTCGCGAGGTCGGTGAAGTGGCCGCGGATCAACTCGCGCCGTTCCAGGCGTGCGGCCAGCTCACCGGCGAGGTCGAGTTCGGCAAACGGATAGCGCGCGAGCAGCTCGGCGACCGAGACCGGCCCACACCAGCGCAGGTGGCGGGCGAGGATCTGGCCCACGTCCGGCCTGGGCGCGTAGGATGCTTTCAACTCGGTCGAGATCCAACGCGCGTCGCCGGCCAGGGTGATCCGTTCGAGCCGACCCTCGGCCGCCAGTTCCGTCAGCCAGGCTTCGCCGTCTGCAAGTGCCCGGGCGAGCACCTCGCCCTGCGTCAGATCGCCCAGTTCGCGTGCGATCAACGCCAACTCTTCCTTGGTGCGGGCCCGCGCGCCTTCGGCCGTGTGCCCGGCGCGGGCGACGACGTCTTCGACGGCCTCGGGGCGCAGCCGACCGGTCCAATCGGCGTCGATGGGCGCGACCTCGGCTGCGAGCGGCGCCGCCGACAGGGCGCGCAGCTGGCGCTCGGCCTTCGGCGCATCCCACTCGTACATGAAGATGCTGACGAAGTTATGCAGCAGACCGGTCGCGATCGGCGACGGCGTCTGGCTCTCGATGTTGACGACCTCGATCTCGCCGCTCTGGATGCCGTTCAGCACCTGAGCCAGGTGCGGCATGTCGAACACGTCGCGCAGGCAGTCGCGCGTCGTCTCGGCCACGATCGGGAAGTTGTCGAAACGCCGCACCAGGGCCAGCAGATCGCGAGCGCGCAATCGCTGCAGCCAGAACGGCATGCGCTTCATGCCGCGCATCCGCGGCAAGAGCAGGGCGCGCCCGGCGTTCATACGGAACCGCGCGCCAAAGACGGCCGAGTCGGGCAGTTCGTTCAGGATCAGGCGCCGGGCCTCGTCGGCAGTGAGCGCGGTGCCGGCGTCGACGGGCACGCCGCCGATCAGACCGGGCATGCGGAACAGGATGCCGTCGTCGTTGGTCTGGGCCTCGGGCGTGACGCCGATGCGGTCGCGCAGCACGGCCAGGAGCGCGAGCGCCCAGGCGCCGTTGACGCGTCCGCCGAACGGCGATTGCACCACCAGGCACAGGTCGCCGGAGTCGTTGCGGAAGGTCTCGACCACGATCGTGCGATCCGATGACAGCACGCCGACGGCGTTCAACTGACTCTGCACGTGGCCGATCAGGGCGCGGGCCGAGCGCTCGTCGAGGGCGTAGTCGCGGCGCAACCAGGCCTCGGTGTCCGCGACGGCGTCTTGCGTCGGTCGCGCCAAACGCTCGGCGATCTCGCGGCGAAAGGCGCCGATGCGCGCGCCGAGCTCATACGGTCGATATGGATAGTCGCCGTTCCAGAACGGCATACGCGGTGTCGCGCCGGCGGCGTCGGTGACGACGACGCGGTCGTCGTTGATCTCGGCCACGCGCCAGACATTGCTGCCGAGCAGGAACGTGTCGCCGACGCGGGTCTCGAACACGAACTCCTCGTCGAGCTCGCCGATGCGCGTTTTTCCGTCGCCCAGATACACGCCGAACGCGCCCGTGTCCGGGATGGTGCCGACGTTGCTCATCGCCAGCAGACGGGTGCCGGGCAGGGCGATCAGGCGATCGGCCGTTCGGTCCCAGGCGAGCTTCGGGCGCAGCGAGGCGGTGGCGGGCACCTGAGCGGCGTCGAGGTAGTAGCGGCCCGTGAGCATGTCGAGCACGCTCTCGAACTGTGTCTGGGTCAGGTCGCGATACGGATACGCGCCGCGGATCAGGGCGAGCAGCTCGGGCGCGTGCCACGGTTCCATGGCGACCATGGCCACGATCTGTTGGGCGAGTACGTCGAGCGGGCTCTCGGGGGTGTGGGTGAGTTCGACGTCACCGTCGAGCATGCCGCGTGAGATCGCGGCCGCCTCCATCAGGTCTTCGCGGAAGGTGGCGTAGATCCGGCCGTGGCTGGTCTGCCCGACCAGGTGACCCGAGCGGCCGACTCGCTGCAGGCCCTGTGACACGCTCTTGGGCGATTGCAGCTGAACCACAAGATCGACGGCGCCGATGTCGATGCCGAGCTCGAGCGAGCTGGTGCCGACCAGAGCCGGCAGTTTCCCGGCTTTGAGGTCCGCCTCCATCTCGCGGCGCGCTTCTTTGGACATGCTGCCGTGGTGGGCGCGGATCGGACCCTCGGCCCCGATCGCGAACATGCCGCGATCGCGCATCAGCCCGCCGGGCGCGAGGGCGGCCGTGCTGCCTGGCTCGATCTCCTCCGAGCGCTCGGCCGAGAGCTGGGCGTTGAGCCGGTCGGCGGTGCGCTCGGCGAGGCGGCGGTTGTTGGCGAAGATCAGGGTGGTGCGATGGCGCAGGATGTCGCCCAACACCAGCGGCACAACGGCGGGCCAGATGCTGCCACCCGGCAGGTCATTGAAGTCCTCGACGGCCGTGATGACCTCGAGCTTGAGGTCCTTCTTGTAGTGCGCGTCGACGATCGTGACCGGGCGCGGCAGCGTGCCGGCCTGGCCGCCCAGGAAGCGCGCGGCCTCTTCGAGCGGCCGGATCGTGGCGGAGAGGCCGATGCGTTGCACCGGCCTCTCCGCCAGGTGAGTCAATCGCTCGAGGCTCAGCGCGAGATGCGCGCCGCGCTTGTTCCCGCACAGGGTGTGGATCTCGTCGACGATCACGCTCCTGACCGTGCGAAACAGATCGCGGGCCTTCGGGCTGGTCAGCATCAGGTACAGCGACTCGGGCGTCGTGATCAGGATGTCGGGCGGGTGCTTGAGCATCTGCGCGCGCTGGTTGGCCGGCGTATCGCCGGTGCGAACGGCGACGCGCAACGTGGGCAATCTGGCGCCCAGCCGTGTCGAAGCCGCGCGGATGCCGTCGAGCGGCGTGCGCAGGTTGCGCTCGATGTCGTTGTTGAGCGCTTTCAGCGGCGAGATGTAAAGCAGACCGATCCCGCCCGGCTCGCGCTCCGCTTCGGCCCGGCCATAGAGCGTGTCGATGCCCCACAGAAACGCGGCCAGGGTTTTGCCCGAGCCGGTCGGGGCCAGGATCAGCGTGTGCTCACCGCGCTGGATGGCCGGCCAGCCCTCGACCTGCGGCGGCGTGGGGCGACCGAGCGCCTCCTGAAACCAGGCGCGCGTGGCGGGCGAGAAAGCGGCGAGCGGGTCGCGCATAGAACAATTGTACGCCATTTGTGTCACAGGTTGTAAGGGTCGCAAGGCAATCGCATCGAAACCAGTCCGGCCCTCTTTTTTGCCGCGGATTTCGCCGATGACACAGATGGGTTGAGCGCTACCGCAGCCCGCGGCATCCGCGAAATCCGCGGCAAGAGTCTGCGCTGCGAAAAAAGTGGCGATGGACCTGACAAGCGTTGAGCCGCGAAGACGCAAGAAGCGCGAAGCCAGTTCTCTGAAGCCTGGCGCTCCTGGCGGTGGAGAAGAACCTGGATGATCAGGGATTGCCGGGCCACGATGGACCGGTGTTCTGGTATGGTCGGCCCATGTCCTCGTCTCGCGCCAGCGACTCCATCGACCTCGTGTCGACCTGGGCGGCCGCCTGGGTGCTGCTTGCGATCGCGTATGGGGCCGCCCCAACCGGTACAACGCTCACGGCCTTGATCGCCGCGGCCGATTACATCAACCACGCGATCCCGACCCACGATGAATTGTCTACCGCCCTCGTGCGCCTTCACGAAGCGGGCAGTATCGAGCGCGCGGGGCGCGTTTATCGCCTCACTGCGGCGGCTGCCGCGGCTATCGCTCGCGTTCAGACGCCGCGCTCCACAGCGCTGACCGAGCTCAGGCGACTTCAGGCGTATCTGGAGACTCTCGATCGGGGCGCGTCTCCCCTGCATCAGCGCCGCTTGCGGCGCGAGGTCTACGACCGGGCCGTCGCTGCATACTTGGGATCATGCCCACGTCGTCTGCAATAGTCGCGCAGGCATTGGAGCCGGCAGCTCGCTGTTCTGACCACGTTCTTCCGGTCTGGCACTATCCATCACCTCTGGCCCCCCTCCGCGGAAAACGCCGAGGGGCCTCCGCCCGTCGGCGACGGGTGGCGTTTTCCCTGGAGGGATCAGGGGTGGCCACAGTGGCATAATCCCTCCATGTCCCGCAATCGCCTCCTCCTCCTCACCTTGGCCCTATTCGCCGCTCTCGCCCTCGGCTGGCTCGTGCTCGATGCACGCAACCCGTGTCGGGTCGACCGACCGATCCTCCCGGAGGCCTGGTTCGTTGTGCCCGCTAAACCCGCGCCGACCTGCGGCTATCGGGTCGTGGCCAGCTTCCCGCACGACCCGGCTGCGTTTATCCAGGGTCTGCAGTGGGTCGACGGCGAGTTCATCGAAGGCACCGGTTTGGTCGGGCGCTCGTCGCTTCGTCGCGTGGATCCAGCAACGGGCGCGATCAAGCAGCAGATCGATCTCGACCCGCAGGTGTTTGGCGAGGGCGTGGCCGTCGTCGGCGACCGGATCTATCAGCTGACCTGGCAGAACCACATCGGCTACGTGTATAACCTTGCAACGTTCCAGCTCGAACGCACCTGGGAGTACCCTACCGAGGGCTGGGGGCTCACCTACGACGGCAAGAGCCTGGTGATGAGCGACGGCTCGGCGACTCTGTTCTTCGTAGACCCTGAGACCCTCACCACGGTCAGCCAGGTGACGGTCACCGATGGCGGGACGCCGGTGGTGCGCCTCAACGAACTCGAGTACATCGACGGCGTCGTGTTCGCCAACATCTGGCAGACCAACACCATCGTGCGGATCGATCCCGCGACCGGCCAGGTGCTGGCGCGACTCGACTTCGCCGGCCTGCTGCCTGACGCTCAGCACGCCGGGGCCGACGTGCTCAACGGCATCGCCTACGTCGCAGCGGATCGTCGGCTGTTTGTTACCGGCAAGCTCTGGCCGACGCTGTTTGAAGTTCAGATCGTGCCGACCGCGAAGTGAGCGATGCCGCCTGCCCAACCCGATGCTGAACTCTGGCGGGCTGCAGGTGTTCTCGTCCGTTGTCATCGATGGTGTTTCGGTCACGCCGGTTGCTGTCACCCGGAGCGTGTTCGCTCGGAGCACCGAACCTAAGCTGGGCCAAGGCCCTGACATGAACGTCTATCAGCTTAAACAATCTCTCGATCGGGCCATTCGACCTGGGCCCGATAAAACCATCGTCGACGTCGCGTCGGCCTGGGCGGCCTACCGTTCGCTGCTGACCTTCCCGCTCGAGGACGAGGCGAGCGAAGAACTCGCGTTCAACGTCGCTGCTGTGGCGGGGCAAGACGCGGCGACCGAGATGCTCGAGGTGTACCTGGGTCGACTGATCGATGCTCGCAATGGCGCGGCCTGGCGCACGGTCGAGATACAGTTTTACGATCGCTTCGTCCTGACGCCGGAGTTGCGTTGGCGGTTGCCCGAGCTCCAAGACGCCACGATCGAGACTGCCTGCTCGGTCGATGACCTCGAAACCGCCCGGCTGCGTCTCGACGGTTTCGTCGCCCATGTTGAGGGCGCAACGCGGCTTTGGGAGTTGTTGCCGGGCGCGATCCGGGTTTCGGCGAGTTGCGACGTCGTCTTCTGGTGATCACGCAAGGAGCGTTGGCGTGCATGAGAGAGCGGTGGCTGTGGTGGCGCGCGACCGGGCCGTGTTGATGGTCGAGCACGTTGATGGAGGGCGACGATACTGGACACTGCCCGGCGGAGGGCTGGGGCCCGGTGAGACGCCCGCCCAGGCCGCGCTCCGTGAGCTCGAGGAGGAGACGGGCCTGCGCGGCGGCGTCGTGCGCGAGCTCTACCGCCTCCCGCTGGAGACCTGCTTTCTGTGCCAGGTCGACGTTGCTCAGGAACCCGTCCTCGGATCTGACCCCGAGTTGCGCGGTCGCCCGGCGCTATTGCAGGCCATCGCCTGGCTCCCGATCGAGCGCCTGACCGATGACATCCAGGGGTGCCTGTTTCTCCCGAAGCTATGCGCAGAGGATTGGGCTGGATGAAAACACACGTGGCTTTAGCCGGGCTGGCGACCCTGATCACCGTCGGCCTGCTCGCGGCCTGCAACACGGCCATCCCGCCACGGACATCGCCGCGACCGCCGGCCACAGCGACCGCCACACACTTTCGCACTTGGACGCCTGTGCCGACGCGTACGCCCAGCGGCACGCCGACGCCTGGCTTCACACCAACCATCACGCCCACCGTGCCCACACTCACGCTGAGCGTCGAACAGATGACGGATTCGGCAGCGGTCGTCCGCATTGGGCGTTTGAGCTGGTCAGACGAGACAGAGGGCGTCGGGCCACCGTGGACGTTCAAATCCTTGGACTTCTTCGCTGCAGCAGAGGGTTGGGCCCTGGGTCAGGCTGTGGCTGCGGATCGCTGGATCGTCGGATTGACCCGTGACGCGGGCGAAACCTGGGTGCTCCGTAGTCTCCCCGCGGCCTGTAACCTGCAAACCGGAACATCGCCCCAAATCCTTTTCCGGGATGAGCGCGTCGGCTGGGCCTGGTGCGACGTATTGTGGTCGACCGCTGACGGCGGCGCGACCTGGGTTGAGGAGATGCCGGGCAACATCATCTTGGCCTGGGGACGAGGCGGCTCGGGCTGGCTCTGGCTGCTCTGGGAGACGCCGGACGATGGGCTTCATCTTCAGGGGTTGTCGGGACCGCACCAGCCCGATTGGCCAGATCCCGTCATCCTCCCGGCGGCGTGGACGATCAGCGGAATGGCCGATCGCGCCTATCCGCCCATAGCCGTCGCCGATGACCGCACACTGCTGATCTCGGCTATCCGGCGCGAGACCTCGCTGGGCCATGGAGCGGATGGGTGGTGGCTGACTGGTGACGGCGGGATCACCTGGCGCCAGGTTACGATGCCGTGCCCGTCCGGATTGATCGAGGATCAGGAGGTCGCCATTGCGTCCGCCGACGTGATCTGGGTCAATTGCGGTGGCATGGGAGCCATGCAGGGCATCGGCAAAGCGTTCTGGCGATCCGGCGACGGTGGCGGTTCCTGGCAGTTGATGGCGGCGACAGCCGGTTTCCCCGCCGCCGACGGACCAGCTGCTCTACTCCCGTGGCGGGCTTTCCCGTATCGACTGATCGCACGCGGTGGCGACTTCGCGTACACGTTTATGTATGGAATCAACGCACCCGCCATCACGCACGATGCCGGTCGGACCTGGCGCTTTCCACGGCTTAAGCCCTGCGTGCCTGACGAGTCGATCGCATGGGGGACGGTCTTCGACGATCGGTACGGCTACTCGGTCGGAGTTGGCGGGCTCGCCCGCACCTCCGACGGCGGCCTCAGGTGGGAGTGTTTGCTGTATCCGGAGCCGACGGCCACAGCTCAACCATAGGCGACATCGCAGGAATCAAGCTGGATCCACTGGCGATAATCATACTGCCTGACCATCCGTCAAGTTGCCAAAGTCGATCGAGATTCATTCAACGATATAGGGTATGGACACACGCTGTCGCTTCGTCGCATAACTTGGGCTACGAAGGGATGGTGGGATCATGTTGCGTCTTGCTTTTCGGTTTGTCCTGGCGATCGTCGTGTCCGGTGCGCTGGCCGTGGTCGACGGCGGGGCTCTGCAGCCGGTGTCGGCTCAAGGGGGACCGAGCCAACCCTATCGGTTGATCTTGCCCAGCGTCCTTCGACAGTCGTCGAGCCTGAGTTCGACCGCGATGACGATCGATCACAACTCCGTCAGCCTGGCGAGCGTACCGACCGGCTACATCACCCAGGCAAAAAACCAACTCCGCCTGAGTTACGGGCACACGTCGCACGGCAGCCAGTTGATCAGCGGTGCCGACTACTGGAGCGCTCAGAACCCGCTCCTGGCCTTCAACACAAGTGGCGCGATCCAGGCGGATGTGCTCTCGATCGCGGACTACACCCCGGGCGGCGATCTGGGCAATCCGGACCGTGTCGCCTGGGAGGCCGCGACCCGCGCTTATCTTAACGGATCCGGCAGCACCCGCAACGTCGTCTTGTGGTCGTGGTGCGGGCAGGTCAGTTCGGCGAGTGAAGCCGACATCGCCACGTACCTTGACCTGATGAGCGGCCTCGAGCGGGACTATCCCGGCGTGCACTTTGTGTACATGACGGGCCACCTCGATGGCTCAGGGCCGTCGGGAAACCTGGCCTTGCGCAACGCCCAGATCCGCGCATTCGCCGCGGCGAACAACAAAATCCTGTTCGACTTCGCCGATATCGAAAGCTACGACCCGTCCGGCGTTTATTACCCGAATGCCGACGACAGCTGCCCCTGGTGCTCGACCTGGTGCGCCGCGCACGCCGGCGAGTGCGTCAACCTGCCGTCGTGTGCGCACTCGCACGGTTTCAACTGCAAACGCAAAGGCGAGGCATTCTGGTGGTTGTTGGCGCGTCTCGCAGGCTGGACTCCCTAGTTCGGAGTTCGCGTCCCGATCAGGCCGCGCCCGCGTCTGTCAGTGACGCCGGCTCATCCCAGGCCCCGCCGAACACCGTCTTGCTCAACGACCTTCGGTCGCGCGTTTTCGACTCGCGCTCACGGTCGCGCTCGTCGAGCGCCTCGACGTCGCCAAGCCGACCCAGCGCGATCGCGACGGCAGGGTCAAAGCCCTCGGGGATCGCGAACGCCGCCCGCGCTGCATCCGCCGAGAAGCCGCCCATCTGGTGCACGTAGATCCCTGCGTCCGCCGCCTGAACCGTGAGGTGCGCCACGGCCTGGCCGAGATCGTAGCGCGCGTGGCTGTTCTCGCGGCCGGAGCCCGTGAACCTGGCGGCGACCGCGATCGCCAGCGCGCCGGCCGTGCCTGCCCAGCGGCGGTTGCTCTCGCTCAGGCACGCGAAGATCCGGCCGAAGGCCTCGGCCTGGTCGCGGCGGGCGACGATGAAGCGCCAGGGCTGTTCGTTCGACGCCGACGGCGCCCAACGCGCCGCCTCGAAGAGCGGCAGCAACTCGGCGTCCGTCAGGCTTTCGGTCGAAAAAGCGCGTGGGCTCCAGCGCGTCTCGAGTAAGGGGTGAAGGGTGGCGGCAGGTTCGTTTCGATGTTGGCTCACGAGGTGTCCTGGAAATGAACAGCTGGGGTCGACAACGGCGACCCCAGCTGCAGTGATCGAATGCCGGTTCTGAACCGCCAAAGTATATCGCCCGTCACCACACGGCGGCGGTGGCGCACGGCAGGGCAATCGCATCTAAACCAAACAAGGGATGTCTTTGCCGCGGATTGCGCGGATGACGCGGATTGCCGAAACACGCTCCTCATCTGCGAAATCCGCGCAATCCGCGGCAACAAAGCGTCGAAGCCGATTGAGGTGCGATTGCCCTTTGGCGCACAGCCCGCTCGTGCGCGAGCGAGTTGTCGGGCGCGGATTCTGGCCGCAAGTGACGCGCATGGCGCCAAAGCGATCGATAACTCGTGCTGGCACACGCGCCCTCACTCGATGGCCGCGGTTGCCGAGCCGGCTTCATCCTTGAGCTCGACGCCGCTGAGTTTGAGCCGGCGCGACTCGGTGACGAGGTACAGGATCTTGTGGGCCGCATCGGCGTACGACAGACCTTCGAGCCGGACGTTGGAAATGCAGTTGCGTTCGGCGTCGGTCCGCCCGACGCGCGGCCCGTAGGTCAGATACACGCCCAGGCTGTCGGCCGAGCCGAGACCGGGGCGCTCGCCGATCAGGACCACGGCCACCTCGGCGTTCAAAGCCTCGCCGACCTCGTCGCCCAACGCCACGCGACCCTGGCGGGCCACCACGATCGGCGCGATGCGCCAGCCGCGTGCCGTAAGCCCCGGCACGGTCGCATCGAGCAATGGCACGGCATGACGTTGCGTGGCCAACGCAGATAGCCCATCGGCAACCACAAACGCCACATCGTAACCGGGTACCTGCCGCCAGAGCTCCAGGGCCGCCAGCCCGTCGGGCGACAGCCGTCGGCCTCGGTCGGGGTTCTGCAGATACGCGGCACGATCCTGGGCCCGGCTCTGCACGGTCAGACACGGCCAGCCTCGTGCCGACAACTCGCCTTCGATGGCGGCCGAGTCGAAGGCCAGATGCACGGCATCACGGGCGCGCGCGTGCGCGAGCTGGAAGTTGAGCACCTCGCGGGTCGGCAGGCTGCCGCCGGCGCGTCCCAGGCCGATCCGGGCCGTCGTCAGCCGGCTGAGGTTGCGCCAGGGGTCGGTCGGTGTCAGGTCGTTCATTGCGGCCTCCTCAGGCGTTCCACGGTCCTGCGGCGAGCAGCGGGTGGTTGGGCGCGGCCGGCAGAAGTTCACGGCCCGCTTTGAGGATCGATTGATCGGTCAACCACGCCTCGAATTCGGGCGCCGGGCGCAGACCCAGCACCTGCCGGAGATAGAGCACGTCGTGAAACGAGGTGCTCTGGTAGCTGAGCATGATGTCGTCCGCGCCGGGCACCCCCATGAAGTAGTTGCAGCCGGCGACGCCGAGGAGCGTCAGCAGGTTGTCCATGTCGTTCTGGTCGGCCTCGGCGTGATTGGTGTAGCACACGTCGCAGCCCATCGGCAGGCCCAGCAGCTTTCCGGCGAAGTGGTCTTCGAGCCCGGCGCGCGTGATCTGCGCGCCGTCGTACAGGTATTCGGGGCCGATGAAGCCGACGACGGTGTTGACCAGCAGCGGCTTGAAGTGTCGGGCCACGCCGTAGGCGCGCGCCTCGCAGGTCTGCTGGTCGACGCCGTGATGGGCATTCGCCGAAAGCGCGCTGCCCTGACCGGTCTCGAAGTACATGACGTTATCGCCGACCGTGCCGCGTTTGAGCGCAAGCGCCATTTCGCGCGCCTCGGCCAGCATGGCCAGCGTGATCCCGAAGCTCTTGTTGGCCGCCTCGGTGCCCGCGACGGATTGGAACACCAGATCGACCGGAGCCCCGCGCTCGATGGCCTGCATCTGGGTCGTGACGTGCGCGAGCACGCAGCTCTGTGTCGGGATGCGGTAGCGCTCGATCAGATCGGCGAGCATGGCGAGGAGATCGATCACGCGCTGCGGGCTGTCGCTGGCCGGGTTGATGCCGATGACGGCATCGCCGCAGCCGTAGAGCAGGCCGTCGATGATCGCGGCCGCGATGCCGGCCGGATCGTCGGTCGGGTGATTGGGCTGCAGCCGCGCCGCCAACCTGCCCGGCAGACCGAGCGTGTTGCGGAAGCGGGTCACGACACGGCGCTTCTGGGCCACGAGCACCAGATCCTGGTTGCGCATCAACTTGGCCACGGCCGAGACCATCTCGGGCGTCAGCCCCGGGCTGAGCGCCTCAAGAGTCGGGCCGTCGGCGGCGTAGCCGAGCAGCCAGTCGCGGAAGCCGCCGACCGTCAGACCGCTGACCGGGGCAAAGGCGTCGCGGTCGTGGGTGTCGAGGATCAATCGCGTGACGTCGTCGACGTCGTAAGGGATGACGGGGTCGTCGAGGAACGTCTGCAACGGCACGTCGGCAAGGGCGCGCTGCGCGGCGACACGCTCCTCGGCGTTCTCGGCCGCGAGGCCGGCGAGCGCGTCGCCGGACTTGGGCGCGCTGGCCCTGGCGAGCAGGGTGCGTAGATCCGGGAAAGTGAAGCTGCGGCCGGCGATCGTCTCGGTGTACACGGTCATGGCGCCTCCGGATGCCTGCGGTGGGTCAATCGAGCAGTGTGCGCAGAAAATCGATTAGCCGGTCGACGTCGGCGTCGTTGCTGGCAATGCCCAGCGAGACGCGCACCGCGCCGGTGCTTTTGTCGTCGATGCAGCGCCGGAAGTCGTCGAGCGTCAGACGGGCGCGGCTGGCGACGAAGCAACTCGAAAGCTCCTCGGCCGAGATCCCCAGGGCGAGCTCGCCGTCACCGGGGTTGCAGAAGCATCCGGTGCGGAGCGAGATCATGGCCTCGTTGGCCCGGGCCTCGACCTCACGGTGGTCGACGAAATGCCCTGCAGCATTGAAGACGTTGAAGGTCACGGTTGCGCCGCGCGCGAGGGTCGTGGTCGGGCCGTAGATCTTGACCAGCGGCGCGCCATTGCTGTGTTTCAGCGCGACGAGCCGGTCAAGCAGCCGACCGGTCAGTCCTTCGAGGCGGGCATGCAGACGCGCCACACCGACCTCCTCGAGATAGCGCAGGCCGATCTCGACCGCGGGCAGGTTGAGGTAGTCGAGCGTGCCGTCTTCGAACCCTTCGGAGCCTTCATGCAGGTAGTACCGGTCGCCCTGGACCGAGGCGACCGTGATCGTGCCGCCGGCGAACCAGGGCCGCTGCAGGCGCGTCAGGGTCGAGCGGCGGGCGAGCAGGGCGCCGATCCCGGTCGGGTAGCCGAACATCTTGTAGAACGAGAGCGCGACGAAATCGGGGCGGACGGCCTTCAGGTCCAGCGGATTCGTCGGCGCGAAGGCGGCCACGTCGAGCAGCACGTCCCAACCCGCGGCGTGCGCCTCGTCGACCCAGCCGAGGTCGTGCTGCACGCCCGAGAAGTTCGACTGGGCCGGGTACGCAAACAACCGGGGTTGGTCGCCGGCGGGCCGGGCCAGGTTGGCGCGCAGAGCTTCGGCGTCGAGGCGCAGATCGGGCGGCCGCACGGGCGTGTAAGTGACCGTCGCGCCTTTGGCGCGCGCGAACTCGCGGATGCCGTTGACCGAGTTGTGGTTATCGAAGGTCAGCAGGAAGGCGCCGCCGGGCCGGAACGGGTACGACTCTCCGACCAGTTTGAGCGCGCCGCTGGCGTTGGCGGTAAAGATCACGGCGTACTCGGCCGGATCCGCGTTGAAGAAGCGCAGCACGGCCGCGCGCGCGCGTTCGACGCCCTCGGTCGCCGCGCGCGAAGAAGGGTTGCTCGAGTGCGGGTTTCCGAACACGCCCTCGGCCAACAGCGCCTGGTGCTCGCGCAACTGGCGGGCTGCGTACAGGCACCCACCCGTGTAATCCAGGTAAACGTGGCCGCCACGGTCGAGGCGGGCGTATTCGGTGGCGCGCAAAGCTTCGAAGTCCGTGCTTGTGCCAGGGTTCGTCGGTTCGAACGTACAGTCAGGCGTGAGGTCGGTCGCCGAGGCGATCATCGCGGGTCCGCCGACAGCTTGCGCAGCGCCTTGATCAGGGCGTGATTGCCCTCGTGGCCCAGGCCGTCGGCCTGGAGCACACGGTACAGGTTGAAGACCAGGCTGGTCGCCAGCAGCGGCACGCCGAGCGCGTCGCCCTCGCGCAGGCACAGCCGCACGTCCTTCTGCTGAAGGTCGATGGTGAAGCCTGGGCGCCAGTCGTCGGCCAGGATCTGCGGGCCGCGGTTGCTGAGCATCCAGCTCCCGGCGGCGCCGCCGCTGACCGCCGCCAGCGCCTTCTGCAGGTCGAGCCCGCCGGCGCGCGCGAACTCGAGCGCCTCGCTCATCGCCAGCGCGTTGCCGACCACCAGGATCTGGTTGACCAGCTTGACCATCTGGCCGTCGCCCGGCCCGCCGACGTGCGTGATCGTCTTCCCCATCGCCTCGAAGTACGGTCGCGCGCGTTCGACGTGCTCAGCCGCGCCGCCAACCATGATGCTGAGCGTGCCCTTGGCGGCGCCCTCGCTGCCGCCGCTGACCGGCGCATCGAGCATGCCGACGCCGCGCTCGGCCAGTTGCGCCCCGATCGCGCGCGTCGCCGCCGGGCTGATCGTGCTCATGTCGACGACCAGGCTCCCGGACCGAACGCCGTGGATCACGCCCGCGGCGCCGAGGACGACGGCCTCGGCGTCGGGCGTGTTGCTGACGCACGTGAAGACGATGTCGCTGGCCGCGGCGACCGCGGCCGGGCTTTCGGCCCAGCGGGCGCCCTCAGCAACGAGCGCATCGGCTTTCGATTGTGTTCGGTTCCAGACGGTGACGGCGTGGCCGTGCTTGAGGAGGTTGCGGACCATGCCCTGGCCCATGATGCCAAGGCC
>WBZS01001343.1_pt1 | contig 19999 bp, 9 predicted proteins | sample 5204201 | NCBI WGS metagenome assembly WBZS01 (sample SAMN12344357, study PRJNA552823) | activated sludge metagenome | biome: Activated sludge suspended growth; feature: Nitrification reactor; material: Wastewater; isolation source: activated sludge from nitrification reactor of wastewater treatment...
CACGGCCAAATCGAAATTCACGATTTCGGGCGGCAAATCGTCGACTGGGCGAAGCAGGATGCGGCGTTGCCCCGTGACGTTGTCTTCATCTTTGTAATGGAAGACGAAATCGTTCGTGCGAACCAGATTCGTCAGCCGTACCGAGAAGCCCTTGCCATCGGCGTCGAGCGCGACCTTCTCGTCCGGCACGGTGGTGCCCGCGTCCCGTTTCGCCGGCGCGTGGATCTTGACCGGAGCAACCAGTACCCGGTCGAAACGTGCCTTGAGCGTGATGTCTGATCCCAAGGGCAGATCGATCGCGGTGGTATCGCCAGTGATGGAAAGATTGAAATCCTTGAACTGCTGCCGCTGCCCCTTGAGGGGAAGCTGATCGCCACCTTGTAAGCGATGGTAGAGGTACGCGGGTTCTTCCTTGTCGGCTTTCAGTTCCGTGAAGGCCGGCGGAGGCACCAAGGTGATTCGCTTACTTTCCGTGTAATAATCATTCGCTCGGACAAAAAACCGGACCGATTCGGAAAGATCATCGAGCGGCACGCTGAATTTTCGTTCGCCGATTTTCGGCGCCGGCACGCTCGTCTTCGTCTTTTGGCCTCGGAAATTCGCCATCACTTCCGTGGGGATTTCGAGCTTGCGAAGCGTGCGGGCCATGTTCGGCTGAGCGGCGAGGCCATTCAACTGCACCAGAACGTCTTCCAAGGGCTTCATGATCTTGTCGGATCGTAGCCTTTCACGCACATCGTCTTGTTCCATTTGCAGCGCGATGCGATCGACAGGCCATTGCCTCCAATCGACCAGTTCCGCAAGCGCCGTGGGAAGCACGGCACCGCTACCCTGCAGCGTGAAACGCTCGCGAAATTCACCCACCGTTTTCGCCTTCGCGACCCGCTCCAATTCGGCTGCGGATAAGAGCGGCGCGACCTCATCAAGTTCGACGTGCCAAAACGACCAGGTTTCGGGAATCTTGACCTCGGCCAACACCTTCGGGTCCACCAAGCTGGGCAAATCGTTCCACCGCAAGGGCCGCCAACCATCCAGGGTGCTTCGGTCGGCGATCACCCATTCGACCGCGGTGACCTGCAACTCCGGCCTTTTGTCATCGCGGCCAACGCGCATCTCGTGCGGATTCGAACGCGTCGGCTGGAATTTGCTCAGCTCCAAATGGGCCGAGCGAGGCCAATACGTGTTCATCAGCCCGAAATGCCGCTCGCCATGAATACTGGCGACATCGCGAAAGCGATACAGGAAATCCCCGATCGCGCCGCTTCCCCCAACCACGGCATCCAGGGCGAGGGAGGTGATGGCGACGAACGCGAACACGCCGAGCGTGGCCAGCACGGCGCCGGCCCATAAGCGATAAAGCCGACCCCAGTTGAAAACTTCGTTGACGGGAAGCTTTCCCAGAGCGTTGGCGGCATCGAAGATCGTCTTTTCCACCATCTGCTGCGAAAATCCGAGTTCCTTCGCCATGGCCGGATCATGGATTTCCACCGCGGTGATCAAGCGATCGCCCAGTTGGCGTGGAAATCGGCGTTCGAGCAGGATCGCCATAGTGTGGTCGCTAAATTCACGCAGCCAACGAAAGACGACCAGGTAAACCACGATACCGACGAGCACCAGGCCAAAGACCGTGAGGAGCAAAAACCGCAGCCAGAATCCGGTTTGTCCCGTGGGCTCCACATCGCGAAGTTCTTGCAGCCAATCGAAGCCAAACGCTCGAAACAGGCCAAAGTCGAACGCGATGCCAACCCAGACCCAGGCGGCAACGAAAAGAATCGCCAGGGCGATGCCTTCGAACGCGACATAGCTTCGGATGTATTTGCGGAGAATCTGAAGGGGGTGGCGAAGGCGGCGCTGGACCGGATTATTCGCAAGCTCTGGGGTGCTTTTGGTCGCCGAAACCATGATGATCCTCTTCCGCCCTCGAACTGAAGCCGATTTTGCTGGCTAGGTATCCTGACAAAAAATCTTGCGTAGGGTGGGTGCAGCGAAGCATAACCCCACAAGCATCAAGTTAAGCCATCTCGCTGGTTTTCAATGAGTCCACCGAGAACGGAGAATGAAAAATGAAGAATGTGAGGAATATAGGCTGCCCATCTCCGTTCTTCATTCTCCGTTGACGCATTGGTTACTCCGCGGAACCTTAACTTGATGCTCATGGGGTTCAGCGAAGCATAACCCACCGTGGCTTCGATCAGATTGCCTTATCTCGATTTCGACGCAAACCAACGTCCCTAAATCGCACCGTGTCGGTAAAGCGTGTTCAACGTTCAGGCTCTGGCGGGTTTCGCTTCGCTGCACCAACCCTACATGGAACTACCTCATCATTTCCCAAGCACGCAAAACGCGTAAGCAATTCCAAGAACCTTTTTTCGATCATGCGAGCTTCAGGAGTTTGCGGGTCAACCATTCGACGCCGAGCAACGTGACGGCGGTCACCAAGACGATGGAGACGTTGAAATCCGTGACGGGCCAATCCCATTCCATGGCGTAAATCGCCAGGCCAAGCGCCGGCGCGAGGACCAGGCTGAAAACCGCGATCGCCACCCCGCCGGTTTTGCTCCCCTGCAAGTACATGATCAGCCCCGCGAACAAACCCATCACCGCCAACGCGATACAGAGCATCGCATAAAGATTCACCGTGTACCCGGTGGCGAATCCCTTGTCCCACAAATCGATGAACGGCCCTTTCACGCTTTCACGTTTGGGCTGGAGTTCCTTGATGCAATCGAGGATCAAGCCGGCTTCGTTCAGCTTGAAGAACAGCTTGGGCATCGCCTTTTCATCGTTGCCCCCTTCGGTCGAAACCGAAGCTTTCAGCCGACGTTCCACGAAGGCACGGGTGGTCGCGTCCAGCCGTGGCAACAACACGTTCGCATCGCTGGCCAGATTCATCAGGTATTCGAAATTGATGCGTGTGTTGTCGAGTTCAGCGTTCTGTTTGCGAACCGTCAGCTTCTGCATCAGGTATTGGTTCGTCCCCGTGATGGGAATGCGAAACTCGTACTCGCCTGGATCGCGAAGCTTCACGCTTCCCGTGAAAATCCCCGTCCACTCGCCATCGCCCGGCTTGGCTTTCAGGTCGACGAGTTCGGATTTCGCGCCTTCCTCGTTCAACTTTTTCACCATGGTGACGGGGCGAGCGTCCTTCGGCAGCGGCATCATGTTGGCACCGCGAACCCGCGCTTCGAACGGAATCGTGCCCGCGGCAGCGGTGCGAGGCAACCAGATCGATCCATATTTCTTCTGAGGTGTATTACCCGAGGAAACATTGCGTGCGAGCTTGATCCAAAACCGTTCGTGGAAACCATTCTTATATTGCCGCAACCGCCAAAACTCGCCCGCGCTCAAATACATCGTCTTGCCCGTGCCATACCGCATCGAAACGATGAAGGGTTGCTCGTCTTTGCCGTTGTTGATGCGTGAGGATTCGGGTCCCTGGAAGGTGGCGAGGACGGTGCTGTCGGGGCGAAGTGCCTTGACCGGATAATAGTTGTAGAAGCCACGCTTGGGCGTCAGATTCTTGCCGCCTTCGGGTGCGACGGGTGCTCCCCAGAAAAACTGATTCCATCCGGCAGTCAAGTCCTCGGCCGACTCGTCCAGGCGAAGGAAGTCGAACGCACCTGCCGCCGGTGCGAATTTCAAAGGGTAAGGATCTGTCGTTTTGTGGGCGGCCGCGACCATCAGGCCATGAAGTCGGCTGTCTTCCAGCTCGACCGGGAAGATTGTTTTCAGGGCGGAAAGATCGACGCCACCTTGCCGTGCGACCTGGTACGTGAAGACAGGCCCCGCCACAAAAACGACCCCGCCGCCGTGCGAGTTCACCCATTCCTTCAAATTGCTCAACTGCATGGGCGAAAGCAACGACCAATCCGGATCGATGGCAATGACGACATCATGCTCATTCAAGCTCATGAACTTGTGGGCCGGATCTTCCGCTCCCAGCCGATCGGGAAAGTTGTTGAGCAAGCGTTCTTTATCCACGTCTTGGTCGACATGGTCTTCTTTCGCCGTCTGCAGATAGACGGTGAGATCGATGCGTTTATGAATCGTCTCGCGATAAAGAAGCGAACGCACGAACTGATATTCCCGCGTCGGCCCGCCAGCCATCAAGAGCACGCGCAGCTTCCGTTTTTGGACCAAGACTTCAACAGGCTCGCTTTCATGCTCCGCTTTCGGATAGGATTCCCGGGCATGGCGAGGCACGCGCGCGACGATTTTCCAGGTACCTTCCAAAAGCCCATTGGAATCATCCGCGGACTTGATCTGTTTGAGATCTTGGAGGTCGATTTCAAATTCGACGGTGCCCACGGGATTATCCCCCGCGCCCTGGAATTTGCCGACTTTGGGTCCCAAGGTGAACGCCTTTTCGCCCGCGACGGGTTCTCCCGCATTGTCCTTGATGCGAACCAGATCGAGAAACACCTGAAAGGGCTCGTCGACCAATCCTTGACCGATCACGGGGATCTTGAGCGGAAACTTGTCGTCCGGCTGCGCGAGTTCAGGAGCCAAGATGTCTTCGATGCGAATGTTCGCAGGTTGGCGGTCCTCTCCCACGCCCACGGTGATGACGGGCACACTTCGCCCTTTTTGATTGACGCGATCGAGGAATTCCCGCATCGTCTCGTCGCTGCCGGCGTTATTTTGACCGTCCGAAAAGATGATGATCGATTGAAGCAGGCTGTTGTTTTCCAGCTTCATCATTTGCAGCGCCGACCCGCCCAGATTCGTCCCCGAGGTCAAATTGTCGAGATGGTCTTCGCGTTTGATTTTCAGTTCGGCTTTTTTCTTGTCGTCGACGCCGGCGGGCAAGGCGATGTTCTCTTTCGAGACTTTGAGCCAAGCGCTAAAATCGCCCGATTCGAAGGAAGTTCCTTTGGCGAACTTGCGAATATCCGTTTCATCCAGGATCGGGCCGAACCGGTACGCAGTCACGTCGGTTCGCCCGACGATGGTCGGCAAAAACGCCGCGTCTTGGCCTTCTTTTTTGGCGTTGAGAAACTGGATGACTTTTTCTTGGCGCGTGGGCAGTTTCGTGACGTCTTGGCCCAGCTCCGGAATATCGTCCTGCTTGCTCATGCTTCCGGAAACATCGAACAGGAACAACACACGGGGATGGGTCACCACTTCTTCGAAATATTGACATCCTGGCAATAAAAAGACCGTAGCCAACATGACGTAGACACAGGTCCTTAACAGCCCCAAGAAACTGGCCCAAACCGGGTGAATCGAACGTGCGTCACGCAGGTACATCATCCCCACGTAAAAGAACGCGATGCCAAGGATCGGCACCATGATCACGATCCACTTGAGCGTGGGCATGAGAAGGTAGGCGAATGGCAAATAGACGAGCGTGCCGATCCCAATGGGCACGAGCGCCCACAAGAAACTCGCCAATTTTCGTTCAGGCCGAAACAGCGCCACCAACAGCGCGATGAGCAGCGCGAAAGCGATCGGCGTGAAGATCACCCACGACGGTATTTCTTCCAGCAATCGCTTCCAGACTAGCTCAACGGCTTGTCCTTGCGGATCCATGAACCAACCCCTTCAACCCATCGATGCAAGCCCGGGGCCAAAAGGCCCTGGGGTTATTGTTTTGAAGTACCCTTAAATGGTCCCCTTCGGCTTCGTCATCTGCGACAGGCTATCCGTTTCGCGACCCCGAAGATGGAAGCTCAAGTGCACGGCCAACGCCTGTTCGATCACGAGAACCATCAAAAACGCCAAATAAAGCCAAGGCGACTCGGACCAATCCGTCAACTTGGGAACAAGATCCTCATCGGAAATGCCCGGTCCCTCAATGCGAGCCTGCCCCGTCGGAAGTTGGGAAAGGAGTTCCTTGTCGAGATCGTCTTGGCTCACCCGCTGCAGCCGACCTTCGCGCACGGCATCGACATTGAACGCATGGCCCCAAACCGAAAGCGGCACACCTTTCTCGGGATCCGCGTCGGAATAATGCAGCGCCGACGTGAAAAGACCGACTTCCGTCGGTCGAAACGGAAACCGAAAACTCCCGTTTTCGAGTTGGCCGAACGTCACCCCCAGGGATTCCTTCTTCGCTTCCTTACCTTGCGAAAGGGCGGTAAATTTTCGCGAAATCTTCAAGGGGCCGGGCTTTTCTTTATACTGCTCGGCATCCACGATGATTTCCGCAGGGGATCCTACCGTAAGATTTCCCTCGCGTCCTTGGCTGGAGAGGTAATTTTGCGTCTCCCATAAAAACGCGGGGTAGAGGATCGATGCCAAGCTTCCACCCGGCCAATCGGTCCATTCCTTGCCCGGCGTCGTCATCATCGCCACCACTCGGCCTTTGCCGAACGTTTGCGAGACGATGAAGGGATCGCCAAACAACACCTGCTCGCGAAGGCTAGCGAGATCTTTTCGTAGCGATTGGATCTTCGGTTCGGAGTTCGCCCAAAATTCCGTCAAGTTCGGATAGGTTTCGCGGTCGTTTTCACGACCTTTGTCCGACACCAGAAGGTCGATGGCGGCTGCCAAATGATACGCCTTCTTTTCCGACCCTGGTGCGACAAGCGATTCCATCTCGCGAAAATGCCGATCGATGCCTCGGCGATATTTCTTGAATTCATCGCTTTCGAGCAACGTTTTGATCCGCTCGCCTCGCACGATATCAAGCACCGACGCCTGGTACGCCGTGATGGCCGAGTTGTTGGGCAATGTGGCTAATTCAACGACTCGCCCAGGATCGGGTTTCCATGCCGCGCGGGGCACTTGGAAATAACGGCGAATCGGCAGATCCTTGAGCGGTTCCCGGTGCTCCGGCTTTTCAAACATCATGCCGAAAATGGGAAAATTTCGTGGGTCCGGCGATTGGGAATCCCGAATCAAAACCTGCGGCGCCTCGCCCGGCTTACTTACCAGTGGTTCGTCGGCAGCCGGCGGGAAGAAAGTTTCTTTCAATGGGACGGGAAAAACTCCCTGGCCATCTTTGAAGAAGAACTTGTTGTAATAAGCCGGATTCACTTGCGGCCCAAGGAAAAATGCAACTCCGCCACCGTCGCGCGCGAAGGTTTCGAGGTTCGCAAGCTGTTTGGCGGTGAGCTGAGGCACGTTCAAAACGTAGATCGAGGTAAAGCGATGCAGGTCGGGCCGTTCGAGCGCTTTCGTCGAGATTCCGCCAGCGAGTTCATCGCCATACACGACCTGATAGGAAGCGCCGGGCACGGACGCGAGCGCTTGGCCGATGTGGTAGCTATCTTTCGTTTCCTGCCGACCCTTGGCACCTTCGCCGTCGATGACGAGCACCGGCACCTTGTCGCGAACCTCCACCGCTGCCACGCGTGCGTTGTCTTCCTTCAGTCCATCGTTGGGAACCTCCGCCAACTGCGGACTGCGAAGCCTGGCCGAGATGTAGGCGAAATGCGTTTCGGTCGCTTTCATTTCGGGATTGAAACGCAGATCGAACGAGACGGTCAACGTGTCGGCCGGCGAAATCTTCACGGGCATGGGCGGATTGAAATCGACTTCCAGCATTTCCCGCCCGGTCAATTCATCCACCACAACCAGCGTCACATCCGCTTCTCGACCACTGAAATTGGCGATCGTGCCCGTGAAATTGATGGGCATATTCTTGCCGGCGATGCGCGTGCTGGGGCGAAGGTCGACCAAGGCAACGTTATCGTGCGAGATGGGGATCCCGCCCTGCCCCGCCGTGCGGTAGGGATGAACGGTGTCGATCAGGCGAATCTTCAAATCTTTGTGATTCTTGCCCATTTCGGTGAGAGTCTTGTAGATCTCTTCACCACCTGGCAAGCCCCAATCGCGTTGCCGAAAATCGCCCAAGATGTGCAAGGAAACGATATTGTCTTCGTTGCTTCGGACGATCTCTTGAGCTTTCTTGATTGCGAGCAGCGGGTCGACGTGGAGCTTCGTCGCCGCCTTGAGATGCTCGTCAAGGTATTCGCGGAACTGTTTAAACTTCTCGGAATCGTTGAGGTGGTCGAAGGCGACGGGCGCGAAATCCGCCTCCAGGGCGAGCTTGGAAAACGGAATCACCATGATGCGATCGGAGGGGCCGGACTGTTGAAGGCTTTTCCCGATCTTTTCCAGCAGGATTTCGTTGCGTGCGACACTGAACGCGGATTTGGGAGCTTCGTTTTCCTGCCAGGAATCGAGGGTGCTGAGCGTATCATCGAACAGGACGAGGTGCAGGTGATGCCGGCCGCCCAGATCCATGGAACTGCATCCCACGAAACGCAGGACGAGCATGCCGAACATGCCCACCAGGAGGCAACGTAGTGCCAAAAGAAGAAGTTGCTCGATGATGAGGCGACGACGCTGACGTTTTTGCGCCTTGAGCAAAAACTCCATCGCCGCCCAACGCAGCCTTTTGAAGCGAAGTCGATTGATGAGGTGGATGACGATCGGCACCGCGATCAACAAGGCGGCCAGTGCCAAATATCCAGGATTCGTGAACAACTCGAGCATGAGATTCTATTCTTCCCCAGACCGCGTGCCTTGATGCCACCGTAAACCGACTCCCTCGCGGACCGTGGATCAGGTCTTCGACTTTAAAAGCGCTTCCCGGTGGTGCAGGAACTTCGACAACACCGCATCCATATATTCCCCAGTATGCACCAACTCGTAATCCACACCTTTACGAGCACAACCCCGGCGAACCTCGACGAGGTATTCATTCAGTGCTTCGAGATAACCATCCCGTAGAGACCGCGGATCGCACAAAATCTGGTCAGGCCCTTCCATGTCTTCGAAGCGCGTGGTGCCCGTGAAAGGAAATGTCATTTCTTCCTGGTCGAGCAGATGAAAGAGCAGCAAGTCGTGCTTGCCGTGCCGCAGCATTTCGAGTCCGCGGAAAAAAGGCTCTCGATCGACGAACAAATCGGAAATCAAAATCACCATGCTGCGATTGGGGATGTTCTCGGCGACGCGACGAATGGTGCGTTCGATTTGCGTTTTGTCGCGTGGCTTGCTGATGTGTAAGCCGCGAAGCAGCGCATCGAGATGCGTGAACGCCGCCCGGGCGTTGACGATTTCGCGCACATCCTCGTCGAACGTGATCAGGCCAACCGCGTCATGCTGCTTAAGCAATAAGTAACTCAGGCACGCGGCGATGGTGCAGGCGTATTCGTATTTGTTGAGCGGACCGGAGCCATAGTGCATCGATTCGCTGACATCGACGACGATTTGCGCCCGAAGGTTCGTCTCTTCTTCGAATTGTTTGATGTAAAACCGGTCGGTTTTGGACCAAACCTTCCAGTCGAGGTGGCGGATGTCGTCGCCCGGCGTGTATTCGCGATGCTGCACGAACTCGATGGAGTGGCCGAAGAAAGGACTACGGTGAAGCCCTTGGATAAAACCCTCGACGATTTGCCGAGCCCGCACATCGAGTCCGCCGATCCTGGCGATCGTCTCAGGGTGCAAGAACCGTCTAGGATCGTCTTTCGTTGCTTTCGCCACGTAAACCTCGAGATTCGTAAACCCATTCCGTCGTACGCGTCATGGAAAAAGAGACGCTCTTGGGCACGCGCTCGTGCACTGTCAACGTAAAAAATTCGGGTCGTTCCGTTCCGTGCCTGAGCGCCATGCGAGGGTTCGAGTGTGCCCTCGCTTGGCGCTCAGGCTCCGACAACCTGAAGATCAAGTGTTGACAATCCGCTAGGCCAAGATCTTTTTGAACTGGGGGCTGCGCGTCAGTTCGTTGTCGTTGTCCGGCGTCTCTGCAAGGACCTTGTCGATGACCACGTCGGTGGTGATCCCTTCCGAAGCGGCGGTGAAGTTCGTCAAGATGCGGTGCCGCATCACCGGGTGCGCCAGCGCCTTGATATCTTCCTTGCCCACGTGGTTTCGGCCATTGAGCAGCGCTCGCGCTTTGCCGCCGAGGATGAGGTTTTGCACGGCACGTGGACCGGCGCCCCAGGACAGCCAATCCTTCACAAAATCGGGCACCCCGACTTCGCTCACACGGGTCTGCCGAACCAGCGCTAAGGTGTAACGGATGACTTCGTCGGAAACAGGAACCCGACGAACGATCCGTTGAAGCTCGATGATTTGGTCGCCGGACAACACCGGCGTGATTTCATCGGAAACGCTGGCCGTGGTGCGGCGGGCAATTTCCATTTCTTCATCGAAGGTGGGGTATTTCACGAAGACCTTGAACATGAAGCGGTCTTGTTGTGCTTCGGGAAGCGGATAGGTACCTTCTTGCTCAATGGGGTTTTGCGTCGCCAAGACGAAGAATGGATCCGCCAACTTGTGGCGAACGCGTCCGACCGTTGCTTGGCGCTCTTGCATGGCTTCGAGCAACGCCGCCTGCGTTTTCGGAGGCGTACGGTTGATTTCGTCCGCGAGAACCATGTTTGCGAACAGGGGACCTTCGCGAAACCGCAACTCGCGCGAACCGGTCGAACGATTCTCCTCGATCACGTCGGTGCCGGTGATGTCCGCAGGCATCAAGTCGGGGGTGAACTGGATTCGGCTAAACGCCAAGGAAAGGCAGCGAGCCAAACTGCTGATCATCAACGTTTTCGCGAGGCCGGGCACCCCTTCCAGGATGCAATGACCTCGGCTGAACAACGCGATCAACAATTCTTCGATGACTTTATCTTGGCCCACGATCACGCGTGCCAACTGCCCTTTCAGATCGGCGAACGCCTTGCTTAAAAGTTGTCCGGCCTGAATATCGTTACCCGCCAACATTTCAGAGTGGTTCATGGAATAACCAGTAAGCTTAGGGTTATCGGAAATTCTATCGGTTCGACCTATCTATCGGACTAGGGTAGGCATTTCGACGCATTCGGCGATGGGGCGAGAGAATCGTCGAAGGAGCCTGGGGGAGGGCATTTGGCTTCGTCGTGGCGCTGTCTTCGGTTGCATGGATGGCTTAGCCGGACGCGCAAGCGACGGCGGCACCTTGCGAAAACGTCCTGTCGACCCGCCGTCATGAAGATTCCGTCGCTCGCGCGTCCGGCTAACGGTGATTCCGCACGGGTGCGTCATTTCGTAAACACCGGCAGGGTCGCTCGATCCAGTTGCAAGATCGTGGTGTAGACCGCCGTCGAATACACGGGGCCCACGCTGAACCCGCCGCCCGAGGGCCAACTTCCATCGGCATTTTGCGTGCGCATGAGGCGTTCGAACAGGTCTTTTTTGTACGCCGTCCACGTCACCGCGCCCGCCGCATTGCCGAACATCTTCTCCCAGCCATCATCACCCAGGAAGTAAACGGCGGGTGCGTAATAGAAATGCGTGTATTCGTCGTGCTGAGCGGCGCCTCCGATCGGAATGGCCGTCCTGCAATAGCGGAACCATTTTTTGACCAATTCATCGTTGTATTTGCCAGCCGCGAACACGCAGGCGATTCCCGCAGCCGTCAGGGCCGGCCGCTCCCCGCCCGCCGGTGCGCCACCACCACCTCGACCCAGGCTATAAACGATCCCACCATTCACGGTCGTGGAATTCTTTAAATAATCGTACCCCTTCTTCACCACCGAATTGGGGACAGGAATCCCCGCGTCGCGGCAAGCACGTAATGCCTGCATTTGCGTCACCGTCACCGACCCTTCGTCCTGGTCGTGACCGTCTTTCGCGGAGGTATAATACCACCCGCCCTGGGTCGATTGCGCGTTGCCGATGTACTTGACGGCACGCGTGAGAATATCCTTCAGTCGCTCTCGGCGTTCCTTTTCTTCTTCTTCACCGTACACCGATGCGAGGAATAGCGTGGCAAAACCATGCCCGTACATGTATCGTCCGGTCTCGGTGGGATGATCGGGATTGCCTATCAAACCATCGCGATTATTCCCCTTCATGGACCGTTCCATGAGCCAATCCGTGGCGGCTCGAATATTTTTCGAGTACTTACCTTCACGTATCGTGCTGCCTTCCATCAACCATGCGAGCCCGGCAAGAGAGGTCATGGAGACGGGATAATTGTCGCCGTTCGCTCCGAGATGGCCATCTTTGAACTGTCCCATCTGGATCTTGGCTAAATAATCCAATCCCTTTTTCACGACTTCCGCCTGGCGTTCCGGCAGTTCCTCTGCCTGGGCGACGCGGGCAGCACCGATCACCACGATCAAGGCGGTGGTCCAAAAAAGAGCACGGTTCCGAAAAGACATCGCAAGCCCCTCCAAGGGGAGGTTTTGAGTCTGAAACATTAGAAAGACGATTCAGTCTACCGAATCTGACAACCCATGCCACGCTCACAAAGCCGAACGCGAAACAAAACGAGTGATTTCACTCCACGGCCAAGGTCAACGCTCGCTGACTTCTCTATTTGGGTGCTTCCTCGACTTTGGGTGCTCGTTTCACCTCGACCCGACGGATGGCGGGAATCGCTCCAGGTGCGATGCGGAGGACCGGCCTAACCCCCTGAACCTGCGGCACGATTCCGTTGATCGCGGGTACAGGCGGCGTGATCGAAGCCGTGTCATTCGTAGTCCCAAGCCCGCTCGTTCGCAAATCGGGCGGGTTTTTCCCATCGTCGATGTAATGCTGGATTGCGTTGGAGACACCGTGCAACTCGATCGTCCCACGCCGAGGATCCACCAAATAGCGAACGAACTGCGGAATGCTGTTGGAACTCATTGGGCCTGGATCGTAGATCATTTTCCCGGTGCGTTTGTTGATGCTTTGCGTGTACGCCCACCAGCGATTGCCTCGCCCACCTGCAATCATTTCCAGGTATCGGCTCGAAAAGACGAAGATCGGCGTTTGATCAAGCATTTCCGCGATCAACATCTGGTTTTCGATGGGGCGAAAACTGTGCCAATGCAGGTCGCCTTTTTTCCAGGCTCCGGCTTTATTCGTACCATCGGTACGGTGCAGAGCCATTATCCAACCATTCACGAAAATGTTCCGCATATTCGATTGGAAATTACTCGCGATATTGGAAATTCCCTTGGCCGCTTCCGCCGGTTTGTTGAGGAAGACATAGAATCGTTCGGCATCGGCCACCACGTATGGGTTTTTAAGCCCTTTGACATCCTCGGGCCCAATCCGACCTTGAAACACGGTCGCGGAGAAGACCTCGGCACCCGTCGAGGAATCTACGACCGTGAGCATCCCATCCGCGCCCACCACGGCGGCCAGTTTGGAATCTTCCGTCTTGGCGACCGTCGAGCCCACGGGAAAGCTTTTTGACCAAATCTCTTTTCCCGTCAACACGTCGTAGAGGTACAAAACCGAATCCTTCGCGGCATTCTTGAACGCCAAGATCTGGTTGCCCGACACGCGAACGCGATGTTGATAGACCGTCGCGAAATCGGGAACTTGAAGCGCCACGCCATCGATCGCGCGAAAGGCTCGGCCAACACCCGTATCGCTGGATTCCAAACCATCCACGACGAAAATGTTTTGCTCGTCGCCAAAGACACGCGAATTCACGGAGATTTCCGGCTTTTTCCACATCAGGTTGCCACGCAGGGGATCGTTGACGATCATCCCTTGCGATGTGATCAAAGCCACGTAGGACGCCTGAACTTCTCCCACATGTCCCACATGCATCCGCATCTGCCGATTCCCTTGCGGATTCCAGATGATGACTTCGATCAATCCATCTTTGTCGAGCATGACTTGACTGATGTTTTGCTGCGATTCCATCCCGGGAGCCAGCGACTCTTTCCATAAGATCTTCCCGGTATCACCATCCAAGCAGTAAGCCATGATGCCCACCTGGCAGACGAGCAAATGGCCTTTCACTTGAAAACGGCGGTGCGGTGCGTCGTCGACGGAGTTGCGCGGCGTCATTCCCTGTTGTTGGTACAGCTGGTAATAAATCTGCGTGTTGCTGGCCGACGCACCCAGATTTTGCGACCAGCGGGTGGTATTCGTCTGTGCGTCGACCAATCGCAGCGAGGGATTGGCGGGATTGCCCGACGGATCAATCATCAGGCGATGGTGCCGAGCGAACGGCGTATGGTCACCTTCGGCATGGAAGAGAAAACCAAGCATTCCGCCCGTAACGTTCATTGGACGACCCGGCACTTCACGAGCCGCCAACTTCACGTTCCCCCAGGGAGAGCGAGGCTCTTCCAAGAACGCGAGAAACCGTTTGTCGGTCGCCAGGTCATTGAAAAGATCAGAACCTGTCCGATCGGAACGCACCTTCACCTTGGCGAATTGTTCGCCAAGCTCACGGTAATATTCCGCCGCCAAACGCATCGAGTCGGCGTTGCCCTTTTTCTCTTCCAGAAGTGCGAGGTTCGCGAGGGCCATGCCGCCCAAACCATTTTCCGCTTTATAAGGACTTCCACGCAGATGGTGCAGATAAAGTTCTGCTTCGAGGAAGGAATTGCGTTCGTTGCGTTCGAGGATGGTTTCCGCCAAACGGAGTCGAGCCTCGCGACCGACGCGGAACGGCACGTCGAACATGCCGACGAAGCTGCGCATTGCGTCGAGATCTTTTTTCGCCTCCACGTTTTTCCATTCTTGGGAGATTTCTTTCTCGAGCGGTTCGCGCTGGTCTGGGCGTGCCTTCGCCATCATATTGCTGATTCGGCCCCTAAGCCAAACATGCGTCGGAATGCGATGGCTGGGATCCTGAAGCGACGTCACTCCACCTTCCTCGTTATGGATCGGCAGCGATCCGAACTCCCGATACATGCGAAACGCTTCCACCAGATTGCCTTCCGCTTCACGCCCCTGACCCATCAATTCGAAAAAGGTCGCTTGGCGCTTTTGTTTCTCTTTACCATTCTCGGTGGTCGTTACCAGCTCTTCGTAATTCTTCAGGTATTTGTCAGCCGCACCCTTGAAATCGATCTGAAATAGATCCGTCAAAGCCTCGAAAAGGCGATCTTTGGCGCGGGTGGCGAGTTTGGCTTCCGGTTTCGAGTCCACGACCGCCAAGAGGTCAACCACGGCTGCCTGGGTTTGTCCATCTTTAAGAAGGAGTTCTCCAAGCTCGGCTCGCTTCTCTAAGTTTTGCGGATCGACCCCGACCGCCTTTCGCGCTAGTTCCAGCCGACTCGTCAACTGCGGATATGCCGCCAACTCGCTCGGCGTGATCGACACCACCGCACCGTCGTGAAAGACGAGATTGCCAGGGACCATGTTTTCGGAAGCGGCACGGTTATGCGCCTTCACGGTGCCTTTTTCGACATCCAGGGCCAAGATTTCGCCTTTACGCAAAGGCAAGTAATAGATATTCTTGCTCGCCACGCCCTGTCCTGAAGGGAGATCGCCCGTTGTAATCCGCCAAGCTTCGCCACCCGTCTTGATTTCCAGGGCGCGAACCATGTTCTTCCCCACGATCAACGCCTTGGAGCCGTACGCTCCTGCGAAATACAAATCGCCCTCTTGTTGCTTGCTTTTCCAGACCGGCGTGCCATCGCGAAGGTTGACACAGTGGACGGACTGCGCATCCGGAGCCGTGAAGATGACCTTGCCTTCCACGATCGCCGGCGGTGCGGATTTCCAGTTGGTCAGCATCATGTTTCCCAACACGGGCGTGGCGGGACGACGGCCAAACCCACCTGGCAAGATCATGCCCGGATTCATGTTGGAAGGATCGGCCGGAACCGATTCGCGATACGGGTACGACCAGATGAGGCATCGGGTGAGCAGGTCGATGCCAAAAATCTCGCCGGCGTTGGTGGGGCAAACCAACACCCCATCGCTAAACGCCAAGTGCACCGCGTTCGTTCGCCGGCTGGCTTGATGCGTCACCCGGTTTTGCTGCTGCAGGATGCCCAGCGACAAAATTGGATCCACCACGAACGGCCGATGCGGATCTTCGCCTGGCTTGTTCGGATCAATGCAGACCAATCGGAGTTCCGCATCGCCGACCTGGTTGTTCGTATTGGGCCCTTTTTCGTTCAGCACGTACAACTTGCCGCCCACGGAGATCGGCACACCCAAGAAGTGACTATTGCCAAATTGTTTGTCGTCTTGGGTTCCGCCCAGGACCCATTTCAGCTTGCCGTCGAACACGCTAAACGCCTGAAGCTCGTTTTGGTAAACATATTTTCGCAGTTCCCCGGAATATGGAACGGACTGGATTCCTCCGAACGGGCTCATTTGTTGTTGCGGGAAAGGTGGCAACGCCAAATCGGAAATCGCATAAACGAATCGGTGGTCGGTCGACAATGTGCCGATAAGAGAATTTTCGTAAACCATGCTCGTCGCACCCGCGAACGCACCGGAGTATTGCGAGAGCCATTGTTCAACGGTCATTTTCGTTTCGGTCGTATTCAACAGGTACGTCAAGCTCGCTCGATCCTCGACGCCATCGAAAAAGAGATCACCCGCCTCGAATTTATTGCCTTTCGCCGTGGTGCCGCCCTGCATGTGGTAAGCCTTGATTCCGCGGAAGGATCGCAAAAAGACTTTCCCTTGGGTAACCACGGGGAACGAACCGGAGAGCACGGGATGTTTAAGCGAAACCATCTGCTGGATGGCGTTGTCGACGACTTCCTTGGTTCGGCGATCCGAGTAGATCGATTGGGCGGTCGGCGTATCTTCGAACAAGCGGTGGCGCCAAAGGTTTTGATCCAGAAGCGGCGGACTTCCCACGGCTTGTGCGGTGTGAGAAAGGTTGCCACGCATCATCGGCCAAGCCAGAAGCGTCGCCACCTCACCCGATTTGATGTCGCTATGAAGAATTTCGGAGAGCTTGCTCAGGGAGAGATGATCGTCTCCCACTTTCATGGAACCCGCTTCTTTCACCGCCGTTTCGAGCTTTTTCCAGGCCGCCTCGGCCTTTCCTTCATCGCCCGCGCGTTTGTATGCCAACGCCGCCTTGAACAAGGTCATGTCGCTAGGCGGTGCGTGTTCCGAAACTTCAAGGATCTTATCGAAATACAACGCAGCCATGAAATGCTGCCCACGCGCCAGCGCCAACGTGGCCAATAGCTCATTCGCTTCTCGCCCCGACTTCGAGTGACGATACCGCTGACCGACTTCCGCCAAAAGCTCCTTATCGCCGGTCTTCTTCGCTTCCGCGAGTTTCTCCCGGGCTTTCGCCCCCACATGAACTTCGTAGGCTTCCATCCCTTCCTTCGCCATCGACGCGAGGATGTTGTTGGCTTCATTGCGCACACTCGTCCAACGCAGCGAGTCGTTGCCAGACGCATCCTTATCTCGGATTTGGACTTGCGTGTCTTCCTTCTGATCCAAAAGCCGTTGCAGCACGGTGACGACGACATCCCAGTTTTTCGCCTTCACGTAGTCACGGGCCGCATCGATCTGCGACCGGAGCTCGGAATTGTCGACACGTTTGATCGCGCTCAGCTGAGACGCACGCGTCGCGTTCGAGATCGGCGCGTTCTTGTCGGGAGTCACCTCAGGTTTCACCGCCGTGGGTGGTGCCGGTTGTAGCTGAATCAACTGGCCCAGGGCGAGCTGCGCCGCCTGGTACCAACCAAGAGCCAAGATCGGCAACACGATCCAAAATGCTTTTAGGCGTGACATGCGCATCCTCTGCTCGCTCGCTACGACGTCGCGACGTGGCCCACAACCCTTTGATTTTCGCATACCCAAAATGCTTTTACAATCATATTCAGTAAGCACCCTTTCCGTGAACGTCTTAATTCGAACCGGTCGGTGCATTTACGTCCTTCGTTTTTTCGCGATCTTTTCCAAAAAACATCAAACCCGGCAAAACATCCGATGCAAGTCGCTTGGAGATTTCCACCGCCTAGGCGTCCGGCAGGAAAAGATCGACCATGGGCGAGCCACCCCTTTCAGGGGGCGGGTGGGCGTAACCAAGGTCCACCGGCGGACTTTTTCGTCGGCGATCACGAAACCCGACGCTTCACAGCGTCGGCTCGCCAGGTGGTTCACCATTTGCCGTTCGCCTTAGATCCCAAGCGGTAAGACGGCCATTCCTTCTGAAACTAACTCCCTTCCTCGCTACCCCGAGGCCAGCCGGCGTATAATCATGCTTGATCCATCGCCCCGCATAGGCTTCCGGAATGCTCTCCCATGCCTGAACGCGACACCGCACGCCCCGTGAAACGCCGCACACGAACGTTCCGCCCCAATTACCTTTCCTTCGCGGGCACCTACCAATGCAACTTGACCTGTGCCCATTGTTGCGTCCCGATCGAATGGCCCGACTTCCTCGACCTCGACGTTGCCCTCCGATTCCTGAAGGACGCCCACGCACACGGAATCGAGTGGCTGGGGTTTACCGGTGGTGAGCCATTTCTTTATCCAAAATTTCTCCTGGCGATCACGCAAAAGGCATCTGAACTTGGCTTTCGGTTCGACAAGATCGTCACCAATGGCGTCTGGTATCCTGACGAACGCCAGCTCACCTCCGTTCTTCGCAAATTCCGCGATGCCGGCTTTACGGGCAAAATTGGCTTGGGCGTCGACAAGTTTCATGGCATCCATACCAAAAAGCTCGTTCGCTTCTGCGAAATCACACGCAAGATCTTTGACCGAGACAACATCCTCTCCCTTGCCTATGCGAGCCGAGACCCCCACACGGGCCTGGAACCCGTGTATCGGTTGGCGGAGGCATTGGGCGGCGTCGTGGATTGGTCCGAAATGCTTGGCCGGTACCTGGTCGTGACGCCCGAACTTACCATCACGCTGAATTGGAACCACCTCGCTCCCGTGGAACGTGCTGAAAAACTCGCCGGTGCCTGGGATGGCACGTGGTTCGAGGAGGATTTCTGTGAAGGGCCGGGCCAGGCGCTGATTGTCAACCCACGTGGCGACGTCAAACCCTGTTGTGGCTTCGCGTCCGACCTGGATCAACTCACCATTGGCAACATCTATCGCGATGACGTCGCAACCGTGATCCGGAACGGACGCGAACACCCCTACGTCGGTAAGTTATTCCGCAAAGGGTTAACCGTGTTCCGCGATGAAGCCCTTGCCATCAACCCCGACGCTTTTCCCGGAGCAACAACCAACCACTGCTACTTCTGCTGGTATGTTCTTACCCGAGGCCTCGCAAAAGGGATGCCCGCTGGCGGTGGTCAAATTGGCAACTGGACGAGCGAACTCATTCAACTCGGGCGGATCGAATCCCCCAAACCGGTCTAAACGGCCCCGACTTCGTTCCATTTTTCTCAAAATATTGAACACCTGTGCTTGGTTCCATAAACCATTCATAATATTAAACTTGCAGCTCCTTTATTGCCACGTTTGTTTCTCATTTTACCGCGCCAGCGACGAAAACTCCGAAACAAGACATTGACATCCGAATATGCCGAGGTAAACTAGCTTCTAATTCGGATAAAAATATCCTATTTAAGAAAGTGATTTGCTTTTCATTGGGAGGGAATGCGAGATGAAGCGAATTGATGAAGCACGGCTTGAAACGGATCTTGGGTATCGATTTCAGTATTTGAGTGAGTTCATGGGATTCGACAAAGACGATGTGGCGACCATTCACAACGCCGCGTCGATCTTGGCCCCGATCGTGCCAGCGTTGGTCGACGCGGTCTACCAAAAGCTCCACCAGTACGACTCCACGTGGCGACATTTCCTACCTCGCCAATCTGGATATGAAGGGGTCGTTCCGGAGGGTCTGGAGGATGTGACGCCGGACCATCCAATGATCAAGTTTCGAAAAGACCACTTGGAGCGATACCTGGTAGCTCTGGTAAGTCGGCCTTACGATACGAAGATGGTGGGCTACTTGGACATGGTTGGCAAAATCCACACGGCGAAAGCCGGCTCCAATGAACTTCACGTGCCCCTGGTCCAAATGAACGCCCTGCTTGGCTTCGTCTCGGATGCGCTCACGAACACCATACTGACGCTGTAACTCGACTGTGCGACCAAACGGCGAACGCTGCGAGCCTTCCTGAAGCTTCTTTGGCTACAAAACGACCTCATCAATCGCCATTACCAAGAAACCCCAGAGCTCGCGAGTGCATAGCATTCGCGGGCGTATGCGGATCCAACCCCCAAGACTTCGAAGCAACGGCTTTGCTTTCGAGTGAGCCAAGCTCCTGCCGAACCAGCCACCGCCACGCGTACAAGCTAGTGCGTTGTCCAGACTAAATTTTGGGGTTGTGGAGACCCACGGGCCTCTCGGCCCGCGGCTTTCTTTGCTAATTTC
>WBZS01001344.1_pt1 | contig 19991 bp, 15 predicted proteins | sample 5204201 | NCBI WGS metagenome assembly WBZS01 (sample SAMN12344357, study PRJNA552823) | activated sludge metagenome | biome: Activated sludge suspended growth; feature: Nitrification reactor; material: Wastewater; isolation source: activated sludge from nitrification reactor of wastewater...
CGTAGGGCCCACGCACTAGGTGTGATGGCCCGCCGGGCCCTCGGACAACCCGAGCTCCCCGCCGACACGGTGCCCAATCACGCGGAGGATCCGGGCAACTCGGGTGTCTCAACGGACACCAGCCGTGGCGACCCGGTCGCCGACGCCAGCATCGATGACGAGGGCAGCCGCACCGCCCAAGACCGCGGAGACAGCACGACACGAGCCGACCGCAGCGCTGAGTCGTCCGCAGCCCGCGAAGATGGGCGTCCGGTGATGGTCTACCTGCACTTCGACGCCACCCAACTCGACACCTGCACCGGACTCGGAGAACTCGGTACCACCAACCAACTCGTCACCATCGAGCAGATCCGTGCCTGGTGCGGCGCCGCCGGCAGCATCACCATCCGGCCCGTCATCGACCTCAACAAGAGTCGGTCGACCCGCAGCTACCAACCCACCGAGGTCATGCGCGAACACCTCGCACTCCGCGACCGAACATGCGTCTTCCCGCACTGCACCCGAACGGCGCACCCTGTGCGACAGCGCGGCACCGGCGAGTACAGCCACGACGCCGACCACATCGTTCCGCACGAATCCGGTGGCGAAACGTCCACCGACAACCTCGCCTGCCTGTGCCGACTACACCACCTGTTGAAAACCCATACCGGCTGGCGCTACGAAATGCTCGGCCCCGGTGAATACCTGTGGAAATCACCCGCCGGGCACCAATTCCTGCGCACCGACAACGGCACCACCATGCTCACAATGCCCCGGGGACGCGAACGGCCAGCAGCCGCCTGACACCCGCCCGGAAGGGGTTTCGACAAGCTCAACCAGCGGGGGACAAGCTCAACCCAGCGGGAGCGATCAGCCCACCGGCGTCAGGAACTCCCGGCCACCCAGATACGGACGCAGCGCCGCCGGAATGCGGACGGAGCCGTCCGGCTGCTGGTGGTTCTCCAGCAGCAGGATGATCATCCGGGTCATCGCGCACAGCGTGCCGTTCAGGGTCGCCACCGACTCGGTGCCCTCGGGGGTCCGCATCCGGATGTTCAGCCGGCGGGCCTGGAAGGTGGTGCAGTTCGAGGTCGAGGTGATCTCGCGGTACTTGCCCTGGCTGGGGATCCAGCCGTAGCAGTCGTACTTGCGGGCGGCGCTCAGCCCGAGATCGCCGGACGCCACCTCGAGCACCTGGAACGGCAGCTCGAGCGCGGTGATGAACTCCTTCTCGAACTCGAGCAGTCTCCGGTGCAGGGCGTCCGCCTCGTCGGGATGGCAGTAGACGAACATCTCGACCTTGTCGAACCAGTGCACCCGGAAGATGCCCTTGGTGTCCTTGCCGTAGCTGCCCGCCTCGCGCCGGTAGCAGGGCGAGTAGCCGGCATACAGCCGGGGCAGGGTGGCGGCGTCCAGGATCTCTTCGCTGTGGTAGGCCGCCAGCGCCACCTCGGAGGTGCCGACCAGGTACAGATCGTCGGCCGGCAGGTGGTAGACGTCCTGGGCGGCCTGGCCGAGGAAGCCGGTGCCCTCCATCGCCGACGGCTTCACCAGCGCCGGCGGCAGGATCGGCGTGAAGCCCCACTCCATCGCCTTGGCCAGCGCCAGGTTGATCAGCGCCAGCTCGAGCATCGCCCCTTGCCCGGTCAGGAAATAGAAGCGTGCGCCGGAAACCTTGGCCCCGCGCGGCATGTCGATCGCGCCGAGCAGCTCACCCAGTTCCAGGTGGTCGCGGGGGGTGAAGCCCTCGGCCGCGAAGTCGCGGGGGGTGCCGTGCTCGGAGACGACCACGAAGTCGTCCTCGCCGCCGCGCGGGACGTCGGGGAAGACCGGGTTGGGCAGCGCCAGCATCAGCTCGTCGAACCGCGCGCCGGCCTCGTTCGCCGCGGCGTCCGCGGCCTTCACCTGCGCGGCGAGCTCTCGGGTGCGGACGATCAGGGCGGCCTTGTCGTCGCCCTTGGCGCGGGCCACGTCCTTGCCCAGCGACTTCTGCTCGGCCCGCAGCGACTCGAATGCGGCGATCGATGCCCGCCGGGCCTCGTCGGCCGCGATCAGCTCGTCGACCAGCGCCACGGACTCGCCGCGCGCCTCCTGGGCGGCTCGCAGTCGGTCGGGTTCGGTGCGCAACAATTTCGGGTCGATCACCCGCTCAGCCTATCGGCAGGCGCCGGGCGTCCCGTTACGCTCCTGGTGTGGACAGCATCTCTCAACCCGTTGTCGTAGTGCCTTCCGAGGCGGCCATCGTCCTGGTGATGACCATTCCGGACGGCCAGGAGAAGGCCGTCCGTGCCGCCCTCGGCGACGTCACCTCGATCATCCGGGCGGTCTGCTTCCGCTACCCGGACGCCGTCACCACCTGCGTCGCGGGCATCGGCGCGCACGCCTGGGACCGGCTGTTCCCCGGCGAGGCCAAGCCGGGCGGCCTGCACCCCTTCATCGAGTTGAACGGGCCGGCCCACCACGCGCCGTCCACCCCGGGCGACCTGGTCTTCCACATCCGCGGCCAACGGTTCGACCTGTGCTTCGAGCTGGCTCACCAGCTGACCCTGCGGCTGCAGGGCCTGGCCGTGGTCGAGGACGAGCTGCAGGGCTTCCGCTACTTCGACGAGCGCGACCTGCTGGGCTTCGTGGACGGCACCGAGAGCCCGACCGGCATCGAGGCCGACCGGACGGCCTACGTCGCCGACGGCCCGTTCGCCGGCGGCAGCTACCTGATCGTGCAGCGCTACCTGCACGACCTGGCCGGCTGGGAGCGCCTCACCGTCGAGGAGCAGGAGCGGGTGATCGGACGCCACAAGCTGAGCGACATCGAGATCCCCGACGACCAGAAGGCGCCGGATTCGCACGTCGCGCTGAACAGCATCACCGCCCCGGACGGCACCGACCGGCAGATCGTTCGCGAGAACATGCCGTTCGGCTCGGTCGGCAGCGGCACGTTCGGCACCTACTTCATCGGCTACGCGGCCGACGTCACCACCATCGAAGAGATGCTGCGGCACATGTTCCTCGGCGACCCGCCCGGCAACCACGACCGGATCCTCGACTTCTCCACCGCGGTGACCGGCAGCCTGTTCTTCATTCCCACCATCGACTTCCTGGACGCCCAGGGCGACTGAACCTTCGGGGCGCCGCGACGGCGTCCGCGATGACACAATGACGCATGCGTAGCCGCTGGCCGGGCCTGGGCCCGATCGCCACCGTCGTCTTCGGCGCGGGCTTCGTGCTCTGGACGGCGCTGCTGTTCTCCGGCGCCCTCGCCGGCCTGGACGCCCTGCAGGCGCCCGCGCCGCGCTGGCAGAGCCCGGTCATCCAGGTCGCCGCCGCGGTCGCCATCGTCTTCCATCCGCTCGTGGTCAATTGCGCGCTCGCCGGCATCGCGGTGTGGGCGTTCCGCCGCCGGCTGCGCAACCTGACCGTCGGCGTCGTGCTCGCCATCGGGCTCGGCTGGGGCGGCCACGAACTGGTCCGCACCCTGATCGCGCGGCCCCGACCGCCGGGCCTGCTGCCCGAGCTGATCGGCAACGGCGGCTACGCCTACCCGTCGGGGCACCTGATCGCCATCGTGACCGCCGCGCTGGTGGTGATCGCCACCACGACCACCACCAAGCAGCCCCGGCACGTCATCGAGTTCTGGCGCTGGCTGGGCCTCGGGCTGATCCTGCTGGTGGCGGCCGACCGCTGGCTGCTGCACGCGCACTGGATCAGCGACCTGATCGGCGGCGTCCTGTTCGGCGGGTTCACCGCCAGCCTCGCCCTCACCGTCGCCAAGGTGCACATGCAGCCCGAACGGCCGACCCGGGCGTCCGTGCTGGCCGCCCGCACCCCGAAACGCTGCGCCATCGTCGTCAATCCGACCAAGATCCCCGACTGGGCGGCCTTCCGCCGGCACGTCGAGGTCGACTGCCGCGAGCACGGCTGGGCGCCGATGTTCCTGGAGACCACCCCCGACGACCCCGGACGCGGCATGACCCGGACGGCGCTGGCCGCCGGGGTCGAGCTGGTGATGGCCGCGGGCGGGGACGGCACGGTGCGGGTGGTCTGCTCGGAGCTGGCCGGCACCGGCGTCCCGCTCGGGCTGCTGCCGTCGGGCACCGGCAACCTGCTGGCCCGCAACCTCGGCATCCCGCTGGACGAGTCCGAGGCGCTGCGGGTGATCCTGCAGGGCCGCCGGGACGCCATCGACCTGGTCGAGGTGGCGATCGACGACGGCGCGCCCGAACACATCGCGGTGATGGCCGGCATGGGCCTCGACGCCCGCATCATGAGCGGCACCGACGAGGGCCTGAAGAAGATCATCGGCCCGGCCGCCTACGTGATGGCCGCCGGCGACGCCGCCAACCTGCCGTCCTTCGACGTCACCGTCGCCATCGACGACGACGAGCCGATCCGGCGCCATGCGGGCCTGGTGATGGTCGGGAACGTCGGGCAATTGCAGGGCAACGTCCAACTCCTCCCCGACGCCCAGTTCGACGACGGCCTGCTCGACCTGTTCGTGGCGTCCCCGGCGAACGTCGCGGACTGGCTGCGGATCACCACCAGCGTGCTGCTGCCGGTGCCGGAGGCGTCCGAGATCGACCGCGGGCAGGGCCGCACCGTGGTGATCGAGACCTCCGAGCCGGTGGAGTACCAGCTGGACGGCGACGCCGCCGGCGAATGCCGCCGGATGGTCGCGACGGTGGTGCCGCAGACCCTGACCGTGATGCTGCCCGGCACCTGATCACCCGCACGCCTCGGGTCAGCCCGGCGTCGGGCGGACGACCGGCGTCCGGGGCGACCAGGGCACCACACCCAGGTCACGGACGCCGTCCGGCAGGTCGGCGACCGGGTGGCTGGTCACCCACAGGCAGTTGCCGTCGGCGTCGGTGAGCAGTTCGTCGAAGCCGGGCCCGCGCCCCACCAGCGGCGCGATCGCGGCCACGGACGGCGCCAGCACGATGCCGCGCAGGGTGGGGTCGGAGCCGTCCCGGTGCTCGTCGAAGGCGCCGGGCTGGCCGACGATCAGGAACCGGGTGATCGAGCCGGACAGGTCGTCGATCTCGCGCTCGACGACGTGGACGAACGGATGGTCGGCCTCCGCACCCGACGAGGCCAGCGCGATCGCCGGCCCGTCGCAGGCCAGCAGCCGCCCGAGCGCGTCGGCGGTCGAGGCGCACGGCTGCGGCACCAGCCCCCAGCGCCGGACGAAGTTGGTGCATTGGGCCAACGCCTGGGGATGGCTGAACACCGGGGCGCCGCGCAGCTCGGCCAGCACCACCGGCGCCGCCGCATACGCGTCGAACCGGACAGCGACGTCCACCACGCCGCCCGCGACGACCGGGACGTCCGAGGCGAGCAGGGCCCGGGTCGACCGGGTGACCAGCCCGGATGCCGAACTGGTGATCGGCAGCACGCCGAGCCCGCCCAGCCGGGTGGCCTCGAGCACCTCGTCGAAGGAGTCGACCGGTTCGATCCGGACGTCGTGCTCGCCGGCCCCGGCCAGGCCGACGGCGAACTGCCGGGCGGCGTTCTCGGAGAACGTGCCGGGCGGCCCCAGGTAGCGCAGCTCCGGCCGATGCTCGCGCAGCGGCCGGGCGACCCCGTGCGGCCAGGCGTAGGCCACCTCGACGGCCCTGCGGAGGCGTTCGATGGTCTCGTCGATGTCGAGGTCGGCGCGGATCGCGGTGCGGATCACCACCGCCCGCTGTCCGGTGCGCACCGCCTCGGAGACCAGAACGGCCGTGGCGACGCCGCGCTGCTCGCGCACCACCGACGTGACCCCGTCGCCGGCCACCGACTCGGGCACCAGGAAGCGGATGTCACGGAACACGTGGGCCAGCCACGCGTCGAGCGCCACCTCGAGTTCGGCGTCCGAGAGCACCTCGACGTGCCCGATGCCGAACCGGGTGCGGACGGCCTTGCCGCGGCGTCCGAGCCGTTTCGCGTTGCGGACGCCGGGGCCGTGCAACAGGGCGGCGCCGCCCTGCGGGCCGATCAGCAGCTCCTCGAGCACCAGGTGCACCGGGGTCAGGTCGACCAGCCGACCGACCCGCAGCTTGTCGGGGCGTCCGGTGGGATGCAGGCCGACTAGGCCGCCCAGCCGGCGCACCCGGGCCAGGGCGGCCCGCTTCGACTGGCCGGCGGCCAGGGTGGCGGCGGCCGTGTTGCGGACGGTGTCGAAGAGGGCGCCGCTGAACCGGTCCCGGGTGGCGGCGATGCGGGCGACCAGGCCGTCCCGGGAGGCCGCCGAGGCACTCACCGAGGCGGCCGCGGCGGCCAGTTCGGCGGCGGCGGTGTCGCCGTCCACACTGGCCTGGATGTGCGCCAGGGTTAGTTCCTGGTTCTCCTCCAGCAGGCTGACGGCCAGCCCGAGCAGGGCCTCGAACAGCGGCGTCCGGGCGGCCCACAGCTCGTCGCCGAGGTCGAGCCCGCTGTCGGCGACGGCGGTGACGAAGCCCAGCAACGCCTGGTGGGTCATCGCCAGCACGTAGGTCATGATCCGGTCGTGGCGTTCCGGCGAGAGCACGGTGTAGATGCCGCCGCGGCCGGTGATCGCCTCAGCCAGCCAGCCGGTCGCCCCGCCGCGCACCTCGCTGGCGCACACCGTCTGGCCGTCGAGCGAGCGGGCGCCGGTGTCCATCAGCGGGTGCAGCACCACCGTCGTCCGGTCGGGGACGGCGTCCAGGACACCGAGCGCCCAGCTGAAGCTGGAGCTGACCATGATGACGGGCGCGTCGCCGGGCAGCAGGGCGTCCACCGCCGCGAGGACGTCGTCCGCGGCGCTGTCGGGCACCGCGAGGCAGGCGATGAAACCGGGTTCGCGCAACCGCGCGGCGACGTCGTCCAGGGTGCCGAGGGTGACCGGGGTGTCGCCGTAGGCCGCCGCCGCGCTCTCCAGCAGTTCGGTGGACGCCGCCGTGTCGACCAGCACCACCTGCTGCCACGGCAGGTCGGCGAAGAGGTGGTCCGAGAGCCAGCGGCCCATCCCGGCGGCGGCGCCGACGACCAGCAGCCGGAGCCGTCCGGCGGCCTGGGAGGTCAGGGTCACCGGCTCAGTCTAGAGACGATGACGATGACGATGTCCTCCGCCGGTCAGGACACCGCCGGACGCCCGCGGAACCGGCGCCAGCCGTCCCGCAGCAGGCTCAGTCGCGGCAGCTCGCCGCCCTCGGAGCGCCACCACCAGATCACCCAGACGATGGCCACGATCTGCGCCGCGGTGCACAACACGTCGCGCATCACGAAGCCGGCGACGACCACGCCCGGGCCGAATTCGATGACCCGCCCGGTGACATAGGCCAGCGACAGCCAGGTGCCGCGCCACATGGTGATGACGTCCAGCCGGTTCGCCGCCATCAGCGACAGCGGCACCCAGGTGATCAGGTCGTACCAGCTCAGCGTGTAGGGCGAGGTGATCAGCCAGGCGGCGGTGAGCAGCGCGGCCGTCCGCACCGTGATGGTCAACGGATCGCGCCGCGGATCGGTGCCCGGCTCGGCACCCGGCGCCGTCTCCCAGGGCAGCACCCGCGACAGCATCCAGCCGATCGCGACCAACCCGATGAAGCCCAGCGCGCTCATCACCCGGCGCGACGAGCCGTCCCCGATGGTCAGGACGCCGAGCGCGTGCAGCCACTCCGTCCACGAGCCGGCCGAGACGTAGGAGGTGTTCCGGGCCGCCGCGAACAACGCCTCGGGCGCGAACAGTCCGTAGCCGAGCCCGATGGTCGCCGCGGCCGCGACGCACAGCTGAATCAGCTTGCGGGGCTGGTGCCGGTAGCCCCACACCATCGCCAGCCCGTAGTAGACCAGCGACACCTTGACGCAGCCGGCCAACCCGATGCCGACCCCGGCCAGCCAGGCGTTGCGTCGCATGAACCACAGACCGGCCACCGCGAACACCAGGGTCAGCGGCTCGTTGTGCGCCTGAGCGCAGATCGACCAGATCATGATCGGGTTCAGGATCGTGAACAGCACCGCCCGGGTCTGGAAGGCCGGATCGCCGTGCGCCATCTTCACCGCGATGAACGCCACCACCAGGAACGGGATCAGCGCGAACATCTGCAGCCAGAACACCACCTGATGCATGCTCTCGCCGCCCAGCGTCGCGGCCAGCCACTGGCTGAACGAGGCGATCGGCCCGTACACCGACGGGGTGTCCTGCCAGGGCGCCTCGACCCAGCGCATCACCGGGTCGTACTCCTGGCGGATGATGTTCGCCGGCGTGATGTCGTAGGGGTTCCAGCCCAACACCATCAGGCGTCCGTAGGCGGCGTACATCAGCACGTCGGCCGAGGTCAGCGGCGGCACCAGCGAGGTGACCAGCGACAGCCCGGCACCCAGCGCGAAGAGCCGGTGGATGTTCGGACGCCACCCGGTGTCGACGGCCCGGTAACAGATCCACAGGCCGATCGCACCGGCGGCCAGCGCCGCCCACAGGCCCAGCACCGCCACCCACTCGTTGAGCCGGACGATGCCGGCGGGCAGGTACCAGGGCGGCATCAGGCTGCTGCGCGGGCCGAGTCGCAGCGCCACCGCGGACGGACCCATGAACGCGATCAGGATGGTCACCACGGTGGCGGCGACGATCAGCCGCAGGCCGAGCCGGGCGTTCTTCGTCCACTCCTGGTCGAAGAGCGCGCGAGCCCGGGTGACCAGCGCGCTCGACATGGGGGCTCCTCGGATAGATGGCAACGCCGAGACTAGCGGCGTCACCCGCCGCTTCCCCACTGGATCGGCCGCGTCGAGACCGCGGTGTTACCGGCGGTGCCGGATTTCGCGCTACCGTCCCCCGGTGACGTCCGAGCCGGCCCTGCTCGACGGCTGGCCGGCCGACCTGCCCCAGCCGATCGGCGTCGAGCCGCTCGGCGGCGGCTGGGTGGGGCACACCCGGCTCGCGACCCTCGCCGACGGACGCCGCGTGGTCGTGAAGGACTGTCCCTACCCGGCGGCGGTCGAGGCGGACGGGCTCGGCGCGCTGCGGGAGGCCGGCGTCCCGACACCGGCGGTGTTGGCGGCCGGCGGGACGCGGCTGATCGTGGAGTACGTCGGCGGCCGGCCCGATTGGCCGGCGTTGGGCCTGGCGATCGCCCGGATGCATCGCCGGGTCGGGCCGCGCTACGGCTGGCACCGGGACAACACGGCCGGGCGTTTCCGGCAGCCCAACGCCTGGTCGGACGACTGGCCGGCGTTCTTCGCCGAGCACCGCGTCCGCACCCACCTGGCCGACCCGTCCGTCCCGCGCGAGGCGGCGCGCCGCCTCGACCGGGCCTGCGACGGCCGCATCCAGGAACTGCTGCCGAGCCGTCCGGCGGCGTCGCTGACCCACGGCGACCTGTGGACCGGCAACACCGTCGCCGGCCGCTGGGTGATCGACCCCGAGGTGTCGTTCGCCGACCGCGAGCTCGACCTGGTGCAGATGCTCGGCTCCAGCCGGAACCCGTTCCCGCCCGAGTTCTGGGAGGCCTACGAACACGAATGGCCGATCCCGGACGACTTCACCGAGCGCCGGCGCGTGCTCGGCCTGCACCACCGGCTGCTGCAGGTGCGGCACTTCGGCGCGCGCTGCGTACCGGACCTGCTCGACGACCTGGACGCCCTGGGCGTCTGACGACCGGGATCTCGGCCGCTACTTCAGCAGCTTCGACAGCCGGCGGTCGGCGAGCGGTTTGCCGCCGGTCTGGCAGCCGGGGCAGTACTGCAGCGACGAGTCCGCAAAGGACACCTCGGCGATCGTCGTCCCGCAGACGTCGCAGGGCTGGCCGGTGCGGCCGTGCACCCGCAGGCCGATCTTCTTCTCACCCTTCAACTCCTTGGCGGCCCGCCCGACGGAGCGCTCGATGGCGTCGTGCAACTCGTCCTTGATGGCGGCGAACAGCCGCGCGTGCTCGTCGGCCGACAGCGCGTTGGACGGCTTGAACGGGCTCAGCTTCGCGGCGTGCAGGATCTCGTCGCTGTAGGCGTTGCCGATGCCGGCGATCACCCGCTGGTCGCGCAGCACCCCCTTCAGCTGGGCGCGCCCGGCCTTGGCCAGGATCGCCGCCAGTGCCGCCGAGTCGAACGAGTCCGCCAGCGGGTCGGGGCCCAGGCCGGCCAGCATCGGCACGTCGGTCGGGTCGCCGACCACGTAGACGGCCAGCTTGCGCTGGGTGCCCATCTCGGTCAGGTCGAAGCCGGAACCGTCGGCGAGCACCACCCGCAGGCTGAGCGGGCCGCGTCCGGGACGGGCCGGCTTGGCCGGCATGGCGTCCTTCCACTGCAGCCAGCCGGCGCGGGCGAGGTGGAACACCAGCCAGCTGCCGGAGACGTCGATGGCGATGAATTTGCCGTAGCGGCGGACCTGTTCCACCTCGCCGCCGTGCAGCGCCGACAACGGCAGCTGGAACGTCTTCAGCGCGCTGAAGGCGAGCAGCTCGGTGCGGGCGATGGTCGCGCCGGTCAGCTTGTCGGCCAGGAACGACCGCAGCGCCTCCACCTCTGGCAACTCAGGCATCGTGCTCCCCCATTCCGGATTCGGTCAGCGCACGTTCGGCGGCCCAGTCCGGGCCCGGCATCGCCAGCGTCTCGTCGAGCGCCGCAAGATACTCGTCCCGATCGATCTCGATCACCCCGAGCGAGGCCAGGTGATCCGTCCGCCATTGGACGTCGATCAGCCGCTCGGCGGCGCCGTCGCGCTGCATCGCACGGACCAGCCGCAGCAGCGCGACCTTGGAGGCGTCCCGGCCGATCTCGCGGTCGTGGAACATCGACTCGCCGGCGAACAGCCCGCCGATCGACACCCCGTAGAGGCCGCCGGCGAGCCGGCCCTCGGGCGTCCAGGTCTCGACGCTGTGCACCACACCGCGCTCGTGCAGCACGGTGAAGGCGTCGATGATGTCGTCGTCGATCCAGCCGTGCGGACGGCTCGGGTCGGCGCAGCGGGCCAGCACCTGGTCGAAGGCGGCGTCCACCGTGGTCAGGTAGCGCTTGCCGGACTTCCGCAGCGACCGGGTGACCCGGACGCCGTCCGGCAGCAGGACGCCGCGGCGGATCGGCGACCACCAGCCCATCCGGGCCGGGAACCAGGAGTTGTGCAGGGGCATCGGGAACACGCCGCAGCGGTAGGCGAGCACCACCAGATCGGGATCGAGTTCGTCGGAGAGCCCGATCAGATCCTGCGCCGGCCAGTCCCGCGGCGGTCCGAAGATGCCGGGGCGACTCATTGCACGATTGTGCCACCTGGGATCCCCGCCCAGGGACTCTGCCGGGGTGACCCCCGATGGTGGCCGGGGACGCCGTGGGTAGTGTGGACGGCGCAGCCCGCGAAGCCAGGAGTCACCGCATGTCCGCCCAGGAACCCAACTCCACCCAAGCAACCCAAGCACCCGGCAAGACCCTCGTTCAGCGTGCCCCGCAGGTGGCCGGCAACGTGCTCCGGCAGGTGCTCGAGTTCGCCATCGACGGCAACATGACGATCCCGGGCGCGAAGGCGGCGGCCGCCCGGTCGTTGCAGGTCCGCGGCGACCACGAGTCCGCCGTCGATTCGGTGATCCGGCAGCACGTCGGGCTGGCCGGTGCGCAGGGCTTCCTGACCAATCTGGGCGGCCTGCTCACCCTGCCGGTGGCGCTGCCCGCGAACCTGGCCGGCCTCGCCGTCGTCCAGATGCGGATGATCGCCGCCATCGCCCACCTGCGCGGCTACGACGTCAACGACCGCCGGGTGCGCTCGGCGCTGACCCTGGCGATGCTCGGCGAGGACGAGGTGCGCAAGCAGGTGTCGTCCGGCAAGCTGCCGAGCACTCCGCTGGGGGTGGCGACCGCGCCGGTGTTCGACCCGGTGCTGGAGCACGCGGTCAGCGAACGGGTGTTCGGCGACCTGGGCACCAAGATGGCCGGCAAGCATGTCGTGGTGCAGGTCGCCAAGCGGATTCCGCTGGTCGGTGGCGGCGTCGGCGCGGCCGCCGACGGCTACTTCACCTATGCGCTGGGCCAGTACGCCCGGCGTGAGTTCGTCCGGCGCCGCGGCTGAGCTACCGCCGCTCCACGGCGGCCGACAGCCGGCCCGCCAACTCCGCCACCGCCGACCGCAGCTCGGGTCCCTCCTCCACCACGAAGGGGAACGGCACCTGCGCCAGCCACTCCGCCGCGTACATCTGCGGGTTGCTGGTGGTTCCGGTCAGCACGCACTCGTCGCCGTCGGACTCCAGCCGTCCCATCGGTGCCCGCAGCCAGGGCCGCACCCGCTCGGCCGGCGCGAGGAACCGCACCCGGACGGCCAGCTCCCAGCCCTCGCCGAGGCTGCGTTCCAGGACGGCGACGGCGTCCAGGTCGGCGGGCACCTCGGACGCCGCGGTCAGCAGTTCGGCGGTGCCGATCCGGTCCAGCCGGTAGGTGCGCAGGTCGCCCGACGCGATCCGGCAGAGCAGGTACCACAGCCCGTACCGCACCACCACGGCCCACGGGTCGACCTCGCTGCTCCATTGGTGCCCGGCGGCGCTGCGGTACGCGATCCGGACGCGGCGTCCGGCGGCCACCGCCTCGACCAGCCGGGAGGTGATCGCGACGTCGGGCCGGGGCGCATCGGACGGCGCGGCCGCGATGTGCCGCCAGAACTGGGCGGCCGGGCGGCCGACGGATTCGGGCAGGGCGCGCAACAGCTTCGCCACCCCCGAACCCGCCAGGCTCTCCGGCTCGGGCGCGCCGCCCGGCGAATCGAGCACCGCCATCACCACCGCCAGCGCCTCGGGTCCGCTGAACACCACCGGGGGCAGCCGGACGCCGCGTCCGACCTGGTAGCCGCCGTAGGGTCCCGGGGTTCCGGTGACCGGGATGCCCGCCTCGCGCAGCGTGCCCACGTAGCGCCGCACGGCGCGCTCGCTCACCCCCAGCCGGTCCGCCAGCTCCTCGGCGCGGATGCCGGGCCGCTGGTGGATCAGGTCGAGCGTGCGCAGGGCGCGGGCGGTGGGACTGGCGTCCATGCCGGTCATCGTAGACGCGTCCCGGACGGAGAACGTCCGGGTCTCCGCCTACCGTGGCGGACATGGAGCCGGTCGCGCTGCCCGGCCAGGGCGACGGCAATGCCGCCGCCACGCTGGACGACCAGGTGGCGGCGGTGCTGGCGTCCGTCGACGCCTGCACCGGGCCGCCGCTGGTGGTCGGCCATTCGGCCGCCGCGTCCCTGGCCTGGATCGCCGCCGACCGGCGCGAGCCGGCCGGCGTCGTGCTGATCGGCGGCTTCCCGGTCGCCGACGGCGAGGCCTACGCCGACTTCCTGCCCGTCGTCGACGGCGCCCTGCCGTTCCCGGGCTGGGCCGCCTTCGAGGGCCCGGACGCCGCCGACCTCGACCCCGCCACGCGCGCCCGGCTGGCGGCCGAGCTGATCCCGGTGCCCGCCGGCGTGGCCCAGGGCGTGGTCCGGCTCTCCGACGAGGGCCGCTACGACGTCCCGGTCACGCTGATCTGCCCCGAGTTCGCTCCGGACGAGGCCCGCGCCTGGCTGGCCGGCGGCGAGCTGCCCGAACTGGCGAAGGCCCGCCACCTGGACCTGGTCGACCTCGATTCCGGGCACTGGCCGATGCTCACCCGGCCGGCCGAGCTGGCCGCCCTGCTCGCCGCGGCGGCGTCCGGGTAGGCCCCCTCGTTCATCGGCCGCTGCCCGGCTGGGCACAGCCGCCGCACAGTGCCACCCGGTGAGGTGAGTCCATGACCACCAGCACCCTGACCACCGGCAGCCTGCGCACCATCGACCTCGACGAACTGATCGACCGCGGCAGCCTGCTCGCCCGCGTCGACCGCAAGTACGCGCTGACCACGGCGGACGCCGCGATGGCGCTGGACCTGGTCGATCCGACGACGACCCGGGTGCTGGAGATCGACGGCGAGCGGAATCCGGGCTACACCTCGGTGTACCTGGACACGGCGGGTCTGGACACCTACCTGTTGGCCGCCCGGGACCGACGGCGGCGGTTCAAGGTCCGCACCCGTCGCTACGAGTCGAACGGCGCCGCGTTCCTCGAGGTGAAGACCCGGTTCCGGGAGCAGACCCGGAAACACCGGCTGCCCGGCGAGCACCTGGCCGGGGGCGGGTTCTCCGAGGCCGGGGCCCGGTTCGTCGCCGAGACGCTGCGCGGCGCCGGCGTCCGGAATCCGCCGGTGGCCGACCTGCGGGCGTCGCTGCGGGTCGACTACCGCCGGGTCACCCTGTTCCACGAGCCGACGGCGTCCCGGGTGACGATCGACAGCGGCCTGACCTGGTGGGACGTCCGCACCGGCGCCTGGCTGAGCCGTCCCGACCTGGCGATCATCGAGACCAAATCGTCCGGACGCCCCTGCGGAATGGACCGGCTGCTGTGGTCGATGGGCCAGCGGCCGGACCGGATCTCGAAGTACGCGACGGCCCTGGCAGCGATGCATCCGCACCTGCCCGCCAACAAGTGGCGACGCACTCTGAAGCAGCATTTCTGAGCCGATCCACCGCCCGCAGGGTGGCAGAATTACCACCTGCCCGGGCGTGTGACGGGCATGCCATCCTCACCTTCGCCACGGGAGAGGAAGGTTCCATCATGTCCATGTTCCGCCGTGCCTGCGCCGTCCTGGTGACCGCGCTCGCACTGATCCTGGTGGCGGCGCCGGGGGCGTCCGCTCACGCACCGGCCCATCGCAAGGCTCCGCAACTCAGCTACGTCGCGCTCGGCGACTCCTATGCGGCGGGCGTCGGAGCGGCGCCGGCCACCGATACCTGCGGCCGTTCGGCCCTGGCCTATCCCCGGCTGATCGCCACGGCCGCCCGCCTGAAGCTGACCCTGGCGGCCTGCACGGGCGCCACGATGGCCGACGTGGCGAGCAAGCAGCTGGCATCGGTCGGCGCGTCCGCCAGCTACGTGACGGTGCAGGCGGGCGGCAACGACATCGGCTTCACCGAGGTGTTCGGACTGTGCGCGCGACCGGACAACGACGCCGATTGCGCGGCCGCCGTCGCCCTGTCGAAGGCGTACCTGAACTCGGACTTCGCCACCAACGCGGGTGCACTGTTCACCGCGATCCGGGCGCGCGCCCCCAGGGCCCGGGTGATCGTGGTCGGCTACCCACGGCTGTTCAGCGGCAAGAACTGCAGCACGCTGGTGGAGTACACCGCCGCCGAGCAGCGGCTGATGAACGGCGCCATCGACCTGCTGAACACCCGGCTGGCCCAGGCGGCCTCCGCGGTCGGGGCCCGTTTCGCCAACCCGACGGGCGCGTTCACCAACCACGCCTGGTGCGCCAAGCGGTCCTGGATCAACGGCCCGGAGAGCCCCGCGGCGTTCCATCCCAACGCCCGCGGACAGCTCCTGGGCTACGCGCCGACGGTCGGACGGAAGTTCCTCTGACAACCGGGCTTCGGCTGCCGCGGTAGCGGCGGTTCCGGCCGGTAGGGTGCCGCCATGCCGGAACCCCGCTACCGCGTCGCGATCGTCGGCGCCGGGCCGTCGGGGCTGTTCGCAGCCCAGTTCCTGACGGCCCGCGACGACATCGAGGTCGACATCTTCGACCGGTTGCCGACGCCGTACGGCCTGCTGCGCTACGGCGTGGCCCCCGACCACACCTCGATCAAGGCGGTCGCCCACGCCCTGGCCCGGGTGTTCGATTCGCCGGCGGTGCGCTTCCTGGGCCTGGTCGGCTTCGGCAGGGACGTCACCCGCGAGGAGTTGCTGGCCGGCTACGACGCCGTGATCTATGCCGTCGGCGCCAGCGAGGACCTGCGGATGGGCGTCCCCGGCGAGGACGCCGCCGCCAGCCGCTCGGCCCGCGAGTTCGTGGCCTGGTACTCGGGACATCCGGACGCCGAGCCGCAGTCGCTGGACGGCGTCCGGCAGGCCGCGACGATCGGCGTCGGCAACGTGGCCGTGGACGTCGCCCGCATCCTGGTCAAGGAGCCGCTGGCCCTCGACGTCACCGACATGCCCGCCGACGTGCTGGCCGAACTCCGCCGGGCCCGGCTCACCGACGTCTGGGTGATCGGACGCCGCGGCCTCCAGCACGCCAGCTTCACCACCACCGAACTGCGCGAACTGTGCCGCACCCCGGGGGTGGCGGTCAGCGTCGACCCGGAGGCCTTCGAGGGCATCGCCGACGACGACCTCGATCGGCGCACCCGGGCCAACGTCGCGGTGCTGCGCGAGGCGTCCGCGACACCGGTGGCCGCGCCCCGGATGCGGCTGCACTTCCTGTTCTGGCGACGGCCCGTGGAGCTGCGGAGCGATCCGGTGCGCGGCCTGCTGGTCGAACGGACCCGGTTGAACGGTGCGGGACGGGTGGTGGGCACCGGCGAGACCGAACTGCTCGACGTCGAACTGGTGCTGCGGGCGATCGGCTACCGCGCCGTCCGGCTGCCCGAGGTGCCGTTCGACCACGCGCTGGGCGTGATCCCCTCCGAACACGGCCGGGTCCTCGACGGCACCGCGGTCGCCCCCCGCGAGTACGTGGTCGGCTGGATCAAGAGGGGCCCGATCGGCGTGATCGGCACCAACAAGTCGGACGCCCGCGAGACGGTGGAGCACGTGCTGGCCGACCTGGAAGAACTCGGCCCGCGGCCCGACCGGATCGACCTGGTCGCCACCCTCGCGGCGCGGGGGTTCCTGCCGTCCAGTTACGACGACTGGCGCCGGATCGAGGCCGCCGAGGCCAACCGGGGCGCCTCCCATCAGCGGGAACGGATGAAGATCGAGGCCTGGCACGAGCTGCTCGACCTGGTCCAGGCCGAGCGTCCGGGCGGACCGATTCCGCCCACCTGAACGGGTGCCGTGCCAGAAGCGCTCCGCACGCGTTGCCCGCCCCTTGCAATACGTGTAGATTCATCGATTCGGCCTGTCCCGACGGCTGATCGCCGTCAGGGCACCGACGGCTCGATGGCGAGAGGAGACGTGCGGGTATGCCGGGGAGCGTGCGCGTCCGCCGCGTGGTGACACGCGCCGAGGTCGCGCGCTATGCCGGGGTCAGCACCGCCGTCGTCAGCTACGTGATCAACGACGGTCCCCGCCCCGTGGCCGCCACCACCGCCGACCGGGTCCGGCGGGCGATCGAGGTGCTGGGCTATCGCCCCAACGGCACGGCCCGCGCGCTGCGCAGCGGAGTCAGCGACACCATCGGCCTGGTCACCCCGCACCTGGACAATCTCTTCTTCGCCGAGCTCAGCCAAGAGATCGAACAGGTGGCCGCCCGCGCCGGGCAGGCGGTCCTGCTGGGCAACTCGCTGGACGACCTGAACTACGAGAAGCGGCTGATCGAGGGCATGCTGAGCCGCCAGATCGACGGTCTGATCGTGCGCGGCAGCTCGTCGCACGACGACCCCCTGGCCGGCATCCGCCCCGACGTGCCGTGCGTGCTGCTCGACACCATGGCGCCCCTGCCCGGACGCCGCACCGTCGGCTCCGACCTGCGCGGCGGGGCCGACCAACTGGTCGATCACCTGATCACGGCCCACGGCCGCACCCGCATCGCCCTGGTCGTCGGACGTGACCTCCCCGGCCTGGTCGACCCGCGCGAGCTGGGCTGGCGCGACGCCCAGCGCCGTCACGGGGTGCCCGAGGGCCCGATCGCCCGGGTGGCGTTCACCCGCACCGGCGGCTACGACGCGATGCGCACCCTGCTGACGGACCGACCTCCTCAGGCCGTGTTCGCCTCGTCGGACCTGCAGGCGACCGGGGTGCTCCGTGCGCTGCACGAGGCGGGCTTGCGAGTACCCGGCGACGTCGCCGTGGTCAGCTTCGACGGAACCTCGGAATCGGCGTTCGCCTACCCCGCGCTCACCGTGGCCCGGCAACCGATCGCCGACATCGCGCAGCGCGCCTACTCCCTGCTCAAGGACGCCGCCATCGAGGCCTGCGAACGGCTTCCCACCGAGCTGGTCATCCGGCAGTCCTGCGGCTGCCCGGGCCCCTGACCGACGCCCCTACGCACATCCAGACGATCCAGACCGCTACGAAGGAGATGGTGTTGTCCACCCAGCACCCCGACCCCACCGCGACCCCTGCCCACCCGGGCCGGCCGCGCGACATCCTGCTGCGCCGGGGCGGCACCGGCGTGTTCCTGCACTGTGAGCCCGACTCGTTGCCCGAGGTCCTGCACTGGGGGCCCGATCTCGGCCCGCTGACCCAGGAGAGTCTCGCGTCCTGGGCCTCGGCCCGGGCCGGTCTCGTGTCCGGCATGGCGGACGTCCCGCCGCGGCTCTCGCTCGTCCCCCAGCAGTCGGAGGGCTGGACGGCCACCCCCGGCCTGACCGGGTCACGCGCCGGGCTGGGCCAGTTCTCCGCCTTCCACCCGACCGCGATCGAGATCCTGGCCGCCGACGGCACGGACGGCGCGCCGTCGCACGTCCTGGTCAGCTCCCACGACGACGAGGCCGGCCTCGAACTCGCCGTCGAACTCGAGCTGGCGGCGTCCGGGCTGCTGCGCATCCGCGCGACCCTCACCAACCGGGGTGCGGACGGCTACGGCCTCGACTCGCTGCTGCTGGCCCTGCCCACGCCGCCCAGCGAGACCCTGGTGCTGGACCAGTCCGGCCATCATCTGCGCGAGCGGGAGACCAGCACCCACGAGTTCACCCTCGGCAGCCACGAGCGGTCCACCCGGGTGGCCCGGGCGCACGCCGGTTCGAGCATCCACGGCACCTGCGAGCCGGGTACCGGCTGGAACCACGGCCTGGTGCACTACGTCCACGTCGCCTGGTCGGGCAACACCCGGACGCTCGCCGAGCGGACCGTCCTCGGGCAGCAGGCGCTGTTCGGCGGCGAGCTGCTGATGCCGGGCGAGGTGGTGCTGGCGTCCGGGGCCTCGTACACGACACCCTGGCTGGTCGCCACCTGGGGTACGGGCCTGGACGCCGCGGCCGCCCGCATCCACGAGTTCCTCCGGGCCCGGCCGGGTCACCCGCACTCGCCGCGTCCGGTCACCTTCAACGCGTGGGAGGCGGTCTACTTCGACCATTCCCTCGAGCCGCTGCTCGCCCTGGTCGACGTGGCGGCCGAGGTCGGCGCCGAGCGGTTCGTGCTGGACGACGGCTGGTTCGGTTCCCGGCGCGACGACCGCTCCGGCCTCGGCGACTGGGTGGTCTCGCCGGAGGCGTGGCCCGACGGGCTCACCCCGCTCGCCGACGCCGTCCACGCGCACGGCATGGGGTTCGGGTTGTGGTTCGAGCCCGAGATGGTCAACCCCGACTCGGACGTCGCCCGGGCCCACCCGGACTGGATCCTGTCGCCGCGGACGCACCGGCCGCAGCAGGAACGGACCCAACAGGTGCTCGACCTGAGCAACCCGGACGCCTTCGCCCACGTTCGCGACCAGATGCTCGCCGTCCTGGCCGGCACCCCCATCGACTACATCAAGTGGGACTTCAACCGCGACCTCACCGAGGCGGTCTCGCCGCTGACCGGTCGGCCCGCCTATCACGCCCAGACGCTGGCCACCTACCGGCTGCTGGACGCCTTGCTCGCCGCCCAGCCGTCCCTGGAGATCGAGTCGTGCGCCGGGGGCGGCGGCCGGATCGACCTGGGCATCCTGGAGCGCGCCGTGCGGGTCTGGGGATCGGACTGCATCGATCCGTTGGAACGCCAGGACATCGAGGCGGGCACCGCGCTGCTGCTGCCGCCCGAGCTGGTCGGTTCGCACATCGCCTCGACGACGTCGCACACCACCGGGCGCACCCTGAACCTCACCCTGCGGGCGGCCACCGCGCTGTTCTCGCACCTGGGCATCGAGTGGAACCTGCTGGAGGCGGCCGAGCAGGACCGGCGCGCGCTGGCGTCCTGGATCGCGCTGCACCAGCGGCTGCGGCCGCTGCTGCACACCGGCCGGGTCGTCCACACCGACTACCCGGACGCCAGCTGGCGGATCCGCGGGGTGGTCGCCCACGACCGGAGCGAGGCGGTCTTCGCACTGGTGCGGATGGGCACGTCGCCCGTCCGGCCGCCGGTGGCGATGCGCTTCCCCGGCCTCGATCCGGACGCCGACTACCGCTTCGAGGAGCTGCTGCCGGACGGCGTCGCCTCGGCCGTGCGTCCGGAGCCCCGGGCGCCGCTGGACTGGTC
>WBZS01001345.1_pt1 | contig 19973 bp, 18 predicted proteins | sample 5204201 | NCBI WGS metagenome assembly WBZS01 (sample SAMN12344357, study PRJNA552823) | activated sludge metagenome | biome: Activated sludge suspended growth; feature: Nitrification reactor; material: Wastewater; isolation source: activated sludge from nitrification reactor of wastewater...
GATCATGTATTCGGCGAACCCACCGTCGTACTGGTAGCCCACCGATGTCTGGTTCTGGCAGACCTCCATCCAGCCCCGCTGGCACTCGTGGCACTCGCCGCAGGGGACGGCCGCAATGCACTGCACACGGTCGCCGACACCGAAGCCACCTCGTGCCTCGGCGCCGACCTCGACCACCTCGCCGGCGACCTCGTGACCCATCGTGGTCACCCGCGTGATGTTGACGTGTCCGTTGTTCAGGATCTTGACGTCGGTGCCACAGGTGGAGCAGTTCTTGACCTTGATCTTGACCTCCCTGGGCCCGCAGTCGGGCTCGGGGACGTCCTCGACGCGAACGTCTCCGGGGGCATAGAAGCGCAGTGCCTTCATGGTGGCGGTACTCCTCACGTGACGATCGCGGTGGACCGAGCGGTCCACCGCCCACGCTAGTTGCCCGGACCGCCCGGGGCGAGTGCGGCACCGCCGGGAGGCGCCCCAACGACTCAGACGCCCACGGTGAGCCGAAACCACTCCCGTTGCGAGGCGATGAGGGCTTCGCGGTCGCCGGTGCCGAGGTAATCCACGCTGATTCCGACCATCACCGCGATGGCCAGGCGCAGGCGCGCCTCTGCCTCGGCCTGCGGGAGAGCGGCCAGGCCGAGCTGTCGCCGGATCACGGGACGCCACAGATCCACGAGCTCCGCGTAATTGGAGACATCGCCGTGGTCGCGCCCCGGATTCCGGGCGATGTGGACGGTGGCCTCGGCCAGCAGGGGGAGCAGTCCCGGGAGGTCGGTGTGTCGATAGAGCTGGTCGAGGATCGCATCGAGTTCGCTGGCGGACGGTGGCGAAGTCGCCACGTCTCGACCCGCCACGAGTTCGTCGGTGAGCTGCCGGAAGCGGGCCGCGGCCGTGTTGGCGATCTCCATGACGAGTTGGTCGCGGGATCCGAAGTAGTAGGACAGCATCCGGTGGCTCGTCCCGATCGCCGCAGCGCAGGCCCGCAGGCTGAAAGTGGTCAGGCCTTCGCGCGCCACGAAGTCCAGCGAGGCATCGAGCATTTCGTCGCGAGTCATGGCCACCCGGTCATCATCCCCGTCCCGACGCCATGCGCCATCACTTCCCTCCCTCGTCGGACCTGTGTACCGTGTGGAACACACTATGTTCCACACGGCACACAGCGGGAGTCGGCTCATGACGCACCACGACATCGACGGGCAGGGCTTCTTCTTCGGCCAGCTGGAAACCGTCGTCGGCTGGGCGCGCTCGGCGTCGATCTGGCCGGCGGCCATGGGACTGGCGTGCTGCGCCATCGAGTTCATGGCCACGGGCGCTCCGGACTACGACTTCGGCCGCTTTGGCATGGAGGTCTACCGGGCCAGCCCACGGCAAGCGGACTACATGTGCGTCTCGGGGCGTCTGAGCAACAAGATGGCTCCGATCCTGCGCCAGTGCTACGACCAGATGATGGAGCCCAAGTGGGTCATCGCGATGGGCGCCTGCGCCAGTTCCGGGGGCATGTTCAACAACTACGCCGTCGTCCAGGGAATCGATCACATCGTTCCCGTCGACATCTACCTGCCCGGCTGCCCGCCGCGGCCCGAGATGCTCCTCAACGCCCTGATCACGCTCCAGGATCTGGTCCGAAACGAACCCCTCGGCCCCAATCGTCGGACGATCGCCAGGGCGGCCGAGGCCGCCGCCCTGGAGGCGACGCCGTTGTCCTTGCTCCCCCTGGCCGCGGGCGAATCGACCCGTGGGTGAGGCAACACGCCACGGCGACAGTCGACACTTCCCCGCCGCGGCGACCCGCCAGCGGCCCGCCCATCGGGACAATGGCTGACGTGGACGACCCAACCGAGAAGCGGACCAAGTCCTCGCCACGACCAGGGCTCTTCCACCGGGGCCGGCTTCGCCCGTCCGAGGCCGGGCATGGGTGAGCGCGGGCGGCGCCGGGCTGCCTGGCTGGCGGGGCGATACCGACGGTGGGCGCGGGGCCGTCAACTCGTCGACGATCGGCAGGTCCTCGCGCGGGCCTGGCGCATTGTCCGCGGCTCCCGCTACTGCCTCGTCGTCACCCACGGCGACGCCCTCGAGGCGAGGGTGGTCGAACCCTTCGCCCCGGATGCCCACGGGAGGGTGGTCTTCGGGACCGACCCGGCAAGTCGCAAGGTGGACGCCATTCGGCAGAGCGGGCGTTGCCTGCTGGTCTACCAGAACAACCGACGCCGGGCCTGCGTCACCTTGGACTGCCGGGCGCAGGTGCGTGCGCCGGAGGAATCCCATCGCTTCCGGACCGCGTGGCGCGCCTTCTGGCCCGAGGGTCCCGGGCCGGACTTCGTCAATGTCGTGTGCATTCCGACGGCGCTGGAGATCTGGGACGGCACGGCCGTGATCGCGCCGGAACCCTTCGGGCGACGACAGGTCCGGATCGAGCTCACGCCGCCTGACTGAGCGCTGCTCAGGCGCGGTGCTGTGCGACGTTGACGACCTGGCCGTCGGGGCCGCGCACGAAGAAGCGGCGGATCCCCCAGGGCTCGTCGGTCACCGGGTGGACGATCTCGTACCCCCGGCGCACCAGTTCGGCATGGGCGGCCTCGACGTCGTCGACCTTGATCGTGAGGGCCGAGTCCTCCGGTGCCGACGCATCCCTGGTCACCACCTGCACGCAGGCGCCGCTCTCCGGTGAGCTGAACCGGGCCACCCATCCCTGGTTCATCGTCTCCTGCGTCAACCCGAGCACCCCGAAGAACTCCCGCGCCCGCTCGACGTCGGCGGTGTGCAGGTTGGTGATCACCTCGATCGCCCGCATACCGACCAGTATGCCGACCGGCCCCGACGCCTGCGTCGGGGCCGGTCCGATCGGGGTCAGGCCTGGCCGAGTTTGCTCATGATGAGGGCCCGCGCCGCGGCGGCGTCGCCCTGCCCCTTGAGCTCCTTCATGACCTGACCGATCAGGGCGCCCGCGGCCTGCACCTTGCCCTCACGGACCTTGTCGGCGACGTCGGGGTTGGCGGCGATCACCTTCTCGACGGCGGCCTCGAGCTGCCCGGTGTCCTGGACGAGTTCCAGACCGCGGGCGTCGGCGACCGCCGTCGGCGTCCCCTCCCCCGCGAGCACGCCGTCCCAGACCTGACGAGCCATCGCGTCGTTGAGGCGGCCCCCGGTGACCAGGCCCTCCAGCTCGACGACGGCGGCAGGCCCGACACCCAGGCCCGCGGCAAACGTCGGCACGTCCTGGCCGTCGGCATTCGCGCGGCGGGCGATCTCACCGGACCACCACTTCCGCGCGGCGGACGGGCTCGCCCCCGCGGTGACGGTCTCCTCGATGAGGTCGAGCAGCCCGGCGTTGAGGACGTCGCGCATCTCGAGGTCGGAGAAGCCGTACGCACTCTGGAGCCGCTTGCGGCGCTGGGCGGGCGGCTCGGGCAGGGTCGCGCGCAACTCCTCGACCCAGTCGCGCGCCGGCGCGATCGGCACGAGGTCGGGTTCGGGGAAGTAGCGGTAGTCCTCGGCGTCGGACTTCTCGCGGCCAGCCGTCGTCATGCCGGTGTCCTCGTGCCAGTGGCGGGTCTCCTGCACGACCGAACCCCCGGCCGCGAGGATCGCCCCGTGCCGGCACATCTCATACCGGACCGCGCGCTCGACCGAGCGCAGCGAGTTGACGTTCTTGGTCTCGCTGCGGGTGCCGAACCGGTCCGCGCCCTTGGCCATCAGGGAGAGGTTGACGTCGCAGCGCATCGAGCCCTGCTCCATCTTCACGTCGGAGACCCCGAGCGCCTTGAGCAGGTCCCGCAACGTCGCGACATACGCCTTGGCGATCTCCGGCGCTCGCTCGCCGGCCCCGACGAGCGGCTTGGTGACGATCTCGATCAGGGGGATGCCGGCCCGGTTGTAGTCGACGAGGCTGTGCGTGGCCCCGTGGATCCGCCCGGTCGCCCCGCCGACGTGGAGGGACTTGCCCGTGTCCTCCTCCATGTGCGCCCGCTCGATCTCCACCCGATAGGTGCTGCCGTCGGCCAGCTCCACGTCGAGGTGACCGTTGAACGCGATGGGCTCGTCGTACTGGCTGGTCTGGAAGTTCTTCGGCATGTCCGGGTAGAAGTAGTTCTTCCGGGCGAACCGGCACCACGACGCGATCTCGCAGTTGAGAGCCAGGCCGATCCGGATCGCCGACTCGACACCGACGGCGTTGACGACCGGCAGGGCCCCGGGCAGCCCCAGGCACACCGGACAGACCTGGGTGTTGGGGTCCGCCCCGAACTGCGTGCCGCAGCCGCAGAACATCTTGGTCACGGTGCCCAACTCGACATGGACCTCGAGGCCCATGACCGGGTCGAACCGGTCGATCACGTCGTCCCAGACCATCAGGTCGGTGGGGTCGAGCGCCATCTCAGGCCTCCTTCGTGGTCGAGGCGACGGTCGCGAGGTCCGGGATCTTCTCGAGGAGCAGCCCGCCCCAGACGGCGGCGAGGCGGGCCTCGAGGGCCGCGCCCACGGCATACATCCGTTCGTCCTGCATCGCGGGGGCGAGGATCTGGAATCCGGTGGGCAGCCCGTCCTCGTCGGCCAGGCCACTGGGCAGGGACATGCCGGGGACGCCCGCGAGGTTGGCCGGGATCGTCGCGACATCCTGCATGTACATCGAGAGCGGGTCGGAGAGCTTGTCCCCCAACGGGAACGCCGTCGTCGGCGCGGTCGGCGAGACCAGCACGTCGGCTCTCTCGAAGGCCGCGGCGAAGTCGTGGGCGATCAGGGTGCGCACCTTCTGCGCCGAGCCGTAGTAGGCGTCGTAGTAGCCGCTGCTCAGGGCGTAGGTGCCCAGGATGATCCGGCGTTTGACCTCGTCCCCGAACCCGGCGTCCCGCGTCGCGGCCATGACCTGTTCGGCGCTCGGGTCCTCGATGCCCTCGGGCAGGACCCGCAGGCCGTAGCGCATCGCGTCGAACTTCGCGAGGTTGCTGCTCACCTCACTGGGCATGACGAGGTAGTACGCCGCGAGCGCGTAGGTGAACGACGGGCAGGAGACCTCGACGACCTCGGCGCCGGCGTCCACGAGGTGGGCGACGGCTTCGTCGAAGCGGGCCTGGACCCCGGCCTGGAAGCCGTCGCCGGTCAGCTCCTTGACGATGCCGATCCGCAGGCCCCGCACGTCGGCCCGGCGGGCGGCCTCGACCACCGGGGGGACCGGGGCGTCCAGCGACGTGGAATCCATCCGGTCGTGACCGGCGATCACCGCGTGCAGCAGCGCGGCATCGAGGACGCTGCGCGTGCACGGTCCGGCCTGGTCCAGTGAGGAGGCCATGGCGATCAGGCCGTAGCGCGAGACCCCGCCGTAGGTCGGCTTGACGCCGACCGTCCCGGTGACCGAGGCCGGCTGGCGGATCGAACCGCCGGTGTCGGTGCCGATCGCCAGGGGGGCCTCGAACGCGGCGAGCGCCGCCGCCGACCCGCCGCCGGAGCCGCCCGGGATCCGGTCGAGGTCCCACGGGTTGCGGGTCGGACCGTACGCCGAGTGCTCGGTGGAGGACCCCATCGCGAACTCATCCATGTTCGTCTTGCCGAGGATCGGGAGGCCGGCGGCCCGCAGGCGGCTGACCAGGGTCGCGTCGTAGGGCGGCACCCAGCCGCGCAGGATCGCGCTGCCCGCCGTGGTCGGCAGGCCCTGCGTGACGACGACGTCCTTGACGGCGATCGGTATGCCGGTCAGCGGGCCGACGTCGCCGCCCTCGCCTCCGGCCCGGCGGTGATCGGCGGCGTCGGCTGCGGCCAGGGCCCCCTCGGCGTCGACGTGGAGGAAGGCGTGGACCGGGCCGTCGACCGCCGCGATCCGGTCAAGATGGGCCTGGGTGATCTCCCGGGAGGAGACCTCCCCGGCGGCGAGCAGGTCGGAGAGCGTGGACGCGGTCGCGCGCGTCAGGTCGGTCGTCATGGGTGCACTGGCCTTCGGTCGTCCGTGGTGATTCTGGTCGTCAGTCTTCGTCGAGGATGCGCGGCACCGAGAACCTCTGGAGGTCGGACTCGGGGGCGCCGGCCAGTGCCTGCTCGGGGGTCAGGGAGGGCCGGATCTCGTCGGGGCGGGTGACGTTGACCAGCGGCAACGGGTGCGACATCGCCGGGACGTCCGCCGTGGGGGCCTGCTGGACGGTGGCGACCGACTCGAGGATGACACCGAGCTCCCCCACCATCGTGTCGAGTTCGGCGTCGGAGAGGTCGATGCGCGCGAGCCCCGCGAGGTGCGCGACGTCGGCTCGGGTGAGTTCAGCCATGCGGGCCAGTCTAGGCAAGACGGCGAGGCGCCCGGATCGCTCGAGGCGACGGCGACGCGATGAGCGTCACAGCACCTCCCGCTCCCGGGTGTCCGGAAGCGCGGCTAGCGTTTCGGCATGCGCCTGCTCCACCTCTCCGACACGCACCTCCACGCGGCCGGCGCATCGACGCACTACCCGCACATCGACACCCGGGCCCGGCTGGGCACGGTCCTCGCCGCGGCCACGGCGCACGGAGTAGTCGATCTGATCGCGCTGACCGGCGACATCTGTGACGACGGGTCCCCCGCGGGAGCCGCAGCGACTCGGGACGTGCTCGGGGCGGCATACCCGCAGGTGCCGATCCTGGCGGCGCCGGGCAACCACGACCTCACCGAGGTGGTCACCGAGGTGTTCGGGGCCGCCCCGTCGACGGTGGGGACCTGGCGCCTGGTCGTCGCCGCGACGAACGTGCCCCGGCAGATCGAGGGCGATGCGGCCGGAAGCCTCGCCGCCCTCGCCGACCTCGACGCCGACGACCCCCGACCCCTGCTCCTCCTGCAGCACCACCCGATCCGCTCGCGGAGCACGCACCCGTGGTTCGTGCTCAGGGGTGCCGAGCTCCTTCAGGCTCGTCTGCGCGAGTTCGTGGCGCCCGTCGTGGTCCTGACCGGCCACACCCATGAGGCCTTCGAGGACCGGGACGGCCGGATCCACCATGTCGGGGCCCCGTCGACCTACTACCCGATCCACCACGAGGGCGAGGACTGGAGCGTCGCCGATTCGGGCACCGGCGCCCTGCTCGTCGACCTCGCCGACGACGGGTCGGTCGCCCTCGCTCCCGTCTGGGCCTGACGACAGGATCGGCCCTCACGGGGCGGGCGTGGCCTCGACTCCGGCCAGCCCCTGCGCCAGCAGCCGCACGAAGCCGGCTTCGTCGAGGATCAACAGACCGAGTTCGCGCGCCTTGGCCTCCTTGGACCCCGCGCCCGGTCCGACGACGACGACGTCGGTGTTGCGGGAGACCGAGCCCGCCGCCTTCCCGCCCCGGGCCAGGATCGCTTCCTTGGCCGAGTCTCTCGAGAAGCCCTCGAGGGATCCGGTGACCACGACCGTCAGGCCGGCCAGGGTCTGCTCGATCGTCTCGTCGCGCTCGTCGACCATCGACACCCCGTCGCGGGCCCATTGATCGACGATCTCGCCGTGCCACTGCTGGCCGGGGTCGTCGAACCAGGTGCGCACCGACTCGGCAATCACCGCGCCCACCCCTTCGACCGCGGACAGCTCCTCGACCGAGGCACCCCGGATCGCCGCCATCGACCCGAAGTGCTGGGCCAGCGCTCGCGCGGCCGTCGGCCCGACGTGCCGGATCGAGAGGGCGACGAGCACTCGCCAGAGGGGCCGGGACCTGGCCGTCTCGAGGTTGGCGACGAGTTTCTGACCGTTGGCCGACAGGACCCGGCCGTCGACCACGGCCTCCTCGGGGTCGCCCTTCCTCGCCGCACGGGTGTAGAGCGGGACCCGTGCGATCTCCACCGGGCCCAGGGAGAACAGCGTCGACTCGTCGGTGAGCACGCCGGACTCCAGCAGGGCGATGGCCCCCTCCCAGCCGAGCGCCTCGATGTCGAAGGCGCCTCGCCCGGCCAGGGCGAAGAGCCGCTCACGCAACTGCGAGGGGCAGTGCCGGGAGTTGGGGCAGCGGATGTCCTTGTCGCCCTCCTTCTCCGGGGCCAGCGGCGCCCCGCAGGCAGGGCACCGGGTCGGCATGACGAACGCCCGCTCGCTCCCGTCGCGCAGCTCGACGACCGGGCCGAGGATCTCGGGGATGACGTCGCCAGCCTTGCGCAGCACCACCATGTCGCCGATGAGGACGCCCTTGCGGCGCACCTCGTGGGCGTTGTGCAGGGTGGCCATCGACACCGTCGAACCCGCCACGGTCACCGGCTCCATGACGCCGAACGGGGTCACCCGTCCGGTGCGCCCGACGTTGACCTGGATGTCGAGCAATCGGGTGTTGACCTCCTCGGGCGGGTACTTGAAGGCGATCGCCCAGCGCGGGGCGCGGGACGTCGAACCGAGCTGTCGCTGCACGGTGACCTCGTCGACCTTGACCACGACACCGTCGATCTCGTGTTCGACACTGTGCCGGCGCGCGGCGAACTCCTCGATGAACGCCTGCACCTGCGCCACCGTGGACCACACCCTGGAGTGGGTGCTGACCGGCAGCCCCCAGCCCCGGAGCAGGTCGTAGGCCTGACTCTGCCGCTCGATGTCGAAGCCCTCGCGGCGGCCCAAGCCGTGCACGAGCATCCGCAACGGTCGACTCGCGGTGACCCGCGGGTCCTTCTGGCGCAACGACCCCGCCGCCGCGTTGCGCGGATTGGCGAAGGGCGCCCTGCCCCCCTCGACGAGCGCCGCGTTGAGGTCGGCGAAGGCCTCGGTCGGGAAGAACACCTCGCCGCGTACCTCGACCAGATCCGGGACGTCCTCGCCGACCAGCTGCGAGGGCACCCCGCGGATCGTCCGCACATTGAGGGTGACGTCCTCCCCGGTCCGCCCGTCGCCGCGGGTGAGCGCCCGGGTGAGCCGGCCCCCCTCATACAGCAGGTTGATGGCGAGGCCGTCGATCTTCAGCTCGCAGAGGAAGTGGTATGCCGTGCCGCCGGCCTCCCGCTCGACCCGGGCCGCCCAGGCGGCCAACTCCTCGGCGGAGAAGGCGTTGTCCAGACTCATCATTCGTTCGAGGTGGTCCACGGCCGTGAAGTCGGTGGAGAAGATGGCTCCGCCGACGGCCTGGGTCGGGCTGTCGGGGGTGCGCAGGGAAGGGTGGGCCTCCTCGAGGGCATTGAGCTCGCGCATGAGGGCGTCGTACTCGCCGTCACTGATCGTCGGTGCATCGTTGACGTGATAGGCGAACTGGTGGCCGCGCGCCTGCTCGGCCAGCTCGGTCCAGCGGTGGCGCACCTGATCGCTGACGACGTCGGGCGCCGGATGCACGGGGCCCACGGCGGGGTCGGTGGGCGTCTCGTCGGGCGGGGTGGCATCGGTCACGCGCACATCCTGCCGCACCGCCCCGACAGGCCGACGTGGCCGGCGGGGGTTGTCTTTTACTATGGCGGATTGTGCAGTAGTGTGCACCGCACAGGACCAGCAGGGGGTTCGCCATGACGGACGACGACGCGACGACCGCGCGCGGGATCGAGCAGTTCCTCACCCACTTCGGGGGGGACATCGAGGCCGCCATCGAGGCCCTACGGCGGCACGGGTCTCCGCCGCCGCACCCCGCGCCGAGCGTCATCGAGGACGACCGCCCGCAGGGCGCACCCGGCATACCCGAGCGGGCACCGCGGCCCCGGTCCGGACGGCCGATCGTCGAGGTTCACGACCTGCGCAAGACCTACTCGATCGGGCGGCAGAAGGTGCAGGCGCTCGACGGGGTGAGCCTGACCATCGATGAGGGTGAGTTCGTCGCCCTGGTCGGCGCCAGCGGCAGTGGGAAGTCGACCCTGCTCCAACTCATCGGTGGACTCGACAAGCCCTCCGCCGGACGCGTCGTCGTCGGGGGCGCCGAGCTCGGCCGGATGCGAGATGCCAAGCTCTCCGAGTTCCGCAACACGACGATCGGCTTCGTCTTCCAGTTCTTCTACCTCCAGCCCTTCCTCCACCTGGTCACCAACACGGAGGTGCCGGGCATGTTCGCGCACCGCCCACGGGCGGCCCGCCGCACCCGGGCCCTGGGCCTGATCGACCAGGTCGGGCTCACCGACCGGGCCCGGCACCGCCCGCGCGAGATGAGCGGGGGGCAGATGCAACGGGCCGCGATCGCCCGGGCCCTGCTCAACAAGCCGCGGCTGCTGCTCGCCGACGAACCCACCGGCAACCTCGACAGCGCCACCGGAGCGAGCATCGTGGACCTCTTCGAGCAGATCCGGGAGGAGTCCGGCACGACGATCGTCATGGTCACCCACGACGAGGACCTGGCCGCTCGCGCCGACCGCCTGATCCGGCTCAAGGACGGTCGCGAGCAGGAGGTGCAGGCATGATCCGCCCGTTCGATGCGATCACCCTGGCGCGCACCAAGATTCGCTCCAAGCGACTGCGCCTGCTCATCACCACCATCGTCTCGGCCCTGGTCTTCGGGGTGATCGCCGGGGCCACCGTGCTGCTCGACGGCATCAATTCGAGCATCGCGACCTTTGCCCGCGAGAACCTGCGGGGCCAGTACCTGGTGGCGGGCGGCGCGAATCCGATGACCCAGCCGCAGTTCATGATGCCGCCCAACGACCCGACGATGATCGCCGAGGTCCAGGCCCTGCACACGACATACATCGCCGAACGCAAGGCGGCGGCGAAGCGGCTCGGCATCACCGACTACGACGAGCGCAGCGAGGTGCCGCCGACCGTCGACGACCCGAACCCGAACGTGCCCGCCGAGTACAAGCGCACCGTGAACATGTCATCGGTCGCCTACCAGCGGTGGGTCGCCGCGAAGGCGGCCACCACCGGTGCGACGGCGACCGACTCGGCCGCCTTCCGCGCCGTCGTCGCACCGTACTCACCGACCCGGATCTACGAACCCCGGGACATCTCGCACCTCCAACTGCGCCTGCTCGTCGATGGCAAGGAGGACCTGACCCGGGCGATCACCCCGTCGTCGACGGCCCCCGACCGGATCCAGCAGACCGCGGTGGCCAACGGCTCCTTCACGGTGGTCGACGACCAGTTGGTCCGCACCTTCATCCTGCCCCCGAACGCGGCCCGTGCCACCCCGGCCGGGGTGCCGATCCTGATCTCGGCCGAGGACGCCATGGCGCTCTTCGGCACGAGCCTGGCCCTGCCGAAGCGGCCGGCCGATCCGGCCGCCCAACTCACCTGGTTCACACGAGTGCGCGAGAAGGTCAACGGGACGACCTTCGTCAGCTGCTATCGCAACGCCCCGGAACAGGCCCGGGTGGAGCAGGCCCGCGTGCAGACCAACGAGATCGAGGCCAACAAGAACAACCGCGACTACGTCAAGCCCAGCCTGGTCCTGGCCCTGCCGAGCCAGCCGTGCGGCATGGTGACCGTCGCGCGCGACGTGCGAACCGACCTCGAGAAGTACGCCGACGCGAGCCGGGCCGCCTTCGAGAAGGAGTTCACGCCCCAGGACGAGCCCCTCGCCGAGGCGGTGACCTTCCAGGTGGTCGGCTTCCTGCCCACCTCCTCCCCCTCCCTCTCGGGGATGGACCAGGTGCTCGCCTCCGTCGTGGGCACGAGCTTCGGGTTCGGCGCGATCATCCCGGAGAAGCAGTGGCAGGCCCTGCCCGCCGAGCTCCGCCACGACGCGCTGCTGACCAAGTCGCCGCCGAAGGATCCGATGGGAGGCATGGGGTGGTCCGGCGTCACGCCGTTCATCGCGGCCTTCCCCAGTGTCGACAAGGCCCGCGCCGCCGTGCGGGCCAACTCCTGCCAGATGGAGTGGACCCCGGCCTGCCAGAAGATGCCCTTCCAACTCGCGACCTACGGCTCGAACTACCTGGCGGTCGAAGACTTCACGACCCGGGCCCGCCCGCTGATCCTCGCGCTCCTGGCCATCACCTTCGGCATCGCGACGATCATCATCTGGGCGATGATGGGCCGGGTCATCGCGGACTCGCGCCGGGAGACGGCCGTCTTCCGCGCGATCGGCGCCAAGCGGATCGACATCGTCGCGGTCTACCTCACCTACTCCCTGTGGGTGGCGGCCCGGATCGTGTTCTTCGCCGCGCTGATCGGGGCGGTGATCGCGGCCGTGGTCGAGTTCCTGTATGCCGGCCGCGCGACCACCTTGGCCCACCTCGCCTACGGCGTCTTCACCCCCGAGCCCCGATTCACCTTCATCGGGCTCGGCAATCGGTTGCTGTGGGTGATCCTCGGCGGCATCGTCGTCATGTCGCTCGTCGCGATCACTCCCCCGTTGCTGCGCAACATCCGGCGCAACCCGATCCGTGACATGCGCGACGACTGAGTCACCCCCCTCCCCCCGGTCGCCCAACCGCACACGCCCTCGTACATCACCTGCGTCCTACCGTGCAGTAGGCGTTGTGATCACCCCACCTACTGCACGGTAGGTCGCGCTCGGAGCAGGACAAGCGCGGGGGTCAGGAAGGGGCGCGGGGGGCGTGCGGACGGGTCGGCGCACTTTCCAACGGGACGGCATACCGGTTGGATGATGCCAACCCCGCCCCCGAAGGAGCCCCCGTGACCAACCTCGCCACCAACCTCACCCGCACCGCGGCCGACCAGCCCGCGTCGACCGCCCTGAAGTTCATGGGCAACGACATCTCGTATGCCGCTCTGGCCACGATGGCGGCCAAGGTCGCGGGGGCGTTGCGGGAGGTCGGGATCGAGCCCGGTGACCGGGTCGCCATCATCCTGCCGAACGTCCCGGCGTTCCCCGTCGCCTACTGGGGCATCCTGCTCGCCGGGGGCACGGTCGTGCCGATGAACCCGTTGCTCAAGACCGGCGAGATCGACTACTTCTTCACCGACTCGGGCGCGAAGCTGGCCTTCGTCTGGCCCGACTTCGTCGACGAGGCGACCAAGGGCGCCGCGAACTCCGGCACGACGATCATCACCTGCGGCCCGATGGGTCCGGTCGAGGGCAGTCTGGACGGTGGCGTCCCGATCTCGGAGCCGGCGGCGCGGGCCGACGACGACACGGCGATCATCCTCTACACCTCGGGCACCACCGGTCGCCCGAAGGGGGCCGAGCTCACCCACAGCAACATCAACCTCAACGCCACCCGCTGCGCCACGGTCATCCAACAGATCAGCAGCGACGACGTGATCATGGGCTGCCTGCCGCTCTTCCACGTCTTCGGTCTGGTCGTCGGCCTGAACGCGGCGACGATCGTCGGCGCGTCGATGGCGCTGATCCCGCGCTTCGACCCCGCCGAGGCGATCAAGGTGATCAGCACGCAGGGCGTGACGGTCATGCAGGGCGTGCCGACGATGTATGCCGCGATCCTCAACCACCCCGACAGCGACACGATGAACGCCGAGACGCTGCGCACCTGCGCCAGCGGGGGGTCCGCGATGCCGCTGGAGGTGATGCGCGCGTTCGAGGAGAAGTTCGGGTGCGTCATCCTCGAGGGGTACGGCCTGTCGGAGACCAGCCCGGTCGCGAGTTTCAACGTGCCCGATCGTGAGCGCAAGCCCGGCACGATCGGCGTCGCCATCCCCGGCTGCGAGATGAGGTGCGTCGACCTCGACGGGCGTGAGGTCCCGGTCGGCCAGGTCGGCGAGATCGCGATCCGCGGCGACAACGTGATGAAGGGATATTGGGGCAAGCCGGAGGCGACGGCCGAGGCGATCCCCGACGGCTGGTTCCGCACCGGTGACCTCGCGACGATGGACGACGAGGGGTACTTCACGATCGTCGACCGCAAGAAGGACATGATCCTGCGCGGCGGGATGAACGTCTATCCGCGCGAGGTCGAGGAGCTCCTCTACACGCACCCGGACATCCTCGAGGCCGCGGTCGTCGGGATGCCCGATGAGTTGCTCGGCGAGCAGGTGGGCGCGGCCGTCGCCCTGCGCCCGGGCGCGACGACGACGCCGGAGGAGATCATCGCCTGGGCCAGAGACCGGATCGCGGCCTACAAGTACCCCCGCACGGTGTGGATCGTCAGCGAGCTGCCGAAGGGTCCGACGGGGAAGATCCTCCGTCGCGAGGTGCACGCGCCCAGCTGACCGATTGGGGTTTCCCGCCCAATGCCGGTTGACCCAGGTTTGGGACGCGTATACGCGTCCCAAACCTGGGTCAACCGGCTTTGGGCGGGAAAGTCAGGTGCGGCGGGGCGGGCGGTTGATGACGACCGCGGCCGACAGGACGATGACGAAGCCGATGACCTGGGCCGCACCCAGGTGCTCGCCGAGGACGAGCACGCCGAGGAGGACCGAGACCACCGGGATCAGGTAGGTCACGGTGGTGCTCACGATCGCGCCGGCCGCGCGCACGACGTCGTACTGGAGCATGTAGGCCAGCCCGGTCCCGACGAAGCCGAGGGCGCCGACGCAGGCGATCGCCAACCAGATCGGGTATGCCGTGTGCGCCCCGTCGCCGACCGCCGTCCCGGCGGTGGGCGTGAGGGAGAACGGGGTCGCGAACTCGGCCCGGTGCAGCCACCACCAGATCGTGAGCACCGGAACCATGAGGACCGACCCGCACAGGATCAGGGCGGTGGGCTGGGACAGGCCGCCGAGGTCGGCGTCGGCGAGGAACCGCCGGTTCCACGTCCAGCCCAGGCCGTAGCAGGCACCGGCGAGGACGACGATCAGGAAGCCGAGCGGGTCGGGGCGACCGACGGCGTTCCAGGGTTCGGCGATGATCACGACCCCGACGAACCCGAGGAGCACGGCGGCCAGTTTGCGCCCGCTGAGCCGCTCACTCGGGAGCAGCGCCAGGGCGAAGAGCACCGCAGAGATCGGGGTCGTCGCGTTGCCGATCCCGGCGAGCGCCGAGGAGACCATCGTCTCGCCCACCACGAACCCGGTGAACGGGATGACGGTGAGCCAGAGCGAGCAGAACGCCAGATGCATCCAGACCCGCCGATCGCGGGGCAACCGGGCACCGGTGAGCCGGGAGAGCACGAGGAGGATGAGCAGGGCGCTGAAGATCCGCAGCGACGAGATCTGCAGCGGCGCGAACGCTGACAGCCCGACCTTCATGAAGAGGAAGCTCGACCCCCAGATCAGCGCCAGGAGGATGAACTTGACCTGCCAGGGCACGCGCGGGGCGCCCGTGGCAGGGCGGGGGGCAGTGGTCATCGGCTCGCTTCCTCGGTGAGTTCTCGGGCGGCGTCGAGCGCCGATCGGAGAACGTCGTGGGCCCCCTTGGGTGTGAGTCCGGCCAGGCCACAGGTCGGCGTGATCGTCAGTCGGGCCAGCTCGGCGGCGGACAGGTCCGCGCGCTCCATCCCGTCACGGACGGTCCGCACGGCGCTGCGTACCACCGCGGCCGGCGAGTCCACGGGCGTCGTCGGGAGGCACCCGGCATACAGGTCGACCCCCTCCTCGAGGGTGGCGGCGATCGACTCCCAGCGCGCCGGGCTCGCGTCGAGGACGTCCAGCGCCAGGGCCCCCGGAGCGACCGCGCGCAGCACCGGGATGGGTGCGTTGCGGGCACAGCAGTGCAGGACCGTCGGCCCGTCGGTGGCCGACAGCACGCCCCGCAGACCATCGCGGACGACCTGCCGGTCCACGGCGCGCAACCGGCCGAAGCCCGAGCTCGTCGGGAGCAGTCCTTCGAGCACCGCCGGGAGCGAGGGTTCGTCGAGTTGCAGGACGAGTTGGGCCCCGGGCACGAGGCGCCGCAGGTCCCCGAGGTGGCGGCGAACGCCCTCGGCCAGCGACTCGACGATCTCGCGGGCCGCTCCGGGGTCGGTCACCGCTCGCTCCCCCCGGTGCAGCTCGATCGAGGCCGCGAGCGTCCACGGTCCGGCCACCTGGGTCTTGAGCGGACCGACATACCCGTCGTAGGCGGCGGCGAGTTCGTCGAGGTCCTGGGTCCACAGCGACGCGGTGCGTCGGGCGTCGCGCCCACCGCGGTCGACGAACCGCCACCCGCTGGGTTGCAGGTCGACGTGGAGGTCGACGAGCAGCCCGGCCGTGCGTCCGATGATGTCGGCGCCCGGGCCGCGCGCCGGGACCTCGGGGAGAAAGGGGATCCCCAACCCGTCGGTGTCGACGAACAGGTCGCGCACCGCGACGACCGCCTCCCGAGCGCTGGTCCCGGGCATGGAACCGATCCCGGTGGCGCGCGTCATCCCCCCATCCTGCCGTGCGCGGCGAGGACCGCCGACACGGAGGCCGTGACCGGCCCGACCGACCACGGCGCGGCCTGCGGTTCACCGGCGGTCAGCGCCAACGGGATGACGCCACACCAGACGGCGTGCTCCTCGGCCGGCTCGCCCGGGGGACCGGAGCGTTGTTTGAGGATCCAGTTGTCGGCCGTGATCGGCAGGGCCAGACCCAGCGTGGCCGCGAGTTCCTTGCGCGAGTTCGGTCGGGTCTCCGCCACCCGGCCGGGCAGGATGCGGTCCGAGAGCACGTCGAGGGCATGGTCCTGGTCGTCCCCGGTGAGGGTCTCGAGGTGGCCGCGGAGCACCGCCGAGCGGTAGTTCATCGAGGATTCGAAGATCGACTCGGCGACGACGATCCCGTCGACGGCGGTCACGCACAGGGCCGCCGCCGCCCCCGAGGCCACGTGGCGCAGCGCACCGGCTCCGGTCGAGCCGTGCAGGATGACCCGGTCCCCGTCGCGCGCGAAGAGCATCGGGACCACCCAGGGCTGTCCGTCGACGACCGTCGACAGGGTGCCGACGAGGACCTCGTCGAGCAGGGCGTCGAGGTCACCGCGAGCGCCGAGCGCCCGGTCCGGTTTGCGGGTCAATCGACCCAGATTCCTGGGCGCCGGCACCGGGCGCGAGGGGCGGGGCGGGGTCACAGCTCTCCTCCGATCGGTCCCCAGAACAGGACCCACGTCGCGAACCCGGCCTCGAACTCCTCGAATCGGTGATCCTCACCGGCCCGGACGAGGGCGACGTCGCCGGGCCGCACGGCATACGAGGTCTCGCCGATCCGCAGGGTGGCGCGACCGCTTTCGACGACGTAGACCTCGTCGCGCTCGTGCGGGGTCTGGCGGTCGGTGCCCACCGGGGCATAGAGCTCGAGGCTCAGGGACCCGTGTTCGAGACCGATGACGAAGGGCTCCCCCTGTGGCCACGTCGCGGTGGCCGCCCCCGGGATGAGGGCCCGCAACGCGTCGGCACGGACCACTCGAGGAGCCCCGGGAGCTTCCCCGGGGGCGGCCCCGGGGGCGGGCTCGGGGGCGGGCTCGGGGGCGGCCTCGGGCAGGCTCCGGCGCTCCCCGCGAGGCGGCCGGGGCCGAAGGGCACCTCCGCAGTTCCGGCAGGCCCGGCCGAGCGGTCCGGTCGCGCAGTCGGCGCACCAGGTGCATTCGAAGGAGCAGATGTAGGCCGTGGGGGTGGTGGGCGGGAGCGGTGCCGCACATCGCTCGCAGGCCGGCTTCATCTCGAGCATGGTCCCATGGTGGCCGCGAAGTGGTTCCCATGGAAGATCCACTACCTGCTGATTCTCGTGGACCAGTATCCTGCCCGTATGCCGCGCACCCGCCGACCCGTCGACCTCCACCTGACGCTGGACGAGGGGTCGGGGTCGCTGGCCTCCCGGGTCGCCGACGCGATCATCGCCGCCCTGAGGCGCGGCGCCCTGCGTCCGGGGGACCTCCTGCCGTCCACGCGTGCGCTCGCCCTGAGCCTGGGCCTCTCCCGGGGGCCGGTCGTGGCCGCGTTCGACGAACTGGCGGCAGCGGGGTTCATCGCGACGCGGGCCGGGTCCGGCGCGGTCGTCACGCCGGGCGCCGACATCGCGGCCCGGGCCGGGGCCCGCAGCCACGTCGTCGAGCGTCGGCCGCCGCCACCACCGATGACGCCGACGTCCCCGACGGCGAGGGTTCGCTGGGACCTGAGGCCGGGTCGACCCGACACCACACTCATCGATCCCACCGCCTGGCGGCGTGCCTGGCGACGGGCGGGTGCGGTGGCCCCCGGGAACGACGCGGACCAGGCTCCCGCACACGACGATCTCCGTCGGGCACTGGCCGGGCATCTGCGTCGCTCCCGCGGGCTGCTCGCCGAACCCGACGAGATCCTGATCGTCCCGGGCGTCGCCGCCTTCCTGCACGCGCTGGTGGCTGCCGTCCCCGGACCCTGGGCTCTGGAGGACCCCGGGTACGCCGAGGCACGCAGCGCCCTGGACCTCGCCGGCGCCGACTCGGTGCCCGTTCCGGTCGATGACGAGGGCCTCGATCCGGCCGACCTCGCGGCCGCGACCCGGGCCGTCTACGTCACCCCTGCCCATCAGTACCCGCTGGGTGCCCGGATGCCGGTGTCCCGGCGGGCCGCCCTGCTCGACTGGGCGATCCGGACCGGGGGCCTGATCGTCGAGGATGACTACGACGGCGAGTTCCGGTATGACGTGGCCCCGATGCCCGCCCTGCGGTCCTGGACCGGGGCCGGTCGGCACGTGATCTACGTGGGCACGGCCAGCAAACTCTGGTCGCCCACCCTGCGGGTCGCGTGGGTGATCGCTCCGGAGCACGTGCGGGATCACCTCGCGCTCGCGCTCGAGCGCCGCGCGCTCCACGTGCCCGAGGCCACCGGTCACGTCCTCGCGCATCTGCTCACCAGCGGCGCCTGGTCCACTCATCACGCGCGGTGCGCCCGGACCTATGCCGCCCGTCGGGCCGCGCTGGTCGCAGCCCTCGGGGAGCGACTTCCCGGTCACGCCCTGGCCGGCACCGACGCCGGGCTCCACCTCGTCATCCGATTGCCCGACGAGGTCGACGACCGCGCGGTGGTGACCCGGCTGGCCGAGGCGGGGCTGCTGCTCAACCCGCTGACGGCATACGCGGTCGACCGCCCGGTCTCGGGGCTGGTCCTGTGCTACGCGACCCTGCCGGAGACGCAGGCGCGGCCCGCCGCGGCCGCTCTCGCCTCCGTCCTGCGCAGCTGACCCGGGCGGTCAGAAGACGTGATGACCGGGCTGGTCGCCCGCGGGGAGGAAGGTGTGCGGGTTGGCGGGCATCGATCCCAACCGACCGGCCTGGAAGTCCTCGAAGGCCTGGACGAGCTCGGCGCGGGTGTTCATCACGAAGGGACCGTAGGCGGCCACCGGCTCACGGATCGGGCGACCACCGAGCAGGTAGAGCTCGAGACTCGGGCTGCGGCTCTCCTGGCGGTCATCGGCCACCACCTCGATGAGGTCACCGGCTGCGAGGACGGCGAGCTGACCCATCCGGATCGGCCGACGCTCGCCGCCGACGAATCCCGAGCCGGAGAGCACATAGACGAGAGCGTTGTAGTCCTGGGCCCACGGCAGCTCCAGGCGCGCGCCGGGCGCGAGGGTCGCATGCGCGATGGAGATGGGGGTGTGCGTGATGCCCGGCCCGGCATGGCCGGCGATGTTGCCGGCGATGACCCGCACCAGGGCTCCCCCATCGGCCGAGGACAGCAGGCCGACCTCTCCGCCACGGATGTCCTGGTAACGGGGCGTGCGCATCTTCTGGGAGGCCGGGAGGTTGACCCACAACTGCAGACCATGGAAGAGGCCCCCACTGGTCACGAGTGACTCCGGCGGCGCCTCGATGTGCAAGAGGCCGGACCCGGCGGTCATCCACTGGGTGTCGCCGTCGCTGATCACGCCGCCGCCGCCGTGGCTGTCCTGGTGCACGAAGGTGCCGTCGATGATGTAGGTGACCGTCTCGAACCCGCGGTGCGGGTGCCACGGAGTGCCCTTGGGTTCACCCGGGGCGTACTCGACCTCACCCATCTGGTCCATGTGGATGAACGGGTCGAGGTCACGCAGGTCGACACCGGCGAATGCCCGGCGCACCGGGAACCCCTCGCCCTCGAAGCCCGCGGGTGCCGTCGTGATCGAGCGCACCGGGCGCGGGCGCTGCTCGAGCCCGGGCGCGGCGAGCCGGGGCAAGTCGAGGATGTTCTCGACGGTGATGGCGGGCATGGGGGACCTTTCGGCGGAGGGTGCGGCTCTCGCCATACGCAACACTAATTGAACTCACAACCATTCCACAAAGCGGGATTCTGCCTATCCCCCACTCCGCCCGGTCGAGTGAGCGCGAATCGCCCGGGAAATCCGGGTTTCTCGGGCGATTCGTGCTCACTCGACTGGCGGGATGGGGGT
>WBZS01001346.1_pt1 | contig 19947 bp, 16 predicted proteins | sample 5204201 | NCBI WGS metagenome assembly WBZS01 (sample SAMN12344357, study PRJNA552823) | activated sludge metagenome | biome: Activated sludge suspended growth; feature: Nitrification reactor; material: Wastewater; isolation source: activated sludge from nitrification reactor of wastewater...
TAGCGAAGGGGAAACGCCCGGCTCCATTCCGAACCCGGAAGCTAAGCCCTTCAGCGCCGATGGTACTGCACTGGTGACGGTGTGGGAGAGTAGGACGCAGCCGGACATACTTTGACGAGGGCGCCCCGGAGAAATCCGTGAGGGCGCCCTCGTTGTGTTTCTTGGGCTCTACGATAGAGGCCCATTGTCTTGTTGAGCGAGGACGGTTCTGGAGTGGACAGCCCCGACGGCAGCCGCGGGTCGAGCGGTCAATCGCGCCCTGACGACCGCGACAGAAGTCCAGAGCGGCAGAACGCACGCCGGGCCGTTGCCCCGAACCGGGCGGGTCAACGCCCCGGCGGCCCGCGTCGAGAAGACGAGCGCACCCCTGAGCTGCGGGGCCGCAGCGAGCGCTCCGTTGACCCGCGTAGTGGCGCGCCTGCCGGCGGGCGTATCCATTCGCCTCGTGCCGGTGCGGGTCGACGCGGCTCCATAGGTGCTGCGGGCGCCGGAGAGGCTGGCACGCGTCGGGGCCGCGGAGATGGCTCGGCGTGGCCGGGGGACCAAAGCCGCGGTGGGTCCCGTCTCGCCCCGAAGTCGGTGAGGCTTCCGGAGCCGGCCATCCCGGAAGGCGTGACCGGCCGTCAGCTCGATCGAGCGATCCGGGCTCAACTGCGCACACTCAGCCAAGACAACGCCGAAGGCGTCGGTGCCCACCTGGTCATGGTGGCCCAACTCTTGGACACCAATATCCAGGCAGCCGAAGCTCATGCGGAGACAGCGGTTCGACGGGCTGGGCGAGTCCCCGCAACGCGCGAAGCGCTGGGGCTCGTCGCCTATCGCAAGGGTGACTGGGCGAGGGCACTGAATGAGTTCCGGACCGCCCGCCGGCTCTCTGGATCGTCGCACCTGCTTGCGCTCATGGTCGATTGCGAGCGGGCACTTGGCCGGCCCGATAAGGCCCTGGACCTGGCTGCCTCACCGGAGGCGCGCGCCTTGGAGCAGGCCGAGCGGATCGAGCTCGCCATCGTCGTCTCTGGGATCCGCCGCGACGCCGGCCAGTTCGACGCGGCAGCCGCCGTTCTTGAGGGCGTCGGCCTGAGCAGCAATGCCCGACGTCCATGGACTGCGCGACTGCGCTATGCCTACGCCGAAGCCAAGCTGGCTCAGGGGGACCCGGAGTCCGCTCGGACCTGGTTCTCCCGCGCCGCTGACGCCGATGACGAACTGGCGACCGACGCCGCTGAACGGCTTGAGGAACTCGACGGGATCTCCTACACCGACCTCCTGGGCGACGCCGAAGACGGCGACTCCATCAACCGCGACGAAGGCCAAGACCAGGAGTGAACAGGCCGCGGCAGCCGCTGGTCGCGGCATACGAGGGGTTGGTCTGCGACCTTGATGGGGTCGTCTACCGCAGCTCCGAGGCGATTCCGTATGCCGTGTCCGCCCTCGCCGAGGTGGCTCGCCACCGTCCATTGTGTTTCGCGACCAACAATGCGTCGCGCACTCCTGCTGAGGTCGGCGCGCAACTACGCGACCTCGGACTGACCGTTGACGACGCGTCGATCGTCACCAGCGCCCAGGCTGGCGCGGCCCTCTTGGCGAGGGAACTCCCTTACAACTCAACGGTGTTGACCGTTGGCGGCCCGGGGGTTGCTGCCGCCGTGGTTGACGTTGGGCTGGTGACGACGTCGGATCCTCAACAGGCTGATGCCGTCCTCCAGGGCTGGGGTCGGGAGGTCCGCGTGGACGATCTGGCTCGAGCCTCGATCGCCATTGCCCGTGGAGCGCGATGGGTGGCGACGAACACCGACCGAACCCTTCCGACGGCCGACGGTCTGGTGCCCGGGAACGGCACCCTCGTATCTGCCGTGGCGGAGGCAACCGGAGCCACGCCCGAGGTCGCGGGCAAGCCGCACCCGCCGCTGTACCGAGTCGCAGCCGAGCGGCTGGGTGCCGCAGCGAACCGGCTGCTCGCGGTGGGGGACCGCCTTGACACCGACATCGTCGGCGCCAGTGCGGTCGACGCCGACTCGCTGTGGGTCCTCACGGGGGTCGACGGGTTCGCTCAGTTGGCGCGGTCCACTGCACGGCCGACGTATGCTGCCTGCGACCTTCGTGCGTTGCTCGCCCCCCGGCCGGACATCGAGCGCGACGGGGGTAGTTGGACGTTGGGCGGTATGGGGGTATCCCGGCAGGTTTGGGGACCACGGGGGGTGGCGGACGGCAAACCGATGGATCTAGGTGATATCCCTGCCGAAAGGTTGGTAGCGGTGGGGCTGGCGGCCGTCTTGGACCTACGGGACGAGGGCGAGGCGGGCCAGCGGGATGCGGGTGTGCTGGCCGAGGCGCTCGACGGTGTCTTGGGGCACTGCCGAGCGGACCGAGCGGCGCAGTAGCGTGTAGTCACACGTCAATGAGGAGGAGCGCCATGTCTTTCGACGGCATCCGTGGGTATGTCCAATTTGCTTCCGGGATCGGTGATGCGACCCGGGCGCGCGCCGCTGAGGTGGCGCAGGGGTTGGTGTCGATGTTGAGCCGGACGTCCCCGAACGACATGGCGGGGCAGGTGTCGGCGCTGGCGGATGAGCTTCTCAACGCCGCCAAATCCAACCGCGAGGGGCTGGTCAAGCTCATCCGCGGGGAGGTGAGCGACCTCATCGATTCGTCCTCGTCGTTGGCCAAGGCAGCGGATCTGGACGCCGTCCGCTCGATGCTCAGCCAGTTGGGCACCGACTTGGACGGGCTGCGGCATCAGGTGGGGCTGCAGTCGCCTACGGCTTTGGTGTCGTCGGGAGCGGCTGCAGTGGTAAGCGCCGCCTCGAGCGTTCGGCCGGGTGGTTCGCGCTCCGCGAGCAAGCCAGCGGCCAGCCCGGCGAAGGTCAAGCGGGTGCCCTCCCGGCCTCGCGGCTCTGCTGTTGCTGCAGCCGCTTCCGAGTCCAAGCCCGAGGCAGCTTCGGCGGGACCGGCAGCCACTCCCGCTGTTCGCAAGGTCGCCTCCGAGTCCAAGCCGCAGGCAGCGCCAGCTTCACCGGTGCGCAAACTGACCGCCACGTCCGCGCCTGCAACGGCGCCTGCCAAGAAGACGACTCTGGCTAAGGCGGCTGCGCCGGCGAAGAAGGCGGCTCCGGCGAAGGCGGCGCCTGCCAAGAAGACGACTCCGGCGCAGGCGGCTCCGGCGAAGAAGGCCGCGCCGGCGAAGAAGGCGGCTCCGGCGAAGAAGGCGGCTCCGGCGAAGAAGGCGGCGCCGGCGAAGAAGGCCGCCGCCAGGGTTGCTGCGCCCCCCGCGCCCCCCGCGCCCGCCGCTGAGTCCCCGAGCGCGCCTGCTGCAGAGTGAGCACTCTGCCCGTGGCCGAGGGGTCCAACACCCCGGCGGTGGCCCCATCCGACGAGGAGTCGGCCGGGGTCACCCCCGCGGCGGACGACGGGTTGTTCCCCGCGCCCGCGCCGCCTCCACCTCACACCGCTGACCCGGTCGTCGATCGGGCCCTGGTCGACCTGCACCAGGCCCTGAGCTTGGACCTTGACCACCAGATCGAGGTGGCCAATACCGTCGGTGAGGCACTGCAGGCCAGGCTCCAGGACCTCGCCTCGGAGTGAGTCCTCGCCTGGATGCCGAGCTTGTTCGTCGCGGTCTGGCCCGCTCCCGCGCGCAGGCAGCCGACCTCGTCAGGGCCGGACGAGTGCTCGTCGACGGGTCCACGGCGCTGAAGCCGTCTACGACCACGTCCCCGAACACCCCCATCGAGGTCGCTGGGGACGATCCCGCATGGGTGGGGCGGGCGGCATACAAGCTGATCGCTGCCCTTGACTCGTTTGGGCCACGGGGGCTGGTGGTCACCGGCAAACGGTGCCTGGATGTCGGAGCCAGCACGGGTGGGTTCACCCAAGTCCTGCTGCGACGAGGGGCGGCCCACGTCACGGCGCTGGACGTCGGACACGGCCAGCTTGTCCCCGAATTGGCTGCCGATCCCAGGGTCACCGAACGCTCCGGCACCTCGATCCGCGATATCGGTCCGGAGGATTTGGGCGGGCGCTTCGATCTGGTCGTCGTCGATCTGTCGTTCATCTCCTTGCGGCTGGTGCTGCCCGCCTTGACTGCTCTCACAGACCAGGACGGCTACCTCGTCGCCCTGATCAAGCCACAGTTCGAAGTGGGCCGGGACCGGCTCGGCAAGGGCGGTGTGGTCCGCAACGAGGGACACCGCCGAGACGCGCTCCTCGCGGTGTTGCGGGCGGCCGCCGATGTCGGTCTGCGGCTGCACGGCCTGATGACAAGTCCGATCCGGGGCGCGGCGGGCAACCGGGAGTATCTAGGCTGGTGGACACCCGGAGGGTCCAAACGCTCCGGCCACCCCCACAACGACCTAGAGACCTACTCGGATCTGGAAAGGCTGGTCGCCGCAGTGGAGACGCCCTCGTGAACCGACGCGTTCTGCTCGTCCCACATCCCAAGCGCCCGGACATCGGCGAGATCACCCGAGATGTTGCGGCTCGGCTGGCCGCCCAAGGGGTGCAGGCCACGATCATTGCCTCGGATGCCAGCGCTCTCGGCGCGCAGGGCTCCGAACCGCTGACCGTCGTCCCGGACGCCGACGCCGCCCAAGCGTGCGAGCTTGTCGCGGTGCTCGGCGGCGACGGGACGATCCTGCGCGGCGCCGAGTTGGCCCGGGGAACCGACACTCCGCTGCTGGGCATCAACCTCGGCAAGGTCGGTTTCCTCGCCGAGGTCGAGATGGCCGACCTCACCACGACAGTCGACCGGATCGTGGCCCGTGACTACACGGTCGAGGACCGGATGACCCTCGACGTCACGGTGAGCCACGCCAACCGGGTCGACACCCGCACCTGGGCACTCAACGAGGTGAGCATCGAGAAGGCCGCCCGCGAGCGGATGCTCGAGGTCACTGTGGAGGTCGACGGACGGCCGTTGTCGACGTGGGGCTGCGACGGCGTTATCGTCGCGACGCCGACCGGCTCCACGGCATACGCCTTCTCGGCCGGCGGCCCCGTCGTGTGGCCGGACGTCGAAGCGATCCTGCTCGTGCCCAACTCGGCCCACGCTCTCTTCGCCCGCCCGATCATCGTCGGCCCACTCTCACGCTTGGCGGTCGAGGTGATCCGGGACGCCGAGGGCCAAGGGGTCCTCTGGTGCGACGGACGTCGGCACGTCGACCTCGCCCCGGGCGCCCGCATCGACGTATGCCGCTCGCCCATCCCCATGCGCCTGGCGCGGCTCTCGCACGCGCCCTTCACGGACCGGCTCGTCGAGAAGTTCGACCTCTCGGTGGCCGGGTGGCGAGGCAACGGGTCGGGTCGTCCACAGGCCCCCACCGCCTGACGGTGCGGGCCCCTAGTCTTGGGGCCGTGCTCCTTGAGATCCGGATCGCCGGGCTCGGCGTCATCGCCGAGGCCGTCCTGCGGCTGCATCCCGGCTTCACGGTCCTCACTGGCGAAACCGGCGCGGGCAAGACCATGGTCGTCCAAGGGCTCGGCCTGCTGCTCGGGTCGCGCGCCGACCCCGCGCTCGTTCGGTCTGGTCGCACCAGCCTCTCGGTCGAGGGCATCGTGCGCCTAGCCCCCGATCACCCGGCCCGGATCCGTGCCGAGGACGCTGGGGGCGAGCTTGAGGGCGACGAACTGGTCCTGGCCCGCACGGTCACGGCGGAAGGTCGGTCCCGTGCGCACATCGGCGGACGCTCCGGCCCGGTCAGCGTGCTCTCCGAGATCGGCGAACACCTCGTCGCCGTCCACGGACAGGCCGACCAGTGGCGGTTGCGCCGGCCCGACGAGCATCGTGAGGTACTCGACGCCTACGGCGGCGATGCGGTCGGCGAGGCGCTCGCGGCATACCGGGAGGTGTATGCCGCGCTCACCGCGGCACTGACCGAGCGTGACACGCTTCGTGGCTTGGACCGCGACCGGACCCGCGAGATCGACTCGCTCACCGCCGCGCTCGAACACGTCGAACGGATCGACCCACAACCGGGGGAGGACGAGGCGCTGCGCGCTGAAGACTCCCGACTCGCCCACGCCGAGGGGCTGCGCGAGGCCGCAGAAGCGGCACATGGGCTGCTCCTGGGCGATGACGGCTATGCCGCCGACCCGGCCGAGCAGGTGCCCGCCGCCGATGTGCTGGGGCGCGCTCGCAGCCATCTGGGCCCGGTGTCGCGGCACGACCCGCGGCTGGCGGCCTTGGACGAGCGGCTGGCCGACGCCGGCTATCTCATTGCCGACATCGGGGCCGATCTGGCCGCTTACCTTGCCGACCTCGACGTCGATCCGGCCCGGATGGCCTGGGTGCAGCAGCGGCGCGCCGACCTGTCCGGACTGACCCGCCGCTACGGCGAGAGCATCGACGAGGTGCTCGCCTGGTCCGGGCAAGCGGTTGCCCGGCTGACCCTGCTCCAGTCGGCCGACGACCGGCTGGCTGCTCTCGACACGGCGGTCGCCGCGCTGTCCGATGCGGTGACGGCCAGTGCTGATCGGCTCACCTCGGCTCGGCGGGGAGCCGTGGACCGCTTCGAAACTGCAGTCGGTGCCGAGCTGGCCCACCTGGCGATGGGCTCGGCTCGGGTGCACGTGGCGGTCACCCCCCGGACCCCCGGGCCGCACGGTGCCGATGACGTGGAGATCCAGCTGGCGGCCAACTCCGGAGGGCCGGCGCGGTCGGTCGGCAAGGCCGCCAGCGGCGGCGAGCTGTCCAGGCTCATGCTTGCCATCGAGGTCGTCAGCGCGTCGGCTGGCGCCAACGGGTCAACCGGGGGAGCGGCAAGGACACTCGGGACACCTGTCCCGGCGTTCGTCTTCGACGAGGTCGATGCGGGGGTCGGCGGAAAGGCCGGGCTAGACGTCGGAGCGCGCCTCGCTGAGCTGGCCACCCATGCCCAGGTCGTCGTCGTCACCCACCTCGCCCAAGTCGCCGCGTTCGCCGATCGTCACCTCGTCGTGCACAAGGCCGACGACGGATCCATTACTGCCAGTGCGGTGTCCGAGGTGACCGGCGACGAGCGGCTACGTGAGTTGGCTCGGATGATGGGCGGTGGGACCTCAGCCGCCGGGCTCGAACATGCCCGGGTCCTGCTGGCGGAGGCGACCAGCCGCCGCGGTGGCGGGCCCGCGACGGTGAGCGGACGGCATACCGAGTCTGCGGCTGGCGAGGACGCCGCGACGGTGACCCGGGCAGGACAGGCGACGCGCCGAGGCGCACGCTCACGGTCCGGCACGCCTAGCGCGATCACATAGACTGGCACCCCGTGGCGGAGCAGACGAAGCACATCTTTGTGACCGGAGGCGTTGCCTCCTCGCTCGGCAAGGGGCTCACCGCCTCGAGCCTCGGGCACCTGCTACGCAGCCGGGGACTGCGGGTGACCATGCAGAAGCTGGACCCCTACCTCAACGTCGACCCGGGAACGATGAACCCGTTCCAACATGGGGAAGTCTTCGTCACCGACGACGGAGCTGAGACGGACCTGGACATCGGTCACTACGAACGGTTCCTCGACGTCAACCTCGAAGGCAGCTCCAACGTCACGACCGGTCAGGTCTACAGCAGCGTCATCGCCAAAGAGCGCCGCGGCGAATACCTCGGCGACACGGTCCAGGTCATCCCGCACATCACCAACGAGATCAAGGCTCGGATGCGGGCGTTGGCGACCGGCGACAAGGACGCCCCGGATCTCATCATCACCGAGATCGGGGGAACCGTCGGTGACATCGAAAGCCTGCCGTTCCTGGAGGCAGCCCGACAGGTGCGTCAGGAGATCGGGCGGGACAACTGCTTCTTCCTGCACGTCTCGCTCGTGCCCTATCTCGCGCCGAGCGGGGAGTTGAAGACCAAACCGACCCAGCATTCGGTGGCGGCGCTGCGCCAGGTCGGCATCCAGCCCGATGGGCTGGTGTTGCGGGCCGACCGCCCCATCCCCGAGCCGATCAAACGCAAGATCTCGCTCATGTGCGATGTCGACCAGGACGCAGTGGCCGCTGCCGTCGATGCGCCGTCGATCTACGACATCCCCAAGGTCTTGCACGGCGAGGGCCTGGACGCCTACGTCATCCGCCGGCTGGGGCTGGGCTTCCGCGACGTGAACTGGACCTCGTGGAACGAGATGCTCAAACGGGTCCACGATCCCGAGCACGAAGTCGAGATCGCTCTGGTCGGCAAGTACATCGACCTGCCCGACGCTTACCTCTCGGTGACCGAAGCATTGCGCGCCGGCGGCTTCCACCACGATGCCAAGGTCAAGATCCGGTGGGTGGCCAGTGATCTGTGCCAGACCGACTCCGGTGCACAGAAGGCCCTGGGAGGAGTTGACGCGATCCTCGTCCCTGGCGGCTTCGGCGTGCGGGGGATCGAGGGCAAGCTTGGCGCGCTGCGCTGGGCTCGCGAGCGTCAGATCCCCACCCTCGGAATCTGTCTCGGCCTGCAATGCATGGTCATCGAATACGCCCGGACCGTGCTGGGCATCGCCGACGCGTCGTCAAGCGAGTTCGACCCGCAGACCGAGCACCCCGTCGTCGCGACGATGGCCGAGCAGCTGGCCTTCGTCGACGGCGCCGGTGACCTGGGCGGCACGATGCGCCTGGGACGGTATGCCGCCCACCTCGTCCCCGGGACTGTTGTGGCCGCGGCATATGGGACGACGCAGGTGAGCGAACGCCACCGGCACCGTTACGAGGTCAACAACGCCTACCGCGAGCAGCTCGAGGCCGCCGGACTCGTCTTCTCGGGGCTATCCCCGGACGGGTCGCTCGTCGAGTTCGTCGAGTTGCCGGCCGACGTGCACCCCTACTACGTCTCGACCCAGGCGCACCCAGAGTTCCTGTCCAGGCCCAACCGGGCGCACCCACTGTTCGCGGGCCTGGTCGGTGCCGCCCTGGACCGGCAGCGGGCCCAGCGCCTGGTCGAGGTGGAGCGGTCCAGCAGGCACGATCCAGCGCCCGCCCCGGTCGGCTGACGTGTCGCTTGACGCCCCGGTCGGCACGCAGGCCGAGGTGCGGGACACCATCGCGCCCAAGACCGTCGTCGAGACCGAAGTGGCCTGGCGAGGGTTGATCTTCGATGTGCGCCGCGACCGGGTCGACCTTGGAACGGGGGAGGTCGTCACCCGGGACTACATCGACCACCCCGGCGCGGTCCTCATCCTTGCCCTGCGGGAGATCGACGGGGTCGAGCACCTCGCGATGATCCGCCAATACCGCCATGCCTGCCGCTCCTACCTCTGGGAGCTGCCGGCGGGGCTGCTGGACATTGCTGGCGAGGCGCCCCGGGATGCCGCCGCCCGCGAACTGCGGGAAGAGGTCGACCTCGTCGCGACCCGGTGGGATGTGCTCATCGACGCCTATGCCTCCGCCGGCGCCTTCCCCGAGGCCTTCCGGGTGTTCCTGGCCCGGGACCTCGCCGCAGCACCCGGCGAGCCACACCAACGCACGGGGGAGGAGGCAGACCTCACCGTTCGCTGGGTCAGCCTCGACGACGCGTATGCCGCCGCGCTGGCCGGCCAGTTGCACAATCCTGGCGCTCTGCTGGGCATCATGGCGGCCTGGGGTGCCCGTGCCCAGGGCTGGACCACCTTGCGGCCGCACGATGCCCCCTGGCCCGAGCACCCGGCATACCGGTCCTGACGATGGGATAGACCGCCGCAGGAGGACCTCCGGGAGCCTCTGCAGATGAGTACGACGTACTCAGGTGCGACCCTGGACCGACGCCTAGCGTCGGCTCTGACGCAGTGCGGAGCCGCCGCGCGGAGTGAGGACCGGAGGCAGGGGATGACCTTCCGTATGGGTTGGGACGAGCCGCGGGCTCGTGAGGTGAGCGTTCAGGCCGGGTCGATGGCGCAGTCCTTGCAGACGCAATCGACGCGGCTTTCGGGCGGCGAGGTCGATGCCGGCGACGCGAGCAGGATGATCGGCGACCAGGTGACCGCATGGGCCACCGAGCTGGACCTGCGGGGGCAGGCGCTGGACGTCTGGAGCCAAGCGATCGCGGCCCAAACCGACGCCGTCCAGCGCACCGATGCGAACCTGAGGTTGACCTGATGGCCTCGGCCGTCGATGCCCTCCTGGTCGCTCGGTCTGCAGACCGGCTGGCCCGGCTCGGCGGTGGTGTCGGCGCCCTGAGGCAGGTGGCCTGGGCCATCGAACTCGGCGGTCTGGGATCTGTCGTGGCGTTGGGTCCGGGGCTGCTCACCGATCCGCAGGCCGGGGCGGTGGTCCAAGAGATCCTGGCGTCGCTTGCCGCCGAGGTCGGTGACCCTCCCGGCTCGACGTCCGCCTCGATCGGACGGGTTCGGCGCTGCTTGGCCGATCTGATGCTCGTGGTCTCAGTCCTGACCCAGACTCGCGAAGGCGAGCATGCCGAGGCGGAGAACGGCATACCTGCATGGGCCGTCCTGTGAGCGGCGAGTGGCAGGTCACCCACCTGCTCAACCAATGTCGGAACTTCCTCAAGACCCTCGAACATCTGGTCATCGACCTGGTGTGGCCCCCGAGTCTGCTGGCCGACCTGGAAAAGATGCGGCGCATCCTCGCCGACCCTCCTCCGGGGGACCCGACGTCGATCGAGACGCTGGCCCAGGGTTTTCGGTCAGCGGCGGCGGCGGTCGAGGTCGTTCGCGCCGACCTCGAGCGTGCGAAGGCCGGCCTACCCGACATCGTCGTCGGAGTGGCCGCCGGGACGGCCAGCCAGGCGGCGGCGGCGTTGGCCACCGGCCTTGGCCATGAGGTCTCCGGTCTGCGCGCCTCCGCCGAAGCATTGACCCGGTATGCCGCCAGCCTGCGAACGGCCATCAGGGTCCACGCTCAAGCGGACGACCGGTTCGAGGATGCAGCGCGACATCTGCGCAGGTGCTCGGGCCTCACCATCGAGGTGCTCGGTGTGGACACGCACGTCCCCGACCTCATCGCGGTCGTGCGCGAGGTGGGCAAAGCCGTTGGGGACGCCATCGAGGCAGTGCGTATCGCGCTGCGCTCGTATGAGCAAGCGGAAGACGCCCTGTATGCGCTCCAACGAGCGGGTAGCGACGCTCGCGGCTGGGCGGTGCTGGCCAGCGCCCCGCACGTGCCAGGCTTCTCGGTTCTGGACGTTGCGGTCATGGTCGACCAGTGGCGCGTCGCGAATCCAGACGCCCGGATCCTCGACCCGGACCAATGGGCGCGCGTCGCCGCACTGCTCAGCGGACTCACCCCGCAGCAGCGGGCCGCCCTCAACTCCTTGCTCGCCCGAGCCGGCTCGCCGGCCCAACGCGCAGTCCTGCTGTCGGCGCTGGCGGCTGGCGCGACCCCGGAGCAATTGAACTTTGTGGCCGATGCCATCCGAGTGATGTCCGAGGATCAGTTGCTGCGAATGATGGGCCTCAACACCGACAAAGAGGGCCGAGCGACCATGGGGCTGGACGGCGTCATCCAGGACCCCACGACCGGCAACACGTGCGGGTCGACCAGCCTGCTGGCGTTGCTCGCCCGCGTCGACCCCATGCTGGCCTTGTGGTTGACCTCGGGCGAGCGGGCACCGGGCTGGAACCCCGCCTACCTCGCGCACCTCACCGACGCCCAGTGGCGCGGCTCGACTTTCATCGAGCGGTTTATCGCTGCCCAACACTCCGTGCTGACCACCACCGACAGCGACCTGAGCACCTGGCCAGAAGCGCTCGGGACACCGCCGTGGGGGGCGGCATCACTGGCAACTCTGGGTTCGCCGACGGCATACGAGTCGGTGCTGTATGACGACCAGGACCCGGAACTTGCCCGTGAACTGATGAGCCGGGCGGCGGAGGCGGCCAACAACGGCACCCCGGTGCCGTTCTATGCCGGTGACGACTACACGCCGCGCCACGTTCTGCTCATCACCGGATACGCATCGGGCGTCTACACCGTCTACGAACCGGGGACAGGGTCGGTCATCGAGGTGCCGGAATCGGTGATGTTGGGCAATGGCAGTCCCGGCGCCTTCGGAGGCTGGACCCACATTGACTACCTTGTCCTGCCGGTGCACTGAATGTGGGTACGCCAGCGTTACTGGGGCGGTCCATCGACAAGCGGGGGGAAGGCAGCTCCCACCGTCGCACTGGCCGATGGCAAGACCTCAGCATCCGCACACGTCGCAGTGAACCCTCCTGCGGGGATCTCGCTGGATGGAGCGAAGACGTTCGGATCATCGAGGTGGAAGGGCAACCAGGCCTGCTGAAGGGATTCGACCCTGGCCAGGGACAACTCGTCCGAGCCATACCGGCGGGAAACGGAAGAGCTGACCTGTAGGAGGGACCATCCCGGCTCGTTGTTGGAGATCTGGCGCCGTGCCTCGACCCGCCAGGACCGATGCATCTCGACTCCGACCGGGCTGGTCGCCTGGCACGCGGCGTAGGTCACCACCCAGCCGCGCCTGCGCAGGTCGCGCATGAGACCGCTCATCATCACCGCAGCGCTGGCCTCGTCCTCAGCGAGCACCTGCTTCGCGGGCAGGCCCTTCGTCGAGAACTCCGGGCGCATCGGCAGGAGAGTTCCGACCGTGGTGACCGATGGCCGCAGGTAGCGCAGGTTCCGACTGCCCACGCCTTTGCCACCGAGGTGCACCTCATTGGCGGGCAGAGCCGGATCGCTGGCCAGGAGGGCATCCACCCGGGCGCGGTCCACGCCGTTCGCCTCGATCGTCGGTGCTGGGCAAGCGGCCGCAGTGAGCCCCACAGTAAGCAGGGCGAGCGACAACCGAGCCACTGCTCGTGGGAAACGCTTCGGCGCACAAGGCCGCGGCCACCCTCTGGCCCGCGATATCGGCCGGTGTAGCCCTGCTTGCATGTCGCTCTCCTGATCGCCCGGACCCCACAGCACCACCAGCCAACCACATCACCGCGGGGTGGCACGGGACCCTGGGTTGCCTCGTCCGCAAACCCGGTCGAGGCGGTATGCCGTGCCCGCCTAGGATTGACCAGTCACTGCTGCGCCGTCCCCAGCACGGCCCGTCGGCTGGCCCGAAAGGCGAGCGGGCGGCATACCGAGCACCGACCGAACACACCGAGAAGGACACCTACCGTGCTTCGCACCCACGAGGCCGGCACGTTGCGTGCCGCCCACACCGGCCAGACCGTCACCCTCACGGGTTGGGTGGCCAAGCGACGCGATCACGGCGGTGTGGCGTTCCTCGATCTGCGGGATGCGTCCGGAATCGTCCAAGTCGTGGCCCGCGACGAGGTGCTCGAGCAGGGCGGTGGCCATGACGTTCGCAACGAGTATTGCGTGCGGATCACCGGCGAGGTGCGCACCCGTCCTGAGGGCAACGCTAACCCCGACCTGCCGACGGGGCAGATCGAGGTTGTCGCCGCGGCCTTGGAGGTGCTCAACGCGGCCGCTCCGCTGCCGTTCCAGATCGATGAGCGGGTCACGGTGGGGGAGGAGGCGCGGCTGAAGTATCGCTACCTGGACCTGCGTCGACCGGCCCAAGGGGCGGCGATCCGGCTGCGTTCCAAGGTCAACGCGGCGGCACGCGCCGTGTTGGATCGCCATGGCTTCGTCGAGATCGAGACCCCGACGATGACCCGGTCGACGCCGGAAGGGGCCCGGGACTTCATCGTGCCCGCGCGGCTTGCCCCCGGCTCGTGGTATGCCCTGCCGCAGAGCCCCCAACTGTTCAAGCAGCTGCTCATGGTTGCCGGGATGGAGCGCTACTACCAGATCGCCCGGTGTTACCGGGACGAGGACTTCCGGGCGGACCGACAGCCGGAGTTCACCCAGCTCGACATCGAGATGAGCTTCGTCGAGCAGGACGACATCCTCGCCCTCGGCGAAGAGATCGCGGTCGCGCTCTGGAAACTCATCGGCGTCGACATCCCGACCCCGTTGCCTCGGCTCACCTACGCGGAGGCGATGGCCCGGTTCGGGACCGACAAGCCCGACACGCGGTTCGGGCAGGAGCTCGTGGACTGCACGGCATACTTCGCCGACACTGCGTTCCGGGTCTTCCAAGCCGACTATGTCGGTGCGGTCGTCATGCCTGGGGGGGCGAGCCAGGCCCGCAAGGCCCTCGACGCCTGGCAGGAGTTCGCCAAGCAGCGTGGTGCGCGGGGCCTGGCCTATGTGCTGGTCCAGGAGGATGGCGAGCTGGGTGGCCCGGTCGCCAAGAACCTCTCCGAGACTGAGCGAGCCGGCTTGGCCGGGCACGTGGGAGCCGCGCCGGGTGACTGTGTGTTCTTTGCCGCCGGCGCCGCCAAGCCGTCGCGGGCGCTGCTCGGCGCCGTCCGGCTGGAGATCGCCAAGCGGGGAGGGCTCATCCCGGAAGGCTCGTGGAGTCACCTCTGGGTGCTCGACGCTCCCCTGTTCGAGCCTGCTGGAGATGCGGTCGCCGCTGGCGACGTCGCGGTCGGGTCGGGTGCATGGACCGCGGTGCACCATGCCTTCACCTCGCCCAAGGCCGAGTTCATGGACACCTTCGACACCGACCCCGGTTCGGCGCTCGCCTACGCCTACGACATGGTGTGCAACGGCAACGAGATCGGTGGCGGGTCGATCCGAATCCACCGGCGCGACATCCAAGAGCGGGTGTTCGCGGTCATGGGTCTGTCCGAGGCAGAGGCCCGGGAGAAGTTCCACTTCCTCCTCGACGCCTTCGCGTTCGGAGCTCCGCCGCACGGCGGGATCGCCTTCGGGTGGGATCGGATCTGCGCGCTACTCTCCGGAGCCGAGTCGATCCGCGACGTCATCGCTTTCCCCAAGTCCGGCGGCGGCTACGACCCACTGACCGGTGCCCCAGCGCCGATCACGCAGTTGCAGCGCAAGGAGGCCGGGGTCGACGCCAAGCCGGTCTCCGCGCCGTCGGTCTGACCTTCGCCGGCCAGACTGTCATCTCGACCGCGCCTCGTCGACCCTTTGGGCGTGGCGAGGCGCAGTCACTCCCGTATGCCGATGCGCGCGTGCCAGCGCCGCAATGATGCCGGCGCCCACCAGTTGCGTTCGCCGAGCAACTCCATCGTGGCCGGCACAAGCAGCATCCGGACGATGCTGGCGTCGAGCAGCACGGCCACGGTCAACGCGACACCGATCTCTTTGATGATGAGCATCTTCCCGGCGATGAACCCGGCGAACACGATGACGACGAGCGCCGCCGCCGACGTGATGATCCGGCCGGACCGTTGCAGGCCCAGCTCGACGGCGCGGTTGTTCTCCACCCCGCTCTCGTGCAGTTCCGCGATCCGGGCGATCAGGAACAGCTCGTAGTCCATTGACAGCCCGAAGGCGAAGGCGATAGCGATCGGTGGAATGATCGACTCCACCGCACCGACTGAGGTGAACCCCAGTGAGGTTGAGAGGTGGCCTTCCTGGAAGATCCAGGTCACCACGCCAAGTGATGCCCCGAGCGACACGACATTGAGCAACAAGGCTTTGGCGGGAATGACGATCGACCCGGTCATAAGGAAGAGCAGCACGAAGGTCGCCACGATGACCAAGGCCACCGCGAACGGGGCACCGGCGGCTATCGACTCGGTGAAGTCGATGAGCGAGGCCGGCTGACCGGTGACCCACGAGGGTGCTGCGGGCCGATGAGCTCGCAACGCCTCGGCCAGGGACCGGGACGCCACGTCCACTGGGCCGGCCGACGAATGGACTGCGACCGCGGTATACCCGGTGCCGAGGTCGCGCGCCACAACCTGGGTGACACCCGGTAGGAAGGCGGCGACCCCGTCGGCCCAACTCCGCGCCTGATCGAGCGTTCCCTGGATGACGACCGTTGCGGTCGGCGCCCGAAGGTCGGGGTAGTCGTCGGCCAACCGCTCGAAGAAGTCCCGTTGCGGTGACCCCACGGGGACCAGTTCGATCCCCGACGAGGTGAGCCGCATCGACGTGGCGGGAAGGGCAAGTAACGTGAGGAACGCGATCGACAACAGCATCACCGTCCACGGCCGACGGTGGACCGCCGAAGCGAGCCGGGAGAAGACGCCTTCGTCTGGCGCAGTCTCGGTGCCGCGGGCGAGCAACCGTCGGGCACCGATCGTGCACAAGGCGGGCATCATCGACACCCCGACGAGCATCGCGACCAGAACGACGGACAACCCTGCCGCCCCGATCCCGCGGATGGTGGGTGATCGGAAGATCATCAGCCCGGCCAAGGAGATGGCGACGGTCACCCCTGAGAAGAGCACCGTGCGCCCGGCCGTCGCAGTCGTTCGGCTGATCGCTCGGCGGATCTGGTCCACGCTGAGTTCTGCCGGCGGGCGACCTTGGGCCAGTGCGCGCAACTCCTCGCGGAATCGGGAGACGAACAACAATCCGTAGTCGATCGACAAGGCCAAACCCAACAGCGTGACGACGTTGACCGTTGAGGCGTCCAAGTCCATGACGGCGCTGAAACCGTAGAGGGCGGCGAGGGCGCCGCCGATCGATGCGATGGCGCCAATGATGGGCATCCCCGCGGCGACAAACCCGCCGAAAACGACCACCATCAGGGCGAACGACAACGGCAAGGCGATGCCCTCACCGAGGCGCAGGTCCGACTCCATCTGCCCGACGATTTCGTCGCCAAGGGCACTGCCGCTGCCGACCGTGGTCCGCGTGCCTCCGGGGAGCGCCTGACCCAACTGGGTGTATGCCGCCCGCACGGCCTGCTCCGCGCGCTCCTCCTGGGCCGCGGTGAGCCCCGGCTCGAGGTGGGTGACCACGAGAAAGCCGCGGGCGACACCAGGCGGCGTCGACGCTGCGGTGCCGGATGTTTCGTTCGCCAGGATGAAGGGCTTCGCACGAGGGTCGGCGAGGCCAGTGGGGAAGACGAACGGGCTAGCTGTGCTGTCGACTCCATCGATGGCAGCCAAGTGCTGGGCGGCCGCCCCCGCGGCGGCGGCGACGGCGGGGCTGGCGACCTCCACGGCGTCGACCATCAGCAGCACTGACGATCGATCAGGTTCAGCCGCCCGCAGGAGGGATCGCCCAGTCATCGCCTCGCCGGCTACCGTGGGTTCGCCCGTGCTGAGCCGACTGAACAACGACGGCCCACCGACACCGGCAGCGGCGACCGCGAACGCCGCGACAGTGAGCACCGACCAGGCGAGCACGATCCGCCACGGGTGCGCGGCGATCGCCAGACCCCATCGGGCCAAGGCCGGTTGATGGGGGGCTCGATGTCGCCCAGCGGGCAACGCAAAGCGGGGGTTGGTCCGCCCCTGGACCTCGTGCCGACCCCTCCGAGTCGACCTGCGGCGGTCGGTCACCGGGATAGCCTCTCACCACGAAGGCCGACACCGGAACAAGGGAGCTGTGGTGATGTCGTCGGGCGATCTGTTCGCCGATGCCCGCGCCGGTGGCGATCACGGTGCGGGCCCGGGGGGCACGGCATACGGGACCGCCGATGCGCCGCTTGCGGTGCGGATGCGGCCACGGACGCTCGCTGAGGTGCGCGGTCAGGACGCCGTGCTCACCCTCGGCAGCCCGCTCAGGCGCCTGGTGGAAGGCTCTGGGGGGCGGGCCGGTCCGTTGTCCGCGATCCTCTGGGGGCCGCCGGGAACCGGGAAAACCACCTTGGCGCACCTCGTGGCAGGGGCATCTGGCCGACGCTTCGTCGAGTTGTCCGCGGTCACCGCTGGGGTGAAGGACGTCCGGGACGTGATGGCACAAGCCGCACGTGAACGGGACCTGTTCGGACGGCAGACGGTGCTGTTCCTCGATGAAATCCATCGGTTCAGCAAGGCGCAGCAAGACGCCCTCCTGCCAGGGGTCGAGAATCGGACCGTCGTTCTGATCGCCGCGACCACCGAGAACCCGAGCTTCGCGGTCATCGCACCGCTGTTGTCCCGCTCGGTCCTGGTCGCTCTGGTGCCGTTGTCGGACGTCGACCTCGCGGCTCTGGTGGACAGCGCGCTGACCGACCCGCGAGGCCTGAACGGGGCATTCGGCATCGAACCCGAGGCCTCGGCAGCCTTGGTGCGTATGGCTGGCGGGGATGCGCGACGAGCCCTCACTGCGCTGGAGGCAGCTGCCGGAGTGGCCGGGGACCACGCTCACCTCGACGCCCCGCAGCCCAGTCGGGAGGCGCCGATGACCATCACTGCCGCACACCTGGAGCGGGCCCTGGCGCAGGCGACGGTGCGGTATGACCGCACAGGCGACCAGCACTATGACGTGGCGTCCGCGCTCATCAAGTCGATGCGCGGCTCCGACGTCGACGCGGCGCTGCACTATCTTGCCAGGATGCTGGAGGCGGGGGAGGACCCGCGGTTCGTCGCGCGGCGCGTTGTTATTGCCGCGAGTGAAGATGTCGGGATGGCCGACCCCACTGCTTTGCAGACGGCCGTCGCCGCCATGCACGCCGTGGCGCAGATCGGTATGCCGGAGGCCCGCATCGTCTTGGCGCAGGCGGTCGTCCATGTCTCCTTGGCGCCGAAGTCGAACGCGGCATACCTGGGGGTTGACGCAGCGATCGCCGACCTCAGGGCGGGACGCGGTGGTCCCGTCCCGCTGCACCTGCGCGGCAATGGGTATGCCGGTGCCGCCCGGGTCGTGGCGTCGGCTGCTGCGGCGGGGGCTGGCCCGGGGGACACGGCATACCGGTATGCCCACGACGAGCCCCACGGCGTGGCGGCCCAGCAGTACCTGCCCGACGACCTTGCCGGGCGTGCCGAGTACTACCGCCCGACGGGGCGGGGTTTCGAGGAGCGGCTGGCAGCCCGCTGGACGTGGATCCGGGGTCTGCTGGCGGCGCCGAGACCGGGTGAGCAGGGCCCCGTCGGGTCTACAGATCCAGCGAATCCCAGCGGGTGAATGGCTTGCCCAACAGGTGAGATATCCAGTAGTCCCGTGCGTGGGGGCAAAGCTTGCGGGCGGCGTGGGTCTGTGGGTAACGATTTGTTATCGCTGCCGCTGCTGTCGCTGTCAGATCGGCCTGATCTGTGACATCGTGTCGCTCGACTAGCCGTGGCGACGGCTGCGCGGGAGCTTCCGGGACTTGCTCGGTGAGTTCCGCGTACACGGCCCCGGATACCGAGGGAAAGCGAGCGCCCGCCTTGACGATAGGTCCCACGACCGAAGCACTGGACGCGGCTGTCCCTTCGGCTGCAGCGGCGGATGCGATCGACAAGCGAGCCGGGCGTTCCCCGTCTCAGATCGCGTGGGACCGGCTCAAGACCGACAAGGTCGCCATCGTCTCGCTGGGTATCGTCGTCTTCTTCGTGCTGGTCGCCATCTTCGCGCCGCTGTTGGTGGCGTTGGAGGGCGAAGAACTAAACAAGTACCACCCCGAGCTGATCTCAGCGGCGAACACCTATCCGATCATCGGGGCCACCCCGCAACACTGGTTCGGGGTGGAACCGCGCACCGGCCGGGATCTGTTCGCAGTGTGGGCATTCGGTGCCCGCCCCTCACTGATCATCGGCTTCACCGCGGCAACGTTCTCGACGATCGTCGGCATCATCATGGGGCTCGCCGCCGGCTACCTCGGCGGCCGCGTCGACAAAGTCATTACGTGGATCATCGACGTGCTGCTAAGCCTCCCCTTCCTGCTGATGGTGCTGGCGCTGGTCCCCATCATCCAGAAGCGGTTCACTCAGCCCGGGCAGGTGCTGTCTGCGGAAGAGACGTCGGGAATCCGCTTCTGGGTGCTCATCGGGATTCTTGTCTTCTTCGGCTGGATCGGTTTGGCCCGACTCATCCGAGGGGAAGTGCTGTCCCTGCGGGAGCGGGAGTTTGTGCAAGCCGCCAAAGTCATCGGCGTGCCTACTCGACAAATCTTGTTCCGTGAAATCCTCCCCAACCTCGTCGGGCCGATCATCGTGTCGGCGTCCATCGCCGTCCCGGCCTACATCACGGCGGAGGCCACCCTCTCGTACCTCGGCGCCGGCCTCGTGGAGCCCACCCCGTCCTGGGGACGCACTGTCTCTAACGCTCAGAACGCATACGCGCGCTACCCCTTGTTCCTCTGGCCACCGGTCCTGTCCATTGCCTTGCTCGTGCTCGCTCTTTCGCTCTTGGGCGAAGCTATTCGCGATGCATTCG
>WBZS01001347.1_pt1 | contig 19932 bp, 12 predicted proteins | sample 5204201 | NCBI WGS metagenome assembly WBZS01 (sample SAMN12344357, study PRJNA552823) | activated sludge metagenome | biome: Activated sludge suspended growth; feature: Nitrification reactor; material: Wastewater; isolation source: activated sludge from nitrification reactor of wastewater...
CTCAAGGAAGTGGTCAAGGCCGCGCAGGTGTCGATGTTCGAGCTGACCAAGCTGGTCAACTCGCACCTGAAGTAGTCCACGCACGCGGCCTTGTGCCGCGTGCCATGTCAGTCCCCGCAGGGGCCGGTTTCAGCCGGCCCCTGTCTTTTGTGCGTGCCAGACCGCCCGCACGGCCGGCGCCACGGCGGGGTTTGAACTTTGAAATATTTGGCGCTTGCCGTGCAGCAGTTCACGGCAGCGTTTGTTGCCGCGCTGGTCGATGGCCCCGCAGTTCAACTTCACCATTCAGCGCCGCGCCGGGCGTCCGAACACACGTGGGCCAACCACGACCGCCAGCCCAGAGAACCCCACATGCTGTTTCAGGACACCGTGGAGCGCAGCGCCGAACTGCTGCGCAAAGCCTTGCCATTGATGTCGCGCCAAGCCACGGCGCTGCATCCAACCAGCTATGCGGTCTGGTACGCCTACGTCGCGGGCATTTATCCGGCACTGCGCAACGACATCGACGACCACCTGGCGCGCCACGGCGCGCTTGACGAAGCGGCCACCGAGTCGCTGTTTCGTCGCCACCTGTCGGAAATGGACCCGGCGCTGGCGCAGCGGGTGACCACCGGCATGCAAAAGCTGTTGACCGGCATGAACGATTCGGCCGTCGAGGCCAGTGAGCAGAGCGCGCGCTACGGCGCGGTGCTGGACGACATGGCGGCCGACATCCAGGCCGAGATCCAGGCCGATGTGCATGCCGAAAACCGGCTCGCTGCCGAAGCCGAGAAACTTGAACTGCTGCGCAGCCACACCGAGGAAATGCAGTCGGCGATGAGCCAACTGCAGCAGCGGCTGGCCGACAGCCAGCGCGAGATCGAAACCCTGCGTACCGAAGTGCTGCGCGCCCGCCATGACTCACTGCGCGACGCATTGACCGGGCTGGCCAACCGGCGCGCGTTCGACCAGCAGTTGTCGGCCGGCTTGTCGGCGATGGCGGCGGCGCCGCATCTGCCGCCGCCTTGCCTGCTGATGCTCGACATCGACCACTTCAAACACATCAACGACACCTATGGCCACGCCTTCGGCGACCAGGTGCTCAAAGGCGTGGCCCAGGTCTTGAAGTCGGTGGTCGATCCGCCGGCGGTGGCCGCGCGTGTGGGCGGCGAGGAGTTCGCGGTGCTGGTGCCCACCCTGTCGCTGCCGCAGGCCGAGTCGATGGCCGAGCGGCTGCGCATTGCGGTCTCGGCCACCCGCGTGCGACGCAAGGACTCCGACGACGTGGTGGCGCGCGTCACCACGTCGCTCGGCGTGGCCTCCGCGCAGCCGGGCGACACCGCGCATTCACTGGTCGACCGCGCCGACCGCGCGCTGTACGTGTCCAAGGCCAACGGCCGCGACCGGGTAACGGTCAGCGCTTGAGCGGGTGTGGTCGGCGGCTGCGCCGGCAACGCGCTCAAAGTCCCAGGAAGCCGTCGACGGTCAAGGTCGGGCTGCCGGGATCGTCGGTGTTGGCGGCCTGCGCCTGCGCCTGCTGGCGCAGTGCCTGGGCAGCGTCGGGTTGGCCGAGCCGCGCCAGCACCGCCGCACGCACCCGCCACAGGTAGGCCGCCATGCGCACATCGCGAAAGCCTTCCACGCCGCCCCAGGTGGCCAGCGCCGCGGCGCTTTGGCGGTCGGCCGCGTGCAGATCGGCGGCGGCCAGCGCCAGGCGGGCCAGGCCGGCCTGGGCCAGCGCGACATGCGCCCAGCGCGGGTTGTCGGCCTCGCGCACCACGCGCTCGAACTCGGCGCGTGCGTGGGCCGCCTCGGCCGCGATGCCGTGCTCCAGCAGAAAGCGCACCCAGCGCTCGCGTGCCGCCAACAGCGGTTGTTCGCCGGGCGCGCTGTGCGCCTCGTAGCTGCGCAGCGCGTCGTGCAGGTGGCCGCGAGCCGCCGCGTGGTCGCCGGCGCGGGCGCAGGCATCGCCCAGGTGGCGGGTAACGCGGCGCAGCGCGAACTCGAACTGGCTGCGCTGGCGGTGGCCTTGCAGCGCGGCGCGCAATAGCGGCAATGCGTCGGCCGGCCGGCCCTCGGCGGCCAGGCGTTCGCCGAAGTCTTCGCGCGCCAAGTCGGCCTCGGTCTCGTCGGCGCCGATTGGCGGCAGGTCGCGCATCAAGGCCTCGAACAGGACTTGCGCGCGCGCCCGTTCGCCGACCAGATGCAGCGTGCGCGCATGCTTGGCGCGGTGCGCCCAGGCGCTGCGGTGGCGCAGGCCGGTGGTGCGTTCAGCCACCGCCACTGCGCGCGCGAACTGCGCCGCCGATTCGGCCAGTCGCCCCTGTTGCTGGTACAGCAGGCCCAGGTTGTTGGTCAGCGTCTGCAACTCGGCCTCGTTGCGTTCGTCGGCCCGCTCGGCCAGCGCCTGTGCCTGCAGGGTGTGCAGTTCGCCTTCGGCGAAGCGGTTCTGCGAGATCAGCTCGGCGCCCAGGTCGATCAGCGCGGTGACATGGCCGCGGCCACCGTGCTGGTGCTGCCCGAACCAGGCCACCGCCTGGCCCAGCCATTGCATGCGCTGCGCGGCCAGCGCGTGCTGATCGCGGTGGCAGTTGGCCTGGTTGAGCCACCAGTGCGCGCGCTGCTCGCCCCCGGCCTGCCCGGCGCGCGCCAGCGTGGCGTCAGCCAGCGCCTGCGCCGCACGGCAGCCGGCCATGTCGCCGCGCTGGTAGGCCTGGGTGCCGGCCTCGACCGGCGCGGCCAGCGCCAGCGGGTGCCCGGGCCCGAGCTGCGCATGCACCAGCGCGACATGGCGCTGCAGCAGGCGCTGGTAGTCGCTGTCCTCGCCCAGTTCGCGCGCGATGTCGGCCGCGGCGCGCAACAGCTCGATGCGCAGCAGCGGGTCGTCCTTGAAGCTCGAATCGATGCGCTGCACCGCCGCGTCGACCAGCACCTTGGCCGGCGTCTGCCCGCTCGGGCGCGCGCCGGGCAGCCGCGGGTCGGCGCCGCGGAAGATCGACATCAGAAACACCTTCACCGCTTCGGCGCGGCGTGCCTGCTGGCGTGCCTGCTGCGCCTGCCAGGCAAAGCCGGCCGCGCCAACCACCAGCGCCAGCACCAGCGCGCCGGCCAGCGCGCTGCTCAACGGGTTGCGGCGGATGAACTTGCCGGCGCGCAGCGCGGCGGTGATGCGGCGCGCGCGCACCGGCAGGCCGCGGCGGCCAGCGTGCACAGCTACGACATGAACAACGGCTACGGCGTCGCCAACGGCGGCAGCTACAACTATTGGGACAAGGCCTACAGCGGCGCGGGAGCCGCCAGCACCGACTTCGCGCCGCTGGCCGGCGGCCTGGGTGACTTGACCGATGGCGTGGTCGCCAACCAGCGCTGGGACCAGGTGGAAAACCAAGACGGCACCGGCCCTTATGTCGGCTACGCCCGCGACGCCTGGCAAATCGTGTTTCGCTTTGCCCAGCCGTTGGCGTTTGAGCAGGTGACGGTCTGGCACGACGACGCCAACGGCTACGGCAACGTCGCCACGCCAGCCGGCTTCGACGTCGCGGTCGGCGCCCAGACGCAGTCGTTTGCGATCACCGACCCGGCCGGCGACGCGCCGTTTTCCAGCCCGCTGGCGCTGGGGCCGGGCTTTGTAGGCGACACGCTGACGCTGACCGTGCACCGCCGCGACACGGCGGTCTTTCTCAGCGAGGTGCAGTTCAACGCCGCGCCGGTGCCCGAGCCCGCCACCTGGGCGATGCTGGCGCTCGGCCTGGCTGCCGTGGCGTGGCGCCAGCGGCGCGCGGAGGCGGCATGAGGGGTATGGCCCGTCACCTGGCGGTCCTTGCGCTGGCGCTGGCCGGCGCCGCGCCCGGCCAGGCCTATGAAAGCTGGACGCTCAACAGCGCGCTGCGCTATGGCGGCTTTGCCGACACGGCGACGACCGTCTGGCCGTATGTCGGCGCCGACGCCACGCGCGAATCGCTGCAGCGCATGGCGCCGCTGTCGGTGACCAACTTCCAACCCGAGCAAATCAACCAGGCGCACGCCGACGCGGCACAGGCGGGGCTGGTTGGCGGCGGCAGCGCCGAGGCCGGCGCGCGGGTTGCTATGGGCATGATCAAGGCCTATGCCGAGGCCTGGTCGCCCAGGGTGGTGGCCGGTCCGGCCGGCGGCGAGCCGGTGCATGCCAGCGCCGCGCAGGCGCAGGCCAGCTTCATGGACACGCTGTGGGTCGACGGCGCCGGGCTGGCCGCCGGCACGCCGGTGGCCTACACCGCGCTGGTCGACATCCACGGCCTGATGGCCGCTGGGCTTGCCGGCTCGTTCACGCACTTTGCCAGTGCCTCGGTATCGGTGCGGCTGCACGACCGCAACGCCGACCGCTATGCCTATTTGCAGTGGGCCGCGACGCAGGGCTTTGGCTCGCGCGCGCTGACGCTGGCTACCCAGGTCGGCAACGACATGGAAGTGTGGGCCGGGGTGACCGTGACCGCGCAGTCGCACAGCGCGCCCGGCGGGCGCACGCTGGCCGACCTCGGCCACACGCTGAGGCTGGCGTTGCAGCCTTCGGCGCCCGGGCTGGCCACGGTCGGCGCCAGCGGGCACGACTGGGCGCCGGCCGCCGTGGTGCCCGAGCCGGGCGGCGCGGCCTTGGCCGTAGCCGGCCTGGCCTTGCTGGCCTGGCGCGTGCCGCGGCGTGGCCGCTGGCGCTGAATCGGCGCCGCGCGGCCGCCGCGTCAGGCCGCGGCGGCGCTGGCCAGCGCGGCCTGCAAAAAGCGCCCGGTGAAGCTGGCCGCGCAGGCGGCAACCTCTTCCGGCGTGCCGCTGGCCAGCACGCGGCCACCGCCGGCGCCGCCTTCGGGGCCGAGGTCGATGATCCAGTCGGCGGTTTTGATCACGTCGAGGTTGTGCTCGATGATGACGATGGTGTTGCCGGCGTCGCGCAACTGGTGCAGCACGCGCAGCAGCAACTCGATGTCGGCAAAGTGCAGCCCGGTGGTCGGCTCGTCCAGGATGTACAGCGTGCGCCCGGTGTCGCGCTTGCTCAGCTCCAGCGCCAGCTTGACGCGCTGCGCCTCGCCGCCGGACAGCGTGGTCGCGCTCTGTCCCAGCGTGATGTAGCCCAGGCCGACATCAAGCAGGGTTTGCAGCTTGCGCGCCAGCGCCGGCACCGCGGCAAAGAAGGCGTGCGCGTCCTCGACCGTCAACGCCAGCACGTCGCTGATGCACTTGCCCTTGTACAGCACCTCCAGCGTCTCGCGGTTGTAGCGCAGCCCGCGGCAGGTGTCGCAGGGCACGTAGACGTCGGGCAGAAAGTGCATCTCCACCTTCAGCACGCCGTCGCCCTGGCAGGCTTCGCAGCGCCCGCCACCGGCCGCGGCGCTGACGTTGAAGCTGAAGCGCCCGGCACCGTAGCCGCGCTCGCGCGCCATCGGTACCTCGGCAAACAGTTCGCGGATCGGCGTGAACAGCCCGGTGTAGGTGGCCGGGTTGCTGCGCGGCGTGCGGCCGATCGGGCTTTGGTCGACGTTGATCACCTTGTCAAAGGCGTCCAGGCCGTCGATCTCGTCGTGCGGCGCGGCTTCGGCGTGGCTTTGGTACAGCCGCTTGGCCACCGCGGCGTACAGCGTGTCGTTGATCAGCGTGCTCTTGCCCGAGCCCGAGACGCCGGTGACGCAGGTGATCAGCCCGACCGGCAGCTCGACCGTCACCCCCCGCAGGTTGTTGCCGCGGGCGTTGCGTATCGTCAGCAGCCGCGGGTCGACGCTGTCGGCCAGCCGGTGGCGCCGCCTGGGCACCGCGATGCGCTGCACGCCGGCCAGGTAGCGCCCGGTCAGGCTGGCGCGGTCGGCCGCCACTTCGGCCGGCGTGCCCTGCGCCACCACCTGGCCTCCGTGCACGCCGGCGCCCGGGCCCATGTCGATGCAGTGGTCGGCGGCGCGGATCATGTCCTCGTCGTGCTCGACCACCAGCACGCTGTTGCCCAGGTCGCGCAGGTGTTTCAAGGTGCCGATCAAGCGCGCGTTGTCGCGCTGGTGCAGGCCGATGCTGGGCTCGTCGAGCACATACATCACGCCGGTCAACCCGGAGCCGATCTGGCTGGCCAAGCGGATGCGCTGCGCCTCGCCGCCGCTCAAGGTGTCGGCGCTGCGGTCCAGGCTCAGGTAGTCCAGCCCGACATCGTTCAGGAACTTCAGCCGCGCGCGGATTTCGCGCACCACCTTGTCGGCGATTTCGGCCTTGGCGCCTTCGAGCCGCAGCGCGCCAAAGTAGCGCAGCGCGTCGGCCAGCGTGGCGTGCTCGATCTGGTAGATGGCCTGCCGCTGGCCGCCTTGCACACCGTCGGCACCGGGCAGGAACACGTGCCGCGCCTCGCGCTTCAAGCGCGTGCCGTGGCAGTGCGCGCAGGGCTTGGCCGCCTGGTAGCGCGCCAGTTCCTCGCGCACGGTGACCGAATCGGTCTCGCGAAAGCGGCGCTCCAGGTTGGGCAGGATGCCCTCGAACGGGTGCCAGCGCTTGACGCTGCGCAGCTTGCCCTTGGCGCTCTCGGCCTCGTAGACAAAGGCGATGTCCTCGCCGCCCGAGCCATACAGCAGCACCTGCCGCACCCGTGCCGGCAACTGTTCGAACGGCTGCTCGATGTCGACGCCGAGGTGGCGCGCCACGCTTTCCAGCATTGAATAGGTGTAGGCGTTGCGCCGGTCCCAGCCTTTGACCGCGCCGCCGGCCAGGCTCAGGCTGGGGAAGGCGACCACCCGCTCGGGGTCGAACACCGTCTGCTGGCCCAGCCCGTCGCAGTGCGGGCAGGCGCCCACCGGCGAATTGAAGCTGAACAGCCGCGGCTCCAGCTCGGGCAGCGACCAGTTGCACACCGGGCAGGCGAACTTGCTGGAAAACAGGTGCTCGCGGCCGCCGTCCATCTCCAGCGCAATCGCCCGGCCGTCGGCGGCGCGCAGCGCGGTCTCGAAGCTCTCGGCCAGCCGCTGCTTGAGCTCGCCGCGGTTTTTCAGCCGGTCGACGACGACGTCGATGTCGTGCTTTTCGGTCTTCTTCAGCGCCGGCAGGTCGGCCGCCTCGACGATGCGCCCGTCGACCCGAAAGCGCACATGGCCGCGCGCCTGCATGTCGGCCAGCAGGTCGGCGAACTCGCCCTTGCGGTCGCGCACCACCGGCGCCAGCAGCATCAGCCGGGTGTCGGCCGGCAGCGCCAGCACCGCGTCGACCATCTGGCCGACGCTTTGCGCGCGCAGCGGCAGGTCGTGGTCGGGGCAAAACGGCGTGCCGGCGCGCGCGTACAGCAGGCGCAGGTAGTCGTGGATCTCGGTGATGGTGCCGACGGTCGAGCGCGGGTTGTGGCTGGTCGCCTTCTGCTCGATCGAGATCGCCGGCGACAGGCCTTCGATCATGTCGACGTCGGGCTTTTCCATCAACTGCAGAAACTGCCGCGCATACGCCGACAGGCTTTCGACATAGCGCCGCTGGCCCTCGGCGTACAGCGTGTCAAAGGCCAGGCTGGACTTGCCCGACCCCGACAGACCGGTGATCACCACCAGCGCATGCTTGGGGATGTCGAGGTCAATGTTTTTCAGGTTGTGCGTGCGCGCGCCGCGGATGTGCAGCATCGGCCGCGAGGGCGGGCGGGGCATGGGCTGTTGCCGGCGGCATGCCGGTGGTCAGGGCAACCCACGATGATAGGTGTCGGTGGCCGCGCGGCGGTGCACTGGCGCTGGGGCGCGCCCGGGCGTCGCCAAAGACCGGTTCAGCCGGCGCGCGCTGTCCTTCAGGTGGCGACGTGGAACGCGGCCATGTTCTGGCTCAGCGCGCCCGACTGCGACTTCAGCGCCTCGGCGGCGATGCTCAACTGCTGCACCAGCGCGGCGTTGCGCTGCGTCATTTCGTCGATGTGCGCCACCGCGTCGGTGACCTGCACGATGCCGGTGCTCTGCGTCTGGCCAGCGTCGGCGATGTTGCCGATCAGCTCGGCGACCCGGGTCACGCCGGTGACGATGTCCTGCATGGTTTGTCCGGCCGCGTCGATCTGGCGCGAGCCCTCGCCGATGCGCTGCGCCGACTCTTCAATCATGTGGCGGATCTCGCGCGCCGCGGCGGCGCTGCGTTGCGCCAGCAGCCGCACCTCGGCGGCGACCACCGCGAAGCCGCGGCCCGACTCACCGGCGCGCGCGGCTTCCACCGCCGCGTTCAGCGCCAGGATGTTGGTCTGAAAGGCAATGCTGTCGATGACGCCGACGATCTCGCCGACCTTGCCCGAGCTGGCGTGGATTTGGTGCATCCGCGTCACCACGTCCTGCATGCTGCGCGCGCCCTGCGTGGCCACTTCGCTGGACTGCAGCACCAGGCTGCGCGCCTCCAGCGTGCTGTGGGCGTTGGCCTGCACCGAGCCGGCCAACTGGCCGATCGCCGCCGCGGTCTGCCGCAAGGCGTCGGACTGGCTGGCGGTGCGCTGCGACAAATCGGTGTTGTTGCGGTCGATGTCGGCCGAGGCGTGGTTGACTTCGTCCACCGTCTGGCGCACCTGCAACACCGTCTTGCGCAGCTTTTTGCGCATGCCGTTCAGCTCGGCACGCAGCCAGGAAATTTCGTCCTTGCCGGGCGAATCGATGCGCGTTTCCAGGTCGCCGCCGGCGATGCGCACCACACAGTCAACGGTCGACTCGACCGACTCCTTGATGCTCGAACGCGTCAACAGCGCGGCGGCCAGGCCGAGCAGGCAGGTCAGCACGGTGCCGACCAGGATCAACGTGGTCGCCTGCGCCGCCGCGCCGGCATCGCGCGCCAACGTGGCCACCTCCCACGCCGAACCGGCGCCGAGCAGCGCGCTGCACAGCGCCACCAGCGAATAGCCCAGCACCACGCGTTTGACCAGACTGACGCGACGAATCCACTGCATGCGAGTCTCCGAAATCCCCATGCCCGGCGGTATGCACTTGGCATGGGGCAGGTTGCGTCAAGTGAAGGTATGCGCACTATCGTCGAAGCTGCCATGATCGTTTGGCTGAACAAACGAATTGCGCAGTGTCAATTCCGTACCAGGCCGCCGTCCGAAGTGCGTGCCCGGAGCCGTGCGCTGCGGTTCAGGCCACGTCATCGCCGTGTCACACCGGCCGGCCAGACTCTGCACATCGAGGCGCAAGACCGGCCGCAACACTGGGCGGAATTCGAGGAACCCGTCACCTGGCGCCCCGACCCCCATGTCCTGGGTGACGGCAGCAAGCGCCGCGCCAGCGGCTGGGCAGGGCTGAACCGGCGCCCGCGCGGGCGTTGCCGCCGCCGGGACGCGCGACACGGCGCCAGGCCGTGCGTTGGGCCAGCCGAGGGGTTGACGCCGCACAATCGTCAGGCCACCCCACCGCTGCCCACCTTGATTCAGCCCGACGTCCGACCACGCGTCTTCATCTCCTACGCACGCAGCGACGGCGAAGCGTTCGCGCTGGCGCTGCGGCAACGGCTGGAGGCCGAAGGCATAGCGCTGTGGCGTGACCGCGAGGGCATGGAAGGCGGGCGCGACTGGTGGCTGCAGATCACCGAGGCCATCGACCAGGTCGAGTTCCTGGTGCTGGTGGCGACCGCGGCGGCGCTGGCGTCGGCGCTGGTTCGGCGCGAATGGCGCTATGCGCGCCAGCGCGGTGTCACGGTGTACCCGGTGCTGGCCGACGACCGGGTCGACTTCGACCGCCTGCCGCGCTGGATGCGCAGCGCGCACTTCTACGATCTGGCGCACGAGTGGCGCAAGTTCACCCAGGACCTGCACACCACGCCGCAGACCTTGCGCGTGCCCTTCATGGCCGAGGACCTGCCCGATGACTTCGTGCCGCGGCCGCGCGAGTTCGACCAACTGCTGGCGCTGCTGGTCGACCGCCAGCGCGAAGAGCCGATTGCCGCCACGACCGCGCTGCGTGGCGCGGGCGGCTTCGGCAAGACCGCGCTGGCGCGCGCGGTGTGCCACGACCCGGCGATACAGAACGCCTTCGACGACGGCATTCTGTGGGTCACGCTGGGAGAAAAGCCCGGCGACCTCACCGGCAGGGTCGAAGACCTGATCTTCATGCTGTCCGGTCAACGGCCGGGCTTCACCGGCCTGGAGACCGCGGTGGCGACCTTGGTCGAGTTGCTCGCCGACCGGGAACTGCTGATCGTCATCGACGACGCCTGGCATGCCGCGCATGTGCGGCCGTTCCTGCAGGGCGGCGAACGTTGCGCGCGGGTGATCACCACGCGTTCGGTCGACACCCTGCCGGCGTCGGCGCGGCGGGTGGATGTCGACGCCATGACCAACGACGAAGCCGCCACCTTGCTGGCCCAGGGCTTGCCAGCGTGCGACGGCTGCGCGCCGCTGGCCGCACGGCTGGGCGAGTGGCCGCTGCTGCTGACCCTGGTCAATGGCGCGTTGCGCGAACGCGTGCTGCACCAGGGCCAGGCGCTGGCCGATGCGCTGGCCTATGTACACAAGGCGCTCGACAAACGCGGCCTGACCTTCTTCGATGCCCGCGATGCGGGTGCCCGCCATGCCGCCGTGGCCACCACCTTGGGCCTCAGCCTGGCGCAGCTTTCAGCGCACGAGGGGCAGCGCTTCGACGAGCTGGCCGTCTTTCCCGAGGACGCGGAAATTCCGCTGGCGACGCTGGCCGCGCTGTGGGCGCACAGCGCCGGGCTGGACGACCTGGACTGCGAGGCACTGTGCGAACGGCTGGCGCGGCTGTCGCTGCTGCTGAGGCTGGACTTGTCGCAACGGGTCGTGCGCATGCACGACGTGGTGCGCCGCTTTCTGCTCGAACGGCTGGGCGCGCAGGCGCCGGCGCTGCACCGCACCCTGGTGGCCGCCGGCCGCCCGGGCAGCGGCGCCTGGTCGGACCTGGCTTCGCGCGAACCCTATTGGTGGCACCACCTGTTCTTCCATCTGCGCGCGGCCGGGCTGGACGATGAGCTGCGCGCCACCGCGCTGGACCTGCGCTACTTAAGCCGCAAGGCGGTGGTCCGCACCGCCTTCAGCGTCGAATCGGACCTGCGCCTGGCCGAGTCGTCGTTTCCCGATGAACCGGCGTGGAGCGATCTGCGGCGCAGCTTCAGTCAGACCGCGCACCTGTTCGGCGACTGCGGCTCGGCCGACGAGGTCCGCGCCACCTGGTTTGCGCGCCTCGATCCGCAATCGCCGCTCGGCCGGGCGGCGGCGGCCGTGCGTGAGCCGCGCATCGTTGCGCTGGCGCCGTTGCCCGACTTGCCGCATCCGGCGCTGGTGCGAACGCTGGGCGACCGGCGCGGCGCGATGCGGGCGTGCGCGATCAGCGCCGACGGCCGGCTGTTTGCCACCGCGGCCGAAGAAGGCGGCGTCACCGTCTGGGATGCCCCCACCGCCTCGCCGCTGCGCCATCTGGGCGGTGAGTTGCTGCCCGACGACCACTGCGCGGTGCGCACGCTGGACCTCAGTGACGACGGCCAACTGCTGGCCGTAGCTACCGCCGACCGCCGGATCTGGGTCTGGAACACCGGCAGCGGCGCTCTGGTGGCGCGGCTGCAGGGCCATTCCGATGTGGTCACCGACTGCGCGTTGAGCCGCGACGGCCGCTGGCTGCTGTCGGCCTCGTCGGACGAAACCGTCAAGCTTTGGGACGTGGCCACGGCGTCGCTGCAGCGCACGCTCGTGCGCACCGCCCAAGCCAGCGGCGCCGGCACGGCCGCCCCGGCCGAGGGCCAGGCGGACCGGGCCACGCCCGGCGGCGGCACCGGCCATTCGGCGGCGGTGCTCGGCTGCGCGATCAGCGCCGATGGTCGGCTGGCGTTGTCGGCGTCGGCCGACCAGACGGTGGTGGTCTGGGATTTGTCCGACGGTCGGCCGCTGCAGGTGCTGCGCGGGCATGCCGCCGCGGTCAATGCCTGCGCCTTCAGCTCCGACGGCCGCTGGGTGGCCGCCGGCGGCAGCGACGGCACTTTGCGGCTGTGGGACTTGGCCAGCGGTGAACAGCGCGCGGTGGCGGCGCACCGGCAGGCGGTGACGGCGTGTGCCTTCGCCGCGGATGGCAAGCACCTGGTCAGCGCGTCGGCCGACGGCACGGTGCGCGTGTGGAGCGGCGACGCCGAACTGCTGCGCACCCTGGTCGGCCACGGCGATGGGGTCCACGACTGCGCGGTTTCGGCGGCCGCCGGATGGGTGGTTTCGGCCGGCAACGATGGCACGGCGCGCATTTGGCAACTGTCGGGCCATGCCGATCCCTACCGCCAGCGCGGCCACGACGGGCCGGCGCAGTGCTGTGCCGCCGACCCCCACGGGCGCTACGCGGTCAGCGGCGGCCAGGACCAGACGCTGGTGCTGTGGGACATCCGGCATGCGCAGGCGCGGCGCTGGTGGCATGCTGACTTGGGCAGTGTTCGCGCCTGCGCCATGCGCCCGGTCGGCGGTGGCCTGCTGGCGGTGGCCGGCGCCGACCGCGGCGTCGTGCTGTGGGACATCACCGAGGGCCGGCGGGTCGAGACGCTCGCCGGCCACCGCGACAGCGTCAACCGCTGCGCCTTCCACCCCGGCGGCGGGATTCTGGCGACGGTGGCCAATGACCGAACGGTGCGGCTGTGGGACTTGAACACGCGCGCGCGCCGCCTGGCCTGGGTGGCGCATGCCGCGCCGGTCAACGCCTGCGCGTTCAGCCCCGACGGGCGGTGGTTGGTGACCGGCGCGTCCGACGGCACGCTGACACGCTGGTCGATGGCCATCGCCGATCCGCTCTGGGAAGCCTGGTTGACCGACGCGCGCCCGTTGCCGGCACAGCGCGCGGCGGCCGAGTTGTCCGCGCTTGCGGTGGCGCAGCACGCGGCCAGCGTGACCGACTGCGTCTTCATAGGCGGCGGGAGCCTGGTGGCGTCGGCGTCGGGTGATCGAACGATCAAGGTGTGGGACTGCGCCGCCGCAACCTTGCTGCACACGCTCGAAGGCCATCTGGAGTCGGTCGAGGGCCTGGCGGTCGACCCCGGCGGCCGGTGGCTGGCGTCGGTATCCGCCGAGGGCGGGCTGCGCGTATGGAGTCTGGCCGATTGGCGCTGCGCGATGGCGCTGCATGTCGACGGACCGCTGCGCGCCTGCGCCTGGGTGGGCGGGCAGGGGCGGCTGGTCGCCGTCGGCTCGCGCGGGGTCTATTTGCTGGCCTGCGTCAACGCCGCCGCGTGCGGCTGATCCGCGCCTGGCTGGCGCGCAGCGGCAGTCGGTTCAGGTTTGCTCGGCCAGCAGGTCGAGGATCGCCGCGCCATAGGCATCCAGCTTCTTGGCGCCGACACCGCTGATCTCGGCCAGCGCGGCCAGCGAGTCGGGGGCGTGGCGCGCCATTTCGGCCAGCGTGGCGTCGTGAAATACCACGTAGGCCGGCAGGTTGTGTGACTTGGCAACTTCGGCGCGCCAGGCCTTGAGTGCGGCAAAGCGCGCCTGCGCGGCCTCGTCCAGCGGCAGCGGCGGCGGCTTGGCGGTTGCCGCCGCGGCGCGACCGCCTGCCGCGCCGCGCACGCGCTCGCGCGGCGTGTGCCGGGGCTCGGCCGGCACGCGCAGCCGCACCGGCACCTCGCCGCGCAGCACCGCGCGCGCCGAGTCGGTCAGCTCCAGCGTGTTGTAGTCGCCGACGCTGCGCACGTGGCCAAGGGCGATCAACTGGCGCAGCACGCCGCGCCACTGCGCCTCGGCGATGTCGGCGCCGAGGCCAAAGGTCGACAGCCGGTCGTGGCCGCGCTGCAGCACTTTTTCAGTGCGCTGGCCGCGCAGCACGTCGATCAGGTGGCCGCCGCCAAAGCCGAAGCCGCTGTGCTGGTGCATTCGGTAAATGCACGACAGCAGCTTGCGCGCGGCGTCGGTGGCGTCCCAGACCTGCGGCGGCTGCAGGCAGTTGTCGCAGTTGCCGCAGCGGTAGGCGCCGGTGGTTTCGGTGGCGTCGGCGGCGCCGGCGGGCCGGTCGTAGGCCTCGCCAAAGTATTGCAGCAGCCGCACGCGCCGGCAGTCGGCGGCCTCGGCCAGTGCCAGCAGCGCGTCGAGCTTGCCGCGCTGCAGGCGCTTGAAGTCGTCGTCGGCCTCGCCCTCGTCGATCATGCGCCGCTGGTTGACGACGTCGGCCAGCCCGTAAGCCATCCAGGCGTCGGCCGGCAGCCCGTCGCGGCCGGCGCGGCCGGTCTCCTGGTAATAGCCTTCGATGTTCTTCGGCAGGTCGAGGTGGGCGACGAAGCGCACGTCGGGCTTGTCTATGCCCATGCCGAAGGCGATGGTGGCCACCATCACCACGCCGTCTTCACGCAAAAAGCGGTCCTGGTGCAGGCGCCGCGTCTCGGCGTCCAGCCCGGCGTGGTAGGGCAGCGCGTGCAGGCCGTTGTCGGTGAGCCACTGCGCGGTGTCGTCGACCTTTTTGCGCGTCTGGCAGTAGACGATGCCGGCGTCGCCGTCGTGCTCGTCGCGCAAGAAGCGCAGCAACTGTTTTTTCGCCTCGTCCTTCTCGACCACCCGGTAGCGGATGTTCGGCCGGTCGAAGCTGGCGACAAACTGCGCCGCGCCGCCCAGCGCCAGGCGCTCGACGATGTCGGCGCGGGTGTGGGCGTCGGCGGTGGCGGTCAGCGCGATGCGCGGCACGTCGGCAAAGCGCTCGTGCAGTTGCGACAGGCCGAGGTATTCCTCGCGGAAGTCGTGCCCCCATTGGCTGACGCAGTGCGCCTCATCAATCGCGATCAGGCTGAACAGCCCGCGCGCGTGCAGCGAGTCGAGCATGGCCAGAAAACGCGGTGTCAGGATGCGTTCGGGCGCCGCGTAAAGCAACGGCAGGCTGCCGGCAAGCAGCGCGCGCTCGATGCGCCGGCTTTCCTCGCCGTCTTGCGAGCTGTTCAGGAACGCGGCGTCGACGCCGGCCTCGCCGAGCGCGCTGACCTGGTCGTGCATCAGCGCGATCAGCGGGCTGACCACCAGCGTCACGCCGTGCCTGGCGCGGTGGCGGGCGATGGCCGGAATCTGGTAGCAAAGGCTTTTGCCGCCACCGGTGGGCATCAGCACCAGCGCGTCGCCACCGGCGCACACGCGCTCGATGATGCGCGCCTGCAGGCCGCGAAACGCCGGGTAACCGAAAACCTGGCGCAGGATGGCCAGCGCCTGGCTGCCGGTGTCGGCGGCGTGGCTGGGCAGCGCCGACGGCGGCGCCTGCATCAAGGTATCGGCTGCGGGCATCGGTGTCGTGGAAGAAGGCAACGCGGCGATTCTCGCCGTCGCCGCGCTCGCCGCCGCGCCGCGCCGGTGGGCGCCATGCCCGCTGCGGCCACGCACGGCCGCCGGCCGGGCAGGTGCTGCGCATGGCGGGCAACGAACTGAAGTCGGTCGTGACGCGCTTCCTGGTCTGGGCCGACCGGCTCCACCTGGCCCATGGTCCAATGCCGAACCGACCGCAGGTGGCCTCGACGATTCGACCGGGCGATGCCGCCCGCCGTTGCCGGGCTTTGCCACGCTGGTCGACCGCCGTGAATCCCCCGCGGCGCAGCCGGTTGCCCTGTGTGGCTGGATGACGCGCCGGCTGCCGCGACTTTCAACATAAGCATGACCGCGCCACCGACGCACGACAGCAGCAACAGCGACCTGGGCAGGCAGTCGTCCGCATCGACCGTATCGGTGGTGATGCCGGCATTCAACAGCAGCCGCTACATCGCGCAGGCGATCGAGTCGGTCCTGGCGCAAGGCGGCGTTGGCGACCTTGAAGTGGTCGTCGTTGACGATGGGTCGACCGACGACACTGCCGCGATCGTCACCGCGCTGGGCAGTCGCGTCCGTCTGCTGCGGCAGCACAACCAGGGCGCCGCGGTGGCCCGCAACCTGGGCGTGCGCGAGGCGCGCGGCCGCTATATCGCCTTTTTAGACGCCGACGACTATTGGTACCCCGACAAGCTGCGCGGGCAACTGGATGCATTGCAGGATTCGGTCGCGCGGGCCTGTTATGGCGGCTTTCGCTGCTGGTACCCGGACGCCGACGGCGTGCATGCCAACCCGCTGGACCTGCGCAATACCCCGCCGGCGACCGCCGCCGAAGTGCAGGGTGCGTGCAGCGGCTGGATTTATCCGCAGTTGCTGGAAGACTGCATCGTCTGGACATCCACCGTGGTTGTTGAACGCAGCTTGCTCGACGAAGTGGGCGGTTTCGACGTTTCGCTGCGCAAAGGGCAGGACTACGATCTGTGGCTGCGCATCTCGCAACGCACACCGTGGCTGGGCATAGACCGCACCCTGGCGCTGTACCGCATGCACGGCGAGAGCATCACCCGCCGTGTGTTGCCGGTCAACTACGAGTACACCATCTTGACCAGCGCCCTGCAGCGCTGGGGGCTGCACAGCCCCGGCGGCGTCGATGCCGACGCAGCCATGGTGCAGCGGCGCCTGACGCGCTCGTGCCGCAGTTTTGCCGATCTGCACCTGAAGCACGGTGATCCGCGCATTGCACGCGATGCCTACCGCGCGGCGGCAGGTCACGGCGGCTGGGGCGTCAAGCTGGCGGCGCGCTGGCTGACGGCGGCTGCAAAGTCACTGCGTGCCGAATGACGGTGCTTGCCGACGCCGCCACCGCGCCCGCGCGACTGTTGCTGATCACCGGCGCGTCGCGTGGCATTGGCGCGGCCACCGCGCTGCTGGCCGCCCAGCGCGGCTGGGACGTGGCCATCAACTGCGCACGCGACTTAGCCAGCGCCGAACGGGTGGCCGCCGCGGTGCGCGCCGTCGGCCGCCGCGCCGCGGTCTATCCAGCCGACGTCGCTGATGAGGCCGCGGTGGGCGCGATGTTCGCGCGCATCGATGCCGAACTCGGGCCGCTGGGCGGCCTGGTCAACAACGCCGGCATCGTGGCCATGAAGGCGCGGCTGGACGAGATGGACCCGGCACGCTGGCGCCGCATGCTGGCGGTCAATGTCTTCGGCAGCTTGCTGTGTACGCAGCACGCGGTGCGGCGCCTGAGCGCACGCCATGGCGGCGCCGGTGGGGCCATCGTCAACCTGTCCAGCATCGCCGCGGTGCTGGGCTCGCCGGCGACTTACGTCGACTACGCCGCCAGCAAGGGCGCGATCGACACCCTGACCATTGGCCTGGCGCGCGAACTGGCCGGCGAAGGCGTGCGCGTCAACGCGGTGCGCCCGGGGCTGATCGACACCGACATCCACGCCGACAGCGGCGACCGCAACCGGCCGCAGGCGGCCGCGGCGTCGATTCCGATCGGCCGCCCGGGCCGTGCCGAAGAGGTGGCCGAGGCCATCGTCTGGCTGCTGTCCGACGCGGCCAGCTACACCACCGGGGCCATCGTCGACGTCGGCGGCGGGCGCTGACGCCGCGCCGCGGTGGCCACTGCGGCGGGCGCGCCGCCGCCCCACGCCGCCAGCGCCTCGGCCAGCCAGTCGAACACCACCTTCAGCCGGCGGCTGGCGCGCAACTCGCGGTGCGCGGTCAGCCACAGCGGCAGCACCGGCAGCGGCAGCTCGGGCAGCACGCGCACCAGCTCGGGCAGCCGAGCGGCCAGCGGCACCATCGCCACGCCCAGCCCCAGCCCGGCGCGCAGCGCCGCCAGATGCACCACCTGGTGGTCGCAGCGAAGTACGAAGTCGTGCCGCTGCACCGCAAAGCCGGCCCGGCGGTAGCCGTCGGCGAGCGCGGTGGACTGGTCAAAGCCCAGTTTGCGCACGCTGTCGATGTCGGCCAAGGTGAAGGCGCGGCCGTCGGCCGGCAGCAGCCGGCGGTGCAGGTACAGGCCAAGCGGCCAGTCGGCGATGTGGCGGGTGATCAGCGTGCCCTGCGTCGGCCGCAGCATGCGCAGCGCGATGTCGGCCTCGTGCTCCAGCAGGTTGTCGAGCCGGTCGCTGGCCACCAGCTCGATCTGGATCAGCGGGTAACGCTCGGCCAGCGCGACCAGCAGCGGCGGCAGCACGTGCACAGCGACGACCTCGCTGGCGGTCAGCCGCACGCTGCCGGCCAAGCGCGCGGCGGCGGCCTGGCGCTGGCCGGCTACCTGGGCGCAGGCCTGCGCGGCGGCCAGCATGCGCGAGGCCGGCTCGGCCAGCGCCTGCGCCGCAGCGGTGGGCAGCAAGCGGCGCGCGCCGCGTTCGAACAACGGCGTGCCCAGTGCCGATTCCAGCGCGGCGATTTGCCGGCTCAGCGTCGGCTGGCTGCTGCCCAGCCGCTCGGCGGCACGCGTCAGCGAGCCGTGCTGCAGCACCGCGCCGAGCACGCGCAGCAGGTTCCAGTCCAGCGTGGCCGGGTCGAAGGGCGGTGGCATGAATTCAATATTGAATCTTTAGTATGTATACATCCATCTTTACATGAATAGGGTGGCACCCCACCATGCCGGCCTTGACCGACGAAAGGGCTGACATGTCCACTGCCACCCACCCCAACGCCAGTGCCGGCGCCGCTGCCCATGCCGCGCGCAACCCAGCCGAACCTCGCTCGGGCGCCAGCGTGCTGGTACTCGGCGCCAACGGCCGCCTGGGCCGCGCCGCGACGCTGGCCTTTGCCGCCGCCGGCTGGCGGGTGTGCGCGCAAGTGCGCCGGGCGCCACGCGCGCCGTTGCCGGCCAGCGTCCAGACGCTGGTTTGCGACGCGCTCGATGCCGCCACGCTGCGCCCGGCGGCGCGTGGGGCGGCGGTCATCGTCCACGCGCTGAGCCCCGACTACGCGCACTGGGACCGCCTGCTGCCGCCGCTGACCAAGGCGGTGACCGCGCTGGCCGCCGACAGCGGCGCCACGCTGATGCTGCCGGGCAATGTCTACAACTTCGGCAACGCGCTGCCGCCGCGGTTGACCGAGCACACCCCGTTCGTCGCCAGCCACCCCAAGGCCGCGCAGCGCATCGCGCTCGAAGCGGCGCTGGCCGACGCCGCAGGCACGCACGGCATGCGCAGCATCGTGCTGCGCGCCGGCGACTTCATAGGCGACACCGGCACCTGGATCGACCTGGCGCTGGCCAAGGGCATTGCGCGCGGCCGCTTCACGCACATGGGGCCGGCCGACCTGCCGCATGCCTGGGCCTGGCTGCCTGACCTGGCGCGGGTCTTCGTCGCGCTGGCCGAGCGGCGCGAGGCTGTCGCCGCATCGTTCGGCGACCATGCCGTGCTGCATTACGCCGGCCTGACCCTCAGCGGTGCCGAGCTGCAGGCGGCGTTCGAGCGGGTGCTGGGCCGGCCGCTGCGCCGCGCGCACTTTCCATGGCCGCTGCTGCGGCTGGGCGCGCCGTTCTCGCCGCTGCTGCGAACGCTGGTCGAGATGCGCTACCTCTGGCAGCGCCCGCACCAGCTCGACGACGCGCGACTGCGCAGCCTGCTTGGCACGCTGCCGACGACGCCGCTGGATGACGTGGTGCGCGGCGCCTTGGGCCGGCCGGCGGGCCTGATCGAAGAACTCTCAGCCGCTCATTAGCTTGAATGGTTGTCCTGCGGAAACACCCAGAACCAGGGCCACGAGCCGCCGGCGCGCGGGTATTTACGCGCCAGCGCATCGGGCATCGCCACGCCCTGCCGGCCGGCGCGCACATCGGCCTGCCACAAGCCATGCGCGCGCTGCAACTGCGACTTCATTGCGGGCAACAGTGAAGCCGGCAACATCACCACCCTGTCCTTGCCGCCCTTGCCACAGCGCACGACGATGACGCGACGCTCAGAATCAACGTCCTTGGTACGCAGTTGCAAGGCCTCGGTGATGCGCATGCCGGTGCCGTACAGCAACTGCGCCAACAACGCATGGCTGCCGTCCAGCAACGCCAATACCCGGCGTACCTCGTCGACCGTCAATACCTCGGGCAGGCGCGGCTTGCGCTGCGGACGCTCAATCTCATCCATCCACGGCAACTGCACGCCGAGTACCTGCCGGTACAAAAACAAAATGGCCGACAACGCCTGCCGATGCGTGGAAGCCGACACATGCCGCTCGTTGCTGAGCCAGCACAGATAGGCCTGCACCTGCTCGGCGCCCATGTCCTTGGGATGCCGCAG
>WBZS01001348.1_pt1 | contig 19931 bp, 24 predicted proteins | sample 5204201 | NCBI WGS metagenome assembly WBZS01 (sample SAMN12344357, study PRJNA552823) | activated sludge metagenome | biome: Activated sludge suspended growth; feature: Nitrification reactor; material: Wastewater; isolation source: activated sludge from nitrification reactor of wastewater...
TCGCGAGCCAGGCGAGGGCACGGTCGAAGGTTTCTAGCGGAACTTCTTCGAGCGTCTTCGGCTGCCCAACGCCTTTGAAATACTGGATTGCCAAGCTCGGATACCCTTCTCGCGCCAAGGCAAGCGCGGTGAAAGCCGTGAACTGGGTCGAGCCCTCGGAGCCGTGGAGCACGATGAACGCAGGCTTTTTGCCCTCGGTGGCGGGAGAGTAATACTGACCAATCACGGGTCCCGTCGAGAGTTCCTCGTGATTGATGTCAGGCGGAGATTGGCTTGCAATCAACGAAAGGGCAAGGGCGCAGAGCATTCTGCAATTATCGCATTAGCTTGCAATCTGCGGCAGATGGTCTCTCAACACGCGCAAGCTGGCAGAATAGCCCTCAAACTCCTGGCTGAGCTTTAGAAACACCGGTGCCTGCGCATCATATGGCGGATAGTCGAAAGTGCTGACCAGGTAATAGGACTCTTTAGCTTGGCGAGTGTAGTCGCAAATCAGGTCGAGACTCTTGCCCAGGCGGAGTTGCCGCAAGAACTCGGGATAGACCCCGGACCAAAAGAGGATGAAATCCCCCACGTGTTTATGGACTTCGCGCTCGCGCTCGAAAGAGTTCGCATGGGTACGGATGTCGCCTTCCGCAACCATCTCGGTAACCGAATCAATCCGCCGTCCGAGGGGATCGCGCAGCCTAAAGATTCGGTCTGTGTGCACGAAGTCAGCGAGAATCTGCGAGATGTAGCCGACCGTCGGCTCATCGGCAATGGTGCCCATGGTCGCCTGCACGGAATCCCGCACTAGCTCCTGAAACCAGCCATCCAACGATAGGTTAGGCTCTTGCACCTTTCAAACTCCTCAACATCAATTTTGTTTTTTACGTCCGCCTATGCTCTTTTGTCGGCTCAGATGAGCGCAAAGTTCGGATCGTTGCCCTTATGACCCATTGTTCCTGCGCAATCCATAATGAGTTGCTAGCGAAAAAACTTGGTTTGGGGCACGTCTTGCACCGCGGATTGCGTCCAATAATGTGATCATGAGGAAACGATGAACCTTTGCGTCAAATGCCGTGCGCCGCTCCCGGACGGGGCCAAGTTCTGCATGAACTGCGGAACGGCGGGAGTCCAATCGGGATTACAAACCACCAATTCCAAGCGAACTATCGTCGTCGTTGCCTCAAGCATTTTGGGTTTGGCAGTCCTTGCGTTCGGGCTGAATGCGGCAGGAGTGATTCGTATCGGTGGTAAAGCCGGTGGCGATGCGCTAAAGGCGCAGGGCCAACTCGGCGGCCCAGTCCTTCAGGTTCAAGGAAAGGCAGGCGGCGACATGACCCAGGTCATCAACGAGCACAAGACCATGCCGAAGGATATCTATGACTGGCTGGAGCACTTGCGCAAAACCGAGTTCAAGGCCGACCAACTAACCGCTCGCCAAGTCTCCGATTTTTCGATCACCAAAATCCTAACCGGCACCGGCATGTCTGAAGACACGATGAAGCAGCTTTTGTGGGGTGACCCCGGCGAAGCTGAACTCAAACCGCCAACCGAGGACATCGCCAAGAAAGCAGCCCAAGCTCAGAGAGAATGGGAAGAGCTAAGGACCTTTTTCAACTCCTACCCGCCCCCAGCCGAGTGCGTACCGATCCGCAATTCGTACGACCAAGGGCTCAAAGAGACGGGTGCAATGCTCTTCGAAATCCTTGATGCGATCGCAAAAGTCTTCGAAAACCCGAGTGAAGCCCACCGATTGGTAAGCGAGATGAAGGGCGACAGCGCTAAGCGAGTGGATTCAAATCGCAAGGACACCGACCAAAAGGTCGCTGATATCTGCAACAAGTACGACACCAAGAAGTGGTTTGACATCCCCGCAGACATCGGCGGTGGAATGTTGGGCAGCATGGGGATGCCCAACGTGAGCCCGATGCCGCAGAACATGACCCCTCCATAACAATTTTTCGGACCAAACTTTCCCGACAATAATTTTGGGGGATATACTATGAGGCACCACGGCACGGACAGATGGCTGAGTGGACGAAAGCGCCCGCCTGCTAAGTGGGTAAGGGGTCTCCCCTTCTCGGGTTCGAATCCCGATCTGTCCGCCAGACTTTTCGCGGAGCGAACACCTTGAGCCAAAGATTTTTCCTGATCCTACTCGGACTCGGCTTAGCTTCAAGCTCCTTCGCCCAATCCCTGAGCGAATACGTCCAACTTCGTAAGAAATGGGGCATCACCCAGGCAACCGGCGTCCAAGCTCTTGAGACGCTCGTGGGCGAGCGCACGCTAGAAGTCAGCGGAATCGTCAAAGGCTCCGTCCGAATCGGCGACGCCGGCACCTTGATCTTGCAGTCAACCGATGGCGGGGAACTTCATATCGACGCCGACCGAATCCCAGAATGGCTGACGGGCAACATGGTTAGCGCGCGGCTCCTGGTTCGAGCGCGTCGTTCGGATGAGCAGGGCGCGTTGCGAGCCTCCCTGATTGGCGCGGCTGCAGAAGGCGACATCGCGGATCTAGACATGAAAGCAGCAAAAATCCGCGCTGCCGCAAATCCGAAGCCGTTGACCTCGCGATCCACCGTCGGAACAAAGGGGTCCCGCGGGCATAGGCCACCCCCGATGCAAGGGACAATCCTAACAGATTCTGTTCCGCCACCGAAGCAAGTCAAAAACTGGTCATTACCGGGCAGTGACGCGCTTCCTTATTACACCGCCTACATCCTCAAGCAAAACAAAAAGCTATCTGTCGCTCAGGCAGAGAAGATCGCGCGCGGAATCATCGGCTTCAGCATTAAATACGGAGTCGACGCCCGGCTCATCATGGCTATGGTGCTTGTCGAGAGCGGATTTAATCCAACTTCGACCAGTAAATCGGGTGCCATGGGCCTCGGTCAACTCATGCCAGGCACTGCTCGGGGGATGGGCGTGAGCAATGCTTACGACTCCAGCGAAAACCTCTGGGGCACGGTTCGCCTCGTGCGAGGTCATCTTGAGAAGTACAACAAGCAGACCAGCGGCGACTCGTATCAAGCGCTAGTTCTTGCGCTGGCTGCCTACAACGCGGGTAGCGGAGCAGTGCGCCGGGCAGGCGGGGTGCCGCCCTACCGCGAGACGCAGAACTATATCAAGAAGGTCATCACAACCTACAACCGCCTCTCGGGTTATGCGTCGTAACGGCGACCGATGCCACAATTCCACTGATGACTCGAGAGGATGTTCTCAAGAAAATCGAAGCTGTCGCAACTCGTCTCAATGACGAATTCGGCGTCGACGAACTCTATCTCTTTGGGTCGGTGGCAAGAGGTGAATCGGGTCCCGATTCCGACATCGACCTGCTGGTAGCTTTCCGGGCTACGCCGCAATTGAGCGAGTTTCTCGACCTTGCTGATTTTCTTGAAGAAGTACTCCAAGCAAAAGTCGATCTTGTAACGATGAATGGCGCCAAGCCGAAGCTACTGAGCCGCATCGAAAAGGAGATGTTGCGTGCCGCGTGACACCGACAGCCTTCTCCAAGATATGCGTGAAGCTGCAGAACGAGCGCGCAGTCACATTGCTGGCTACAGCCGTGAAGAATTCTTAAACGATGGGAAAACCATCGATGCCATTGTTCGGTGCTTGACCATCGTCGGAGAAGCCGCTAAACAGGTGCCTAAAGCCGACCGCGACGCCATGCCGAGTCTGCCTTGGCGAGAGATGACCGGCTTGCGAGATCGAGTCGTACACGATTACTTAGGCTTGGATCTCGATATTATCTGGCGCGTTGTCACAGAGTTCTTGCCGCCGCTGATCGATTTGCTACCAGAGTTATCCAACGACTAGCCCGCCGAGTCAGTTCATTGCCGAGGTTGTGCTCATCCCCTTCGTGACAAGCTGGTGCACTAGCTCCGAACTCACGACCCCCACAAACCAGTCGCTCTCGCCCTCAGGAGGAGACTCGTGCCAGTCGTAGAGATACCCTTCGACCAAGCTCGACCCCGGCAAAGACTGAAGAATTTGGTGGCGGGGCAGCCACAGTTCATTCAAGACCGGATAGAAAATTGATGGGAGCGGCGGCTGCATCAATCGATAGTCATCCGAGACATCGATCACCACAACCCGCGCCAGGTTGTACTTCCAAAGTTCGTCTAGTAATTCGGCCACGTCCTTGTGCCCTCCGCCCTTCAAGACGGACTGGCCAAGGGTTTCGCCGCCGCTTACGCGGTCCGACAGGCAGGACAAATGCCCATGACTTCGATTTTGTAGGCGGAGCTTGTGTAGCCTTCATCGCCAAGCTGAGCCCGAATCGCGTCTGCCGCTTCCGCTGGAACGTCGAGCTCGCGAACAATTCCGCACGAACGGCAGACGATGTGCTCGCTCGTCTCCCCGTGGCTCTTGTCCAGCCGGCACGCCGAATATCCTTGCCCGAGTCCGACGTGGTGGACGAGGCCGGCGTCCTCAAGAATTCCGATGATCCGGTAGACGCTCACGGCATCGATTCGACCGCCCATCGCAAGGATCGATTCGTGGATTGCGTTGGGAGTGAGGACCGTTTTAGCCTCAGCAAGCGCCCGAATGACCTGGACTCTGGGCATTGTGATCCTAAATCCGTGTTCTTTCAGCCGTTCTATGGCGATAAGTTCAAAAGTCGATTCTTGCATCGGGACTACCTTAATCTACGCCTCTTTTGAACCTACGAGGGCGTCTCAATGAGCCAGGATACCGGCTCAAATCGGCTCGAAAATTCCCAAGATCGCACTTATCTCGCAACGATCAGAAAAATTCTTGTGGTTTTAGGTTCAACTTTGTGATATCCTGCGTCTGTTGAATCGAAACAGACCCGCATCAATGCGGGCTGAAATAGACGGAGGGACATATGAAGTTTTATAACCTGAAAACAAGATCGCACGTTGACGTGCCCGATTCAGATGTGGCAAAGACCAAGATGATTCGCAAGACAAAGAACGGCGAGCAGACTCGCTATGCACTGACTGCGAATTTTGAAGGTACCAAGCTCTACAAATTTGTGAGCGAGAAGGACTACACCGCGGCAAACGTTAAGGAAGCTTAACGCCAACGCGCCTTGGCGCGTCGCATCAAAATCGGGCATTCCGGCCACTAGGGTCAGAATGCCCTTCTTTTTTGAACCCTTATGCCAACTTCACGTCCTTATCTTCATGGCGTTAACGACTGAACGCGAGAAGATTGCTCACCTATTGCGGCGCTTCGGTTTCGGAGCCAGCGAAGCGGAGCTTAACTTTTACGCAGGCAAGGGCTTGGCAGGAACGATTGACCTGCTTTTAAACCCGGAGCAGGTACCCGAGGCATTTGACTTCGACGTCGAGCGACTTCGCAGCCCACGGGATAAATCGCTCAACATAGCCGCCGTTCAGTCGTGGTGGTACTACCGCATGTTGGCTACGACGCGTCCACTCGTCGAACAGATGACGCTTTTTTGGCACGACCACTTTGCAACTAGCGCAGCAAAAGTTGATGTTTCGATTGCAATGCATGCGCAAATCGAGACGATCCGTGCCAATTGTCTCGGCAAGTTCAAAGACCTCCTGATCGCGGTAAGTCAGGACCCAGCGATGATCTACTGGTTGGACAATCAGTTCAACGTTAAGGGCAAGCCGAACGAGAACTTTTCCCGCGAGATCATGGAGTTGTTCACGGTTGGCATCGGGCATTACACTGAGAAGGATGTTCAAGAAGCCGCCCGCGCCTTCACCGGATGGACTTATGGCGTGGGACGCCGAGCTTTTCAGCCTGATAAACCGCGGGGCGGAGCCCAGTTCGTTTTCCGCGAGGAACGCCACGACTTCGGCACAAAAGTAATTCTTGGCAATACCGGGGACTTTGATGGCTTAGATGTTATCGGCATTCTCTGCGGCAATCCGAATACTTCTCGCACTATTTCGAATAAGGTCTGGGAATGGTTTGCTTATACAAATCCTGATGATGCGATTATCGACAGGCTTGCTGCGAAGTTCACAGCCTCCGGCTTGAACATCAAAGCCTTGCTTCGCGAAATCATGAACTCGCCTGAGTTTTACAGCAGCAAGGCTGAGCGCAAGATTGTCAAGAATCCTGTGTCGTTCTGTATAAGCACGTTGCGTCAACTTGGATTCGGCGCGTCGATTACGCGCCAGATTGGCGAGCCAACTGGGGATGCCGAGGTTGATGCGGGCAATGTGCGCCGGGCAATTTATCCGACCCGAGTTATCTTGAACGGGACTAATTCCATGGGCATGAAAGTCATGTTCCCCCCCGACGTCGCCGGTTGGGATTCCGGAATCGGCTGGATCAGCTCGGCAACGATGATCGAGCGGATCAAGTGGGCAGACCGAATCTTCGGTACCCAAGTCGCTCGCGGTGATATCAGCTTGCGCTACCCCGCGGAGTCGTTTGTAGATGGCTCGGGAAGCCCGGAGAGTCTGGTCCGCGCTCTGATTTCTGTCTTCGATGCCCCAATTCCAGAGACGAAAGTTCCGAACCTCATCAAAGCCGCGCGGGATGCGACGGGCGGTGGGCTGGTGAACCGCACGAACGCCAGCGCAGCAGCTATTGCGGTCACTAGGCTCATCTTTGGTTCGCCGGAGTTCCAGTTCAACTAGGCCGGTACAATCTGTTCCAGTGACCATCGAACAGCAACTGGACATGCTTCGGAGAGGCACGTCTGAGATCATCAGCGAAGAAGACCTCGCGACCAAGCTCAAGCTGGGTCGCCCGCTTCGAGTAAAACTCGGCGTTGACCCAACCGTTGCCCACGTCACGCTTGGCTGGGCGGTGGTCTTGCGTAAGTTGCGCGACTTCCAAAAGCTCGGGCACACTGCCTGCCTTATCATCGGAGACTTCACCGCCCAGATCGGAGATCCCAGCGGAAAGAGCAAGACGCGCCCCCAGCTAACCCGAGACGAAGTCATCGCTAATGTACAAGCCGTAAGTGAACAAGTCTACAAAATTCTCGATCCAGCTCGGACGGAGATAACCTACAACCGAGACTGGCTCGGGGCGATGACTTTTGAAGACGTGATCCGACTTTCGAGCCGGTACACCGTTGCAAGAATCCTGGAACGAGATGACTTCACCAACCGCCTCAACGAACACAGGCCGATTGCAATGCACGAGATACTGTATCCACTTTGCCAAGGCTACGACTCCGTCGAGATCAAGGCGGACATCGAACTTGGCGGAAATGACCAGAAATTCAACAACTTAGTTGGACGAAATCTCATGCAACAATACGGTCAAGAGCCGCAAGTTGTCATGCTGTGTCCGCTTCTTGTAGGCACCGATGGCAAGGAAAAGATGTCCCAGTCGCTGGGCAACTACATCAGCATCATCGACACCCCGCGCGATATCTACGGCAAGACGATGTCCATCCCCGACGAGCTTTTGGGGAACTGGTTTGAGCTGTGCACAGACGTTCCGATGGACGAGGTCAAGCAAATCTTAACGAGTTGCAAGTCGGGCGAAATGAACCCACGCGATGCCAAACGCCGCCTCGCATGCGAGATAGTTACTCTTTATCACTCGGCTGATGCGGCGAAAGCTGAGGACGACTATTTCATCGAGACCTTCAGCCAGCGCTCTCAGCCAATCGATGCTCCTGAAACTCCGATTCCGAGCGAGGCGATTACCGACGGGATGGTCGCGGTTCCTAATTTGGTGGTTCTACTCGGACTTGCCAAGTCTAACGGACAAGTTAAAGACCTGATGAAAGCGGGAGCTATCTCGCTTGACTCCGTCAAGCTCGACGATCCTTCGGCTAAGTTTTCGCCCGACGACCTAAACGGAAAAACCCTGAAGGTCGGCAAGCACCAGTTCCGCAAGCTTATCTCTTAGCCAAAGGATTCGGCGAGCTCGGCTGCCGGCGAACCGCAGGAATCGCAATCTCTCGCCGTCCGGTTAAAAACTCCGCCGTCGAACACCCGGATTTTAGAAAGACGTCAACTGGCCCTTGGGCCACGATGTGCCCGCCGTTCTCTCCTGCACCCGGCCCAAGCTCAATCAACCAGTCGGCGGCGAGCATGGTCTCTTCGTCGTGCTCCACGACAATCACGGTGTTTCCAAGATCGCGCAATCGGATCAAGGTGTCGATGAGCTTGCGATTGTCTCGTTGGTGCAGCCCGATGCTAGGCTCATCCAAGATGTAAAGACAGCCCATCAGGCCACTGCCGATCTGCGTGGCAAGCCGAATCCGCTGAGCTTCTCCACCTGCGAGACTTCGCGCCGAGCGATCTAGGGTCAGGTAGTTCAGGCCAACATCGTCCAAGAACCGCAGACGCTCGGTGATCTCCTTAACAGCTCGCTCGGCAATCGTCGTTTGTCTTTTGTTTAGCTTCGCAGGCAGTTTCTTAAAGAATTCGTGCGACACACCAACGCTCATCCCCGCAATATCGGCGATGCTCTTGGTGTCGATTTTGACGCTGAGCGTCTCGGGCTTAAGGCGTCTACCTAGGCAAACCGGGCAGGGCCGGGTGCTCATGTATTGCTGAAGATCGTTCTTCACCCACTCGCTTTCGGTCTGATCGTATCGCTTGCGCAGAACGGTCAGGACACCTTCCCACCGAGTCTGGAACTTGCGCTCACCGCGCCCATATTTCGTGATGACCGTAATGGGCTCATCGAGCCCTTCGAAGATGATTTTTCTTTGGGCGTCATTCAGGTCTCGCGCGGGCAGAGATGCTTCAAATCCAATCGCGCGACCGACCGCATCAAGCACATCGGGCCACCAATCTTTGGTTTCACCGCTCTTATACACAAACGGCGCAATCGCCCCATTGCGCAAAGAGATATCCGGGTTCGGGATGACGAGGTCTAGGTCGAATTCTGTTTTGGTGCCGAGGCCACTGCATTCGGGGCAGGCACCATACGGCGAGTTGAAGGAGAACATCCGAGGCTCTGGCTCAGACATTGCAAAGCCGCAGGTCGCGCAGGAATAGTTCTCGCTGAACAAAAGCTCGGTCGGCTCATCGTTGGAATCGGGGAGTTGGACGGTCAGCTGGACCATCCCCTTGCCCATCTTGAGCGCGTTTTCAATCGAGTCGCTGAGCCGACGATCCATGCCGTCTTTCAGCGCGATTCGGTCAACCACGACCTCAATCGTGTGCTGTTTGTACCGATCCATCGGGATGTCGTCGGTAACCTCATACATCTCGCCATCGACCCGCACGCGGACGTAGCCAGCCCGGCTGATCTCTTGAAGCACGCTCTTGTACTCGCCCTTACGGCCCCGCACCAAAGGTGCAAGAACCTGTATCTTGGTCCCCGACGGCATTTCTTTTACGGCGTCCACGATCTGATCGGTAGATTGGCGTTCGATCGGCGTACCGCAAGTTGGGCAATGTGGCGTCCCAACCCGCGCAAAAAGAATTCGAAGGTAGTCGTAAATCTCGGTGACCGTGCCGACGGTCGAGCGCGGGTTGCGCGACGCTCCCTTTTGGTCGATGCTCACGGCGGGCGAGAGGCCCTCGATATGGTCAACGTCGGGCTTGTCCATTTGCCCCAAAAATTGGCGGGCATAGGAGCTTAGCGATTCGACATAGCGCCTCTGGCCCTCGGCATAGATGGTGTCGAACGCAAGCGAGGATTTTCCCGAGCCGGATAAACCGGTGATGACCACCAGCTTGTCGCGAGGTATTTCGACGCTGATGTTCTTGAGGTTGTTCTCCCTCGCCCCTACGACGACGATTTTGTCCTGGGCCATACCTTTGAGTATACGAGAAAGACGTAGACGAAATTGCGGGTTATACAGTATCTTCGAGCTTGTACGTTTCGGCGTGCGAGGCTTCGGGCATGTTGTCAAGCTGCCATGCCACGGTTCGCTTTAGACCTTCTTCGAAGCCCACGATTTCCTCAAACCCGAGGTGCTTGCGAATCTTGTTTGAGTCCAATTCGATGCTGGCCAGAGGCTTGTTTTTCAAGCCTTCCGGAAGTTCGTCGCTGGGCAAGACTCGAACTTGGATCGAAGATCCCGCCGCTTTGAGCACTGCCTCGGTCCACTCTAATTCGGTCAACGATTCGGCGTCAGCGACGTGGAAAACGGTGCCCGCCGCTTCGGGGTGGTATGCGGCGAGTGCAATTGCCTCGCCCATGTTGTCTACAAATCCTCTTGGTGCCGTCCAGTGCGCTTGCTCCTGGCTCATCACGAGCGTATTTCTACCGTCGCGCACGCGGGCCAAGACCTCGGCGGTTCGATTTTGATAGTCATCTTCGCCGTAAACCATCGGGAGCCGAACGACTACGCCTTCCAAATCTTCCTCACCGAGGATGGATTCTTCGATTGGAATCTTGTCGTAGGTCTTGCGCCAATCGGAGTCGGCGGTGGCATACGGGTATCGGCTGTCGCGCAGAGGGGACTCTTCGATGAGCGGAGCCGGATCGGGTTCGCCGGAGTCCGAGCCGATCAGGATCCCGAAGTTGCGATAGACATCGACACTGCTCACCAAGACGATTCGGCGGACCGTGCCATCGGCGGCGTCGATGAGTTGCTGCCCATGCGCCGAATCGACCGCCATCATATCGACGATGACCTCAGGCCTGACCTCAGCAATCACCCGCGCGAGGGCGTCAAGGTCATTGCGGTCGGCGGTGATGCAGGGGAACTGGTCGGGGTGCTTGAGCGGGGTCTTGCCACGATTCATGCGGACAATCTCCGCGCCCCTTGAAGCCAAGGCTCGAACGGTAGGCGGGCCAATGAAGCGGGTACCGCCGATAACAAGGACTTTCATGCGCCCGTAATGCGCTTGGACTCAACTTCGTTGCGCTCGATAAAGCTCTTCCAATTCTCGGGGACATCGGTATCCACAAAGATCGCGGTGACCGGGCATTCAGGTTCGCAGAGGCCGCAATCGATGCACTCGTCAGGGTGGATGACGACCATATCGGCGGTCTCATAAATGCAGTCCACCGGGCAAACCGTCATGCACGACTTGTCCTTAACTCCGATGCAGGGTTCCGTTACTACGTAAGGCATTCAGTTGATTCCTAAAGGGAGCCAATAGGTTACCGCCCAAACGGATTTTTACGCCGCTGTCGCGCCGTGCAAGAAGTGCTTCGCCCACCAGTGCGCAGTTTCTCGCGGCGAGTGCGAATTCATGGCGTAGGTTCGGCTCAGGCCGGTGGCTCCGATTACGAAGGAATCAACCAGCCGGTCGATGGATTGCGCGGAGAGAGAGCCGCTGCTCAGCATCGCATTCATGATCGGCTCGTAAACGGATTCGAGAAGATTGGTGTGAAGCTCTTGGGAATTCTTCGGATTCAACAGGTCCCGCGCATCTCGTCGCAGCAAGATGATGTCGGGACTCGATGCCTTCATCAGCACCTCCGAAGCAGCTTCCAGAGTATGCTAGTGGGCGAGAATTTTGGCGACACTAGCGCCACAGTATCCTTCTAGCGGAAACAGCTCCCGGGCAGCCAACATCAAACGAGCTCGTCCCCCCAGGGCGGGCTCCGAAACAACCTCAGCATTCACGCCCCAAGGACGTAGCGAGGCTCAAATTTAGTTTGGTGAACGGGACCCAAATGCACAAAATAGGTGCACCTTTCTTCGAATCCCGGTATAGCGGCGATTACTGAAATACTGTTTCAAAACGTATACTTAAGAGAAGGAGTATTCTTAGACTATGGCGATCAGTTTGACAACCAAAGCAGCATGTGAGCTAAAGGAGCTCATGACTAGTGAGGGCAAGATGAATGCTGGCCTCCGTGTTTGGGTGGCGGGCGGCGGTTGTAGCGGCCTTTCTTACGGCATGGCGCTTGACGATCAAGCACCCGAAGAAGGCGACCTGACCTTCGAGCACGAAGGCATCAAGATTTACGTCGATCCAGGCAGTCTCCACTATATGGAAGGCGCGGTTGTGGACTTCGTCGACGACGAGTTTGGCGGCGGCTACACAATTTTGAATCCCAACGCAACCAGCTCCTGCGGCTGCGGCTCATCTTTCAAGACCGCGGATAGCGAAGACAAAGTGGCAAGCGGCGGATGCGGTAGCTGTTCAACCCGGGGCTAAACTGGGCGGATCGTGTCCAATGAAGGCGTTCCAATAAAAACTCATTGGCCCGGCGAAGCCTCTGTTGACGCCCGAGAATCTTGCATTCCCCTATAGCGCACCGAGCCATCTAGGAAGAAAAGGTTCATTTTGTCCCCATGGAACGTGATTGTGGGATTTTCACCTTCGGCTATGTCCTCTGGATGCGGCTTCATCCAATTCACTTCTCCCAGGTAGAGTTCATTCGAGGGATTGGTAAGTAGGTCAACCCGAATTCCAACAAAACCGTTGGTGCTACTTGAAAGAAGCCAATGCTTAATGCTAGTTCGATAAGTAGTAAGAGTTGTTACAATTGAACCCTCGGGCTCGGTGGGGTTTACATGGTCTCTCTCGACAGCGGTATTTGCCTTTGCGCAGAAGAAGACTTCTTTAGACTTCGCAAACTGATTGATGGCACTGTGCCATCCGACCGGATCTCCGGCTCGATGCCACAGCTTCTTTTCATCAAGCTTGTCAACCGGGTTTGATCTAAACTCAAAATTCATCCGAGGGTACAAGAGTTGATCATTTTCTGTGGCATAAACAAGGCATGCCATCCCAACCTGCTTTATGTTGGAGCTGCATTTTGTGGCGAGTGCCCTCTCTTTTCCCCACCGAATGAGTGGATATAAGATCGCCGCCAGAACTGAGACTATGGAGAGAACAACCAGCACCTGTATTAGTGTGAAGGCACTGGTTGTCTTGGATTGGTCAGTCCTCATTGCAAGCTCGTACCCACCAATTGTAGGGGGTGGGCACTGTAGCACAGCTTTTATCGAAGTAGTACACCTGGGTGCATTTTTTATCTAGGCAGTTACTATCTGGATCAGTCCTGCAGCGGCGCCCAACTGGAACAAATTGAGAAGAACCCCCACCACCAATTGGAACGCACGCTAAGGTTCCGCAAACCTCGGCCCCAGTGCAATTTTCACCGGACCTAGCTAAGCAAGGCCCACCCTTTTCAGAAGCGGGGATCGTAGTGCTTGCATTAGTTATGGATATGCTTGTAAATGCAATAGTCATGCAAGCACCAGTCAGCATCAAATGTTCGAACAATTTCATCTTGTCCTCCTGTACGCAGTTACCAATCGACTATATCACAAGCATTTAAAGATTTTGGCAGAAATTTACGGGGGGGTAAAACAAGTGAAAATACTTGCTTCTGGTAAAGGCTCCTTGCCAAGGTGGAATATGCAGAGGGGCACATTGTGTGCATTAGACCCGTTGTTCAAGATGATGGCTAAGTCTACAATGGGTCTATGTGCAGCCTGGCTTTTCTTTTCAGTCTGCCAAGCGTTTGAAAATCAGGCTTACGTTGTGCCCGCCGAACCCGAATGAGTTCGATAGGGCGTGGTCAATCTGGGCCTTACGAGCGGTATTTGGCACGTAATCCAGGTCGCATTGGGGATCGGGGATTTCGTAGTTGATCGTTGGCGGGATCACTCCGTCGCGCATTGCAAGGAAACAGACCACCGCTTCAATCGCGCCCGCCGCGCCAAGGCTGTGGCCAATCGCCGACTTCGTGCTGCTCACCAAGAGCTTTCGCGCGACATCTTCGCCAAAGGCTTGCTTGATCGCCTGGGTTTCCAGGCGGTCGTTGTAGGCCGTGCTTGTGCCGTGGGCGTTGATGTATTCAATATTTTCTGGGCCAAGACCGGCGTTGCGCAGGGCCATTTTCATGCTGCGCGTTGCGCCAGCGCCATCTGGGTCGGGCTGGGTCATGTGGAAGGCGTCGCCGGACATCCCGTACCCCACGATCTCTCCGTAAATTTTAGCTCCGCGCTTCTTGGCAAAGTCGTAGTCCTCAAGCATGAGCGATGCGGCGCCCTCTGCAATCACAAACCCGTCGCGCTCTAGGTCGAATGGTCGCGAGGCGTGCTTGGGGTCGTCGTTGCGGGTGGTCATCGCGCGGGCGGCGCAGAACCCGGCGAGTCCGATCTCGTTGATCGGAGCTTCAGTTCCGCCGGCAAGCATGGCGACGGCGTCGCCGCGTTTGACGATGTGATACGCGTCTCCGATCGCGTTCGCCCCGGTCGCGCAGGCGGTTACGACGCAGGTATTCGGACCCTTAAACTGGTTGATGATCGAGACGTAGCCGCTCGCCATGTCGGGGATCATGAATGGGACTAGGAACGGGGAAACTCGCCCCGGCCCGCTTTCGATTTGGCGGCGATGCTGCTCGCCAAGGAACGTGAGGCCGCCGATTCCTGAGCCCATGAGAACTCCGATCTGGTCGCGTTCTTCTTCGGTGGGACTGATGCCGGAGTCGGCAATAGCCATCGAAGCCGCCCCGACGGCAAAGGCGATGAACCGGTCAACCTTGCGGGCGTCCTTTTTGTCGAGCCAGTCTTCGGCGTTGAAGTCGCGAACCTCGGCTGCAATCTGGGTTGTGAACGCCGAGGCATCAATGTGGGTGATCCGGTCCACCGCCCCCTCGCCCGCGATCATGCGCGGCCAAAAGTTTTCGATGCCCGTACCGAGGGGCGTAATTGCTCCTAGTCCGGTCACGACTACTCGACCCGAAGGCTTAGGCCAATCGCCCATTAATTCTATTACGCTGCCGTGCGACCAGAAATGTAGGTCACAGCATCGCCGACGGTCTTCAGATTGGTGACATCGTCATCAGGAATCTCAATTCCGAATTCTTCCTCAAAGGCCATGACGAGCTCGACGACATCCAGCGAGTCGGCACCGAGATCTTCGGTAAAGGACGAGGCTTCCAGGACTTCTTCCGGCTTGACCCCGAGTTCTTCGACGGTGACTTTAGTGACGCGAGTTAGTATTTCTGACATGGTCTGACCTTACCTTACGAATATATTTTGCACAAACAGCTCTTACTGACCGTTCTCACGAGAACAACGATCAGCAGGAATTTACTCCCCCAATTTTACTTGCTTGGGGGAGTGCAGAACCAACTAGTGCATTTCCTTGTCGCCGTATAGGGTTTGGATATAGTTGATTTGGCCTTCGTGGTAGTTGAAATTCCAGACTGGATAGCCCATCATTTCCGGCATTGAGAAGTCTCGGCCTCCGTCGTACGGTAGCCACTTTGTTTCGCTCAGCCGCTCGTCGGGCATAGATCGGAAGTAGTCGAAAAGCTCTTTCAACCGCCGATTGCACTCGGCTTGGCATGCATCGACTGTCGTCCATTGAGCCTGCTCCGCCTTGATCTTGGCAAAAGTCTCTTCGTTGAACTCGGGTTGGGGCTTGTTGCTGATAATGTCGAGGCACCACGAGGGGCACATCGCCATTTCGCGGCAGAGGTCCAGAGTCGTGCGAGCCTCAGCCAGCGGTGACCATTCAACCTTATCGGGGGTCACGGCTTTGGCGGCTTTGAATGCGCCATCGGCAGCGGCCTGGGTTACGGTAATCATGTGATCTTGAAGTTTCATGTTTATTCGTCCTCGAATCACTAGACATTATTCTACAAGAAGTATTCAATGTCAAGTGAGCGTAGGAAAATTTAACTGGTTCGCCTAAATCCTTTGAGCGGTATCCTATCAAATTCAGTCTATGCGAGGTCGTGTTGTTGCCGTATTCATAAATCCCGAACCGGGAGTGGTTCGTTCCGCCGACCTGCTCGTCGCGCATGCGGGCAAGGGATTTGAGGGGGACTGCCATTTTGGCAAGCGCTCCCGCCAAGCTTTGCTGATTGCCGAAGACGAGATTGCTCAGTTTGGGTACGAAGCGGGGCAGCTTTGCGAGCAGGTGACGGTCGCGTTCCCGGGGCTGCAATCCTTGGCAACCGGCACAAGGCTGAGAGCCGGGACTGTGGAACTCCAGATCGAAGGGGATTGCGCTCCTTGCACGTCAATGGCCAAGCGGCTTGACGAAGACCCAGAAGAGTTCAAAGCCAAGACTGCTGGACACCGCGGGATGCTCGCTCGGGTGGAATCGGACGGCGAAATCCGCCCCGGCGATGAGGTGATTCTTGTCCAAGCATGAGTCTCGCGAGGGGTGGGGGCCGTTTGTCGGCATCCTGATTTTCCTGCTCGGCGTCGGGCTGCTGCTGCTCACGTTTTCGCTGGCTTACGGCATGTTCACGACCCCGCCCGAAGTCGCCCTCGGCCTCGCGCCGGGCAAGACACTGAACGTAAACGACGCCAGCCGCTCCGGAATCGCGATGCTCTATCGTGTCCTAATGCTCCTGGTCATGTGCATCGTCAGCTCGCTGGTTGCGAGCCGCGGGATTCGGCTATATGGAGCTATGCGTCGGCCCCTTGAGAAGGTCGAGATCCTAGAGGAAGAGCCCAGTCCAAAAGCTTGAGCAAGTACGCAAGCTTTTCGTCAGCAGGGAATCTTTGGCTCAAAATCGTAAACACATGCAGTTCAACCGGCCGCCAAGGGTAGGGACTTTTCGTTTCCATCTTGCCCGCTCGTTGCACCAGTTCGGCGGCCTCAACATCCATCTTTGATCCGGTGAGGAATGCCCATGCCTGTAGATACAGCAGCATCTGATTCTCGCCATGGCGCAAGGCTTCGTCAATCCACCGGGTTGCTTCGTCAAAAAGCCTTAGGTCTAGCAACGCGCAGGCAATTTCGATCAGCGCGGCGGGGTCGGCAGCTAATGGCTTGACCACGGCGCTAGGTTCTTTGCCGTGAGTTTGGGGCATGGCGAGGAAGCTTTCGGCGCGGAGCAGCGGTTCGAGTGGAGCGAGGTAGTGGGCATTCAAGAGGTCGTCGCTCTCGACTCCCTGTATCCGGGTCACCATCCCTTTGACCCACCAAGCCAGATGGTCTTCGGCGTGGTATCCAAGTCCGTCGTCTAGCCATTGCAAGGCTTTATCTAATTTCCTTTTCCGAATGGCATACTGCCCAAGCATGATTCGGCTTGATGCGGCCCAGCGCGGGTCTTTCATCGCGACCACAGCCTGATCCGTCGGATCGTCCCCGGCGAGAAAGAGTAGTGCGGCTTCACGTCCGGCTCGTTCTCGCGGTCCTGCTACGGCGGGCATTCCTATCGCGGCGGGAACCAGGATTTCGGCGTCCAGCATTTGGCGTTTTAAGCCTTCTAGCGGACAAAGGAGAGTGACATCATCGTGGGCATCCCGGACCAAGAATGAGACGGGTGGGGAGGGCAGGTCCTGGAGGTCTATTTCCGTCAATTTTTCGGGAGCTAAGTCAACTTCAGATTTGAGCGTCTGGGCGTCCTCGGTGCGCAAGAAGAATTTCTGCCCAGATTGACTATACGTAGCTTGAAACTTGAGCCGATCGGCATTGAGGCTTACGCCCCCTACTTCCGACCATCCCTCAAGGGAGCCTAGACCAGAAAACGGCAAGTATCTGAGCTCAAGCGAATCCGACTGCCGGGCTTGGAGTATCGGCGCGGGCTCCGCCCGGCGATGCAGCACCCACTCTTCGTGATCCAACGACACTCTTTCAAATGTCCCCCGATCGAAATTGAGCGCCCCCCCGCAATCACGTGCGTCGTCGTACCACGCACAGGACGAGCTCCAGTTTAAACGCTGCGCAATAAGGTCTTCGATGACGCAGGGTCTGGTTGGACCGGTTTGAACGCTAAGTCCGATGAAGCACTCTTGCTCCATCAGGGTCCGGTTCAGAACCCGGACCGCAACTCTGATTTCTGCTCGATCCGGTGGCAGGGAGATGGTGGCGTGCCAACTCACTCCGATCCCCCCGATAAGCTCGTGAAGTAGAAGCCCGCCTTGGCCTTCTTCCTGAATTTGAAAATCTACCGGTCCCATCGCGTTCATGCGATGGCGATTGCCAACAAGGATCTGGAGCCCCTCAGGCATCCAGACTCCGCGAGGGCCGGCGTCGATTAGATTAAGTCTTGGCCCGGAACCTAACGTTTCCAGGTTAGTCCGCTTATCGAAAATCCTCAGAATCCGTCCGCCCAGGCCAGGAACAACCGTCACGCGCAAATAGGGATTTTCGAGAATGACGACGTGAAAGTTCAGAATGGCCTGTTGTCCGGATCGCTTCAGACGAACATAAGGATAGGACTCGGAGCGCGGGCCGTCTGGATCGAAAGGAACGGGAATGAGAGACTCTACGTCAAAGTCGATGGAGTCCAGGAATATCTCGGTCGGCATAGGGTCTTGGGCCTGAAGGGTACCTCTGCTACAATGATTTCGATTGATTAAGAAATGAACCGATTGGCAAAGTTTGCGTGGATTGTCTGCATTTGGCTCCTCGTCCCGTTCGGGCTCGGGTGCCTCGGCTACTATTTGATCGGTCCTCGAATTGGGCAGACAGGCATTGTCGAAAAGTATGCGCCAGATTTGGCGAAGCAGAAAGTTGCCGTCGCGCCTCCTGTCAAGCCACCTACAAATGAACTTGAATCGGAGCCTGAGCCGAGCCGGGAATATGGCGAGCCGGAAGTTGAAGTCACGGTGACGCCGGTGAACCGGGGTTCGCGTCGTTCAGCTATTCAATCGACAAGCGGTTCGTCCGAAAGGCCGAAGACAACTCGGAAGCGCAAGCCGAAACCAAAGCCGAAACCAGCGACCGAAAGTGGGCGAACCGATGAAGGCTCCGTCGGTGGGGCCTTGCCCGAGGGCAACACTCCTCCTCCTCCCTAGGCTTTGTTAGCAACTTAAGATTTGTGGGAGTAGCATGGGCATCCTGCCCAAGTTCACGGGCTGGAAGCCCGTGCTACGGTTAAAGTCTTTTCGTTTGTGTATGACGCCATCCCCGGCCCCGAGCCTCTGGGTTTTCGCACATGTTTTTTAAGGCAATAGTCCACCGATACATGGCTCGAATGTTTGCTCGGACTCTGGCGTACCGCGACTTCGGCCGCAAAGAGTAAGTCTGCTCGTTGGACTTTGTCGGGTTGGTTGTTCGTGCAGAGGACAACGTGAGAACTTGGCCCGCCCCTAACGTGTAGCCAATAGTCGTTGGGCTTGGCAATTTTCGTTGTGAGATAATCGTTAGACGTTGCGTTGTCTCCGTACAGAATTCGCCAACCACCTGGGCTTAGTAACTCTCTGATTGAGTGTCCGGCATAAGGGCGATCCTCCTTTGCTGTTGTCGGCGGGAGTTGTCGGTGGAACCACTTCATTTTCTCGGCATAGGCTCGCTCAGGCTCCAGTTCTAGTAGGGTCGTTGCCACTGTGATGTTGGCTATGCAACGCTTTAAATCTGCGAGGCTCTCTTCCATTCTCTGCAGCTGACTTTGAACCTGAGATGAACCACTTTTTGCGTGCTTAGCCTTTGCGAATCGAAGGTTGGAATTCTCCAAAGGTGTCCGATCTGGATCCAACTTGATGAGTAATGGGTGCCCCTCATAGTCGTAAGCTTCAAGCTGTTTATCTCCGGGTTTGATCTGTCCTTGATAGGCAAGAATTAACTCCGCTTCAAGCTGTAGCTCTCCGGCTCTTGCAGCAACATCTGCGGCTTGCTCAAGCGATTGAATGGCCACTTCACGGGCAAGGACTACGCGATTTAGAACGGCAAGCAAAGAGGCCTTTTCCTCGCGCAATCTTGTCTCGGCAATTATTACAGATAGCGAGTGGTCAACTGCTTGCGAGAATGTGGCATGTTTTACTGTTTCTATACCGAGAATTTCCAAGGGAAGAGGATATGCACCTTGGCCAGGAATCACTAGCGCCTCGAATTCTCGGGCCTTTACTCGCCTCTGGATTTCGGCTATGCCTTCTGCCCAGCCAATAGCCTTTAGCCATTGCGCAAGAAATGGAGAAACCCCTTCGCAATCTTCCGGTGCATCGTTCGGTCCTGCACTGAGCAAACTTAATCGCGGGGGGAATGGGGGTGGATTGTACATTTGACCCGGCAAGACTGGTCTTCGAGATTGTTTTGGTCCGAGCAAAGTTGTCGCACCAACTATTTGACTACCCTGCACCAAGATTAGGTTGGCGTGCTTTCCCATTAAATGATGTAAGTAAAAACTATGTGGACTCGGCCATTTTATTTGCTGCAAAAGGCCCAAGAGCTGTGGCCTTTGCCTAC
>WBZS01001351.1_pt1 | contig 19885 bp, 20 predicted proteins | sample 5204201 | NCBI WGS metagenome assembly WBZS01 (sample SAMN12344357, study PRJNA552823) | activated sludge metagenome | biome: Activated sludge suspended growth; feature: Nitrification reactor; material: Wastewater; isolation source: activated sludge from nitrification reactor of wastewater...
CACTGGAGCGATGAGGAGTTGACCGCCACCGTCCGTGGCGGGCGCCGACGATTCCCCGGACACCTGCCGGTGTATGCCGACTCGACCGGCCCGATGTGGTGGTACCGCAGCCGGGAGTACCGGAACCCGGCCATACCGCCGCCGGACTGGACGACGACCGCGCCACGCCGCTCAGCCCGGCCAATCGTCGCCCGCCCCGCCCCGCCCCACCCTCACCGTCCGATCCGGATCCCGCCGGGGCCGCCGGCATCATCATTGAGGGGGGATTGACGCCCCCACGACGATGAAGCCCCCGACCATGGGGACCATCGCCCGGGCACGACCCCTGCCGGAGCGAAGCGTTCGACGGGCACGCGCCGGCACCCATAGATGGTCAACGCGGGTTGTGGTGGCACCGAATGGACAGCAGGGACCGGGCCCCGGGATGGGGGGACTCTCCGGCTCCGGGCGGCACTCCCCGGGCGGCACTCCCCGGGCGGCGCCCACCGAACCGCAGCCACCGGACCTTCACGGGCCGGGCCTCGCCCCGAACCGATCCGACCGGACCCTCACGGGCAGGGCCTCATCCCGAGCCGCACCGGCAGGGCCTCACCCCGAACCGCACCGAACCGCACCGCAGCGCACCGCACCGCACCGCACGCCAGCGAAAGGACAGCACACGCTGGGCGGCACCGGCCTGCCACTCGCTGCGCCAACGTCGTAGCGGCACAGGACGACGCGTCACACCCTTCGCGGGGCGTCGATTGGGCCGGAAACCGCCCACTCGGCCACGGGCGGCACAGGACGACGCATCACACCCCTCCCGGAGCGTCGATTGGGCCGGAAACCGCCCACTCGGCCACGGGCGGCACAGGACGACGCATCACACCCTTCCCCAGGCCCTTGCCCCGAGCTCGGCCGCGGGCGCGTAGCCGACCTCCGTCAGGGAAGTCCCCGGGAGGCGCGGATGACGTCCACGAAGCGGCCCATGATGTCGTTGAGGCCGAAGTCCTTCGGGGTGAAGACGGCAGCGACCCCAAGCTCCTTGAGGCGCCCGCCATCGGACTCGGGGATGATGCCCCCAACGACGACGGGGACATCGCCCGCACCCGCGGCGCTGAGGCGATCGAGCACCTCGGGCACGAGTTCCATGTGGGAGCCCGAGAGGATCGAGATACCGACGAGGTGCACGTCCTCGGCCACGGCCGCAGCGACAATCTGCTCCGGGGTCAGGCGGATGCCCTGGTAGATCACCTCGAAACCGGCATCCCGGGCCCGAACGGCGATCTGCTCGGCGCCGTTGGAGTGCCCGTCGAGGCCGGGCTTGGCGACGAGCAGGCGCAGCTTCTCACCCAGTTCGGACTCGGTGGCCCGCACCCGGTCACGGACCTGGCTCAGCTCAGCACCCGCGTGCCCGGCGGACAGGCCCACCGCGCCACTCACGCCGGTCGGGGCGCGGTACTCACCGAAGACCTCTCGCAGGGCAGCGGCCCACTCCCCCGTGGTCACCTCGGCGCGCGCGCACTCGACCGAGGCGGCCATCACGTTGGTGTCGCTGCCGGCGTCGGCCTTCAGCCGGGCCAACGCGGCCGCGGCCCGGTCGCGGCGTGCGGGATCGGCGTCCCGCGCCTCCCGCCAGGCGCGCACGGCCCCGGCCGCGGCCGCCTCGACACCCGCCTCCACGGTCTGGATGGCGGTGTCGAGATCGGCGGTCAGGGGGTTGGGCTCGGTCGTCTCGAACCGGTTGACGCCGACGACGACGTCCTCGCCGGCCTCGATCCGGGCACGTCGGCGGGCGTGCGAGGAGACCAACTCGGACTTCATGTAGCCGCTCTCGACCGCCGCGACCGCGCCTCCGCGGTCGGCGACGCGCGCCATCTCCGCACGGGCCCCGGCCACCAGTTCGGCCACCTTGGCCTCGACGACGACCGACCCGGTGAACAGGTCGTCATACTCCAGGAGGTCCGACTCGTAAGCGAGGACCTGCTGCATGCGCAGCGACCATTGCTGGTCCCAGGGGCGGGGCAGACCGAGCGCCTCGTTCCAGGCCGGCAGTTGGACGGCCCGGGCGCGCGCGTCCTTCGAGAGCGTGACGGCGAGCATCTCGAGGACGATCCGTTGGACGTTGTTCTCGGGCTGCGCCTCGGTCAGGCCGAGGGAGTTGACCTGCACCCCGTAGCGGAAGCGGCGCTGCTTCTCGTCGGTCACCCCGTAGCGGTCCCGGGTCAGTTCGTCCCAGAGCTGCACGAAGGCGCGCATCTTGCACATCTCCTCGACGAAGCGCACGCCCGCGTTGACGAAGAAGGAGATGCGGGCCACCACCTCGCCGAACCGATCGGCCGGCACCTGTCCGGAATCCCGGACCGCGTCCAACACGGCGATCGCCGTCGACATCGCGTAGGCGATCTCCTGCACCGGCGTCGCCCCGGCCTCCTGCAGGTGGTAGCTGCAGATGTTGAGCGGGTTCCACTTCGGGATCTCATTGACCGTGTAGGCGACCATGTCGGTCGTCAGGCGCATCGAGGGGCCCGGTGCGAAGACGTACGTTCCGCGCGAGAGGTACTCCTTGATGATGTCGTTCTGAGTGGTGCCCTGCAGACCGCGAACGGTGTCCGGCACGGACTCCCCCGTCCCGGCCGCCTGCTCCTCGGCCACCACCTGGTACATCGCGAGCAGCCACATCGCCGTCGCGTTGATCGTCATCGAGGTGTTCATCGAGCCCAGCGGGATCTGGTCGAAGAGCGCCCGCATGTCCCCGATGTGCGAGATCGGCACCCCGACCTTGCCGACCTCACCGCGAGCCAGCACGTGGTCCGGGTCGTAGCCGGTCTGGGTCGGGAGATCGAAGGCGACCGAGAGGCCGGTCTGGCCCTTGGCCAGATTGCGTCGGTACAGCGCGTTGCTCGCCGCCGCCGAGGAGTGGCCGGCATACGTGCGCATGACCCACGGGCGGTCGCGCTCGGGGCGGGTGGGGGTTTCAGGCATGCTCCCGACGCTACCCGCGGGTGCTGCCGGCACGGCAGGGAAGAGACGGTGAGAGTGCCCACACCGCCCGCCCCGGACGGCGGACAGTCCAGCCCAGCCCAGTCGCCCCACGGGCGAGCGGCTCAGGCCGGCGCCACCGCCGGGGACGAGGCCTGGTCCGGATGCAACAGCCGACTCAGGCGGGCCCGGCGCAGCAGGCGATGGGTGCGCAGGTCGGCGGCCACGATGTGCAGGCTCCGCCCGGCGCGATGGCTCCGGCGGAAACACTCGACGAGCAGTCCCATGGCCGTGGCGTCGGCGATCTCGCACCCCGCGAGATCCACCTGCAACGGACCGGTCCCGCTCTCGATGGCCCCCAGCAGCGCCAGCCGCGCATCGGCCGTACATCTCCGGTCGAGCCGACCGGTGAGCACCAGCCAGTCCCCCGTCTCGCAGGGCAGTGCCGCCACCGTGACCCCAGTCCGCGGTGCGTCCATGCCCACCCCCTCCGGTTGGTCGTGTGACGCAGGTAAACCTGTGTGACATGAATTACACGCGAGGATCCCGATCGGCGCGAGGCGACGCGCCCGAACCGAGGTCAAGATTCGGTCAAGCCCTCACAGGTCGCCCTCACGCGTCGCCCGCACCGTCCCTCGTGAGAGGCTGGCGCCCATGGTCAACCTGACGCGGATCTACACCCGCACCGGCGACGACGGGACCACGGGACTGGGGGATTTCAGCCGGACGGCCAAGACCGACCAGCGCCTGCAGGCCTATGCCGACGCCAACGAGGCCAATGCCACGCTCGGCGTGGCCGTGGCCGCCGGTGGTCTCGAGGCGGAGGTGACCGCCGTCCTGCGCCGGGTCCAGAACGACCTGTTCGACGTGGGCGCCGACCTGTGCACGCCGCTGCAGCTGACCTACGAGTACCCACCGCTGCGCGTGCAGCAGCAGTGGATCGACGAACTCGAGCACGACTGTGACACCTTCAACGAGCGGCTGACTCCGCTGCGCTCCTTCATCCTGCCCGGAGGGTCGACCGGCGCGGCCCACCTGCACGTGGCGACGACCGTCGTGCGGCGCGCCGAGCGATCCACCTGGGCCGCGATCGAACGGCACGGCACCGAGCCGGGTGCCGAGCGCGGGGTGGGCGGCGTCAACCCGTTGGCCGCGGCCTACCTCAACCGGCTCTCGGACCTGCTCTTCATCCTCTCGCGGGTGGCCAATCTCGACCACGGCGGCGACGTGCTCTGGCAGCCCGGCGGCGGACGCACCCCGGCTCCCGCCAAGGGCACTAGGCGACGTTGACGTTGAAGCCCGGCGGCGAGCTCTCGTGCCAGGCACGGATCGCGGTGTAGCTGGCCGGGTGCATCGCGAGTTCGGCTCCCGCCGTGCCGGTCGGCACCGCCACCGCTTCGGGCAGGCCCGGGATCTCGTCGTCGAGGCGGCGCGGTGTGCCCAGGTCGAGTTGGTGCCGGATCCAGGACTGCTCGGGCCCCACCCGGGGCCCAGCAACGCTGAACCACTCGAGTCGGTCCCCGCGGAAACGCACGAGGCCGAGCCGCCAACGCGGTTCGGCCTCGGTGCGCATGGCGCAGAAGAGCAACGGTCGCCCCTCGGCGATGAACCGCCGACGCAGCCAGATGAAGGCGACCGAGGCCAGCAGCAGCAGCAGGACGGACAGCAGGACGAGTTCCCCAGCCTGCACGGTGGTGTCCATCCCGGTGCCGTCCGCCCCGATCAGTCCACGCCCCGCGATCAGGCCTCGAGCGTCGAGGCGTCGACGGCCTGAGCGACGATCGTCACGACGTTGTTGTTGACCGACAGGAACCCGGTGTCGACGTGGGCGGTCTTGACCGCGCCGTCCGCATGGATCCGCACGTCACCCTCAACGAGGACGGCCAGGATCGGGGTGTGACCGGGCAGGATCCCGAGCTCCCCGTCGATCGAGCGCGCACTCACCTGGGCGGCCTGGCCCTCCCAGACCTTGCGGTCGGCGGCGACGAGTTCAACCTGCAACTGGCTCACGATGGTTCCTCACGGTCGAATGCTTACGGATGAGTGTATCGGCGTGGATCGGTGCCCCCTGACCGGACCACCGGTATGCCGTGGGGCCGGCTTCCGGACGGAAGTCGGCCCCACGGCATACCCGATGGTCGGTGGCAGTCGGCAACTGCGCCGATCAGAGGGTCTTCTGGATGTCGGCCCACTGGCGCTCGACGTCGTCGAGGCCACCACACATGAAGAACGCCTGCTCACCGACGTGGTCATAGTCGCCGTCGGCGATCTTGGTGAAGGCCTCGATCGTGTCGGCCAGCGGGACCGTCGACCCCTCGATGCCGGTGAACTGCTTGGCGACGTAGGTGTTCTGCGACAGGAACCGCTGGATGCGACGGGCGCGGTTGACGAGGATCTTGTCCTCTTCGGAGAGCTCGTCGATGCCGAGGATCGCGATGATGTCCTGGAGTTCCTTGTTCCGCTGGAGGATCGACTTCACCCGCACCGCGGTGCTGTAGTGCTCCTCGGTGATGTAGCGGCGGTCGAGGATCCGGCTCGTCGAGGTGAGCGGGTCCACGGCCGGGTAGATACCGAGCGAGGCGATCTCACGGGAGAGTTCGGTCGTCGCGTCGAGGTGGGCGAAGGTCGTCGCCGGAGCCGGGTCGGTGTAGTCGTCGGCGGGGACGTAGATCGCCTGCATCGAGGTGATCGAGTGACCACGGGTCGAGGTGATCCGCTCCTGGAGCACACCCATCTCGTCGGCCAGCGTCGGCTGGTAACCCACGGCGGACGGCATCCGGCCGAGCAGGGTCGAGACCTCCGACCCGGCCTGCGTGAAGCGGAAGATGTTGTCGATGAAGAGGAGCACGTCCTGCTTCTGGACATCCCGGAAGTACTCCGCCATGGTCAGCGCGGAGAGCGCGACGCGCAGACGCGTGCCCGGCGGCTCGTCCATCTGGCCGAAGACGAGCGCGGTCTGGCCGAGGACGCCGGCCTCCTCCATCTCGACCATCAGGTCGTTGCCCTCACGGGTGCGCTCGCCGACCCCGGCGAACACCGACACCCCACCGTGGTCCCGGGCGACACGGGCGATCATCTCCTGGATGAGCACCGTCTTGCCGACACCGGCGCCACCGAAGAGGCCGATCTTGCCACCCTGGACGTACGGGGTGAGCAGGTCGATGACCTTGATGCCGGTCTCGAACATGACGGTCTTGGACTCGAGCTGGTCGAAGGCCGGGGCCTTGCGGTGGATGCCCCACCGCTCCTTGACGTCGAGGGTCTCGCCCGGCTGGAGGTTGAGGCAGACACCCGTGGTGTTGAAGACGTGGCCGAGGGTCACGTCACCCACCGGCACCATGATCGGGTTGCCGGAGTCCTGCACGGCGGTGCCGCGGACCAGGCCGTCGGTGGGCTGCAGGGAGATGGCCCGGACCATGTTGTCGCCGATGTGCTGGGCGACCTCGAGGTTGAGGGTCTTGGACCCTTGCGTACCGTCGGTGTTCTGCACCTCCGCCGTCATCAGGTTGTAGAGCTCGGGCATCGCGTCGACGGGGAACTCGACGTCGACGACCGGGCCGATGATCCGGGAGATCCGCCCGACGCCGCCCTGAGGCGCCTCGGTCTTGTGCTCGGAGACGGTTGCAGTCATGGTGTTTGTCCTCACTTGCTCTCGGCGAGGGCACTCGCGCCGCCGACGATTTCGCTGATCTCTTGGGTGATCTCCGCCTGACGGGCCTGGTTGGCCAGTCGGGTGTACTTCTTGATGAGCTCCTCGGCGTTGTCCGTCGCCGACTTCATCGCGCGCTGGCGCGCCGCGAGTTCGGAGGCGGCGGACTGGAGCAGGCAGTTGAACAGGCGCGCGTCGACGTACTGCGGCAGCAGGGTGTCGAGGACCTCGTCGGCGCTCGGTTCGAAGGAGTAGAGCGGTAGGAGCTGGTTCTCCTTGGGGGTGTCGCCGCCCTCGACGACCTCGAGCGGCAGCAACCGGATGACCTGCGGCTCCTGGGTCACCATCGTCATGAAGCGCGTGTAGACCACGTGCACCTCATCGATCGCCGCCGGGTCCGGGTCGATGAAGTCGGCGATCAGCCGTCGGCCGATGACGCGGGCGTCCTCGAAGGTCGGCTTCTCGGTGAACCCGGTCCACGAGTCGACGAATGGGCGCTTGCGGAAGGTGTAGAAGTTCACCGCCCGCCGACCGACGAGATAGGCGCGCACCTCCTTGCCCTCCTCCTCGGTGAGGCGTGCGATCAGTCGCTCGCTCTCCTTGAGGATGTTGGCGTTGTAGCCGCCGGCGAGGCCACGGTCGGCCGCGATGATGAGCACGGCCGCCTGCTTGACGTCCTCCTTCTCCTTGGTCAGCGGGTGGTCCTCGTTGGACCAGACCGCCACCTCGGAGACCGCGCGGGTCAGTGCGCGGGCATACGGCGTCGACTCACGCACAGCCTGCTGCGCCTTGACGACGCGCGAGGCCGCCATGAGCTCCATGGCGCGGGTGATCTTCTTCGTCGCGCTGACGGAGCGGATGCGCTGCCGGTACTCCCGGATCTGCGCTCCCATACTGTTCCGCCTTCCTTAAGGGTCGTGGGCCACGGATGCCGTGGGGCTGGCCTTCGCCGTGGGCCGGCTCCCGCGCGGGGCGGGGGCGGGCAGCCCACGGCGTCCGGCTCAGCGCTTCTTGATGACGATCTGCTCCTGCTCGGACTCCAAGGCCTTCGCTGCGGCGTCGTCCTCGGCCTCGTTGCCCGCGACCGGCCCGTCGTGGCCCTTGTTGAGGAAGCCCTTCTTGAAGTCGTCGATGAGCCCCTTGAGCGCCTCCTCCGTGGACTCCTCGAACTTGCCGGTCTCACGGATCGCGGTGAGCAGCTCGGGCTTGGTCCGACGGAGGTGATCGAGGAAGTCACGCTCGAAGCGCTGGATGTCCTCGACCGGCACCGAGTCGAGCTGGCCGGTGGTCCCCGACCAGATCGCGACGACCTGCTCCTCGACCGGCACCGGGCTCGCCTGACGCTGCTTGAGCAACTCGACGAGGCGGCCGCCGCGCGCGAGCTGCTGCTTGGAGGCCGGATCGAGGTCGGAGGCGAACATCGCGAACGCCTCGAGCGCGCGGTACTGGGCCAGGTCGAGCTTGAGGCGCCCGGAGACCTGCTTCATCGCCTTGATCTGCGCGGCACCGCCGACCCGGGAGACCGACACACCCACGTCGATGGCCGGGCGGACGTTGGAGTTGAAGAGGTCGGCCTGCAGGTAGATCTGGCCGTCGGTGATGGAGATGACGTTGGTCGGGATGTAGGCCGAGACGTCACCGGCCTTGGTCTCGATGATCGGCAGACCGGTCATCGAGCCCGCGCCGAGGTCGTCGGAGAGCTTGGCGCAACGCTCGAGCAACCGGCTGTGCAGGTAGAAGACGTCACCGGGGTAGGCCTCACGGCCCGGCGGGCGACGCAGCAGCAGGGACACGGCGCGGTAGGCCTCGGCCTGCTTGGACAGGTCGTCGAAGACGATGAGGACGTGCTTGCCCTGGTACATCCAGTGCTGGCCGATCGCCGACCCGGTGTAGGGGGCGAGGTACTTGAAGCCGGCGGCGTCGGAGGCCGGAGCCGCGACGATCGTCGTGTACTCCATCGCGCCGGCCTCTTCGAGCGTGCCGCGGACGGCGGCGATCGTCGAGCCCTTCTGGCCGATGGCGACGTAGATGCAGCGGACCTGCTTCTTCGGGTCCCCGGTCTCCCAGAACTCCTTCTGGTTGATGATCGTGTCGACGGCGACCGTGGTCTTGCCGGTCTGCCGGTCGCCGATGATGAGCTGACGCTGACCGCGACCGATCGGGGTCATCGCGTCGACCGACTTCAGACCGGTCTGCAGCGGCTCGTGCACCGACTTGCGCTGCACGACGGTGGGGGCCTGCAGTTCGAGGGCGCGACGGCCCTCCGCCTTGATCTCCCCGAGACCGTCGATCGGGGTCCCGAGCGGGTCGATGACCCGGCCGAGGAAGGCGTCGCCGACGGGGACCGAGAGGACCTCGCCGGTGCGCTTGACCTCCTGGCCCTCCTCGATGCCGGAGAAGTCACCGAGGATGACGACGCCGATCTCGTGGACGTCGAGGTTGAGCGCGATGCCCAGCGTGCCGTCCTCGAACTTGAGGAGCTCGTTGGTCATCGCCGAGGGCAGGCCCTCGACGTGGGCGATGCCGTCGCCGGCGTCGATGACCCGGCCGACCTCTTCGCGCGCGGCAGCGCCGGGCTCGTAGGACCGGACGTAGCCGTCCAGGGCGTCCCGGATCTCCTCCGGCCGGATCGAGAGCTCCGTCATGTCGTTTTCACTCCTGATGTCGCCGGCCCGCACGGGTGGGGCCGAAGTCTGCTGTGCCTTCTGGGTGGTGCTGCGGTCGTGCTGTGCTCGTGACTGGTGCTGCTGTGGTCCTGCGTCCTGTGGTGCTCAGTCCTGTAGTCCTACGTCCCGGATGCGCGGTCAGTTGCCGGTGACGTGGCGGCGGGCCTCGTCGATCCGTCGGCTGATCGTGCCGTCCATGACCTCGTCGCCGACCTGGACCCGGATGCCGCCCATGACGGCCGGGTCGAGGACGACCTGGAGGGTCACCGGCTTGCCGTACATCGATTCGAGCCGACTGGAGAGCCGGGCCGTCTGCTGCTCGGACAACGGCGTGGCCACCGTCACCAGGGCCGCGACCTGGTCGCGTCGCTTCGCCGCCAGGGCGAGGTACCCCTCGAGCACCCGGTCGAGTCGGCGCCCACGGGGGGCACGGACCGCCTGCTCGGCGAGCCGGATGGTCTCCGGCGCGGCCTTGCCCTCGAGCAGGGTGCGCACGATGCGTGCCTTGCCCTCCCCGTCGGTGTTGCGCCCGGCCAGGGTGTCGCGCAGGGCACCGTTGCCGGCGACGATCCGCTCGAAGCGGAACAACTGGTCCTCGACGTCACCGATCCGGCCCTCGGCCTCGGCCTTGGCCAACAGGCTGGAGACCGCGGCGGACTCCAACGTGTCGGACAGGTCGCGCTCGTCGGCCCATCGCTGGGCGGCCGCCGTGGCCAGCAGCCCGGAGGCCACCGACCCGACCTTGCCACCGAAGAGGCCCTCGGCGAGCCCAGCCTTGGCGGCGCTGTCGCCCGAAGGGTCGGCGAGCGCCCGTCGCAGCGAGGCGTTGCCGTCGATGACCCCGGTGATCGCGAAGAGGTCCTCGGCCAGGGCGAAGCGGTCGGCGCCGCCGTCGAGGGCGGCGTCGAACGCCGACCCGACCGTGGCTGCGGACGCCCGCGACGACCCGCGCATCAGGCGTCCTGACCCGTGGCGCCGACCTTCTCGGGCTTCACGTCGCCGGCCTCGAGGTCGGCGAGGAAGCGGTCGACGATGCCACTCTGGCGGGCGTGGTCGTCGAGAGACTCCCCGACGATCTTCCCGGCCAGCGTGGTGGACAGAGCGCCCACCTCCTGGCGGAGCTGGACCGTGGCCTGCTGGCGCTCGGCGTCGATCTGGCGCTTGGCCGACTCGGTGATCCGGCTCGCTTCGGCCTGGGCCTGCGCGCGCATCTCGGTGACGATCGAGGCACCCTGCTCGCGCGCGTCCTCACGGATCTTGTTGGCCTCGGTGCGGGCCTCGCCGAGCTGGGCCTCGTACTGCTCGAGGGCCGCCTGGGCCTGGGCCTGGGCCTCCTCGGCCTGCTTCATGCCGCCCTCGATGGCTGCCGCGCGGGCGTCATACAGCTCCTCCATCTTCGGGACCACCTTGGTCTTGAAGAGCCAGTAGAGGATCGCGAAGGCCAGGAGGCCGACGACGATCTCCGCCGGGTGCGGAAGGAGCGGCAGGGCGGTGGGCCACCCGGGCCCACCCTCACCGGCGAGGGTGACGGATGCGAAGAACACGTCGCTTCCCTAACTGTTGCGCTGAACGGGAGGTGGTGGCTGCGCGGACACGCAGCGCGATCAGCCCTTGAAGACGAAGGCGAAGACCAGACCGAGGATGGCGAGCGCCTCGGTGAGCGCCATACCGGTGAAGGCGATCGTCTGGAGCATGCCGCGGGCCTCGGGCTGACGGGCAACGCCGTTGAGGTAGGCGGCGAAGATCAGACCCACACCGATACCGGGGCCGATGGCGGCGAGACCGTAGCCGAGGTACGTGATGTTCCCAGTCATTTCCTGTTTCCTTTCGATGGCACCGACGTCGGGCCGGTGTCAGGCGGGGTTGAGCAGTGTGCAGGTGGTGCTGAACTCAGAGGTGACTCAGTGGTGCTCGCTCACGGCGTCGGAGATGTAGAGGGCCGCGAGCAGGGTGAAGATGAAGGCCTGGAGGAACTCGACCAGCAACTCGAAGAACGTCATCAGGATCGAGAACCCGAAGGAGGCCACACCGGCTGCCTTGAGCCCGATCCCACCATGGGTGAGGAGGTACTCGCCGCCGACGATGAAGACCAGGAGCATGAGGTGCCCGGCCATCATGTTGCCGAAGAGTCGCAGGGCCAGGGTGAGCGGCCGGATGAAGAAGTAGGTGAGGAACTCGAGCACGAACATGATCGGCTTGAGCCAGCCCGGCAGGCCCGGCGGGATGAGCGCCTTCATGTAGCCGACGACCCCGTGCTTGGTCTTGATCGCCACGGCGTGGTAGACGACGTAGACGATCGCCGTGAGGACGATCGGGAAGGCGATCCGGCTCATCGTGGGGTACTGCACGAACGGGAAGATGCCCATCAGGTTGTTGAACAGGATGAGCGTGAAGATCGTGAAGAGCAGCGGCAGGAAGCGCTTGAAGTCCTTGGCGCCGATGATGTCGCGGGCGATCGTGTTGCGGACGAAGTCGTAGCCCTGCTCGGCGATCCACTGCCGCTTGCTCGGGACCACGGAGAGCCGGCCGGTGACGGTGACGTAGAACCAGCCGATCAGGGCCACCGAGATGAGCAGGACGACCGACGGGCGGGTCAGCGCCCAGTTGCTGTCGCCACCGATGAGCGGCCAGAAGAAGTCACCGACCGAGGGCGCCTTGAACTCGTCGCGTCCCCCTGAGGCCACGACGGCTCCGATGGTCTGGCTGGCAATCACGCTCAGGCTCACGGCCTCTCCTCACAGGCAACTCGAACGTCGGTCAGACAACGTTCGGGGATCGCAACGTACGGTACCGGACGCAACTCGCTGACTGCGACGCGGGGACGGTTCATGGACGCACCCCGCTGCCCCGCTCCCCCGGCAGCGCCGAGGCGTCGTCGTCGTAGACCGGGATGCGGGCGCTGCGCAGCCCGCGCATGGCGAACACCTGCCACACCAGGGTGACGACGAGGGCGGCCACGCCGAGCGCGGTGCCGTGCACCCAAGGCCGGCCGTGGAAGGCGATGAGGAAGAGCAACAGGCCGATGACCTGCCCGAAGTAGACGGCCATCGCGATCGCGAAGAACGCGTGCGGGCTGGCGCTGCGCACGAGCCGGCTCATCAGGAACATGCCGGAGCCGAAGAACGCGAGCGCGACCGCCCAGCCGAGCAGGCCGGAGAACCCGCCCCGGGCGCCGTCGGTCACGGCATACACGATCACCGGGACCAGCCCGAGACCCGCCGACGGCACGAGGGCGGCGCGCAGCATGTGGCCGAAGGGAGCGCCGGCGTGCCCGCTCGTCGTCGGCGTCAAGGCGGCCCTCTCTGGCAGTCGCGAAACCCCGGTCGGGGCGCTTGTGAAAGTTATCACAAGCCCCGTTCAGCGGCCAATCACGGGCGCGGCGCCCGGCCGGCGACGGTCGCCCTCGGCAGCCAGAAGGTGAGCCCCGCGGCGATCGCCGCCATGCCCAGGAGGAACGCCAGCGCCGGCCACGGTGGGACGAAGACGAAGGCCACCGAGCCGAAGGCCGCCGTCGCCGCCCAGAACCACAACAGAAGCACGGCCCGCCGGTGCCCGTGGCCCCACATGAGCATCCGGTGATGCAGGTGCTGCGCGTCGGCCTTGAACGGGCTCTGACCGCGCCGGGTGCGCCGGAGCACCGCGAGAAACACGTCGAGGACGGGCAACAGAATGATCGACAGTGGCACCACGAGGGGCAGGACGAGGGCGGCGACCGGGTTCGTCGAAACCTCCGCCCCGGTGACCGTGCCGGTGATCGAGATCATCGCCGCCGCGAGGAGCAGGCCGAGCAGCAGGGCCCCGCTGTCGCCCATGAAGATGCGCGCCGGGTGGAAGTTGTGCGGCAAGAAGCCCAGGCAGACCCCCAGCAGGGCCGCGGAGATGAACGCGGCCGACGTGAACACGTTCGGCGGCGAGTAGCTCCGGGCGATCAGGTAGGCGTAGCCGAAGAACGAGATGGCCGCGATCGCCACGATCCCGGTGGCAAGGCCGTCGAGGCCGTCGACGAAGTTCACCGCGTTGGTCGCCAGGATGACGAAGAAGATCGTGAGCATGACGAGCAACGGCGCGGGCAGCACGACGGTGTCGCCCAGCGGCAGCGAGAACAGCTGCACCCCGAAGAAGGCCATGACCCCCGCGGCGATCAGCTGACCGGCGAGCTTGACCAGCCAGTCCAACTCACGGACGTCATCGATCGCGCCGATGACACAGACGACGAAGGCCCCGAGCAGCACCCCGCGCAACTCGGTCCCGTTGAACATCTGCCGGCTGAACGGCAGCACCGAGGCCACCAGGGTCGCCGCGGCGAAGCCGAGGAACATCGCCACTCCCCCCAGCCGCGGGATCGGCACGGAGTGCACGTCGCGGTCGCGGACCGGGGTGAAGGCACGGAACCGGACGGCCAGCCACCGCAGCAGGGGCGTCGCGGCATACGTGACGATCGCCGCGATGACGACGACGAAGAGGAACTCGCGCACCTAGTCGACCCTCCCCACCGTCATCTCCTCGGGGCGGCCAACGGTTGCCGCCGGGTCACCTCAGCGAGGGTATGCCGGGAAGCGGCCGACGAGGTCGCTCACCTTCGCCCGGACACCCTTGCTGACGGCGTGCTCGGGGTCGGCGTCCCCCTGGGTGACCGCCGTCGCGATCAGGTCGGCGATCTCGCGCATCTCGCCCTCACCCATCCCCTGCGTGGTCACGCACGGGGTGCCGACCCGGATGCCGGAGGCGATGTTGGGCTTCTGCGGGTCGAACGGGATGGCGTTCTTGTTCAGCGTGATCCCGGCCGCGTCACAGCGGGCCTCGGCATCCACCCCGGTCACCAGGACCGGCTGCAGGTCGTGCAGCGAGAGGTGGGTGTCGGTGCCCCCGGTCGTCGGCCGGATCCCGTGCTCCCCGAGCGACTGCGCGAGGACCTTGGCGTTGGCGATGACCTGGGTCGCGTACTGCTGGTAGGCCGGGGTCGCGCACTCCTTGAAGTTGACCGCCTTCGCGGCGATCGTGTGCATCTGCGGACCACCCTGCATCATCGGGAAGACCGCCTTGTCGATCGCGGCGGCGTGCTCGGCCGTGCAGACGATGGCGCCCGACCGCGGGCCGCGCAGCACCTTGTGCGTGGTGAACGAGACGACGTCGGCATACGGGACCGGGCTCGGGATGGCCCGGCCGGCGACCAGGCCGATGAAGTGGGCGGCGTCGACCCAGAAGATCGCGCCGATCTCGTCGGCGAGCGCACGGAAGAACGCGAAGTCGATGAGCCGCGGGATCGCCGAGCCGCCGGCGAGGATCACCTTGGGCCGGTGCTCACGGGCCAGGGTCGCGACCTGGTCGTAGTCGATGTCCTCGGTGTCCTTGTCGACGCCGTAGTGCACGGCGTTGAACCACTTGCCCGAGAAGGACACCTTTGCGCCGTGGGTGAGGTGGCCACCGTGCGGCAGGCTCATGGCCAGGATCGTGTCGCCCGGGGCGAGGAAGGCGCCATAGACGGCCTGGTTCGCGCTCGCCCCCGAGTGCGGTTGGACGTTGGCGTGGTCCGCGCCGAAGAGGCTCATGCACCGCTCGATGGCGAGGTTCTCGGCCTTGTCCACCTCGGCGCAGCCGCCGTAGTAGCGGCGCCCCGGGTACCCCTCGGCGTACTTGTTCGACAGCGTCGAGCCCAGGGCGGTGAGCACCTCCGGACTGGACATGTTCTCGGAGGCGATGAGCTGCAGGCCCCCGCGGAGCCGGTCGAGTTCGGAGAAGAGCACCCCGGCGATCTCGGGGTCGAAGGCGTCGAGGGCGTCGATGTCGGAGCCGTAGAACTTCTCACTCATCGCTGGGGTTCTCCTGCTGAGGCTCGGGGGTGACGTTGCTGGTTTCTGGCGGCAACTCTAGGGGCTGGGCCGATCCGGTCGCTGAGGCCTGCGCGGCCGCGATGGTCGCGTGGATGTCGCTCTGTGCGAGGGCGCCCTCGCGAAGGACCACCGGCGCCTCCCCGGTGCAGTCGACGATCGTCGAGGCGAGCCCACCCTTGGTGGGTCCGCCGTCGAGGTAGTAGGTGACCGCCGCCCCCAACTGGGCCGCGGCGTCGAGCACGGTGCGGGTCCCCGGATGACCCGTGCGGTTGGCGCTGCTCACGGCCATCGGGCCGACCTCGCGCAGGATGGCCAGGGCCGTGTCGTCGTCCGGCATCCGCAGCGCGACCGTGCCCGCGGTCTCCCCCAGATCCCAGGCCAGACTGGGTTGCGCCTTGAGCACCAGGGTGAGCGGGCCGGGCCAGTAGCGCTCGATCAGGGCGCGGGCGTAGGCGGGCACGTCGATCGCCAGCCCCTCGACCGTGCTCGGGTCGCCGACGAGCACCGGCGGCGGCATCTCGCGGCCCCGGCCCTTGGCCGAGAGCAGGTCGCGGACCGCGTCGGGTGAGAAGGCGTCCGACCCGATCCCATACAGGGTGTCGGTCGGCAGGACGACGAGTTTGCCCTCCCGGATGCCGGCGGCGACCTTGGGCAGCGCGTCGGCCAGACCCTCGGGGGTCGTGCAGTCGTAGACCGGGCTCATGATCCCCAAGCCTAGGGCGTGCCTCAGGCCCGCACGGCCAGCGTGGCGCGGGCGCGGCCCGTCAGGTCGGGCCGGTCCTCGATGTGGGCCCAGGCGCCCGTCCGGGCGAGCGTCGCGGGCAGCGTCTCACCCTGGCTGTCCGCGTGCTCCATGACCAGGACCCCGCCGGGTGCGAGCAGGGAGGCCGCGCGCTCGGCGACCGCTCTCGGGATGGCCAGCCCGTCCTCGCTGCCCCCGTAGAGCGCCAGCTCCGGATCGTGGTCGCGGACCTCGGGGTCGACCGGGACCGCACCGGTCGGGATGTAGGGCGGGTTCGAGACGACGACGTCGACCACGCCGACGAACTCCCCGAACGAGGTCGTGGCGTCCCCGCAGTGCAGTTCCACGTCGAGGCCGAGGCGGTCACGATTGGCCACCGCCCAGGCGTGCGCCGCCTCGGACTTCTCGATCCCGTGGACTCGGGCCTGCGGAAGCTCGGCCTTGACCGCCAGGGCCAGGGCGCCCGAACCGCTGCACAGGTCCAGGACGAGCGGCTCGAGTCGTCCGCCCGCGATGACCGCGCGGACGGCCTCGATCGCCCACCCGGCGACGCACTCGGTCTCGGGGCGCGGCACGAAGACTCCCGGCCCCACGGCCAGCGTGAGCCCTCGGAAGTGGGCGCGACCGGTCAGGTGCTGCAACGGGATCCGCCGAGCCCGGTCGCCGACCAGATCCTCGAACCGCTCGACGAACCCCGTCTCCGGCACCTCCCGCAGGATCATCCGACGGTGCACCTCGGAGACCTCGACGCCGAGCACGAAGGCGGCCAGTTCCGCCGCATCCTGCTCCGGCGACCCGACCCCGGCAGCAGCCAACGCCGCCCTCGCCCGCCGCACCACGGCATCCAGGCTCTCCCCCGCCGGCGGCCGAGTCGTCATCGGGTGCTCACGCCCGGCCCAGCGCGGCGAGCCGAGCCGCCTCGTCGGCGGCCATCGCGGACTCGACCACCGGGTCGAGGTCCCCCCCGAGGACGACGTCGAGGTTGTAGGCCTTGAAACCGGTGCGGTGATCGCTGATCCGGTTCTCGGGGAAGTTGTAGGTGCGGATCCGCTCGGAGCGATCGACCGTGCGGACCTGACTGGCCCGGGCGTCGGCGGCCAGCGCGGCGGCGGCGTCGAGGGCCTGCTGGCGCAGCCTTGAGCGCAGCACGCGCAGCGCGGCCTCCCGGTTCTGGAGCTGGGACTTCTCGTTCTGACAGGTGACGACCAGCCCACTGGGCAGGTGCGTGATCCGCACCGCGGAGTCGGTGGTGTTGACGCTCTGACCGCCCGGTCCCGAGGAGCGGAAGACGTCGATCCGCAGGTCGTTCGCCGCGATCTCGACCTCGCCCGGGTCGTCGACCTCGGGCATCACCCAGACGCCCGCGGCGCTGGTGTGGATCCGGCCCTGGCTCTCGGTGACCGGGACCCGCTGGACCCGGTGCACCCCGCCCTCGTACTTCAGCCGGGCCCACGGTGCCTCGCCGATCGCGGGCGTGCCCTTGGCCCGGATCGCCAGCTGGAGGTCCTTGACGCCGCCGAGGTCGGACTCGGTCTGGTCGAGGATCTCGACCCGCCAGCCCCGCCGGTCGGCGTAGCGCAGGTACATCCGGAGCAGGTCGCCGGCGAACAGGGCCGACTCCTCACCACCCTCCCCCGCCTTCAGTTCAAGGATGACGTCCCGGTCGTCGTCCGGGTCGCGCGGGATGAGGTGGCGGCGGAGGGCCTCGGCCGCGGCGTCGGTCGCCGCTTCGAGGGCGGGCAGTTCCTCGGCGAAGGCGGGGTCCTCGGCGGCGAGTTCGCGAGCCGCGGCCAGGTCACCGGTGGCCGCCAGCCAGGCGCGGTGGGCGGCGACGGTGGGCGCGAGCACGGCATACCTCTTGCCCAGCTCGCGCAGTCGGTCCGGGTCCGAGGCGACGGCGGGGTCGCCCATCTGCCGCTCGAGGAGGGCATGCTCCTCGACCAGCGCACGCGCCGACCCGAAGGCCTCGACCGAGTGGCCCATCCACCGCCCCTTCTCGTGCGTCCTACCGTGCAGTAGATGGGGTGATCACCCCATCTACTGCACGGTAGGACGCAGCAGGTGAGGCCGGGGACGACGAACGCGCCGGTCACACTCCGTGACGGAGTGCGACCGGCGCGTCAGGGGTGCTACTTGGCGGCCTTCTTGCCGTATCGCGCCTCGAAGCGCGCGACCCGGCCACCGGTGTCGAGGATCTTCTGCTTGCCCGTGTAGAACGGGTGGCAGGCGCTGCAGACCTCGGCGTGGATGACGCCGTTCTTGGCGGTGCTGCGCGTGGTGAACGTGTTGCCGCAGGTGCACGTGACCGTGGTCTCGGCGTAGTTCGGGTGGATGTCCTTCTGCACGATGTCTCCTTGTGTCACCGGGTCGGCGGGCCCACCACCGTGGTGCAAGCCCTTGGGCGCCCCGACTGCTCCCGCTCGGGTGGGCGGGTGCTCAGGAAACGCGTCGCGTGCCGTGAACCGGTCCGAGGATCAAGTCTGCCAGAGGCCGGGGCATTCCCCGAATCGGCGGCCCGGGTAACGTCCAACCCATGCGATTCGGCGCCGTCATCCCGTATGCCGCCGAGCGCGAGTTCGCCGAACTCGCCGCCGTCGCCGAGGGCGCCGGGTGGGATGCCGTCTTCACCTGGGAGGCGGTCTTCGGCCAGGATCCGTGGTCGACGATGGCCGCCGCCGCGATGACCACCGAACGGATCCGGCTCGGCGCTCTGCTGACCCCGGTGCCCGCGCGCAGGCCGTGGGAGCTGGCCGCCCAGATCGGCACCGTCGACCGCCTGTCCGCGGGTCGGCTCGTTCTGCCGGTCGGATTGGGGGCGGTCAACGCCAACTGGAGGTCCTTCCTCGACGATGACGGCCGCCGCGTGCGCGCCGAGCAGCTCGACGAGGGTCTCGAGGTCGTCACCGGCCTGCTGCGTGGCCAGCCCTTCGAGCACGCCGGCACGCACTGGACGGTGCACCCGGTCACCGAACTCGCCCCGCCCGACCCGGTCCAGCAGCCGCACCCACCGATCTGGTGCGTGGGCGCACTCGTCCCCGGTCGGGACCGCCAGCGCAGCCTCGAGCGGGCCGCCCGCTGGCAGGGGGTCCTGCCCTTTCTGGCCGGCCCCGACGCCGGCAGCGGTCTCACGCACGACGCGCTCGCGGACATCGTCGCGCGACTTCAGGCCCTCCGCGCAGCCGCCGGGTTGCCCTGGGAGGGCTACGACGTGGTCGTCGAGGGGGACACGTTCGGTTCCTCCGGTGCCGCGGACCCCACGACCTGGGCCGCGAAGGGCGCCACGTGGTGGGTTGAGTCCTGGTGGGACCTGCCCGGAAGCCTTGCCGAGCGCCCGGCAGCGGTCGCGCAGACGCGGCACCGCCTCGAGCAAGGACCGCCCCGCTGATCCTGCGCCGAGCGACGCCGGCCGATGCCCACGCCATGGTCACCCTCCGGGTGCTCATGTTCACCGAGATGGGCATCCCCGCCGAGCGGCTGCGGATCCCGCGATGACCACGAGCGTCCGACCACACCGGGGCAGGTATGCCGTGAGGGCGCCACTCCCAGCGGAGTGACGCCCTCACGGCATACCGACCCGTCACCAGGTGACGGTCACTTGTCGTCCTCGTCGTCCAACTTGATGCTCGAGTTCTGCTGCACCTGCACGAGGAATTCGTAGTTGGTCTTCGTCTTGCGCAAGCGGTCGAGGAGGAGCTCGATGCCCGCTTGGGGTTCGAGCGCCGCAAGGACCCGGCGCAGCTTCCACATGATCTTCAGCTCCTCGGGGGCGAGGAGGATCTCCTCGCGCCGGGTGCCGGAGTTGTTGACGTCGACCGCGGGGAAGATCCGCCGGTTGGCGAGGTTGCGGTCGAGCTTGAGCTCCATGTTGCCGGTGCCCTTGAACTCCTCGAAGATCACCTCGTCCATCCGCGATCCGGTCTCGACGAGCGCGGTGGCCAGGATGGTGAGCGAGCCACCGTTCTCGATGTTGCGCGCCGCACCGAAGAACTTCTTCGGGGGGTACAGGGCGGCACTGTCGACGCCACCGGACAGGATC
>WBZS01001352.1_pt1 | contig 19884 bp, 17 predicted proteins | sample 5204201 | NCBI WGS metagenome assembly WBZS01 (sample SAMN12344357, study PRJNA552823) | activated sludge metagenome | biome: Activated sludge suspended growth; feature: Nitrification reactor; material: Wastewater; isolation source: activated sludge from nitrification reactor of wastewater...
TTGGTCGAGGCCGACTTAAGGCTGGCTGACAGCCGCCAGCAACCTCGTTATACACGCCGCTGCCATGCCTGAAAAGCAGCTTCCTTGGCGCACGGTCGTTCAGCCCGCACCTTCCTGGGTCTGCTGCCCGGCGCCATCCTGGAGCACTCACCACCCTCCTTGAAGAAAAGCATTACCGCACCCTCTCTTCCTGGTGATTTTGTGCGGTAATGCGGACACGACCCCCTTTAGGGGGCGGCGTAGCCGAGTGTCCGGGGCACCGGAGAGCAAGGCGCATGACAGCACCCGGAACGGGGGCTGGCGGGCGACTTGCGGCCGGTGACCGCGGTGCGCCAGCACCGCCTGCCCGGCGCGTCGCGACGGGCACGGCCGCGGAGCAGGCCGAACAGTCAATGAAGTTGACAGAAGCGCCAACGCTCGAAGAGGAGAATAAGGCGATAGGATTTGAGTACAACGAGATAAGGCGAATTGACTCGACACAAGGAGCGATTGAGATCATTGGCGATAAAATTTAGACGCAATGCAAGTCGTCGGATCGATACAAGCCATGCGAAGGAAGCAAGCGAAACGCCAGTTTTAACTATGTCCTCTTGCGATTCAACCGCGTCTCCACATCGGGCGTATTGCAGCGTTAAGTGGCCTTATCTGTTTACGCGAAAAGACTTTTCTAGATCGTTCAATTTCGACTAACACCAGGGAGAAATTTCTGCTGCGACCTTTGATAGGCATGGGGATCTATTCGAATGTTCAAATAAAACAGGCACATGCTCGAATAGCATCGTATATTCTATGTGGCTCTTGCGACGCTTCGATTGCTCATTGAGCAGGGCGCGATGTTTGCAAAAGCGAAGCACATAAGACTCAAGAATAGTTTGCAATGACTAGGGCTGGCATGATCGGCGTAAATGAAAAAGCCCGTGTCAGCGCCAATTCGATCATTCCCTCTCGATTCGATCAGATGTTTAGGCAATGGTCTTTTGCCGAATCCTAGAGAACAATTCTTTTATTTTTCCAAGAGGGGCCCAGATTTTTCTCCAGGATGAATTTGATAGGTTTACTAGGGCTGGCGATCCTCGGATTGATTTGAAGGCCGATGGCCTCCCATGGGGTCGTCGCGGGGGGCAGTCGGTCGGGGCAGCGCTTGCCCCGACCGACTGCCCCTCGCGGCGACTCCTACCCTATGGGCGCCGCGCCGCTCCACGCCATGTGAACCCATCGTGACGGATGCCGATTGCCGCGCGCGCTTGATCGCAATCCAGGTGTATTGGTCGGTGCACAAAGGCTTCCGTCCATAAGGAGGCGGCCCGAGCGGGTTGACATAGTCAACCTTTTTGTTCTTGCTGGGCTTTGCAACCTGGGCAAAGCCCGTTCATCGCAGAGCCAAGGTTCGACAGGCGCTTACACTTGGCTGGCGGTGGCAAGAGTCAAGATAACCGTTTCGTCAGTCATCCTCGACCGGCGTAAGCCACAGGTACGGCGCACCAGCTTCTGGGATCCGCGTTGAAATGCACATCCGTCAGAAGAGCGCGAACTTGGCTAAAACATGTCTTGGTGCCAAATATGGCACTAGGCGGTTGTTGAATCCGATTCGGCGAGTGTCATCTCCCGCCTTCGTGTTCGGTAGATCGGGGCGCGGCCACTAGGGGCAAGCGCCAGCTCAGGCGGGCAGACGGCCGCCCAAGTTGAGGCTGGTGACGACCCTTAACGGAAGCTGGCCTCGGCAGATCGAACGTCAGCTTGCTCGCCGATCGCCGTCAGTTACGCTGGATCAAGGCGGACTGCATTGGGAACGACAACCGCCATCGCATTAAGCGAGCCGTGGGAACAATTTCATTTCATTCCCTGTCAATCACGCCAGCGGAAACGCGTCCAGAAGCCGTGGAAGGTGCAACGAACGTGCCACCAGTACGAACGGCCAGTCGCTGCCATACCGTGATCCGTTCGCCTTCAGTGCGCAGCGATCGGCATAGAGTCGTCCTCTGCATCGGCAGGCGACGGGTCGATAATCCCTTCGCTGACCAGTTGACGCAGCGCATCTGGGGTCTTGCCCAGAAGGGTCGCCAACACCAGGTGGGTGTGCTCGCCGAGCATGGGCGCCGCGTCGTAGCGGGTATGGGTGCTTGAAATCCGCAGGGGGCTGCGCAAGGTGGGCACATCGGCTCCACTGCCATGACGCACCTTCAGGTGCAGTTCGCGATGCTTAACGTGCGGGTCGTCGAACAATTGCCGCATGTCGTTGATCGGCGCGCAGGGAACGCCCCGCAATGAGAGCGCGTCGATCCAGGCCTTGACAGGTCGGCGCATCGTTTGGGCTTCGAGCACCTCGTGCAGCGCTTTGCGATGGGCAATCCGATCTGGATTGTTCTTGAAACGAGCGTCCTCCAGCAGCGCCTTGGGCAGTTCCAGAATCTCCAGCAGCGCCGCGAACTGACTGTTGTTGCCGGCTGACATGCTGAAGTAGCCGTCCTGGCCACGAAAGACCTCCGAAGGGGCGGTGATGGGGTTGTCGTTGCCCTGGCGTTGGGGAATTTCACCGGTCATCAGATAGGAAAGAGCCAAGTGTCCCATTACGGCTGTCGTGGCATCCATCATCGACATGTCGATGTAATGGCTGCGGCCCGTGGCCTTGCGGTCGATGATGGCGGCCAGCACAGCGACCGTCGCGTACAGACCGGTGAATATGTCGGCGATGGGGACAGCGGCGCGCATGGGACCACCGCCCGGCTGGTCGTCGGGCAGGCCACACGTGCTCATGAGTCCGCACATGGCTTGAAGCACGGAGTCGTATGCCACGCGCTCCGCGTAGGGCCCGTCCTGCCCGAACCCCGTAATGCTGCAGTAAATGACGTCGGGTCGGCGCTGGCGCACCGTTTCGTAGTCCAGTCCGTAGCGCTTCAGGTCGCCGACCTTGTAGTTCTCGACGACAACGTCGCAGTGATCCAGCAATTCGGCGATCAGCTTCTGACCTGCGGGTTTGCTGATGTCGATGGTCGCCGACAGCTTGTTGCGATTGTTTCCAAGAAAGAAGGCGGAGTCGCCGCCGCGCTCGGTGGGCGTGCCCACATAAGGGCCGACGCGTCGCGTGTCGTCACCCAGGCCCGGCCGCTCGATCTTGATCACCTCGGCGCCCAGGTCGCCCAGGGTTTGCGTGCACCAAGGGCCGGCCACGACGCGTGTCAGGTCGAGCACGCGCACGCCCTGCAAAATTGGCTTTGTCGTCATGGCCTTCCTCATTCGATGCGCACGCGGCCCGAGCGCAGCAGCACACGATAGGCCGCCGTGTCTTCTTCGATGGCGTCGCGCATTTCCTTTGCCCCGCTGGCGATGATGCGGTAACCCAGCGGCTTGAGGAAACTCGCCGCCTCCGGCGATTGCAGCGCCGCGCGCACGGATTTTTCGAGCCGTTCCAGAATCGGTTGTGCAACACCGTTGGCGGCGGCAAAACCGATCCAGGGTTCGTAGGCGTAATTGAGCAATTCGGGCAGACCGCTTTCGCGAGCCGTTCGGATTTGGGGCAGCAAGTCCCAGCGCTTGGCAGAGGTGGTTGCCAGCGCTTTCAGGCGACCGGCTTCGATTTGCGGCTTGGCTGCCCCGGACAGCATTTGCACGTGTATTTGACCGCTCAGCAGTGCGTTCATCCCTTCAGCTTCGCCCTTGAACGGGACATGCGTCAGCCGGATGTTGAGCTGCCTGAAGAAATCCTCCTGCGCCAGGTGGGAAGAGCTGTTGGTGCCGAAGCTGGCGTAATTCAGCTTTTCCGGGTGCGCACGGGCGTAGTCGACCAGTTGCTTCAGATCGTTGATTCCCAAGGCAGGATTGACGCACCATACCGTAGGGGTTCGCACGGCGATACTGAGCGGGGCGAAATCCCCTGGTGACCGATAGCCGACGTTGGGATCGAAGACGGGCAGAGCCGACATCGCCGTGACCGATGTAACCGCGATGGTGTACCCATCGCGCGGTGCTCGCAGCAATGCCAGCATGCCAATCTTGCCCGACGCGCCCGGTTTGTTGTCGACCACCACGCTGGTGCCCAGCGCCTTGCCCATGGCGGTGGTGATGGCGCGTGCCAGTGTGTCCGCCGGCCCGCCGGCCGCGTTGGGCGCGATGATGGTGATCGGGCGCGTCGGCCACGTCGGCTGGGTGCGCCCCAGCGCAGGCAAGAGGCTGGCGCCGCTGATCGCGACAGATCGCGCCAGTAGGCGGCGCCGGGTGGAATCGGGTGCGTTCATGGTGAACTTTTACAAAAGGGTGAATGGGTGAATGGATGAGTGGCGCAAGAGCAGCGGCAGGTGACGTCGGTTGTCAGGTGGGAGTGGAAAAACTGTGGCGACGCAAAAAGTCGATGACGGTTTGATTGAAGCGGGCTGGGTCTTCGGCCCACCCAAAATGCCCCAATCCTTGTAGCGATGCGAACTCCGCCCGCGGAATCTTGCGCGCCATCTTTTCCATCACGGACGCGGGTGCCGTGACATCCAGTTCGCCCGCGACGCACAGTGTCGGAACGTCGATGGTCGGGAGCAATTCGCGCCCCTCATAGCCCGCGATCGCGGCAATCGCGGCGCGGAACGTGTCTTCGCGCATGCCCTTGACCGTGTTGACCACCAAGTCGACCGCGGCGCCCTGGGCACCGGGTGCCATCATGCTGCGCAGCATTTCCGGCGCATAGTCGGGAATGCTGCGACCGGCGTCGAGCGGCGCGACCCGTGCCCGCACGAACTCTTTTTGCCATTCGCCGTCGGCCTTGCCGAAGGCAGCGCTGGTGGCGGACAAGACATAGCCCTGAATGTGCTCGCGCGCATGCAGCCAGGCGCGCTGCGCCACCATGCCGCCCATGCTGTGGCCCATTAACACGTTGCGCGCCCCACCCACGGCCTGAAGCAGGCGTGCCAGCGCCTGGGCGGCCAGATCGATGCCGAAACCGCTCGGCAGGGGCGAAAGCCCATAACCCGGCGCGTCCCAGCTGACAACCCGATAACCCGCCCTCGTGTAGGCGTCGACTTGCGGTCGCCAGTACTCCTTGGCGCCGAACGCGCCGTGCAGCAGAACCAGGGTGGTTCCACATGCTGCGCCGTGCGGATGGTGCACGGCGAAATCCGGCAGTGCCGAATCCAGGAAGCGTTGCGTGCGGCTCATGCCGGCACTCCCTGCGCGTCGGTGGCGGGCATCCAGTAGGCATGGGCGCCCATGGGCACGTGCCCCGGCAGAATGATGCGGCAGATCGGCCCCTGTGTGATGTCGCGGGCGTCGAACACCGCGCATTCGCCGCGCTGGGTTTCGGTATTGGTCAGGAACGTGACGAGGTAGCCATCGTCCTCCGCTGTGGCGTTGTCGCGCGGCGCGAAAGGGGTCTCACTGGCATAGCAGCCCTTGGGCGCCCGCCACGACTGGTGCTTGCCGGTCTGCAGGTCGAACTTCTTCAGCCCATCCAGCAGCCAGAAGCCGGGTGTCGCGTAGGCGTTGTAGGAATACCGGTAGGGACGCCCCTTGTAGCGCCCGTTGACCATCGGAAACTCGGTCACCTCGTCGTCCAGATCTTCCTCTTTGGTCTCGCCGGTCTTGAGGTTGAAGCGCCACCGGTGCATGCGCGTTTCCTGCTGGTGCATGTCCAGCAACGCGATCATGCGTGCGTAGCCCTCGCGCGGCAAATGACTGATCTCCGGGATGGGATTGGTCTGGATGCACCCCTCCATCACGATCTCGTCGCCGGTTTCATAGCTGTTGGACAGATGCAGAAGGTAGCAAGGCTGCGCCTCGAACCACCGCACATCGGCGTTGCTGCCCATGCGTGGGATGACGCCAAAGCGCGCCGGCACGTCGCGGTGGAACTTCAGGCGGTGCTGGCCTTTCTTCAAGCCTTCCTGGTCGAAGAACATGGGCAGGTCGTGAATGATGCAGTAGTGCTGCGTCATGCCCATATCGTGCGGCCAGCGGGCGCCCGGCAATTCGATGGGCACGTAGTGCACGAGCTCGTTCCGCGCGTTCACCACGCCGTAGTTGAAGTACGGCTCGGCTTCGCCGTAATTGAAGAACATCATCTCGCCGGTGTGCTCGTCGACCTGGAAATGCGAGCAAATGCCGCGTGTGCCCAGCGCTCGCGCCCAATTGGCGTCGGGCCCCAGGGTTTCCAAGGTGAAGGGATCGAGGCGATACGGCTCGCTGCACTGGCTCATGGCCACGATGGCCTTGCCGGCATGAACGATCACGTCGGTGCCTGCGTTGTCCTTCATGGCGCCGATCGATCCCCAGCCGCGGCGCACTGCGCGGCGCGGCTCGATGATTCCGGGCCACAGCGAATGGCCGGCGGCCTGCTCAGCCAGAAAGCCGGTGGTTCTGGTCCACCGGTTTCGGTATTCGACCCGCCCCTGGTCGAAGTGCATCGCATGCACCATGCCGTCGCCGTCGAACGGGTGGTACTTGCCAAGGGGGGCGTGAATCTGGTTGTGGCCGTTGCGCAGATAAATGCCGTTCAGGTCCTTCGGGACATCGCCAATAACCTGCAAGTCCGGCTGGGTGGCCGTCCATTCGGTGTCGGCGGGTCGCCAGGCGTCCAGCAGATAGGGGTTGTCGGTGTCCAGGCAGGTCAGGGTGACCGAGTTTTTCTCAAGCATGAAGGCTCCTTGGGGAAAGAGGGGTTAGGAGAGGCGTTCGAAGACCGTCGCGGTCGCCACGCCCATGGCGCCGGCGATGGCGGCGACGCCATAGCGCGATTGGCGCTTGTCCATCTCGTCCAGCAGGCATCCCACCAGCATGGCGCCGGTTGCCCCCATGGGGTGCCCCAGGGCGATGGAGCTGCCGTTGACATTGAACCGATCAAGATCGATGCCAAGCGAACGGATGTAGTGCAGGGTGATGGCGGCAAAGGAGTCGCGCACCTCCCACAGATCGATGTCAGCCGGGTGCAGGCCGGCTTTGTCGAGCGCGCGGCGCGTGGCGTCGACCGCGCCGGTCTGGGTGTACGCCACACAGGCGTCGGCCTGAGCGAGGATTCGGGCGCGCGCCGCCAGGCCGTTGTTGCGTGCCCATTGTTCGGGCGCCAGCAACACGGCTGCCGCGCCATCGGCCATGCACGGCGCGTTCCCGGCGGTATGGACGTGGGGAATGCACTTGAGCTCGGGGGTGCGGGCCAGGCCCCAAGCATCGAGCTGTTCCGCCCCGCTTTCGTAAACGGGCTTGAGGACGGCCAGCTTTTCGAGCGTGCTGCCTTCGCGGATGGTCTCGTCGTGATCCAGAAGCGTCTTGCGGTCGGCATCTTTAACGACCATCATGGAAGGCGCGCGTTCTCGACGACGCGCGTCCGCCGCGCGGGCCTGCGACAGCGCGGCGTAGCGGTCGCAGTCCTCCCGCGTGATTCCGTGCTGCGCTGCCACCCAGTCCGAGGTCCACGGAGGTGGCATGAACCCGGCCTTGGCGGCCAGCGCCTTGTCGGTGTAATGGGGCGCCTTGTCTGCGAACATGGGAACGCGCGACATCATTTCCACGCCGCCGCCGATGGTCGGTGCGTTGAGCTCGAGTGCTTGCTGGGCCGCCCAGTTGACCGCGCTCAGCCCGGACGCGCAGTACCGATTGATGGTGACGGCCGACAGGGTGGGACTGAGCCCGGCGAGCTGACAGGCGATCTTGCCGATGTTTCCACCCTGTTCTCCGGTTTGGGTCACGCAACCAAAAACGGCATCCTGAAACTGATCTGGCTCAATGCGGGTTCGCGATTTCAACTCGAGCAGCACCGCCGCCAGCAACTCCGCGGGCATCAAGCCGTGGAGTGCCCCGCTTTCCTTGGCGACGCCGCGCGGTGTTCGCAAGGCATCCATGACGACAGCATGCATCGGCGGTCTCTTAAACTTTCTTTAACAGACTAAAGTTTAGAATTTATTTGATGTGAATCGATGAGTGAAACTATCGTTGTCAGACTAAAAATGAGGTGGTATAAGCGCCCCGACTCTTTGCTCTGAGGTGAAGCCAGGTGACTTTCTGCGTTGCGACGCTCGCGCGGCGATCGATCGATGTGTTGGGCGATATGTGGACACTGCGTCTCCTCCGGGCCATGTATCGCGGAGATCGTCGCTTCGGCGAGTTGCTCCGCAGGCTGGGTATTTCGCGGGCCGTATTGATCGACCGCTTGTCCAAACTCGAGGCCGCAGGCGTCATCGTGCGCCGCGCCGATGGCGGCGCGCATCCTGAGTACCGGCTGAGTGAAAGCGGACTGGATTTGTGGTCGCTCTACCTCGCCATGTGGCAATGGCAATCGGACTGGGAGGAGCGCCTGTCATCGCCGCTCAGCGATGACGACCGTCCGCGCGCAGCACTGCGCCACAAGGTGTGCGGCCGGATTGCGCGACCCGTCTATCGCTGCGCCAGCTGCGGATCGGAGGTTTTTCCGTCGGATACCAGGCTGCAAGCGGCCGTGGACGCGTCGCCACCCTCCGCCGAACCATGGCCCATGGGGCGGCTGACGCGCATGGCGGGCGCGCGCGGCGGTACAACCGCTTGCCTGCCGGTGCTGCCCCAGGTGTTGGGCGATCGGTGGAGTTGCGCGCTCGTGGGGGCAGCCTTTCAGGGGGTGCAGCTTTTCTCTGAGTTCGAACGAGCCCTGCTCATTCGTCCCAAGCAACTGACCGATAGGCTGACGCGACTTCAGCAACTAGGCATCCTTCGCAGCGATTCTTATGCAGGGCAGCGGCAGCGGTACAAGTTAACCCCGGCGGGATTGGCGTTGTTTCCGACGGTCGTGGAGCTGTTGCAATGGGGTGGACGTTGGCTAGAGGCGCCTTCATCTCAAACGCCACGCCGGATCCATCATCGATGCGGGCATGAACTGTTTGGACGCTGGCACTGCGGACATTGCAATGGGGTACTGTCGCGCCGGGAACTACGGTTCGACGTCTCTATGGAGGGCAAGTCTCAGTTGCCTACGGCAGTGCCCATATGAGTGCGAAACCAATCGACGGCGGCCGAGCTCGCGGCATCGAACGCGGAAACATAGGGCACGAAGTGATCGCCTGGCAGAAGCACCAAACGCTTGGGTTCCAACGCCCGTTCGTAGGCGCGCAGCGCCAGGTCCGTCGGTGTGACGGTGTCGTGGGAAGCAACGATCATCAGCAACGGTGTCGGGCTGATGCGCTCAATGTGCGCACCGGGTTCATATTCGGCCGACCAAGCCAGCGAACTTAGTGTCACCTCGTTGCGCCAGGTGGGAGCGATGCGCCGTGCCGCGCCATAGAAGCCGATGGCTTCGGGCACATCGTAGACGGCCGCCCCACCACCCTCCGGGGGAATGACGGCGCGCATTAGCGGCGATTCGCCACGCGCGACCCGTTTGCGTTCCTCGGCGTGCAGGGTGTGGAAGGCCGCCAGTTGGCCGGGGGCGACGCGGCGCCGGGTCTGCTCGAAGCCGCTGATGGTGGGAACCTGCGATACGACGCAGCGCACACGCCGGTCGGTCCAGCCGACCTGCAGCACATGGCCGCCGCTGTAGCTGGTGCCCCAGATGCCGATGCGCTGATGATCGATCTCGGGCCTGTCGGCCACCCAGGTGATGACGTGACGGTAGTCGCGGGCCTGCAAAACGGGATCGGCTTCCTGCCTCGGCTCCCCGCCGCTGGCTCCAAAGCCGCGATGATCGAAGACAGCGACAGCAAAGCCGGCCTGGACGAAGCGCTCGGCGAAGCGGCCGAGGTACAGCTCTTTCACGGCGGCGAAACCGTGTGCCATCACGATGACGGGGAAAGGCGCCTTGCCTCGCGGCAGATACCACCACAGTGCCAATTCGGCACTGGGCACCGGAAGGCGATGATCGGTTCGGTTCATGGCCTCGTCCTGCGGCAGTCGGTCGCTGGGTGTTCGCTTCAGGCGTGCACGCCTATCCAGCGTGCCAGCGCGTCTGCTACTTCGGCCGGCTTTTCCATCGGAACCAGATGACCGGCACCTTCGATCCGCTTCTGTTGAGCGCCGGGAATGCGCCCCCCATAGTCACGCACGGATTCGGGCGGAAACACCTTGTCGTGCGAGGCCGTCAGGACGAGCGTCGGCCTCCGGCCGTCAAGCAGGGCCATGCGATCGGGCCTGGTCGACGTGGCTCGCACATGGGCAACGTAGCGTTCAGGCCCATAGTCGCGCACCATCTGCTTGCGCGCGGCCATCAAGACCGCGTCACTAAGACTGTCAGGGTGAAATGCGTTGCCCACCTGCTGCTCAATCAGCTCGAAATACCTGCCTTCCTCGACGGCCCGAAGGGACGCCTGACGCTTGGACGCCGCCTCCGGACCGTCGGCGAAGGGGGCCGTGCACAGCATGGCAATGCCTTGCACCCGTTCGGGCACCGCGGCCAAAATGGCCAGCGCGACATAGCCGCCGAACGAGAATCCGGCCAGCCAGAAGCGGTTGGGCAAAGTCGGCAGCAGCGCCTGGGCAATCGCATCCACGCTGTCTAGGGCGGGGTTGTTTACCGCGTGCGCGCGCACCTCAGCGGGCAGGGCCTTCACCACGCCATCGAACACGGCGTGGGTGTTGTTCAGCCCGGGCACCAACACCAAGTCATTGCACGCCGTCATGCGGGGATGTAGCGCGAATCGCGGTTCTCGCCGTAGATGCGGTCACCTTCCACCCAGCCGGAGTGGGTGCCGGCCGAAATGCGGTGGGGCAGGATGATGCGCGCCACCGGGCCGCGCGTGATGTCTTCCGCGGGAATCACCCAACATTCCGAGCGCCCGTCGGCCAGGTTGTTAACGAAGGTGGTAACGTAGCCATCATCCTCGTGCACGGCGCCGATGCGGCGCGCCATCTGGGGTTCGCTGCCGTAGCAACCCTTGCCATATTCGAGCGACTGAGTCTTGCGGGTCTGCATGTCGTATCGCTTCAAGCCACGGAACAACCATTCGCCTTTTTCGTACAGCACGTTGAAGCTGTAACGGTACGGCAGGCCGACGTAATCATTGCTGACCATCGGGAATTCGGTGATTTCGTCGTCGATCTGCTCTTCCTTCGTTTCACCGGTCTTCAGATTGAAGCGCCAGCGGTACATGAGCGTCGGGTTGTTGTGCTTGTCCAGGTGCGCGCGGATCTTGTCGTAGGCCGCCTGGTGGCCGTCGGTCAGCGACTGTCCGACATTCGGCTTGTGCGGATTGGGCATGATGCAGCCGTCCATCACCACCTCGTCGCCGTCCTCATAACAGTTGGCTAGGTGCAGGATGTGGCAGGGCGTGCCTTCGAACCAGCGGACCGATGCGGAGTCGCCATGCCGAGGCAGGATGCCAAAACGCGCCGGCTTGTCGCGATAGAACACCATCTTGCGCTGTCCCTTGGCCAGCAGTTCGGGGTCGAAGTGGAACGGCAGGTCGTGCAGGATGGTGTAGTTCTTGGTGATTCCCAGGTCATGTGGCCAGCGCGCCCCCGGCAAGTCGATCGGCACGTAATGCACCAGGCGGTTGTGCTTGTCGATGATGCCGTAGTTCATGTACGGCGGCTTCTCCGGATAGTTGAAGAACATCATTTCACCCGTGGCCAAGTCGACCTTGTAGTGAGAGGCCACGCCATCCGGCACGAAGCGGGCCCAGTCAGTGTCGGCGCCAAAGGTCTCGAGCGAGATCGGGTCCAGGCGCCACGGCTCGCTGCCCTGCGACATTGAAGCCAGCAGCTTGCCTGCGTGAATCTTCACGTCGGTGCCCGCGTTGTCCTTCATCGCCCCCATGGAGCCCCAACCGCGGCGAGCATGCATCTGCGGCGACAGGATTCCGGGCCACAGCGAGCGGCCTGCGGCTTGCTCGGCCAGGAAACCCGTGGTCTGCACGAACCGGTTGCGGTAGGTAGCCTTTCCGTCCTCGAAATGCATGGCGTGCAGCATGCCGTCGCCATCGAACGGGTGGTAGATGCCGAGCGATTCGTGCACCTGGTTGTGGGTGTTGCGGACGTAAATGCCGTGTAAATCCTTCGGGATCTCGCCGATCACCTTCATGCTGTCCGTGTCGGCCACCCACTCTTCCATGGCTGGCGTGAACGGTCCGTGCAGGAAGGGGTGATCGTTGTCCGGGCGGATCGTGGATTGGTAGGTATGTAGAACTTGCTGCATGATGGCTCCTGGATGTGTGGTGGAATTATTTGAGCTTGACCGCGCCCGATTTGATCAGTGCGCTGTACTTCTGCTCGCTTTCCTGGACGATCTTGCGGAATTGCTCGGGCGTATTGCCGACGACCTGGTAGCCCATGTCCGTCAGCTTCTGCTTCACGTTCGGGCTGTTCAGTGCCTTCACAAACGCATCGTGAAGTTTCTTAGTGATCGGCGCCGGAGTGCCTTTGCCAACGACGTAGCCGACCCAGCCATCGGTGGCGAAGTCATGTCCCGCTTCCTTGAACGTCGGAATGTTGGGCAAAGAACTTACGCGCTGCGGCGATGTCACCGCAAGCGCGGCCACTTGGTTGTTGTCGATGAAGTTCTTGCCTGCATTCGATACCAGGGCGTACTGCAATTGCCCTCCCACGATGTCGTTCAGGATCTGGACCTCTCCCGTGTAGGGCACCGAAACCGCGTCGATGCCCAGCTTCTGCGCCATGATGACGTTGTTGAAGTGAAAACTCGTGCCTGTGCCCGGAATACCGTAACTCATCTTGCCCGGGTTTTTCTTGGCATATGCGACAAAGTCCTGCAGTGATTTGAAGCCCAGCTTATGGTCTGCGACCAGCGTCAGGTAGGTGTTGACCGCGATGGTGATGGGTTCAAAATCTTGCAGCGGCTTGATCTTGTAATTGGGGTTGGTGAGCGGTAGCGTGACCATGGTGGCGGGCACGACCAGCGCCACGGTGTAGCCGTCCTTGGGTGCCTGCAATACAGTTTGCAGACCGATTTGGCCGCCTGCACCGGCGCGGTTTTCGATCACCACCGAGGTGCCCAATAGCCGGCCGGCTTCATCTCCCACAAGACGTGAAACAACGTCGGTCAGACCGCCGGCGGGATAGGGCACGACCAGCTTGATGGGCCGCTCTGGCCACTTGGGGTTGGCAAGGCTGGGCATGGCAAACACGCTGGCCATGCCGGCGGCGAACAGGGTGCGAAGAAGCTGGCGTTTGGTCATATTGGGTACGAATGAAGAATGCAAGTGTTCGAAAACGGCAGCGCGGCGAATCGCCGGCCGCGCGGTGAGAGTCAGCGGCCGGGTTGAACACGCTCTCGAATGAACCGCAGTAAATGCTGATTAAATGCTTCGGGCTCTTCTGCGAAGGCGTAATGCCCAGAATTCGGCAGGCAGGCGTAGTCAGCATGCGGAGCAAAATTGGCTTTGATGTTCTCCATGCCTTCGGGACGGCCGACCTTGTCGTGCTTTCCTGCGAGCAGAAGGACGGGCACGTTCAGGTTTTTCAGGTTGGCTGCGCCGTCGTAGTTGACGATGGCCTGAATCGCAGCGCAGAAGGTGTCGACCGGCGTACTCAATGCCACCTCGCGCACTGTTTCCACCAGCGGACCGCTGGAGCCGGGCGCGAACATTGAGTTGATCACCGGGGCGGCCGTCTCACGGAACGATTTGCCTTGCCGCAACGGCTCAATGCGTTCGGCGAGGAAGGTTTTCTTGTCCTGCTCGCTCTTTTCCGAGAATGATCCCAGCGTGGCGGAAATGATCACCGCGTGCACCTTGTCTGGCCGCGCCGCGTAGACGGCGGGCGCCGTGATGCCGCCCATGCTATGGCCCAGCACGATGTTGGTCTTGCTGCCGGTGCGATCGATCAAGTCGCCGGCGGTGGCAGCGAGCCGCTCGATGCTCAGGCCGTCATCGGGCAAGGGGCTGATGCCGTAGCCGGGCGCGTCCCATGCCACCACCCGGTATCCAGCGCGGGACAAGGTCTCGATCTCGTGCCGGAAATAGTCTTTGCACCCATATGCACCGTGAAGCAGGTAGATGGTGGTGTCGGCATCGCCACCCGCGACCTGGTAATCAGGGAATCGGTATGCTTTTTTCATCGTGTCTCCATGAAGCGTTTTGCACTCTGGCGATCAGCGGACCATGACTCCACGCACAGTCCATTTCGCCAATGGTTGAGTTGCATCAGAAAGTGGTGACTGATTCTGGACAAAACTTCGGGGGAGACAAGGTTTGCCGCTCGTGATTCCGCTTCGCGGAACGTTCTTTGCTGGCCCATGACTTTGTGCAGCCTAAGAGCGACAGTGCTGGTGGCTACGGTTCCGCCATGCGGAAATAGGCTTATTTCTTCCACTCCTGCGTCAGCTCCCTCCTACATTTGGCGAGGGAAACGACATGTTTCCGTCGGGTATTCCCATGGAGGGGCCCATGCGGCGGCGCGGCCGGCAATATCAGCGTGCGCCAAAAAACTATCGCAGCATTCAGGAGACATCATGGCTGATCAGTTGAAATCGGGCGCCGCACGGTGCATGGCGGGTCGAGCAGCCGCGGCGGCATGCGTTGGCGTGCTCGGTCTGGGGGGCGCCGCATGGGCGCAGAACTCGGTGACGGTATTTGGCGGGGCCGATGCCGGCTTGCGTCATGTGAGCAACAGCGAGGGCTCGCGCAACTCAATGCAAAGCGGCAACAACTACACCTCGCGCATCGGCCTCCGCGGCGTCGAAGACCTGGGCGGTGGCCTGCAAGCCAGCTTCTGGCTCGAAAGCACGGTAAACGTGCCCAACGGCGGTGCGGGCACTGGATCAACGTTCTGGGACCGTCGCGCCACGGTCAGTCTTTCCGGAAACTTCGGCGAGTTTCGTCTCGGGCGCGACTACACACCCATGTTCCGCGCCTTTGCCGGCACCGATGTGTTTGCCTATGTCGGCGTGGCGGGCATGGGCACGCTGTACGGCACCGGGGCGTCTAGCCCCGTGGGTGGCGCATTCGGCACCGGGGCGACCACGGTGGCGCGAGCCAACGGTTCGTTCCAGTACTTCACGCCCAACACCTTGGGGGGGTTCTACTTCAACGGCATGTACGCCCGCGAGGGTGGCACCGACCCCGGCAGCTTCGATTTTTGGGGCGCGCGCGCTGGATACGCCGCGGGCCCGGTGGATGCTTCGCTGTTCGGGGGTTCAACCAAGATCGAAAAGACCGGTCAGAGCTTCCGTCTGTACGGGGTCGCCGGCAACTACACCATCGGTAGCGTCAAGTTGCTGGCGAGCGCCGTCCAGATGAAATACCAGCAGGCCAAGCAGATCAACTACTCGCTGGGCGCGGAGTGGACGGTGGGGCCGGGGCAGATTCGCGCCACCTACCGCCGTATCAACCAGTCGGGCAGCAACTCGACCGGCCTGGGCATTGGCGGCGACGATGCCAACGTGTTTGGCATCGGCTACGTATACAACCTGTCCAAGCGCACGGCCTTGTACGGGACAGCCGCCTACGTCGACAACAAGGGCCGCGCGCGCTTCGTCCTGCCGGGCGGATTGCCTGGCAATGCGCCGGGCACCAGCTCGCGCGGCGCGGAGATCGGCCTCCGGCACATCTTCTGACGTTGCGCCGAGTCTCGGAGCCAGGTTCGCAGCCTCGAGCCTAGGCACGGCTTGGGGCGCTCGCTGGCTTGTCCGGCGGTGAAACGTTTTTCCTCCTGCATTTGAGGAAGAATCCATGCGTATGAACCTGTTTCATAGTTTCGTATCACCCACGGCGGGAGAGGCCGGTGCACAAGCCTGATTCAACGGCACCCACCGCAAGCGTCGCCGCGCCCGGTTCGAACGCGCGTGATCCGAATTTCGTGTTCGCGCTGGCCAAGGGACTGGAGGTGCTGGCCGCGTTTTCGGGCGGCGAGTTGCTCGGCAACCATCAGCTCGTCGAGCGCACCGGCTTTCCCAAGGCCACGGTGTCGCGGTTGACCTCGACGCTTGTCAAGCTCGGCTATCTGCGCGTCGACTCAGCATCAGGCAAGCTCGGCATGGGCACACGGCTGCTGGGCATGGGCGTGAGCGTGCAGCGCGACATCGGCCTGCACGAGATTGCCCGTCCCTTCATGCAGCGCCTGAGCCAGGAGACCCAGCTCACCGTTTCGTTCGGCACGCGCGACCGGCTGGCGCTGGTATTTCTCGAAGTGATCCGCCCGCTTGATCCCATGCGGCTGGTGGTGAACACCGATGCCGGTTCGGTGCTTCCGTTGCCATTCACGGCCATCGGCCTAGCCTACCTGGTGGCGGCGCCCGTCAAAGAGCGCGCGCAGATTCTGCAGGAGTTGCGCCGCCGCCACGCAGACGAATGGGACAGAATGCGCGCCTCGATCGAGCGTGCCCACGAGGAATATACGCACCAGGGCTTCGTGATCGCTCAGCGCTCCTGGGGCCGCGGCATCAGCGGCGTAGGCGTGCCACTGCGCCTGAAGGCTCCGCACAACGCGTTGTATGCCTTTCATTGCGCCGGACCGTCCAACTTACTGTCGGCGGCGTATATCAAGGAAGTGGGCCCCAAACTGGTGACCATGATCGCAGAGATCGCGTACGCCATGGAGAACGCACCGCGGGTCGCGCTGAAGCCACTCTCGACCCACGACCCTTGAACACAGGCGCCGTCCGCACCCACGCGCATCGCGGGTGCCGAGGTCCTGCTTCATGCGGCCGGTGGACCGTCAGTGCCTGCGCCGCTTGGTGAAAAAGTACGACATCCCTGCCAGAACGAAGTGCAAGTCGTGTTCACCGCAGACGTTCGTCACAACGTAACGATACAGCGTTCTTGTTGTCTCCATCGCTTTGATCGATGTCAGCTTTGAGTGGTATAGCTGTGAGCGTCCAGTCTGACCATCTTGCGAACTTGCTCGTGGCATAGGAGCCTCGTGTCCACCTCAACTCATGGTGGACACGTGAACACTATCGTCGATCAACAAGTCGGTCCGCGCCGGCGGCGTCGCGCGCACAGCGATGAATTCAAGGCCGATGCGGTAGGCCTGCGCTCAGCCAGGCATGTCAATGGCCGCAGTGGCGATGGCCCACGGCATCAACGCCAACCTGCTTCGGCGCTGGGTACACGAAGCAGAGATGCGGCCGAGCCGCGGCGTCGTGCGGGCAGACGCCGGCAACGCAGCAAAGGCGCAAGAGCCCAGGACGGTCTTCGTGCCTGTCAGCTTGCCGGCGCCGACGCCCCCGGCTCAGGCCCCGGACATTCACGTCGAACTGCGACGCGGACCGACGACGGTCACGGTGACTTGGCCGGCAGGTGCCGCAGCAGAGTGCGCGGCCTGGATGCGCGAGTTGCTTCGATGATCCGCATCGACACGATGTGGCTGGCTGCCGAGCCCATCGACATGCGCGCCGGCACCGAGCGACTGCTGGCGCGCGTGGTGCAGGTGTTCGGAGTCGCCCAGGCCCATCACGGCTATCTCTTCGCGAATGCGCGCGGCACGCGCATCAAGCTGCTCGTTCACGACGGCTTCGGCGTGTGGTGCGCGGCGCGGCGCCTGAACGCTGGCCGCTTCGTCTGGCCGGCCGCCGCCGGCGTCACGCCATCCCTGGCGCTCACGGCCGCGCAGTTCAACGCCTTGGTGCTGGGCCTGCCGTGGCAGCGGCTGCCCAAACTCTGCAGCATCACTCGGGCGTGAGTCTGCGGGCACGGCCAGCGTGAATCGGTTGACAGTGCATGTGCCAATGGGCCTTGTTGGCGAGCTCTGGCACGATGCCACGCATGCTCGGCATGCGTGGTTGCGCTCCCATCGATCCTCAGGGCCTGCCGCCCGAGGTCGCCGCGCTGATCGTCCAGTTGCAGCAGCAGGTACAGCACCAGGCGCAACAACTGTCCGAGCGTGACCAGACGCTGGCCCAGCGCGACGCACTGCTGCAGCGCAAGGACCGCGAGATTGCGCTGCGCGAGGCCAAGATCGAGAAGATCAACTTCGAGTTGGCCCGGCTCAAGCGCTGGACCTACGGCGCCAAGTCCGAGGCCATGAATGCAGACCAGCGGTGCCTGTTCGAGGAAACGTTGGTGGAGGACGAGGCCGCCCTGCGCGAGCAGCTCGATCGCCTGCGTCGCCAAGCCGAGGCGGACGCCGCGGCCGCTGGCGTGAAACCCAAGGCCCCGCCGCGCAAGCCGCGTCGCAATCCGTTGCCTGCGCACCTGCGACGCGTCGAGCATCGCCATGAGCCCGACCAAACCGACTGCCAGGAGCGAGGCTGCGGGCGCCCCATGCAGCGCATCGGTGAAGACGTCACGGAGCGGCTGGATGTCGTGCCAGCCGAGTTCTTCGTGCACCGCCACATCTACGGCAAGTGGGCTTGCGGGCACTGCCAGATCCTCAAGCAGGCGCCCAGCGTGCGGGAGATCGTTGAGGGCGGCATCGCCGCCAGCGGTCTGTTGGCGCACACGGCGATCAGCCGCTTCGTGGACCACCTGCCGTACTACCGGCAGGAGAGTATCAACGCGCGCTCGGGCGTGCACACTCCGCGCTCAACCCTGGCCAGCGCGACGGGCCAGGTGGGCGTCGCGCTGGAGCCGCTGTACGAGCTGCACAAGCGCTTCATCCTGGATTGCCGTGTCGTGCACGTCGACGAGACGCCGGTGGCCTTGCTCGACCCGGGCGCAGGAAAGACACGCCGGGCCTACATGTGGGCTTACGCGCGAAGTTGGCACGACCCGGCGCCCGGCGTCATCTACGAGTTCTGCCGAGGGCGCGGGGCGCAGTATCCGGTGGCGTTCCTCAATGGCGACAACAAGCTTGGCCAGCGGCGCTGGTCAGGCACCTTGCTGACCGACCGCTACAGTGCGTATGACACTGCGGTGGACCCACGCCTGTACCCGGGTCGTATCAGCGCGGCTTGCGCCGCCCATGCGCGCAGGAACTTCGAAGAGCTGACCAAAGACGGCACGAGCCCCATCGGGCTGGACGCGCTGCGACGGTTCGCCCGCATCTACGAGGTCGAGGGTGAACTCAAAGGTCTGAGCGACGACGAGCGACGCGCGCATCGCCAGCGCCTGGCCAAGTCGCTATGGCATGAGATGCGCCAGTGGCTCGAACTGGAGCAGCGCGTGGTCGCCGACGGCAGCGCGACGGCCAAGGCCATCGGCTACACGCTGATCCACTGGGCAGCCCTCACGCGCCACCTCGAGGATGGCGCCGTGGCGCTGGACAACAACCACCTGGAACGGCAAATCAAGCCGTGGGCAATGGGGCGCCGCGCTTGGCAATTCGTGGGCAGTGAACTCGCAGGTCAGCGGGCCGCCATCATCATGAGCTTGGTTCAATCGGCACGGATGAACGGGCATGATCCCTGGGCCTACCTGCGTGATGTGCTGCAGCATCTGCCGGCACTGCCCAACACCCGACTCGCCGAGTTGCTGCCACACTGCTGGACTTCAGCGCAGGCCTGAACGCTGATCGCCGTCAAGATGGGACGGCCAGACGCTCACGTATAGCTGCCGAGTCACGCACGTGGATTGAGCGGCAGCTCCGGCCGGAACCGGCTGATCGCGGTTCAAGGCGTTGGGCAGCGCGGATCTCCGAGCGGGCCAAGTCGATAGTGAAAGACGCGGTCGCGGTGATGGGAGACAGCGCCTCGCCCTATCAATCTCAACGCGGCTGGAAGCGATGCTTGCCGGTTCTGATGAACAGCTCCCCGAAGGCCTCCCAATCGTGGAGGTAGACGAAGCTCTGGCCGGTCTGCGTGTCTACAAGCATGGTGGAGCCCGATGAACTCATCCGCCAGAAATCGACGAATGGCAGCGCCTCGATGCCGGAGAGGCGCACCAGCTTGCCGTTGATGATCTCCAGGCCGAAATATGTGCGTTTTGGCGTCGGGCCTTCGCTTATGTCAGTCGGGTTCATGAGTCTTGGAGTGCCTGCACCTTTCCCGAGCCTTCAGAAGTTCGGTGGCGACAGCGCCATTTGGCCTGTGTAGCCGGCCTTCCGCATTTGCTGTTATTGCGAGCGAGAGCGCATGCATAGACGTTCGAGTCATTCAGCTTCGGCGGCGACCTGATCGTC
>WBZS01001353.1_pt1 | contig 19881 bp, 12 predicted proteins | sample 5204201 | NCBI WGS metagenome assembly WBZS01 (sample SAMN12344357, study PRJNA552823) | activated sludge metagenome | biome: Activated sludge suspended growth; feature: Nitrification reactor; material: Wastewater; isolation source: activated sludge from nitrification reactor of wastewater...
GGCACGGTCGACCACCTGCGCATGGCGCACGAGCTGGGCGTACACACCATCCGCGTGGCCACCCACTGCACCGAGGCCGACGTCGCCGAGCAGCACATCACGCTGGCGCGCAAGATGGACATGGACACCGTCGGCTTTCTGATGATGGCGCACATGAACACGCCCGAAGGCCTGGTCAAGCAGGCCCGGTTGATGGAGGGCTACGGCGCCAACTGCATCTACATCACCGACTCGGCCGGCTACATGCTGCCCGACGACGTCAAGGCGCGGCTGGGTGCGGTGCGCGCCGCGCTCAAGCCCGAAACCGAACTCGGCTTTCACGGCCACCACAACCTGGCGATGGGCATTGCCAACTCGCTGGCGGCGGTTGAATGCGGCGCAACGCGCATCGACGCCGCCTCGGCCGGGCTGGGCGCCGGCGCCGGCAACACGCCGATGGAAGTGTTTGTCGCGGTCTGCGACCGGCTGGGCATCCACACCGGCGTCGACGTCTGGAAGATCCAGGACGTCGCCGAAGACCTGGTGGTGCCGATGATGGACTTCCCGATCCGCATCGACCGCGACGCGCTGACGCTGGGCTACGCCGGCGTCTACGGCTCGTTCCTGCTGTTTGCCAAGCGGGCCGAGAAGAAGTACGGCGTGCCGGCGCGCGACCTGCTGGTTGAACTCGGCCGCCGCGGCATGGTCGGCGGACAGGAAGACATGATCGAAGACACCGCGCTGACCATGGCCCGCGCCCGCGGGCTGCGCGGTGCGCCTGCCGCGGCCGGCGTCGGCAAATAGACCGGCTGAAGCGGGCGACCGGGGCGGCGGCCGCCTCGGTAGTTCTGGGGATGCCGCAAGCGGCATCCACGGCCGATGCTCGGCATGGCTGCCGCGACGCACCAGCACTGTCGGCGGGTGCACGCGGCGGCCCGGCCCAGGAGCTTGTGCATGCCGACCGATCCCGCCAACGATCCCGCCAACGATCCCGCCAACGATCCCGCCGCCAACCCCGCCACCGACCCCGCCACCGACCCCGTCGCGCTGGGCGCGTTGTTCGCTTACTGGTGCGCCGAGCACTTGCCCGACGGCGCTGCGCTGCGCCGCGGTGCGACGCGTGCGGCCGGTGTGCCGCCGGGGTTTGACGCCGGCGAGTTTGCGGCGGCCGACCTGCTGTCGGTGCATTTTTCAGACGGCTCGGTCTGGCATACCGCGCCGCAATCGTTCGCTGAGCGCTGGAAGAACGAGGCGGCACCCACCCGCGCCGATGCGCCAGGTGCCGACCGCGTGGTGCTGCCGTTCGAGCTGGCGCCGCCGCCGGCCACCCGCGGCGGCGGTGCGGCCAGCGCCGCCACGGTCGAGCAATACCGGCTGGCCCGGCTGACCGAGCCGACCACGCTGGACCGCATCTACCAGGTCGGCGCGCGGCTGGCGAATGGCCTGGAGGGCTGGTTCGGCGGCGCTGGCGCGCCCGGCGCCGCGAAGCTGGCGGCCAAGCTGTGCCTGGCGTATGAAAGCGCCACGCTGGACGGCTCGGTCAGCGGCACGCACGGCCGGCTGCTGCGCTGGGACCGCGCGGCCGCCGGCTGGCGTGCGGTCGGCGCACAGGCGCCCGCGGCGCCGCGTGTGCTGCTGCTGCTGCACGGCGTGGCTTCCAGCACCGAAGGCAGCTTTGCCGGGCTGTGGCAGGGCAGCGGCGCCGAGCCGACCGCGCCGGCGCGCGACTGGCAGCAACTGCTCGACGCCGGCCGCAGCGCCGGCGCCGGCTGGGAGGTGCTGGCCTTCGAGCACCGCAGCTTAAGCGCCAGCCCGCTGCGCAATGCGGTCGACCTGATCGACGCCTTGGACAAGCTGCCGCCGGATTGCGAAATCCACCTGCTGTCGCACGGCCGCGGCGGCTTGGTCGGCGAGTTGCTCTCGCTGGCGCTGGGCGCTGTGGATGGCACGGCGCCCGGCAAACCGGCTTTGGCCGAAAGGCTGGCGCAGGTCGGCCAGACGCTGCGCGCGGCCTACGCCCGTGGCGATGGTGATCCGCACCCCGACCAGCCGGCACTCGACGCCTTGCTGCAGCGCCTGGACGCGGTGGCCAAACGGGGCTGGCGCGCCGGCACCTTTGTGCGCGTGGCCTGTCCGGCGCGCGGCTCGCTGCTGGCCGACCGCCGTACCGACCTGTTCCTGTCGCTGCTGTTGCGCGCCATCGGCCTGGCCGCGGGCAACGGCTCGCCGTGGTACGAGCGCTTCAACGCCCTGGCGCGTGCGCTGGTGGCCGCGCGCGCCGACGCGCGCAGCCTGCCCGGGCTGGAGGCCATGGTGCCGGGCGCGCCGCTGAGCGTGGCGCTGAATTCGCTCGAAGCGATCCGCCTTCCGGGCCGGCTGCGGGTAGTCGCCGGTGACGCCCGCGCCGCCGGGCTGGGCGGCATAGCCACGCTGCTGGCCGACGTGTTCTACGGCCTGCACGACCACGACTTCGTGGTCCACACCCACGCCATGTTCGGCGGCGCGCCGCGTGCCGATGCGCGCAGCCTGTGGCTGCAGGACAAGTCGGTCAACCATTGGGCCTGGTTCAAGCCGGGATCGCTGTCGCGCCAGCCCATCCTGGCCGTGCTGAATGGCGTTGACGCCGGCTTCAACGCGCTGGCCGACGACGAGCGCCGCACGCGCGGCGTCTGGCAGATGCTGGAGCCCGACCCGCGGTCGCGGTGGCCGCTGCAGCGTTGGGTCACGGAGATTCGAAAGACCGATGTCAACAACGGCCGGCCGATTCTGGTCGTGCTGCCCGGCATCATGGGCAGCGAGCTGGGCGTCAAGGGTGCCAAGGCGCCGGTCTGGCTGTCGGTGCCGCAACTGCTGGCCGGCGGATTGGTGCAGTTGGCGCTGGACGAAGGCGCGGCAGGCAACGCGGCGGCCAGCGGCCTGCAGCCGACCGGGCTGATGGCGGTGGCCTACGAGCGGCTGCTCGACCGCGCGGCCAAGCGCTTTCACCTGGTGCCGTTTGCGTTCGACTGGCGGCGCAGCATCGTCGCGCTGGGCGACGACCTGTACGCGCAGTTGCGCGAGCTGCTGCCGCTGGCGCAGCAGCGCCGCGTGCCCATCCACCTGCTGGTGCACTCGATGGGCGGGCTGGTGGCGCGCGTGGCGCTCTTTTACCAGCAGCCCCCCGACCCCGATGCGGTGGCGCTGCCCGACCGCAGCGCGGTGCCCGACGCCGAGCGCCAGCAACTGTGGCGCGACATCACCGCGCTGGGCGGCCGCATGCTGATGCTGGGCACGCCCAACCGCGGCTCGTATGCGCCGGCGCAGTTGCTGCTTCAGCAGCACAGCGTGGCCAACGTCGTCGGCATGCTGGGCGCACGCGTCTCGGCGGCCGACCTGGCGCGTTTTGGTGCCGGCTACCCCGGGCTGATGGCGATGCTGCCGGACCAGCCCGACCCGCTGTACGGTGACCTGTTTCGCAGCGAAAGCTGGGCCACGCTGGCCAACGCCGACCACGCACTGGTGCGCCCGGACGCGGCCGTATTGCAGCGCGCGGCGCGCATCCGCCAATGGCTGGCGGCCAGCTTCGACGCGCTGAAGAACAACCCGAACGTGTTCTACGTCGCCGGTCACGCCGCCACGCCACTGGGTTTCAGGCGCATTGCCGGCGCCGGCGGTGGCGAACTGGCCGGCTCGGTGCTGCGCTTTGGCAGCACCCACGAAGGCGACGGCACGGTGCCGTGGAATTCAACCCTCCTACCCGAGCGCACCTGGTATGTCGCCGCCTCGCATGGCGACCTGCCTGACGCGGTCGACGCCTTCGACGGCTACTTCGAGCTGTTGACCAAGGGCCGCACGCAGGCGCTGTCGCAGCAGCGGCCGACAACCCGCGGCGCGCCGGCCGACGCTGGATTGACCGCGCCGCCGCCGGCGCTGCCCTGCCTGCCCGTCGACCCGTCGGCCTATGTGCTGGGCGTCAGCCGCCGTCCGGAGGGCGTGCGCTGGCTGCCACCGATTGCGTTGCGCGTGGTGCACGGCAGCCTGGACTACGCGCGCTTTCCGCTGATCGTCGGCCACTACTTCAACGAAGGCCTGCTCGGTGCGCTGCGGCGCGTTGACGACAAGCTCGACGGCCAGGTGACGCAGGCGACCCGGCTCAAGCTGTTTGTCGGCGCCGAGCGCACCGCGCTGTACCTGCGCCCACCGGCGCGCGACGGCCAGCCGCCGGCCTACCCCGGCGCGGTCATCGTCGGCCTGGGCAGCATCGGCGACCTGACGCCGGCGTCGCTGTCCGACAGCGTGACCCGTGGCGTGCTGCGCTACGCCTTCGACCACCTGCACCAGGATCCGTGGGTCGACACCGATGGCACGCTGGTCGTCAACCTGTCAACGCTGCTGGTGGGCACCCATATTGGCTCGGTCACCGCGCGCGACAGCCTGGCCGGCGTGCTGCAGGGGGTGTGGCGCGCCGGGCAAATCCTGGCCTCGGGCAGCGGCATCGGCCGGCCGCTGCGCATCGCCGAGCTGGAGGTGATCGAAATCGAGGAATCGGTGGCGCTGGAGGCGGCGTATGAGACCGCGCGGCTGCTCAAGCGCGACGAATGGGGCGCGCGCTTTCAATGGGCCGCCGGCACGCTGGAATTGCGTGATGGCGGGCTGCGCGGCTGGCGCCCGGGCCGCGAAGAGGCGGTCTGGCAGCGCCTGGCGGTGCGCCAGGACGAGCTGGGTGGTCTGAAGTTCGAGCTGATCGCCGAACGCGCGCGGGTCGAGTCGACCCAGGTCTGGGCCGACATCGCGAGCCTGAAGGAATTCATCGCCCGCGCCAGCGACGAGGGCGCCACCGGCCAGTCCGGCGCCGAGCAGCAAGAGCAATTCGGCCGCGTGCTGTACCGCCTGCTGCTGCCGCACACGCTGAAGAGCCGGCTGGCCAACTTTGAACAAACCGTGCTGGTGCTCGACGACGCCGCGGCCGAGCTGCCGTGGGAACTGCTGGCGCCGCCGACGCGCGGCGCGGCCAGCGAGCAGGCCGCGCGGCCGCTCGGCGTGCAGGCCGGCATGGTGCGCCAGCGCCTGACCAGCGACTTTCGCGCACTGCCGCAGCACGACGGCGACGCCTGGGACGCGTTGGTGATAGGCGCGCCGTCAACCGCCGGCTGGAAAAACGAACGCGGCGAGGCCCTGACCTTTGCCGAGCTGGGCGGCGCCCAACGCGAGGCCGAGCATGTACGCGGCCTGCTCGGCGCCGACAAGCGGCCGTGGCTGCTGGCGCCGATCGAGCCGGGCGCGCCGTTCGAGCGTGTGCGCACCGCGGTGCTGGAGCGGCCGTGGCGCATCCTGCACCTGGCCGGCCACGGCATGGTTGACCAGTGGATTCGCCACCTCGACCGCATGCCCGGCGACGCCGCCGATGCGCCGCGGCGCGCGCTACGCAAGACCGGCATGGTGTTGTCGCACCAGCAGATGCTGACCGCCGGCGACGTCGAACAGATGGACCGCGCGCCCGAGTTCGTGTTCATCAACTGCTGCTACTCGGGGCGCGACAGCCAGCTCGCCGACCACGACCTGCAGTCGCAGCGCAACTACCCGGTGCTGGCCGCCGGGCTGGCGCTGCAATTCATCCGCATGGGCAGCAAGGCGGTGGTTTGCGCCGGCTGGCAGGTCGAAGACGAAGACGGCTACGCCTTTGCCGACCGGCTGTACCGCGAACTGCTTGACGGCCGCCGCTTTGGCGCCGCGGTGCAGGAAGCGCGCCGTGCGGTCTACCGCGACGGCCGCCCGCGCAGCAACACCTGGGGCGCCTACCAGTGCTATGGCGACCCCGAATGGCGACTGGTCGACGCCGAGCTGCGCCCGTCGGGCGGCGACGCGGTCGACGGCCGGCTGCAGTCGGCGGCGCAGTGCATGAGCCACCACGAGCTGGCCGGTCGCATCCTGCAGGTCGCGGCGGTGGCCGGCGACTGTGCGCCCGAGCTGCTTGAACGCCAGTTGGATGGCCTGATCGAAAGCCTGCGCGCCGACAGCCAGCGCCGCCGCTGGCTGCGCAGCTCGCGCGTGCGCGCGGCCATCGGCGAGGCCTACCGCGAACTCGGCGCGCACCGCAAGGCGGTGCTCTGGCTGCAGCGCAGCGCCAAGACCGCCTATTCGCGGCTGGAAATGCGGCACATGGAAATGGCCGTCAGCTCGTTGTCGCGGTTGGGCCTGCCTGCGGGTCATGCCGCGGCGCGCTTCATCCTCGACGCGCTCGACACCTTGGGCAATGTCTCCGACCAGGGGCTGGACCTGCCGACGGAAGACGACCCCGAGCATGCGGTCAGCGCCGACTCCGAGCGCCAGTGCCTGCGCGGCAGCGACTTGATGCGCGTTGCCAGCGCCACGGCCGACGCTGCCGAGCGTGCCCGGCTGTTGCTGCAGGCGGCGGGCTGGTATGTGAAAGGCTATGCCGGCAAGGTCGAGCGCGACGACCTGGCCGAACGCCGCGCCTACGCGCTGTCCGGCGCGATGACCGCCGCGGGGCTGGCCGTGTTCAGCGATGCGGGTTGCAGCGACGCGGTGCGCGCGTTGTGGCAGCACCGGCCAACTTCAGCCCCCGGCGCTGACGCCGCCGCGCCGGCGCCGACCATCGACTGGGTACTGGCCACCGACCAATTGCTCGACGAGATGGCCCGCGCCGACTTGGCCAGCACCTTCTGGCACTACACCAATTCGCTGGATTTGCGCATTGCCCGCGAGGTGCTTCGACAGGCGCTGGCGCTGCCCATGTCGGCGAGCGCGCTGCAGGGCGTTGACGCGCTGCTGCAATGCGCGCTGGTGCGCTGGCCGGCGCCGGCCGAGGTCGAAAGCCTGAGCGCCCGGCTGCGGCAGATTCTGGACGCGCTGCCGCCGCTGGCCGAGCCGAACGGCGCCGACGACGGTGCGTTGGCCGCCGGTGCGCGCCAACTGAAGCTGCAGGTGGCCCAGTCGGTCGAACGGCTGCGCGGCTACCAGGCCGCGCGCGGCGCGTCAACCGGTTGACGCGCAGGCACCGGGTCTCACGCCGGCTGGGGCGCGTGCAGCAGCCGTCGGTACAAGGCGCCCGACAGCCCGCGCGGCGCAAACGGCTGCCAGCCGCCCTCGGGCTGCGCCAGCCGGTTGGCGACGATGGCCAGCACCAGCGGGTTGAAGGCCAGGCCAAGGTGGCTGCCGGCGATGCGGACGTTCTCGCAGTGGCTGCTGTCGCCGTCTACCGTCGCCTCCTGCGGCGGCACGACGCCGTCGCCCTCCGAGTACAGGCAACTCAGCGGCAGCGCCGGCAACTGCTGGGCGCGCAGCTTCTTCAGCCGCGGCTGCATGCTGTGGGCGTCGGTGCCCAGCGGGTGCGCAACCAGCCGGTACAGCGCGCGCACCAGCGCCGAACTGCGGTGGCCTTGCTCAAGGTCGATCGACAGCGGGCTGCCCAGCGTCACCACCTGGCGCACGCACTCGGTGGCCTGGTGCGCGGCGTACAACGCAAACAGCCCGCCCAGGCTCCAGCCGACCAGGCTGACCTTGCGCCCGCTGATGTGGTGCAGGTGCCGCACGCTGCGCTCCAGCGCCTCGGCGTGGCGCGGCTGGAAACCGATGTTGCGGCCCAGGCCCCAGGTCTGCACCGCGTAGCCCAGGCGCTTCAGGTGCGCCTTCAGTGCGATCAGCGTCGCCTCGTCGGCCATGAAGCCGGGCAGCAGCAGCACCGGGTGGCCGTCGCCGCGCGTCTGCCGCCCGAGCGCGGCCCAGGTCAGCGGCAGGGTGCCGGCTTCGACCAGCGCGCGCCATTCGAGCAGCATGTTCAGCAGCGACGGGCTGCCGCGGTGAGGGTGTCGGGTGGTCAAGCGAACCTCGCGCGCTGCGGGCGATGCATTGATTGTCGGCTGCCACCCCCAGGGGGCGGCTGGAGGGCTTCCCCCAATCGCCAGCGCACAACCGCGGTACGGTGCGATGGCGTGCGCCGCGTCTTACATTTCACGCGCGCACTGTCGCGCGGCAGCACTTCAGGAATTCGTCATGCCCGGCTGGTTTGAAATTTCCTCCAACGACAAAGGCCAGTTTTCATTTGCGCTGAAGGCCGACAACGGCCAGACCATCCTGCGCAGCGAAACCTACGAGGCCAAGGCCTCGGCGCAAAACGGCGTCGCCTCGGTGCAGAAAAACAGCGCCCAGGATGAGCGTTATGAGCGCCTGAACGCCAAGGACGGGCGCTTTTACTTCAACCTCAAGGCCGGCAACGGCCAGGTCATCGGCACCAGCCAGATGTACCAGGACGCCGGCGGCCGCGACAACGGCATTGAGTCGGTGAAGACCAACGGCTCGACCACCGACGTGCGCTCAATCGACGGCGTGGTGGCCAAGAAAAACTGATTGGCCTACGCTGGGCAAGTCCGCGCCGGCGCTCCCCGGATCGGGGTGGCCGGCCGGAGGGGCGCCCGCTTGCTAAGCTTGCCAGAGGGCTGCAGGCGGGCTTTGTGGCTGTGCCTGTGCTCAGTTGGGCGCCCGACAACGCGCCGCGCCACGTAAGATTCCAATTTCTCAGTCTTACCTCTGGTCGAAGGGAGAGCGTCGTCGTGCTGGTTACTGAGAAGGGTCAAGTCACGATTCCCAAGCACATACGCGTCGCCGCCGGTGTTGTGCCGGGCAGCCAGGTCAGCTTCAGCCTGGAGGGCGGCAGGATCGTCATGACGCCGGTGGCGAGCAACACCCAGGACGACCGGCGGGCGAAGCTGCGTGCCGCCGCCGACCGGGTGAGAAGCTCGATGAGCGCTGAGTTCCAGCAGATGGGCGCCAAGGAAATCATGGATTTCCTTCGCGGTGACGGCGAAATACCGGCCAATCGGCGCCGTGGCTAGCCCGTCGGGCGTTCATCCCGAAGCCCGGCAAACGCCACGCCTGGCCGGCTACGACGGCAGTGCCGGGGTGCTCGTCGATACCAATGTGTGGGTCGATTGCATCGACCACGCGAGTCCGTGGCACGAGTGGGCGATTGAACAACTGCAACTGTGCAGCGAGCGCGCGCCGCTGCATGTCAACCTCGTCATTTATGCCGAATTGCTCGTCCCGGGCACGGATGTCGGCGCGCTTGACGAACTGCTTGACGTCTACGCCACGCAGCGCAGCCCGCTGCCTTGGGCCAGCGCGGCGCTGGCTGCCAAGGCCTTCAGCCTCTACCGGCTGCGAGGCGGATCGCGGCTGCGCCCGCTGCCAGATTTTTTCATCGGCGCACACGCGGCGGTGTCGAATCTGACGGTGCTGACCCGCGACCCTTCCGGATACGCGAGCTACTTTCCGCGTTTGGTGCTGCAAGGACCGCCGGGGTGACCCCAGCCTGCTTGGCATGGCTGTCGCCGTGCGGCAGGCTGAAGCTCCAGTGACCGCGCCACGCATTGGCGCCTTGGCCGGCACGGCCACGCCGGTGGAGCCAGACCCGAGCGCAGCGTCGACCACCGCCCTTGACCTGGCCACGCAGTGGTTTGCCGCGCGCGGCTGGGCGCCGTTTGACTTCCAGCGCGAAGTCTGGGCGGCGATGGCCGAGGGCTGCAGCGGCCTGCTGCACGCCACCACCGGCGCCGGCAAGACCTACGCGGTGGCGCTGGGCGCGCTGGCACGGGCCGACGCGCTGGGGCTGCGCCAGCCGGCCGGGTTGACGCCCGCGGCGCCGCCGCCGCCGCTTGGGCTGCTGTGGATCACGCCGATGCGCGCGCTGGCCGCCGACACCTTGCGCGCGCTGGCGCTGCCGCTGGCCGATTTGGCGCCACGCTGGACGCTGGGGCTGCGCAGCGGCGACACGCCGGCGGCCGAGCGCGCGCGGCAGGACCGCCGGCTGCCGACCGTGCTGGTCACCACGCCCGAATCGCTGAGCCTGTTGCTGACCCGTGCCGACGCCGCCGAGCGGCTGCGCACGGTGCACACCGTGGTGGTCGACGAGTGGCACGAGCAGGTCGGCAACAAGCGCGGCGTGCAGGTGCAGTTGGCGCTGGCCCGGCTGGCGGGCTGGAACCCGGCGCGGGTGGTGTGGGGCCTGTCGGCAACCTTGGGCAACCTGGCGCAGGCGCTGGCCATGTTGCTTGGCCCGCGCGCGCTGCGCCAGCGCCCGGCGCCGCGGCTGGTGCGCGGGCGCATCGACAAGACCCTGGTCGTCGACACCTTGCTGCCGGCGCAGCCGGGCCGGTTTTCCTGGGGCGGCCACCTCGGCGCGCAAATGCAGCAGCCGGTGGCCGACGAGATCGCCCGCGTCGACGCCGAGGGCGGCAGCGCGCTGGTCTTTACCAACGTGCGTTCGCAGGCCGAGGCCTGGTACCAGATGCTGCTGGCGCAGCGGCCGCAGTGGGCCGGACGGATTGCGCTGCACCACGGCTCGCTCGACAAGTCGGTGCGCGACTGGGTCGAGGCGGGGCTGAAGAGCGGCCAGTTGCTGGCGGTGGTGGCCACCTCGTCGCTCGACCTGGGGGTCGACTTTCTGCCGGTCAGCCGCGTGCTGCAAATCGGCTCGGCCAAGGGCGTGGCGCGTCTGCTGCAGCGCGCCGGCCGCTCGGGCCACCAGCCCGGCCGCGCCAGCCGGGTGACCATGGTGCCGACCAATACGCTGGAACTGATCGAGGCGGTGGCGCTGCGCCGCGCCGCCGCCGCCGGCCGCGTCGAGCCGCGCCACGCGCCCGACAAGCCGCTGGACGTGCTGGTGCAGCACCTGGTGACGGTGGCGCTGGGTGGCGGTTTTCGCGCCGACGCCTTGTTTCGCGAGGTGCGCCGCTGCTGGAGCTACCGCGCGCTGACGCGCGACGAGTTCGACTGGGCGCTGGGCTTTGTGCAGCACGGCGGCGCCTCGCTCGGCACCTACCCCGACTACCACCGCGTGGTTGAGCGCGACGGCGTCTACCGGGTCGACGACCGCGGCATCGCCCAGCGCCACCGGCTGCAGGTTGGCACCATCGTCGGCGAGTCGGCGATGCTGGTGAAGTGGTTGAGCGGTGGCACGCTGGGGCAGATCGAAGAGGGCTTCATCGCCCGGCTGCGCAAGGGCGACTGCTTTGTCTTTGCCGGCCGCGTGCTGGAGTACGTGCGCACCCAGGACATGGCGGCCTACGTGCAAAAGGCCAGCGGCCGGCGCGGCGTGGTGGTCAGTTGGGCGGGCAGCAAGATGCCGTTGTCGACCGAATTGGCCGACGCCACGCTGGCGGTGCTGGCCGAGTGCGCCGCGCGCGCCCAGGCCGACTGGATCGCCGACCCGCTGGCCGACGCCGCCGACCCCGAGTTGGCCGCCGCGCGCCCGATGCTGGCGGCGCAGGCGCGGCTGTCGCGCCTGCCCACGCCGCGCACGTTGCTGGTCGAGCGGCTGCATTCGCGCGAGGGCCAGCACCTGTTCATCTACCCGTTTGCCGGCCGCAACGTCCACCTCGGCCTGGCCAGCCTGATCGGCTGGCGGCTGGCGCGCGCGCAGCCGAACACCTTTTCGATCAGCATCAACGACTACGGCTTCGAGCTGCTGGCCGCGCAGGCCGTCGACTTCACCACCATCGCCGACCAGAGCGTGTTCGACAGCGGCGACGACTTGCTGCACGACGTGCTGCACAGTCTGAACAGCAGCGAGCTGGCGCTGCGCCGTTTTCGAGAAATCGCCCGCGTCGCCGGGCTGGTTTTCACCGGCTACCCCGGGGCGCCAAAGAGCACGCGCCAGGTGCAGGCCAGCGCCGGGCTGTTCTATGAGGTGTTTCGCAAATACGACCCCGGCAACCGCCTGCTCGGCCAGGCCGACGCCGAGGTGCTGGCGCAGGAGCTGGACCTGCGCCACCTGGCGGCCAGCCTGTCGCGAATGCGCCGCCTGCGGCTGCAGGTGGCCGACCTGGCCGCGCCCAGCCCGTTTGCGCTGGCGTTGATGGTCGAGCGCTTTCGCGAGCAGTTGACGACCGAGAAGCTGGCCGATCGGCTGCGCCGCATCGTCGCCGACGCCGAGGCCGCGCTGGGCATAGACGCTGCCCAGGCCGCGGCCGACGGCGGTGCCGCGGCCGCGGCCGCAGCCACGTCCGCGCTGGCGGACGCCACGCCGGCGCGTGGCCAGCGAACTGCGCCGCGCCGCCGCCGCTGATCGGCGCTTCGTGCGCCGGCCGGCGCGGCGACCATCGTGGCCCCAGACAGGCTGGCGCCGCGCGCTGCGCGACGCGCAAGGCGCCATGCCGCTGCCACAAGGGCTTTACCAAGGTTGCGCAATGGCTGTCGACTCCCCCCGTTCATCGACCCTGGCGGCCGGCGCTGCCGCCCAGCACCGTGCACAGCGGCGGCTGCTGTCGCTGCTGCTGGCACTGGTGACCGCGCTGGGGCTGGTCGGCGTGCTCAATGGCGTGGCGATGGTCGGCGTGGCCGCGCTCGAAGCGCCCGCGGCGGCCGATGTGTCGAGCCTTGAGCGGCTGCGCCCGGCGCTGCGCCAGCAGCTCGACGATTGCCGCGGCATGGAGGCCTTGCACCTGGTGCAGCGCAACGAGGCCGAGCGGCGCGCGCTGGAGCTGCATGTCAAAGGCCTGCGCCAGCGCATCGAGCAGTGGCTGCAGGCCGCCGAGCCGCGGCTGGACAACGACGACCGGCGCCATCTGAACGAGTTGCGCGCCGCGCTGGCCACCTATTGGGCGGTGCAGGACCGGGTGTTTGCCGCCTCACGACTGGCCGCAATGCGCCCCGATGACACGCAGGCCGCGGCCACCGCGCGCAGCCTGCTGGCCGGCGAATCGCAGCAGACCTGGCGCGCCATCGTCAGCGCGCTTGACGACTGGGCCGAGGCCACCGAACGCGCCGCCAGGCGCCGTGCCGAGCAGGCGCGCAGCGGCGCGCAATTCAGCCTGGCGCTGGCCATCGTGCTGCTGGGCGTTGGCGGCACGCTGGCGCTGGTGGCTTCTGCCATGGTGCGGCGGCAGGCGCTGCGCGCTGGCGCGGTGCCGGGAGCGATGGTGCCGGCGTCGGTCGACATCGCCCTCGGCGAGCCCACGGACCCGGACACCGACACCGAGCGCGGCGCCGCGCCGGGCGCCAGCGGGCTGCTCGACATCGACCTCGACGCGGTGGCCGCCGACCACGACGCCGCCACCGCGCGCCGCCTGGTCAGCCGGGCGATCGATACCGCGGCGTCGACCTCGGCCGCCAGCCATGCGGCGCCACGGCCGCTGCCAGGCCCACCGATCGACCGCGGGTAAGCGGCGGCGGTGGCGGCTGGCCCGAAGGCGCAGCGCCGCGCGCCTGCCCCGCGCGGCGGCGCCGCCGCCCTACCAGCAAAAGCGCCGGTCGGCGCGGTCGGCCGATGCGGCGATCAGCCGCGCATTGGGCTCGTCGGTGCCGGCCACCCAGGCCCGCGCCGCGTCCGGGCTGCGGCCGAAGTGCTCGTGGCGGGCGACCAGCCGCTGGCGGCGCAGGTCGTCGTCGATTGCCACATACCAGGACTCATCCAGCAGCGCCGCCACGCGCGCCCAGGCGCCGTCGCCCAGCAGCAGGTAGTTGCCTTCGGTGATCACCAGCGGCGTGGTCGGCAGCACCGCAATCGCGCCGGCAATCGGCTCTTCGATTTCGCGCCGAAACGCCGGCGCGTAGACGATTTCGTCGTCGCGCTGCTGGCGCAGCCGCTTGAGCAACGCGGCATAGCCATCGGCGTCAAAGGTGTCCGGCGCACCCTTGCGGCCACGCCGGCCCAGCCGCAGCAGCTCGCTGTTGGCGAGGTGAAAACCGTCCATCGGCACCACCACCGCCAGGCCGGCCGGCAGCGCACCGAGCAGCGCCTCGGCCAGCGTCGACTTGCCGGCCCCGGGCGGGCCGACCAAGCCGAGCACGCGGCGCCGGCCATCGGCCAGCAGCGCCTGGGCGAAGTGCAGGAAAGGCGCCGGGAGCGGCGGCGGCGGGCTTGGGTCGGCGGTGGGCGTCACGCCGGCCATGCTGCCATGCCCTGCGCGCCTGGCACCGCACGCGGTTCGGAATACGCCGAACGGGGCCCGAAAAGTTGCCCCTTTGTGCCCGATGTCGTGACCATCGCGCACTGAAGCGGCGCGTTGGTCGGCCGATACCGACACATTGATTGAACTGCGCCGTCTGCGGGTGCGTTTGCAAGAACAAGGAAAGCATGGATATGAAGGCGACGTTTACCATGGTCGATCCCCCACGCCTGGGCCTGGCCAAGCGCGTGGGGTTGATCAATTTCGCGCTGGTGGCGCTGGTTGTCGGGCTGCTGCTGGCGCTGATGACCAAGTACACGCAGGATCTGATTGATGGCCGGATCGAAGCCGACCTGACCAGCCAGTCCAAGCTGGTGCATCAGGTGCTGGAAGCCACCGACCGCGACTTTCGCAGCCGCACCGTGGCGCTCAACGCCGCCTTCCGGATCGGCTTGATGAACCCGCTGGAACTGGGCAGCGAGCGCGTTGAAGTGGCCGGCAAGGCCACGCCCGCGCTGCGTGCCGGCGGCCAGCCGCTGAACAACCAGAACGCCATCGTCGACCGCTTTACCGAGGCCTCGGGCGGCGTGGCCACCGTGTTTGCGCGCGATGGCGACGACTTCGTTCGCATCGCCACCTCGCTGAAGAAGGAAGACGGCAGCCGCGCGCTGGGCACCCAGCTTGACCGTGGCCACCCAGCCTACGAACTGGTCCGGCAAGGCAAGTCCTACACCGGCCTGGCGACGCTGTTCGGCAAGCGCTACATGACCAGCTATTTCCCGCTGACCGACGCCACCGGCGCGGTGGTCGGCATTGCCTTCATCGGGCTGGACTTCGCCGAGCAGACCGCGTCGCTGGCCAAGGCGCTGGCCGGCTTCAAGCTCGGCACCAGCGGCTACTTCTACGTGCTGGACGCAACTCCAGGCAAAACGCTGGGCGATCTGATCCTGCACCCGATCAAGCAGGGCCAGAACATTCTGCAGTCCAGGGACGGCAGTGGGCGCCAATACATCCGCGAACTGCTGGAACGCAAAAACGGCGTGATGCGCTACCCGTGGCGCAATGCCGAGCGTGGCGAAACCGCCGACCGGGTGAAGATCGTCGCCTTCTCGACCTTCGAGCCCTGGGGCTGGACGGTTTCCGGCGGCACCTACGTCGACGAGTACCAGGTCGAACTGGTCGGCATGCGCAACGTGCTGGTCGGCTGCAGCCTGGTTGCCGCGCTGCTGCTTGGCCTGGGCCTGTATGCCCTGCTGCAGCGCAGCGTGGCACAGCCGTTGCAGCGGCTCGGGCAGGCCGCGCAACGCCTGGCCGCGGGCGACCTGGGCGCGCGGGTCGACCACCCGCGGCGCGACGAGGTGGGCGAGCTGGCGCGCTGCGTCAACCGCATTGGCGCCGACCTGGCCGAGGTGGTGCGCACGGTGCGCGCCGATGCCGACGGCCTGGCAGCGGCTTGCGTGCAGGTGGCGCAGGGCAACGGCAACCTGTCTCAGCGCACCGAGCAGCAGGCGGCGGCGGTCGAGCAGACCGCGGCGTCGATGCAGGAATTGGGCAGCAGCACCGCCGACAACACCCAGCACGCGGTGCAGGCCGACGAACTGGCGCGCGGCGCCAGCGAGGTGGCGCAGCGCGGCGGCACGGTGGTGTCGCAGGTGGTCGAAACCATGCGCGGCATCCACGGCGCCAGCCAGCGCATTGCCGACATCATCGGCGTCATCGACGGCATCGCCTTCCAGACCAACATCCTGGCGCTCAATGCCGCGGTCGAGGCCGCGCGCGCCGGCGAGTCGGGGCGCGGCTTCGCAGTGGTGGCCAGCGAGGTGCGCAGCCTGGCCGGGCGCAGCGCCGAGGCGGCGCGCGAAATCAAGTCGCTGATCAACGCCAGCGTCGACCAGGTGACGCAGGGCAGCGCGCTGGCCGACGAAGCCGGCGCGACGATGCAGGCGGTGGTTGACAGCATCGGCAAGGTTTGCGGCGTGGTGCAGCAAATCTCCGGCGCCAGCGGTCAGCAGTCGTCCGGCATTGCCGAAGTCGGCGCCGCGATCGGCGGCATCGACCAGGCGACGCAGCAAAACGCCACCCTGGTGCAGCAGGTGGCGGCAACCACCGCCGAACTCAGCCGCAAGGCCGATGACCTGGTGCGCGCGGTGGCCGTCTTCAAACTGCCCGGATGACGCGGATGACGCAGGCTGCGCCTGCATGAAACGCGCGCCGCTGGCGCGCATGAACGATGAACGATGGTGCCGGGGCGTGGCCTGGCCGGATGACGCAGGCTGCGCCTGCATGAAGCGCGCGCCGCTGGCGCGCAGGAACGATGAACGATGGTCCGGTGGCATGCCGGGGTGGGGGCTTTTTCATTGTTCATGTCCCGCCACCGGCGGGACCTTCATCGTTCATCGCGCCATGCAAGCGCCCCTAACATCGGTGCATGTCGCGTGCCGATGCCATGGGGTTGTTGCTGGCGTTCATCGCCCGGCTGATCACCGGTGCGCAAGGCCATTGGCGCGGCTGCCCGCCGATGGCCGAGCAGCGCATCTACTTTGCCAACCACCAAAGCCACCTCGACTGGGTGCTGATCTGGGCCGCGCTGCCGCGCGAGCTGCGTGCGGTGACGCGGCCGATCGCCGCGCGCGACTACTGGACCGCCGGGCGCTTTCGGCACTGGCTGACGCGCGAGGTGTTCAACGCGGTGTATGTCGAGCGCGCGCCGGCGCGGCCGGCGGTGGCGGTGGTGGAGCCGCCCGCGGCGGCGGCTGATCAGGCGGCATCGCCGCCGGGCGAGGCGGCGCCGGCGGGCACACCGCCCGACGCGCTGCAGCCGCTGATCGACGCCTTGCAGGCCGGTGACTCGCTGGTCATGTTTCCCGAGGGCACGCGCAGCGCGCTTGGCCTGCCGCAGCGCTTCAGGAGCGGGCTGTACCACCTGGCGCAGCGCTTTCCCGAGGTGCGGCTGGTCCCGGCGTGGATAGACAACGTGCAGCGCGTAATGCCCAAGGGCGAGGTGGTGCCGGTGCCCATCCTTTGTACGGTGACCTTTGGCGCGCCGCTGGCGGCCATGGCCGGCGAGGACAAGGCGGCGTTTCTCGACCGCGCCCGCGCCGCGGTGGTGGCGCTGCGGCCGCAGGCGCTGCGTGGCGAGGCGCTGGCACAGGCCTTCGGGCCGGACGCGCCATGACCGCACTGCGCCAGTGGTCGGCCGACCAGCAGGTGGCCTTGCTGTTCGTCGTGTTGTTTGGCCTGCTGACGCTGCTGGGCATCGTCGTGCTGCTGCGTTCGCTGCGCGAGGACGCGGCCGACCCCACGGCCGCCGTCACACCCAGGCGCAGCCGCGCGCCGCTGCACAGCGTGCGCGCGCTGTGGGTTGGCGCGGTGGTGTTCTGGGCGGCGTGGATGTCGGGGCCGGTCGGCGCCACGTTGCTGTTTGGCAGCGTGTCGTTTCTGGCGCTGCGCGAGTACGTCACGCTGCTGAAGACGCGGCGCGGCGACCACCGCGGGCTGGTGCTGGCCTTCTTTGTCGTGCTGCCGTTGCAGTACGTGCTGGTGGCCTACCGCCAGGTCGAACTGTTTGCGGTGCTGATACCGGTCTACACCTTTTTGGCCATTCCGGTGCTGTCGGCGCTGGCCGGCGATGCCGAGCACTTTCTGGAGCGCAATGCCGGCATCCAGTGGGGGCTGGCGGTGTGTGTCTACGGCCTGTCGCATGCACCGGCGCTGCTGCTGACGCTGCCCGGCGGGCGCGGCGCCTTTGTGCTGTTCTTTCTGGTCATGGTGACGCTGGGCGCGCAAATCGCCCAGGCACTGGCGGCGCAGCGGCTGGACCGCCGCGCCGCCGCCACGCTGGCCGCCGGCGGCGGTTCGGAGCACGGCACCGACGCCCCCACGCAAAGCGAAGGCGCGGCGGCCGAGCCAGTGCGCGCTGTCCACACGCTGGCCGATTGGAGTCAATGGGCCACCGGCCGGCTGCCGGCGGCGCGCATCGACCAGGGCTTCTCGCCCGCGGCCTGGGGCGCGGGGGTGGGCGCGGCGGCGGTGGTCGGGCTGGCGCTGTTCTGGATCACCCCGTTCGGCCCGGCCGCCGCGGCCGCGCTGGCGGCGATTGCCGGGGGCTCGGGCACGCTGGGCGAGCTGGTGATGCAGGCGCTGAAAAAGGATGTCGGCGTGCGTGCCTGGGGCGTCACCGGCGCGGTGGGCTTGCTCGACCGCGTTGCGCCGCTGTGCTTTGGCGCGCCGGTGTTCTTCCACACGCAGCGCTGGTTCCAGGCCGTGTCGGCGGGATGACGGTGGGCGTGCAAGCAAGCCCTTCGGCACGCCAGGCCTGGGTGTGGACCACGTGGCCAACGCGGCCATGGCGACCGGCGTGGCCGTCGCAGCTATTGCGGCCGGTGTTTCCCATGCTTCCATTGCGAGGCCGGCCGACGCCTGGCCGGCCGGCATGCGCATCCTCGGCATAGACCCCGGCCTGCAGCGCACCGGCTTTGGCGTCATTGACGCCGACGGTGCCGCGCTGCGCTACGTCGCCAGCGGCACCATAGGCACGCAGGAGGCCGCGCGCGGCAACCTGCCGGCGCGGTTGAAGCTGATCGTCGACGGCGTGGCCGAGCTGCGCGCCACCTACCAGCCCGATGCGGCGTCGGTCGAAATCGTCTTCGTCAACGTCAACCCGCAAAGCACGCTGCTGCTCGGCCAGGCGCGCGGCGCGGCGCTGGCCGCGCTGGTCGGCGCCGCCGGGCTGCCGGTGACCGAATACACCGCGCTGCAGATGAAAAAAGCCATCGTCGGCCACGGCCTGGCGACCAAGCCGCAGGTGCAGGAAATGGTGCGCCGGCTGCTGCAACTGCCCGGCCTGCCGGGCAAGGACGCCGCCGACGCGCTGGGCCTGGCCATCACCCACGCCCACGCCGCGCGCCACTTCGCCGCCATCGGCGCCGCCACCGCGCTGGCGCCGCGCAGCCATGCGCGGTTCAAGGGCGGGCGGACGTACTGAACAACCGGGGTCAGGTCTTGAGTTTTGCTAGCAAAACTCAAGACCTTGTATCTTCCCGAGAAGTGAATTTGGTATTGGTATTTGGGGTTTAAGAATGGTAGTGGTGGAAGGCTGTGGGTAAGTGGGCAGAGGCCCGCGCGGTGGGCAACGCGGCAGCGTTGTCCACGGCAAGCGGGCCGGTTCGGGCGCAGCCCGAACTGTCCACTTATCCATAGCCTCGCGCCGCGACTTTTTCGCGGTCGGTGCGCCAAACCTGATAGGCCTATGAGCACGCAGCTCGCGGGTTAGCTCTTGGTCAACGCACTGGCCCTTTTCATCCAACCGTGTAGCCCGAACAGTTGTCTTTGTCATGAGCACGAATCCGCAAGGTGGGGCAGCGATCCGCAGCCAGCGGCCCAATGTCGGCATCGATGTGTCCAAGCAGCATCTGGATGTCTGCCTGGACTCGACAGCCATTCGGGTGGCCAATGATGCGGACGGATGGAATGGGTTGACTGCGACGCTGCGCGCCGCGCAGGCGGACCTGGTGGTGATCGAGGCCACCGGTGGCTACGAGTGCGGTGCGTTGTGCGCGCTGCAGGAGGCCGGGCTGATGGTCGCGCGCGTGAACCCGCGACAGGCACGCGACTTTGCCAAATCAATGGGCGTGCTGGCCAAGACCGACCAGGTCGACGCCCGCACGCTGCGCGACTTTGCCGACGTGCTGGCCCGTCATCCACAGCGCGAGCGCTACATCACGCCAATGGTCGACGCGCACCGTCAGCAGTTGGCGGAACTGATGGGCCGTAGACGGCAATTGGTCGACATGCGCGTGGCCGAAGGCAATCGGCTTGAGCATGCCGGCAAGCTGGCCGCACGCAGCATCGGCAGCGTTCTGAAGACGCTGGACAAGCAACTGCAGGCAATCGACGGCGACATCGATCGCCATCTGGACACGCACTTCAAGGAGCAGCGCCAGTTGCTTGATAGCGTCAAGGGCATTGGGCCGGTGACCATCCTCACATTGACGGCGGCGCTGCCGGAGCTGGGTCATCT
>WBZS01001355.1_pt1 | contig 19866 bp, 14 predicted proteins | sample 5204201 | NCBI WGS metagenome assembly WBZS01 (sample SAMN12344357, study PRJNA552823) | activated sludge metagenome | biome: Activated sludge suspended growth; feature: Nitrification reactor; material: Wastewater; isolation source: activated sludge from nitrification reactor of wastewater...
GTTCGCCGTATCCCTGGGCCTGCCCACGCTCCTGTTCGGCCTGTTCGCCGGGGTCTTCGTTGATCGCTTCGATCGCCGCCGGACAATGCTGGCGTCGGATCTGGTCCGCGCGGGGGCGGTGCTGGGCCTGCTCTTCGTGAATAGTATTCGTGACCTGCCCATCGCCATGCTGGTCGCCTTCGTCATGGGCACCGCGGGTGTCCTGTTCATCCCGGCCCGCAACGCCCTGCTGCCCCGCCTGGTCCCGCCGACCGGCCTGGTGGCGGCCAACATGCTTGTCGAAAGCAGCCAGATCATCTCGCTGGTGGTAGGCCCGGCCCTGGGCGGCCTGTTTGTGGCCCGCTTTGGCCCGCACGCGGCTGTGCTGGCCGACTCGACCGGCTACTGCATCTCGGCCCTCGCCATCTTCCTGATCAGCGTCCGCCACGTCAAAGTCGATGCCGAACCCCTCACGGCAACGCAGTTGCGCGACGAGATGGTCAGCGGCTTGCGCTACGTGCGCGAGCAGTCGCTCCTGCTACGCCTGATTGTCGCGGGCGGGGCGAGCATGTTGGGTCTGGGGGCCGTCATCATCCTGGGCGTGCGCCACGTCGAGACCGTGTTCGGCGTTGACCCAACCGACTTCGGCGCGCTCCTCAGCATCCTGGGCCTGGGCATGATCGTGGGGGGCGCGCTGGCGGCGACGCCCTACGCCCACCGCTACCCCTCGGCCTTCGTCGTCGCCGGCATGCTGACCCTGGCCGCCAGCCTGGCCGTATTCCCCTTTGTCGACCATCTCAATCTGGTACGCCTTGCCGTGTTTGGCATTGGGTTAGGCCTGATTGCGGCCCGCTCGGTCATCGCCGCCTTGATCCAAATGAATGTCGCTGACGACCGGCGGGGGCGCGTCGAGAGCGCCAACAACGTCACGATGGCCGCCGCCTATAATGCCAGTTTCGTGGCCACCGGGTTGTTCGGTGCGGTCGTGGGCACGCAGGCCGTCTTCCTCGGCGCAGCCATTATCATCGCCGTGGCGGGGGTACTGGCCTTCCTGGCTATCCAACGGCCTCGCCCTGTCGCCACGCTGGTCGACGTTGTCCAGCCAGCGGGTACGCCCATCAGTCGGCCGGGACCGGAGTCGGTCGGGGAAAGCGGCGTGACTGGCGGTAGGGAAACAGGTCGATGACCTCGCCGCTACGGTGACGCTCGATGGTACGCTGCCAGTACTCGATGTCGAACAGGTCGCCGTGGTGCTCCAGGAACGTCCGCCGCAGATCCCCCTGCAAACCCAGGAAGCTGCTGAACTGCTCGGGGAAGATGTCGTTCTCGCCCACCGAGAACCACGGCTCCACCTCCATATCCTCCCAGAAGCCGTTGGCCTCCGGCATGCGGCGGAAGTTGCAATCCGTCAGCAGGCACAGCTCATCATAGTCGTAAAAGACGACGCGGCCGTGGCGCGTGACGCCGAAATTCTTGAGGAACAGGTCACCAGGGAAGATATTGGTCGCCGCCAGGTCCTTGATGGCCGTGCCGTAGTCGATGACCGCCTCGCGGGCCAGGGCCAACTCACGCTCCTGGATGTACAGGTTGAGGGGGGCCACACGCCGCTCGATGTACAGGTGGCGGATGACCACTTTATCGTCGTCGGCGCTGACGGTGCGGCCCGCCACGTTCGCCAACTCTTCCAGTAACTCGTCGGTGAAGCGGGCGCGGTCGAACTCCAGGTGCTCGAACTCCTGGGCGTCGATGAGGCGACCGGCGCGGTCGTGGTGGAAGACAAGCTGGTAACGCTCGATGACGTCGGCGCGCGTGGACGTCTTGGTCTCGGCGAAGCGGTCCTTGATGATCTTGAACACCAGATCGTAGGATGGCATGGTGAAGACGGTCATCACCATGCCCTTGGTGCCCGGCGCGATCTCGAAGCGGTCGTCGGTGGTTGCCAGGTGGCGCAGTAAGTCCCGGTATAGCTCGGTCTTGCCGTGCTTGTTGTAGCCCAGGGCGATATACAGCTCGGCGATGCGCTTGCGGGGCATGATGGTCTTGAGGAAGGCGATCAGCTCCGAGGGACGCCCGGCCTCGACATGGAAGTAGGAGCGGGTATACCCGAAGACGATGTTGGCCTCATCCTCGGTCAGCAGGGCGGCGTCCACGTAGACCTGACCGTCACTGTTGAGCAAGGGCAGGATGAGGGGAATGGTCTGGCCGCCCGCGCGCATGCGCCCGACGAGGTACGCGCCCTTGTTACGATAGAAGACGGCCTTGACCATCTCGGCGACGCTGACAGGCAGCCCACTGACGCGCACGCCCAGATAGGTATCGATGGCGGCCGCGACGTGGCCCACGTCGCGCTCCAGGTCCTCGTAGCCGATATCCCACGGGTAGTCGGTGAGGATCGCGCGCACGAGGTCGGTCGTGGTGGCAGCGCGGTAGGCGCGGAAGACGGGTGGGCCGGGCGGCAACGCAGGACGTGGACCGGAGGCGACGAATTCGATGTGGGGATCGACGCCGACGGTGGAGAAGATACGGCGGGTGATGGAGTTGAAGAAGGTCTCGGCCATCTCGATGTCATCGCGGCCGGCGATGCGTTCGCAGTAGCGCTCCTTCATGCCCGCCCACAAGCGGCGATTACGAACGTCGCGGCCAAGCAGAGCGCGGATGATGCCCAGCGTCATGTCGATCGCGGCCTTATACAGGTCCAGCCGCTCGACGGCGTCCCCTTGCAGGCCGTGCCAGTCGCGGGCCTCGAAGCGGGACCGTCCGCGACGGGCGATCTTCTTGAAATGGGTGTGGTAGACATCGAAGCCGTCGTAGATGACCGATGCCCCCGACAGGGCCAGTTCTCCCTCATCTGTGCTGCGCGCCATGCAACCTCCCGCCGCCAGTGATAACACGCTGCGTCATGGGCATTATAGCACAGGTGAGGCTTGACGACCACAGTCCATTAACGTGCCAGGACAGGGGTGGATGTCCCTCGAACGGCCGTGGTCGGTGGTCGCTATCCCCGCAGGTCCTCCCACACCAGGCAGTCACTCGCCAGGCCCTCGACGGGGGCGCGGGCGGCGCCCTCGGCGGCCAGGTCCTCGGCGAGGCGATCGACGGTACTGGCGTCCCAGCCGAACAGCCGGACGACCTTGTTGGCAGGGGCAGCGCCGACATTGGCGAGATAGCGGCGCAGCAAGCCGCGCCTGGCATCGCGGCGCGACAGGGCGCGGGCCTGCTCAGGGACGTGGGGGTAGGCGTGGGGCAGCAGATCGTACACGTAGGCGTAGCCCCACCGGTTACTATCGGAGATGCCCACCTTGACGATCTTCATGCCCCGCTGCAACTCGGCCACAGCGCGGTCGAAGCGGCCCATGTGGGCCTTGCCTTCCAGGCCCGCCACCCGGCGCAGAACGCTGGTAGGCGCGGCCTGACCCTGGGCCAACAGCGCCTCGTAGACGCGCTTAGCCTCTACGGTCAGTGCGCCCGCCTCGTACTCGGCCAGGTAGTCTTGCTCATCGCCGAAGTTATCGGTCAGGGCGTAGAACAGGGGGGCGCAGTCCAGGGCGACCAGCATCGGCTTGCCGCGTAGGAGCTTGGCGTAGAAGACGCGGCGTTGGGCGGGCAGGCTATCCTTCCAGCCCCAGACGTGGCCCAGGTCACGGTCGTGGTGGTTGTTGGGGATGGGGCGGACGCCACCGCAGGTGGCCTGCCACAGCGAGGGCATCTCAATGCCGGCGTCGGGGAACAGGAAGGCGAAGCCGACCTCGTCCACCCAGCGCGCCGCGTCGTCGGCGGTGTGCAGGCGGCGGCCGAGGGTGCGGCGGTAGATAATGTCGCGGTGAGCGGTGATCGTGGCAAGGCTGATAGTGGAGGTAACGCTAGACATGGCAGCGAGTTGTAGCGGCAGGGCAGGGCAACCCCGCCCCTGCGCGAATGCCCATATTGTTAGGCGCGTGGCCCGGTATGTGCTATAGTATAGGCTTGTTTGGAACGATGGAGGAAGACAACCATGATTCCGAGAGGATTGACGCTGGCGCTGGCCCTGACCCTGACCCTGACCCTGAGTGGCTGCGGCGTGTGGAACCAGTTCTTTGCCAGCGGCCAGGCGGCCGCGCCTGCCCCGACCGCCACTCGCATCCCCCTGCCCACCGCCGCCCCATCCCCCCGACCGACTTCGACCACCGCTCCCCCGCCCGCTGCCCAGGCCCAGCCGAAGGCGGCCGCGCCGGCCGTGCCCGGCGTGACCGACCTCACGGCGCGCTTCCTGGGCAACACGGTCGAAGGCAGCTTCAATCTAGGGGGTGAGAAGATTCAATACGTGTACGCGCTTCAGAATCTGGGGGTGCAGGGCAACCGGTTGCAGATGACGGGAGCGATTACCTACAAGCGCGCCAACGGTCAGGGCGGCTCGGTGCCCAACGTGACCGCCATCATCACGACCGAGGGCGACAGCTGCGAGCGCATCAGCCTGGACATGGCGCCGGTGGCTGTGCCGGAGCTGAACACCACCATCCCAAGCCAGCGCTTGTCCTTCAACCTGGCCGAGGTGGCGAGCGGCGGCAACGCGGCCGTTGGCGCGATGTGCCAGATTGCTCGCACGGTGCAGTCTAACCCCAACAACCCGATGGTGAAGTTCCTGCTCGATCAGGTCAACCGCCAGTTGAAGTAGACCTTGCACTCGGGCCGACAGCGTTGGGCGGTGTAGGAATAACCAGAGGGGGCGAAGACCGCGCGGTCTTCGCCCCCTCTCTCCTAAGCTATTCTGCCGGTTGTCGCGGCTCAACCACCAGCCGCAGCGCGGTTCGCTCCTGATCGCCGATCTGAACCTCGGCAAAGGACGGGATACAGATGGCGTCGATGCCATCCTCGGCAAGATAGTTGCGGGCGATCGCGACAGCCTTGATGGCCTGATTGACCGCGCCCGCGCCGATAGCTTGCACCTCGGCGCGGCGCTGCTCGCGAATTACCCCGGCAATCGCACCGGCGACGGCAGTGGTACGTGACGTGCCAGACACTTTGATAACGTTGCTGGCCATGATGATAGTGGTACCTCCTGGTGGGTGTCGGCCCGCCCGTCTGCGGAACGTTGTGGTCCCGTGCTTAACGAGCGATGTCAGTAGCTCGCATCTCTCGAATCACCGTCACCTTGATCTGGCCTGGATATTCCAACGACTCCTCGATCTTCTTAGCAATGTCGTGCGACATCTGGATGATGGCCAGGTCGTCGACTTCGTCGGGCTTCACGATGATGCGAATTTCGCGCCCCGCCTGAATCGCGTACGACTCAGACACACCGCTAAAGCCACCCGCGACGGTTTCCAGGGCCTTGATGCGCTTCATGTACAGTTCGAGCGTCTCGCGGCGCGCGCCGGGGCGCGCACCGGATATGGCGTCGGCCGCCTCGATCAGCACCGCTTCGACGGACAACTGCTCTTCCTCATGGTGATGCGATGCGATGGCGTTGACCACCTTCGGCGGCAGGCCATAACGCTTGGCGATTTCCGCCCCGATCAGGGCGTGCGGCCCTTCGACTTCGTGGCTGACTGACTTGCCCAAATCGTGCAAGAGGGCAGCGGCGCGCGCCGCTTCCACATCGGCATGCAACTCGGAGGCCATCATTGCAGCGATGTGCGCCGTCTCGACGGAGTGGGCAAGGACGTTCTGTCCATAGCTGGTGCGGTACTTCATCCGTCCCAGCAGCTTGATGATCTCCGGATGGAGGCCCGGCACGCCCGCATCGTAGGCAGCCTGTTCCCCGGCCTCGCGCATCACCTGCTCCAACTCTTCTTCCGTCTTGCGTACAACCTTCTCGATGCGAGCGGGGTGAATCCGCCCGTCGTGGATAAGCTTGAGGAGTGACAAGCGCGCCACCTCACGCCGAACCGGATCGAAACACGACAACAAGACCGCGTCGGGCGTGTCGTCGACAATGATGTCTACGCCTGTGATCTGCTCAATGGCGCGAATGTTGCGGCCCTGACGGCCGATGATACGTCCCTTCATCTCCTCGCTAGGGAGAGGGACCGTCGAGACGACCACATCTGAGACCTGATCTGTTGCACAGCGCTGAATCGCCATGCTAACGATCTCGCGGGCGCGGCGGTCGCCCTCTTCGCGGGCTTCCCCCTCGACCTCGCGGATGATACGCGCCATGTCCTGGCGCGCAGATTCCTCCACCTGACGCAGGACAAGGCCCCGCGCCTCTTCCTGACTCATGTTGGCAACCCGTTGCAGCTCAGCCATGCGTTGTGTCTGCATCTGCTCTGCATCCTGCTCCATCTTCAGCACCCGCTTCTCGCGCTGATCCAGGTTGCGCGAACGGCTCTCCAACTGGTCGAAGCGCCGGTCAAGTTTCTCGCGTCGCTGGTTGAGCTGCTGATCCTGGGCCTGCAACTCGCGGCGTTGCTGCTTCTGCTCGGTCTCTACCTGCTCGCGCAGGCGCAATGCTTCATCCTTGGCGTGGAGAACCGTCTCACGAGCCTGGGCATCAGCATCCGCCAACAGGCGTTCTGCCTCTACTTGGGCTGACTGGAGTGTCTGCCTATCCTGGGCTTCCTTTAATGCAAATCCTTGTGTCTTCCCGCGCGACAGGCCAAAGTACCAGCCGGCGAACACCCCAAGTGCAAGCCCCAGGAGAAGCGCAATGATCGTCGGCGCCCATCCCATGCGCCACCTCCTTTCTGTTGGTAAGGTTCAACTTCAAGAGTTCTTGGTCAGATCAGCTGCCCCGGCGGTCTGCCGTGGGCAGAGGGTTGAGTTGAACCACCGTTCAACCCAACCCCTTGCCCGCGCCACCCGATAACAATGAGACCCGAAAGGCCTCCGAGACCTCCAGGGGCGGCCCACCCCATTAGGTCATTCCCCCTCATCCTCCATCGCCAGCCGCTCCCCCGTCGTCTCGGCCCACACCTGGGCCACGACCCCCCGCGCCACGCCGTAGCTGAAACCACGCCGCAACAGGAAGTCGGTCAGCTTCTTGCGGAACTCGGCCGCCTCCAGCCCGGCCAGCCGTTGAGCGCGGGATCGCCCCGCCTCTAGCGCCTGGCCGGTCTCGTCCAGGTCGGTCAGAGCTTCGTCGACCACGTCGCGAGCGATGCCCTTCTGCCACAACTCCTGGCGCAGAGCGCGCTCACCGCGCGGGCTGGTGGCCTGACGGTTGCGTACCCACAGGCTGGCGAAGGCCGCATCATCCACCAGGCCGACGCGCCGCAGGCGAGCCACAATCTCCTCCGCCACATCCTCGTCGACGTCCTTACGCCGTAGATACGTGCGTATCTCGCGCTCGGACCGCGCCCGGTAGCTAAGGTAGTTCAGCGCGCGCTCGTAAGCCTTTTCGACGCCGTCTTGCTCGCGCAAGGCGGCAATCTCCGCGTCGCTAAGACGCTGTCCCTTGCGGAGCGCGGCAGCCAGCAGCAGTGACAACCCGAAGGCAAACTCGTCATCCAGATAGACGCTGACCCGCTCCTTATTGCGTTTCTGCACCTCAAGCCGCGTGATCGTGCCGGCCATAGAACCTCAAAAAAGCAAGGCCGGGCTGTGGTGTCAACCACAGCCCGGCGCGCGCACCCCCGGCGCGACCCGGGGCAAGCCCGCGCGTCACGCTCGTGTCAATATGCCTGACCCCCTGGCGGCTGAATCGCCTTCCAGCCGCAGCCTGTCAAGAAGCTCCGCGGCGGCCCCGCGTCAAGTCCTTCTCTAGTCTGCCCTTACGCGCTACAACACTTACCGCCAGTTCCTACGGGTGTAGGGTCGATGACAACTCACATCTCGGCCGCGCTGGCCGTGTCGTCTCGTCTCGCGGTGCGCCCATCGGGTAGCGATGGCTCCCCAGGCAGGAGCAGTCGGGGTGGGCGTGCGACAAAGCTATTGGTCAACCCTGCTCAGCATGCTCATCGGTGGCGACCAGGCTAGGCTGCGCGTAGGCTGCCGCGCTGCCGCCGTTCTCCGCCACCGGCTCAGGCACGGCGGCCTCCTCGACCACCGCCTTGGCGGGCACAGCCCCCTTCTTTCCCTTGCGGGCGGGCGTGCCCGACTCGTCGCCATTGGGTACAGCGCGCACGGTGGATGTCGCACCCTTCAGCGGCAGCCCCGCGCGCTCGCGGATAAGATTCTCGATCTCCGCCGTCAACAGCGGGTTCCCTTGCAGGAACGCCTTGGCATTCTCGCGGCCCTGGCCCAGGCGCGTGTCGCCATAGGCGAAGAACGCGCCGCGCTTATCGACGAGGCCCAGCTCGGTCGCCATGTCCAGAATCTCGCCCTCGCGGGAGATGCCCTGATTGAACATGATGTCGAACTCGGCCGTCTTGAACGGCGGCGCGACCTTGTTCTTCTTGACGGTAACCTTGGTGCGGCCACCGACGACATCGCCGCCGGACTTGATGGACTCAGTGCGGCGAATTTCCAGACGCACCGATGAGTAGAAACGCAGGGCGAGACCGCCGGCCGTGGTCTCCGGGTTGCCAAACATAACGCCGATCTTCTGGCGGATCTGGTTGGTAAAGATGACACAGCAGTTGGAGCGGCTGATGGCGCTGGTCAGCTTGCGCAGCGCCTGCGACATCAGGCGAGCCTGGAGGCCCGGATGGCTGTCGCCCATCTCCCCCTCGATCTCGGCGCGCGGCACCAGAGCCGCCACCGAGTCGAGCACGACCACGTCCACCGCCCCGCTCCGCACGAGGGCTTCGGTGATCTCCAGGGCTTGCTCGCCCGTGTCGGGCTGGGAGACAAGCAGGTTCTTGATGTCGACCCCGAGTTTTTCCGCGTACACGGGGTCGAGGGCATGCTCGACGTCGACGAAAGCCGCGACGCCACCCATGCGCTGGGCTTCCGCGATAACATGCAGGCACAGCGTCGTCTTGCCCGACGACTCCGCGCCGTAGATCTCGGTGACGCGGCCCTTGGGAATGCCACCGATGCCCAGGGCAACATCCAGCCCGATGGAGCCCGAGGGGATAGCCTCGATGTTCAACTGCCGTTCCCCGCCGAGCTTCATGATGGCGCCGTCGCCGAAACGACGCCGAAGCTGGGTCATGGTGGTTTCCAGGGCTTTTTCGCGATCCGGATCGGCCATGTGGGTGCTCCTTTTCTGACACCTGCATCAAGAGTGTACACTATGTTATCAGCGAAAGTCAAATCCGATTCTAGAACAAACGACCGATTTCGGGTGGTACGGCCGACGCGGACATGCTATACTTGCCCTATGCCGACAACCTTCTTCCCGCCTGAACCGCCCCGCCCCGGCGGCGTGTTGCGCCGTTGGGCCGCCCCCGTATCGGCCGCCTGGGCCAGCGCCGTTGTGACCGAGACGACTCAGCCCGGCGACCTCGTGATCGACCCCTTCGCCCAGAGCGACGTGGTCGCCCGCGCCGCCGTGCGCCTTGGCCGCTCGGTAGCCGTCGCCGACTTCAACCCGGTCCAGGTTCTGGCATTACGCGCCGCCCTTACGCCGCCACCACCCCAGACCGTGGCGCGCGCTGTGCTCAAGCTGTCCGAGTCGGTGAAGGTCGACCGCCCGCTGCGCGATGCTGTGCGCGGCCTGTACCAGACACGCTGCCCCCACTGCCAGGCCGACGCCATTGCCGAGGCCTTCGTCTGGCAGGCCGAGCCGCGCCGCCCGCTGCGCAAGATGCTGAGGTGCGAGGTCTGCGGCTGGCGCGGCGCGGCGCCCGCTGACGCCGACGACGTGGCCCGCGCCACTGACCTGGAACCGCTGAGCCTGGCCTACTGGCGACTCGTCGAGCGGCTGGCCGACAGCGCCGACCCCCTGCGACCCCTTGCTGAACGCCTGGTTGCCTGCTACACGCCCCGCGCCCAGCGCGCCCTGGCCGACCTGTTGCGCCACCTGGACCTGTTGGACCTTGCCCCCGACGAGGGCGAGGCGCTGCGCATGGCGCTCGTGGGCGCACTGGACGCCGGCTCGATCCTGAACGCGACGCTCTGGGACACCGCCGCGCCGCGTCGCCTCGACCCGCCGCGCCGCTTCGTCGAGCTGAATGTCTGGGGCGCCGTCGAGCGCATCGCGGCCGACCTGCGCGACACGCCACCCGAACCCGACGCGGAATGGGTGGCCGCGCCTGACCAGATTCAGACCACGGCGGCCCTGCCCTTCGCCTTCGTCGGCCGCCTGCCGACCCGCGCCCTCGGTGAGGCGTTGGCCGGGCGGGCGCGGGTAGCCCTGGGCGCACCACCGCGCCTGACCCCCCTGTTCTGGACCCTGTCCTGGGCCTGGGCCGGTTGGCTGTGGAGTCGCCGCGCCGCCACACCACTCCGCCCGCTCGTCGAGCGCGGGTCGTTCGATTGGGACTGGTACAGCCACGCCCTGGGCGCGGCCCTACGCGGCCTGCGTCGGGCGTTGACCCCCGACGCAGCGGTCGCTCTGGCGTGGTCGGCTGATCGCGACGCGCTGGCGGCGGTTCTGGTCGGCGCGACACAGGCCGGGCTGTTGGCCCAGGCTTCAGCCCTGCGTGTTCCCCGGCCGGGTAGCCGCTGGCTGGAGGGCCAGGTAGCGCTGAGGTCGATGGCAAAACCACCCCGCCTGTATAGCGCGGAGTTCAAGCGCGTGAGCGCGGCGCTGGCGGCGGCAGCCGAAGCCAGCGCGGGGGCGACCCTGACCGTCCGTGGCGAGCCACTGGCCGCTGAGACGCTCAGCCTGGTGGCGGTCGCGGACATGGCAGCCAGTGGACGCCTGGGCGAGGCCGTGGGCCTGTTCGAGGAGCCGCTGCTGGGCGGTGAGTTCGCCCACGCCAAGGCCCACGATGCGTTGCTTGCGGCCGTCGCCGGCGGGCGCCTCTCGCGCCTGGAGGATGGGAGGTTGTGGGCCGAGGGCGCCGCCATGCACGTGCCGCTGTCCGACCGCGTGGAGCGGGCCGTGCTGGCGCGCCTGGCTGGCGAGGCCGCCGGGGCCGAGGCGAGCGAGGGGGTCACTGCGCTGCGGCTCGCTGACGTCTACGCCGCCGGGCCGGGTCGCCTGGCGGTGGATGCCGAGATGGCGCACCTGTGCCTGGAGACGCACACACGGCTGGTAGGGGTAGATGCGTGGGTAGCCGACCCCACCATCGGGCCGCTACGTGAGGCAGTTTCCGACCTGTTGACGCTGGGCGAGGCCCTCGGCCATAGTGTACAGTTTCCACTGGCGTGGACCCTGGATGAGCGGCTGGCCCTGACGCCGGCCGAGGTGGTGTGGCTGGCGGGCAGCCGTCCCGCGCTACGCTTCGTCGTGCAGGCCAGCGGGCTGTTCGAGCCGCTGCTTGCATCCGCGCCGCCCGTGCCCCATATCCTGGTCGTGTCGGAGCGGGTGGCCCGTCTCTTGCGGCTCAAGCTTCACCGTGCGCCCCACGTCGCCATCCTTGCCGCCGACGCGGGCTGGACGTTCCTGATCGCGGAACGCTTGCGGCGCTGGATGCGGCAGCCGCAGGCCGACGCCGACCTGTGGCGCGAGGCGCTCGGCCTGGAGGAGCACGCCGCCGGCGAGGGGCAGTTGAGACTGTTCCCCGGCTCCGGTTGACAGCCAAATACCCTTCAACCCAGATGAGGAGGTGGCGTAGAAGCTCACGATCCGCCACGACTCGGGCACGAGCGCCCAACCATATGTGGGTGGGGCGCTCCTGGCGATCCGCAAGATGGGTTCTTTTGTCGGCCTGCGCCGTGGCCTCGATAACGTTCTCGACCTGGACTGACCCTCGTTAGCCACGGCGGGGGCCGACCACCGCTGCCGTGCTCGACGACACCTGCCGCAACCTCATCCAGAGCTACCAGGGCTAGAGCTTGCGAGGCGGGCGGCCCCCCACCACTCGCCCCGTGCCCGTGCCTCCAAACCCGTCACGTTCTTTCACGCCGACGGCCTTGACTCGGCTCGCGCCTCGTGCTACACTATGATAAGAACACATGTTCTGTAGCCAAGGAGCCGATATGCCTACCGGCCCACAGTTGCGGGTGGCGCGCATTGCGCGCGGGTTGACATTGGGGGAGGCGGCGCGGGCAGCCGGAGTGGGCCTGGCGACCCTGTCGCGCATCGAGAATGGCCGCACACCTCTGCAGCCCGACGTTGAGGCTCGTCTGATGCGGATTGTGGACTGGACAGAGGCCTTCGACCGCCTCTTCGCCGATCTGGCCGCGGCAGTCGAGTCGCCAGCCACGCCGGCCGAGCCGGCGACCGAAGCTGAGCCAATAGGCTAAACGACGGGGCGGCGCTCGCATGTCGCGCCGCCCCGTCGTTCATAGGGTTGTGCGCCCGCGCTCGCGCGGGTCGCCCATCACTCGTCGTCTTCTTCGAGCGGCTCTTCGAGCGGCTCCTCGATACCATCCGCCAACAGGCTGAACTGGTCGCCACTGGCTCCGCAGCCGGGACACTGATGGGGAGCGCGGTGGCCCAGGTGTAGCATCCCGCACTCGCCACACTCCCATTGCGGGAGCGCGGCGGTCGCGACCGGCGTGACGGCCAGCCCCGCTGCACCGGTGGGCAGCGCACTGTCCAGACCCTCGTCGTCCTCGTCATCCATGCCGTCGCGCCAATCCTCATCCTCGTCGGCGTTGATCAGCTCGATAGGATCGAAATCCTCGACAATCCACTCTACATCACATTCGTCACACGTTACGTGCGCGCCAAGCCGGCGTGGGATTACCATATCCGCACCACACTCAGGATTGGGGCACACGGCCATCACAGGCATGCCATCTCCTCACATCGGCGACCGTCGAGCAACCTGCGCCAGTCGGCAATGGCTACAAAAGGCGGCGCACCTCCAGGTGGGGTGCGCAGCCGGGCCTAAGTATAGCGAGAGTGGGGTCAGGCGTCAAGGCATCAGCGTTGCAGCCGAACGTTGACGCTGGCCTGGTTACGCACCGAGCCATCCGCCGCGCTCAGATCCAGGACCTGCACCAGCCCGTTCTGGACGCCAGCCGGGATGTTGAAGGGGATGCTGGCCGAGTACGGGCCGGGCTGACCGAGGTTGGCCTGAACCGTCGCCGAGCCTGAGCCGACGATGCGGCCGCCCGCGTCCAACACCCGAATGGCCAGGTTGTTCTCAAAGCTGGCCGCGCCGATACCGCTGACGAGGACAGGGCTACGCACCGTCGCGCCAGGGGTGGGGCTGGAGATGGTAATCCCCGTCACAGGCGGCGGGTTGTTGCAGGGCGGGACACGCAGCACCTGCCCAGGGAAGATGGTGTAGGGCGGCGGGATGTGGTTCAGGGCAGCCAGCGCCTGCCACGTCGTACCGTGGCGCACGGCGATGCTACTGAGAGTGTCGCCGCGCTGGACGGTGTACGTCCGACACTGGCCTGGCGGCGGCGGCGGGTTGTTGCAAGGCGGGACGCGCAGCACCTGGCCGGGGCGGATGATGTAGGGTGACGGAATACCGTTCAGGGCAGCCAGCGCCTGCCACGTCGTACCGTAGCGCACCGCGATGCTGCTGAGGGTGTCGCCGGGCCGGACGGTGTACGTCTGGCACTGGCCCGGCGGCGGAGGCGGTGTGCCCTGCGGGATGCACAATACCTGGCCGGGGTAGATGATGTACGACGGCGGCCGGAGGTTATTGGCGTTGATGATCGCCTGGGGCGACACACCGTAGCGCTGCGCGAGTTGGTTGACCCACTCGCCGGGCCGGACGGTATGATAGATACACTGGGGCGCAGCCTGGGGCTGGACTTCCCCCTGGGCGGCCGCCGGTACGGCCGGAATCAGCGGCGCGAGGCCAACGACCAGAGTCAGCACGAATAGCCATAGTCGATGACGCATAATCTTCTCCTCCTCTAGCGAAATGCTTCAATACGATCTTGCCCTAGCGCGGAGCGATGGCGAAGAACCAGCCAACCTGATCGACCAGCTTTTGGACCGCGCCGCTGCCCGCATCGACGCGGCGCAGCGAAATGTCCGGCGGCTTCTCGCCATTGGCGACGAGGAGTGCGCTGGGGCCAAGCCAGTCGGCCGAGAAGGGCGCCAGGTCGGTGCCCTGGCCCAGTCGGCGTGGACCTTGCCCATCCACGCCGACCAGCCACAGTTCGTTCGTCTCCGGCGGGCCAGGGCCGTCATCCGGGAAGCGGATGTAGGCAATCTGGCGGCCATCCGGCGACACCGACCCGTATCCAAAGTCGCCCTTGGCCGCTGCCACCTCGCGGCGATCCTTGCCCGCCAGGTCCGTCGTTCCCAGGCGATAGTTGTTACCCGCTCGCCACACCGCCAGTAGCCGCTGGCTATCGGGCGTGAAGCCGTACACCCGCGCGATGTCCGTCGGTAGCTCCACGGCGGGCGAGCCGTCCATAGCCACGACCCGCGTCGGACTGGGCAGCACCCATAGGGCGCGCGCGCCATCTGGCGACCAGACCAGGGCGTCGGGGCCGTAGTCGGTTGGCAGGTCCATCTTCACCTGGGTCAGGGTCTTGACTGGCCCACCCGCCGCTGACACGCTCCGCAGCGACAGGGTGTCGCCATCCTTCACCTGGAACAGAATCCGATCCCCTTGTGGGGCCCAACTGACAGCGTTGGGCAGCGCCCGCGCTGTGCCTTCCAGCCTGGCCGCCGTCAGCGGTCGCGCGCCCTCGGCCAGCATCTTCACGTAGATGCTCGTCTCGTCGGCCCAGGCGTAGCCCTGGCTGTTGGGGGCCCAACTCGCGATGACCCGCGTGTCATCCAGCTTACGCTGGCTCGACCCGTCGGTAGCAAACAGCCATGTGCCCTGCTTCGCCTCCGGCCCCGTCCCGATGACCCACCGCATATCCGGGGACACCAGGGCGGGCTGAACTGTCGCGTCCTGGTCGGGTAGCGGGTACATCCCCTCGGGCGAGATGCGCCTCGGCGGCGCGCCATCGAAGCCCACCGCCCACAGGGCATTGTCGCGCACGTAGACCAGCATCCGGGGCGCTGCGCCCTGGACGGGCGCGCTGGTGGGCTGCACCGCGCGCGGCGCGGCGGCGGCAGCGGCGGCGGTGGGCGACGGGACAATCGTCGTCGGGCCGGAAGCCGTCGCCGTCGCCACAGGTGCGGCGGCGGTCGCGGGCCGGGCGGCCTCGGTCGTGGCGGCGGGCGCGACCGAGGCGGGCGCGGCCACGGCCCCCGCCGGTGCGGGAGTCGGCGGGGCTGCCGCCTGGTTACAGCCGACTGCCACAGCCCCGATGAGCAGGGATGCCATAACAAGCCGAGCGCGTATCACGGGTATCATGCCTCCATCTCTATCGTAATTGGAACGCCGCCACGGGCCTAGACGAAAGCGCTATCCTTGCCTGACGATCATCCCACGTCGCCTGAGCGTAGGGCAGATTTCAGGGCCCGGCGTAGAACTGGACGTACGACTCGCTTCCGCTGTAGTACCAGGCCGTCACGCTGACCATCTTGGTCTGAGGGCCGCTCGGTACTTCGCCACGCAGCAGAACCTGGACCGTAGGCGACAGCGCCTGGCTGTTCAACGCCTGGGCCAGACCGTCGGCGTCCTGCACGAAGCCGGTTGCCTCGGCGGCGGTGGTGCGCACCCACAGCGTCACGTCGCGTTCGGCGGGCAGCGCCTTGGCATACTCGTCGCCGCTGATGAAGCCGCGCTCGTAGAGAATGGTCGGCTCCATCGCCTGACTGACCTCTTCGATACGCAGGGCGACCAGCACGCCATTCTCGCGCACGCCATAGACACGCACCTGGGCCTGGCCACCCGTCGGCAGCGCGCCGCACGCGCTGGGACTGATGATCTGCGACGGCGGTCGGTCGAGGCCGTTCGCCCCCGTCACCGCCTGCCCGAAGCCCACGACTGGCGTGGTCAGGTTGCCCGCGCCGACAAGGGTAAAGGCGAAACAGCGCGGGACTGTGCCGTAGGTCGCCAGGTCTTCGATGCGCCCCGTCAGCGTCTCCAACTGCGCGCCCGGCGCGGCCAGCGGGAAGTCGTCAGCCGCCCACGGCGCGACAAAGCTCTCCGGCGGCACGGTCGGCGTCGGCTTGAAGTTCGGCGGCGTACTGGTAACGGTCGGAGTGGCCGTCGGCGGCTTCGGCGTCAGCGTCTTCGTTGCCGTTGCCGTGACGGTCGCGGTCGGCGTGCTCGTCGCCGTCAGGGTGGGCGGGGCGCTGGTGGCGGTGGCCGTCGCCGTGGGCGACGGTGGCACGGTCGCCGTGGGTGTCGCGGTCCGCGTTGGCGTGAGGGTGGCGGTGGGCGTGCGGGTGAAGGTCGCCGTTGGCAGGACGATGACGCCCTGCGTCGGCGTCCAGGTGGGGATCAGGGTACGGGTGGGGATGGGTGTGCGGGTCACGGTAGGCGTGGGGTCGAGACGCCGCCAGCCGAACTGCACCATCGCCAGGCCGCCGCCCTCGTAGTAGTCGACGCGCAGGCTGTGATTGCCCTCCCACAAGGCGACGTCACTCTGGAATACCTCGCTGCCGTCGTTCGGTCCCCACTGGTCCATCACAATCAGGCCATCGACCCAGACACGGATGCCATCGTCCGAGCGAGCGCTGAAGCGGTAGGTCCCCGCGCTGAGGTACACCACCCGGGTCCAGCGTGCGGAGAAGTCGTCGACAGGCAGCATCTCGCCATTGGGCTGGACTGGGGCCGCCGTGCCCCAATTGAAGTTGATGTCGTTGTCGTTCTGGATGAAGGCCGGCTCGCCAGTCAGGTTGCGGTTGGCCCAATACTCGCCCAGCCAGGCGGTGATGATGACCGGGGTGCGCGTGGGGCCGGGGCGCGGCGTGTTGGTCGGCAAGGGCGTGGCGGTGACAACGATGACGATGGGCGTTTGGGTGGCAGCGGGCGGCAAGCCCGGCGTCGCCGTCTGGACGCTCGGCAGGGCGCGCAGTGTCACCTGCGCCGCCTGTAGGATGTTATTGGCTGCCTCGCCGATAGCCTCCACCAGGCTACCCGGCGGAATATCCTCCAGGTTGATGGCCTGCCCTGTCCAGTCGACGATGGTCGTGCCCGCGCTCGTCTGGATGATGCGAATCGCGCCCGCCAGTGGCGTCAGCCCGAGAATGCCCAGTTCCGGCGCGACGCGCTCCACCAGTCCGCTAACCCGTGTGATGCCGTTCGGCAACGTCGGCGTCGCGCCGGGAACAGTTGCGATACCAACGGGGCCGGTGTCAGGGCCGGGCGTGCCCGCGCCGGGCGTCCCACCGCCGGGGCGCGGCGTCGTGGGGGGCAGGGTCACAGGCGGAGCCGTGCCCAGCACCCGCGTCGGCGCGGGCGTCGGCGAGGCGGGCGGCGTGCCGGTGGGTTGCACCACGATACTGGAGGGCGTAGCGGGCTGGACGGCGAAGGGGGCGCGGGCGACGGCGCGGCCGTCGAGGCTGCGCGCCACCACGTCGACAGTCGCCAGACTCGCCCAGCCCCCACTCTGCGGGAAAGTAAAATCGAAGCTGAAGACGCCGTCCGCCCCGGCCCACGTCGCGCCGATCTCTTCGCCGATGCTACTGTCGTTGGGTCGTGCCAACGATAGCGTGACGGCTTGCTCGGTGGGGAACCGCTCGCCGCGCGCGATGATGGCCGTGCCGGGCGGCCCCGCTGACGGGGTGAGCCCCAGCGATGGTCCGCTGGGGCGACGAAGCAAGAGGGCCGCCAGCAGCAGCAGGAACGCCAGGGCGACGATCCCGACGATGAGAAGGATGCGTTCCCTGGACGTTGACCCGGGGCTGGTGCGGACGCGCCATGTCATGAAGGCCTGATCCTTGGGGTGGCGATAGAGTGGCCCACCGCCACGCCCATTATATCACAACCCCCTGTGGCCCCCTACTTCAGCGCATAGATGACCTGCACCTGCGCGCTCACCTCCAGCTCGCCGACCTGCACGGCCACCGATTGCATGGCCGACGCTGCTCCCATGCCCTTCATCGCTGCGTCGGCGAACACCGGCCCCCCGCCCACGACATTGCTGATTTGCACGATGTCGCCCAGGGTTACACCGGCCTCGGTCGCCAGCTCCGTGGCGCGGGCCTTGGCGTCGGCCACAGCGGCGGCGCGGGCCTGCGTCTGGGCGGCGGTGGGGTCGGCCAGGGTGAACTGGATGCCGTACACCTGGTTCGCGCCCGCCGCCAGCGCGGCGTCGATGGTCGGGCCGATCTTGTCTAGATCACGCACCCGCACCCGCACCATATTCGATACCTGGTAGCCGGTGGGCTTGCCATCGCGATCCTGGTCAATATTGACGTTGAAGCCCGTGGTCTGGGTATCACGCTCCGCGATGCCCGCGCCCTTCAGCGCCTTGAGTATCTTGTCCATGTCGCTGTTGACTTTGCTGGTTGCCTCGCTGACCGTCGGCGCGTTAGCGCGCACGCCGAGCGTCGTCTCCGCCATGTCGGGCTTCACGGACGTCTTGCCGATGCCAACGATGGTCATGGCGCGTGGCAGACTGTTGGGCTGCGTCGCCGTCTGGGCGGCCTCCGCCGCTGACGGGGTCGGGTTCGATTGCGTCGCCAGGGACAGGGCGGCTACCAGCGCCGCGCCCAGGGCCACCGCGCCCACTGTGTACAATACTCGTCGCATGCTAATCCTCCTCGATGTGTCAAAGCATTCTACCCATCCAGACGCCAAGAGCGCGGGAAAGGTTCCCGCGCCCTATCCGTTGGCGGCTGACCGTGGTGGGTGTGCCCGCGACAGTCGTCGGTAATCCGTCGTCAGTGGTCGTTACCCCTCGGCGCGGACGGCCAGGGCGTAGGCGCGCTCCTTGAGCGCCTCCAGCGCCGGGCTGATGTATACCGAGTGGGAGCCGTAGCCCTCCATCTTGCGCAATTCCGGCGGCAATTCGTTCAGCCGCGTCAGGCAGCGCTCGCGCATCTGGGCCAGCGTCGGCAGGTCGCCGACCAGCTCACCCGCGTGCATGACGTGCTGCAACAGCGGCTCGCCGTTCGCGGGTGGCGTCTCGTCAGCCAGGGCGAGCAGGTCGTGGGACATGTAGCCCTCGGGGTCGTGGAAGCGCCATACCTGCTTGCTGCCCGGCAACGTCGCCTTGCCCGTGCTGAGCTTGGCGCGCGGCCCCGCCCCATCCTCCACCAGCTTGTACACCGCGCCCAGGGATGGGTCGTCGGGCGACGTGCCCAGATTCGTCCCGACGCCAAAGGAGTCGACCTCCGCCCCCTCAGCCAGTAGCCGCTGGATGCTGTACTCGTCCAGGTCGCCACTCAGCAGAATCATCACGTCGGTCAGACCCGCCGCATCCAGCCGGGCGCGCACCACCTTCGATAGCTCGCCCACGTCCCCGCTGTCGATGCGCACGCCGCGCAACTGTTCGCCGCGCTCGGCCATCTCTTTGGCGACGATAATGGCATGCTCCGCCCCACGCAGCGTGTCGTAGGTGTCGATGAGCAGGACGACGTTGGTCGGGCAATCCTCGGCGAAGGCGCGGAAGGCGGCCAACTCGGTATCGAACGACATAATGTAGGCGTGGGCCATCGTGCCATAGCTGGGGATGTCATAGGTGATGCCCGCCAACACGTTGGACGTGCCCGCCGCGCCCGCGATGTAGCTGGCGCGGGCAACCTTCATCGCGGCGTCCATGCCGTGGTCGCGGCGCAGGCTCATATCGATGACGCTACGCCCCTGGGCGGCCAGGGTGATGCGCGCCGCCTTGCTGGTCCACATGCTCTGGGCATTGAAGGTGTTGAGCAGGAAAGACTCGACGACCTGGACCTCGATGCGTGGGCCAGCGATGCGTAGTAGCGGCTCCGGCGGGAAGTAGACCTCGCCCTCGGGCATAGCCCACACATCGCCGCTGAAGCGGAAGTGGCGCAGATAATCGATGAAGCCGGGCGTCAGGCAGCGATGTTGACCGAGGAATGCCAGTCCTTCCTCGCCGAAGCGCATGTCGCGCAGGTACAGTAGCGCCTGCGATAGCCCCGCCGAGACCAGGAAGGCGCGGCCGTGGGGCAGGCGGCGCACAAAGAGGTCATAGGTTGCCCAGTCATTGCGGCCCTGGCGGAACATACTGTCGGCCATGGTCAACTCA
>WBZS01001356.1_pt1 | contig 19861 bp, 20 predicted proteins | sample 5204201 | NCBI WGS metagenome assembly WBZS01 (sample SAMN12344357, study PRJNA552823) | activated sludge metagenome | biome: Activated sludge suspended growth; feature: Nitrification reactor; material: Wastewater; isolation source: activated sludge from nitrification reactor of wastewater...
GGCTCGGCGTGCTGCGGCATGGCCGGCTCGTTCGGATACGAGGCCGAGCACGTTGATCTGTCGTTGCGGATGGGGGAGGTGACGCTGTTCCCGGCCGTTCGCGCTCAGGCCGCGGAGACCCTGATCGTCGCCGCGGGCGTGAGTTGCCACGAGCAGATCGCTCAAGGGACCGGGCGGCGGGCCCTGCATCCCGCCGAGGTACTCGAGCGGGCCCTGATCTAAACAGCAAACCGGGCGAAAGCGAGGCCCGCGGCCCGTGTACGCCTCGCTTTCGCCACCCCCTCAAATAAAAACGCCCGCCGGGATGACCGGCGGGCGTTTTTGTTTGGTTTGCGGGAAGGCTAGTCGGCCGAGCCGGGGAGCGGGGCAGGCGTCGTGCCCACGCCACCGCCGCTGGTCGCCCAGCCCGGAACCTGGTTCTCGGGCGCGCGGCGCTTGCGCGGGTGCGGCGACGGGAAGATCCGGTCGAACTCGACGGCGTCGATGGTCTCGATCTCGATCAGGCGCTCGGCCACGGCGTCAAGCTTGCCGCGGTACTGGGTCAGGATCTGCCGGGCGCGATCGTAAGCCTCGGTGACCAGCGTGCGCACCTCGGTGTCGATCTGCTCGGCCACCGCGTCGGAGTAATCGCGCTGCTCCGAGATCTCGCGGCCGAGGAAGATCAACTCCTCCTTGGCGCCGTAGACCATCGGGCCCATCTTGTCGCTCATGCCCCAGCGGGTGACCATCGAGCGCGCGATCTTGGTGACGCGCTCCATGTCGTTCGAGGCGCCGGTGGTGATGTCGCCGAAGACGATCTCCTCGGCGGCACGGCCGCCCAACAGGCCGACCAGGTCGTCGCGGAACTTGCGCTTCGAGGCGAGCGTGCGGTCTTCGTCGGGCAGCGCCAGCGTGTAGCCGCCGGCCATGCCGCGGGCGATGATCGACACTTTGTGCACCGGGTCTGAGTGTTCGAGCGAGTGCATGACCACGGCGTGGCCCGCCTCGTGGTAGGCGATCACGCGCTTCTCTTCTTCAGTGATGATCCGGCTCTTGCGCTCGGGGCCGGCGATGACGCGTTCGATCGCTTCCTCGAACTCGCTATGCGTGATGGCCTTCTTGTTGCGCCGAGCAGCCAGGATCGCGGCCTCGTTCACCATGTTCTCGAGGTCGGCGCCGGCGAAGCCGGGGGTGGCCTTCGAGAGCACAGCCGGGTCGACGTCGGCAGCCAACGGCTTGCCGCGCACATGCACCTTGATGATCTGCTCGCGGCCCTTCATATCCGGGCGGTCGAGGATCACGCGCCGGTCAAAGCGGCCGGGGCGCATCAGGGCGGGGTCGAGGATGTCGGGCCGGTTGGTGGCCGCGATCACGATGATGTTGGTGTCGGTGTCGAAGCCGTCCATCTCGACCAGGATCTGGTTGAGCGTCTGCTCGCGTTCGTCGTGCGAGCCGCCCAGCCCGGCGCCGCGATGGCGGCCGACCGCGTCGATCTCGTCGACGAAGATGATGCACGGCGAGTGGCGTTTGGCCTGGTCGAACAGGTCGCGCACACGGCTGGCGCCGACGCCCACGAACATCTCGACGAACTCGGAGCCCGAGATCGAGAAGAAGGGCACGCCCGCCTCGCCAGCCACGGCCTTCGAGAGCAGGGTCTTGCCCGTTCCGGGCGGACCGACCAGCAGCACGCCCTTCGGGATGCGCGCGCCGAGGGCGATGAACTTGTCGGGCTCCTTGAGGAACTCGACCACTTCCTTGAGCTCTTCCTTGGCTTCCTCCACGCCGGCGACGTCGTCAAACGTCACGGTCGGGTGGTCGCTGTTGAACATGCGTGCCCGACTCTTGCCGAAAGCCATGGCCTGGTTGTTGCTGCCCTGAGCCTGGCGGAGCATGAAGTAGATCGCGCCCATCACCAGCAGGGCGGGCAAGAACAGCCCGGCGATGTTCAGCAGGCTGCTGTAATCGCTTGGCCGGGCGAACTCGATCTTGCTGATCTTGGCCAGCTGGTCCTGGGTCACGCCCATGGCCAGCAGCTGCTCGAACAACGGTCCGTCGGTGTCCTTGCGCGACTCGGCATCCGCTTTTTGCTGGTCGATGTACTCGACCCGGATGGTGTCGTTGTCGATGATCAGGGCCGACACCTGCCCGGCCTGGATCTGTTCGGCAAGTTTGTTGAAGGTCAGTGTGTCGCTGGAGCGCCCGGTGCTGTTATAAGTCACGACCAGGACCACGATCGCGACAATAATCAGGATGTACATCAGCGCGCTGCGCACTCGGCTCGAATTCACATGTGCCTCCCCGGGATCTCTCGAAGGAAAAACGAGGTGTCCGTAAGGTTAAATCTCATTATACCATTCGGACCCGTAAGAATTGCATTACTGTTGGGTGCGACTGAGCTAAACGTTTGCTAAGCGAGGCGCCTTGTCGCGCTTGAAACGCGTCAGATCATGGTGATTCATGGCCAGGATAACGTCGGCCGTGCACAAGCTGTGCCGTGAGCGGGTTTAGCGCACCCAAACCTGGTACACCCAGACCCAGAGCGGGATGAGGCCTGCCACTGCAATGAAGGCCACGAAGCCCAGGCCGAGTGCCATCCAGTCGATCGCGTCGTCCTGTGGTGTGGGCTCGGCGGCGGGCTCACCGTGGGCAGCTGGGCCAGGCGTTGCGGGACGAGTGCCGGCGGGTATCGTGGCCGCTTGTCCCGAGTTGCGTGAGGCAACCGGGATGCCGGCCGGCGGCGTAGCGCTGGAGAGCGGGCCGGTATGGCCGTCGCCATCCTGGCGATAGGAAATCAGGATCCGGCCGAGTTGGTCGGCGGTGCGGTAGCGCGCCGCCGGCTCCTTGGCAAGCACCTTGTGGACGATCAACTCCAGAGTGTCCGGGATGTTGGGGTTGAACATCGAGAGGCGCGGCGGCTCTTCGCGCAGGTGCATCATGGCCAGCTGCTGCTGCGTCGAGGCGACGAAGGGCAGTCGCCCGGCCAGCATCTCGAAGAGCACGACACCGATCGAGTACACGTCGGACGCCGGGGTGGGGTGTTCGCCGGCCGCCTGTTCGGGCGAGTAGTACTGCGGGCTGCCCCAGACCACGTCCGTGATCTCGCCCGGGCGGATCGTGGCCAACGCACGCGCGATGCCGAAATCCGTGATCTTGATCCGCCCGTCGGGTGTGACCAGCATGTTCTGCGGCTTGATGTCGCAGTGCACCAGGCCGGCGCGGTGGGCGTAGCCGACCCCGGCACAGATCTGGATCGCCAGATCCACGGCTTGATCGACCGTGAGCGGACCGTTCTCCTTGATGAAGGTCTTGAGGTCCTTGCCGTCGATGTGCTCCATCACGATGTAGTACCGGCCGCCGTCGCGACCGAAATCGTGCACCGTGACGATGTTGGGGTGAGCCAGGTTGGCGGCGGCACGAGCTTCCTGTTGAAAGCGCGCCAGGAACTCGGCGTCGCCGGTCAGGTTCTCGCGCAACACCTTGACGGCGACCACGCGCCCGAGCGACAGATCCTGGGCCTTATAGACGACGGCCATCCCGCCCTGGCCGATCGGCCTGAGCAGCTTATAACGTTTGTTGAGGAGCGGCGCTTCCGCGGCGGCGGTCATAATCTGGTTATTCTATCCGAGAGGTCGCGACTGCACCAGACACCGGGAGCGTCCCAGCGGGACCCAGGTCGGCGTGTTTCGCCCCGACCTGCGTCCCGCTGGGACACTCCCGGTGTCTCAGGTAAAATCTGCGGCATGAAGTTCCTGAAACATATCAAGCCCCTCCACTATCTGCTGCTGTCGCTGCCGGCGGTGTTGATCGCCGAGTTGCTGCACGCGGACCCGATCCTGCTGTTCGTGTTGGCGTGCGTGGGCCTGATCCCGCTGGCCGGCCTGATCGGCGAGGCGACCGAGGCCCTGGCGCACGTCACCGGGCCGCGCATCGGTGGATTGCTGAACGCCACGTTGGGCAACGCCGCCGAGCTGATCATCACAATCGTGGCGATCAATGCGGGTCTGCTCGACCTGGTCAAGGCGTCGATCACGGGGTCGATCATCGGCAACCTGCTGCTGGTGATGGGCGCCAGCCTGTTGCTCGGCGGTCTAAAGAACGGCACACAGCACTTCACACGCTCGCACGTGGGCAACAACGCCACCATGCTCGTGCTGGCCGTGGTCGCGCTGGCGATCCCGTCGCTGCTCAACCATACGCTCGAGGGCGACACGTTGCCGCTCGCGGTGCTGGAGCAGATCAGCCTGGGCGTGGCCGTAGTGATGATCGTGCTGTACGCGTTGGGGTTGTGGTTCGCGTTCCGGGGGTTGAAAAGCGGCGGCGGATTGGCGCACGCCGGCGGTGCGGAATCCGAGGCGCCCGCCTGGTCGGTGCGTACATCGCTCATCATGTTGGGCCTGGCGACGCTCGCCACGGTCTGGCTCTCCGAAGTTCTGGTGGGTGAGGTGGAGGCTGTGACGGTCCAGTTCGGCCTGAGCGAGTTCTTTATCGGCATCATCCTGGTGCCTCTGATCGGCAACGTCGCCGAGCACCTGGTGGCTGTGCAGGTCGCGATGAAGAACAAGATGGACCTGAGCCTCGAGATCGCCCTCGGCTCGAGCCTGCAGATCGCGCTCTTCGTGGCGCCGGTGCTGGTGTTCGTGGCCCTGCTTTTTGGCCAGCAACTGACCCTGGTGTTCAACCAGTTCGAGTTGGTGGCCTTGATCGCGGCCGTGCTGATCACGGCCCTGGTCTCGTCGGACGGCGAGACAAACTGGCTCGAGGGCGCCCAACTGATCGCCGTATACCTGATTCTGGGCGTGGTATTCTTCTTTGTTCCCGGTTAGATACGAGCGGGACCGGGCTGGTATAATCGACGGTTTGGAGAACGCTACGCATGCAGATTCGTGACTATCTCGACATCGCTTTGATTATCGTGTCGATCGCGCTCGTCCTGGCGATCATCCTTCAGTCCAAGAGCGCCGGCCTGGGCGGGCTTTCCGGCGGCGACAGCGGCGGCGTGTTCCGTGCCCGACGCGGCGTGGAATTGCTGCTGCTCCGGCTGACCATCGTCGCCAGCGTGATCTTCTTTGCTCTGGCCATCACCTCCACCATCTGGGTGCGCTGAGGGCCGGGCCAAAAGCCCTGACGGGGCGGGGGATGTCGCGGCCGACGTGGCGCCTCCGCCCTTCGTATCCCTAAACCCATGATGCGTTCGCTGCGCTGGTGGCAGATCGGGCTGGCCGTCCTCGGCCTCGCCGTGGTTGTGGCATTGCTGCTGCGGCCGCGACCCGAGGAGACGGTGACAACCGTGCCGGTTGAGGGCGGCGGCACGTATACCGAAGCCCTGGTTGGCGCTCCGCGCCTGCTCAACCCGCTGTTCGCGGCGCTCAACCCGGTGGATCGAGACCTGACGCGCCTCATCTTCAGCGGCCTTACCCGGCCCGACAGCCGCGGCCGCCCGACGCCCGATCTGGCCAACTGGATCGTGTCGGCCGATCAAAAGACCTACACCTTCATCCTGAAGCCGACCGCCTCGTGGCATGATGGTCAACCGTTGACCGCCGATGACGTGGCGTTCACGATCGGCCTGATGCGCGATCCCGCCTCGCCGCTGTCCGAGGACCTCCGTAATCTATGGAGCACGGTGACCGTTGCCGTGACCGGCACGCAGACGATCGCGATGAGTTTGCCCGAGCCGTTTGCGCCGTTCCTCGACTACACCAGCTTTGGGGTACTGCCGCAGCACGTCCTGGGGGCCACGCCAGCCTCTGGCCTGGCGCAGTCGCCGTTCAACCTGCAGCCGGTGGGCAGCGGGCCGTTCCAGTTCCAGCGCTGGCGCGTCGGTGACGACAACGTCGTCACCGGCATCGAGCTGACGGCGTTTCCGAACTACATCGCCGGGAAGCCGGCGATGGGCGGGGTTGGCTTCCGCTTCTACGCCGACTCGGAGTCCGCGTTCCAGGCCTACCGCGACGGCGAGGTTCAGGGCGTGGCGCGTGTGCCCGAGGCGCTGCTGCCCGAGGCGATGAGCCTGCCGGACCTCAACCTGTATACGGCTTATCAGCCGCAGACCACGATGATCTTCCTCAACATGCGGGAAGAGACTTTGCCGTTCTTCCGCGAGAAGCGGGTGCGTCAGGCGCTGTTGCTGGGCCTGAACCGCAATCGGATCGTGGCCGATGTGCTCAATGGCCAGGCCAGCGTGGCCAACTCGCCGATCCTGCCCAGTTCCTGGGCCTATGCCAGCGATCTGGCGCCGGCGCCCTACGACCCGGCCCGCGCCGCCAAGCTTCTCGACGACGCCGGCTGGTTGCTCCCGGCCGACGCCGTGGCCGGCACCAGCACGTACGTGCGTAGCAAAGACGGCGTGATGCTGACTTTTGTGTTGGTGGTGCCCGACACAGCCCGCCACATGCAGATCGCGCAGATGGCCCAGAGCGACTGGAGCGCGATCGGCGTGCAGGTGCAGGTGACGTCGGTGCCGGTGGCGACGCTGCGTTCGCAATACCTTGACACACGCTCTTACCAGGCGCTGTTGATCGACTTCAGCCTGGCCGGCACGCCCGACCCGGACCCGTATCCCTTCTGGCATCAGACCCAGGTCGAGAGCGGTCAGAACTACACCGGGCTCGACGACCGGATCACCAGCCAGTACCTCGAAGAGGCGCGCATCACCACCGATCTCGGCGCGCGGGCGCGCATCTACCGTTCTTTCCAGAGCCGCTTTGCCGACCTGGTGCCCGCTTTGCTGTTGTACTACCCGACGACGACCTACGGCGTGCGCAACAACATCGCCAATGTGTCATTGGGGGCCTTGAGCGACGAAAGCCAGCGCTTTAGCACGATCGCGCGCTGGCAGGTCACCACCACGCGCGTCGTCGCCGGAGATAGCGACGTCGACGCCTCCCCGACCCCGTAAAGGGGGTAGCCATGCCCGAATACCGCGTGCGCGTGACGAAGGACTATACGGTCTTTTGCGCCGCGCACTTCATCACCTACGAAGGCGATCGTTGCGAAATGCTGCACGGTCACAACTATCGCGCGGCGGCGATGGTCGAGGGGGGGCTCAACGCCAACCACTACGTCTTCGACTTCGTCACCCTGAAGAAAATCCTGCGCGAGGTCTGCGATCGCCTGGATCATCGCATGCTGCTTCCGCGAGACAATCCACTGATCGCTGTGGCCGACGACGGACGCGAGATCGAGGTGATCTTTCGTGATCGCCGCTACATCTTTCCGCGGGAGGACTGTGTCATCCTTCCGATCGCCAACACCACGGCCGAATTGCTCGCTGAATGGATCGGCGGCGAGGTCCGCGCCGCACTCAGGGAGCGGGCCGCCTCCGGCCTGACTGCGCTCGAGATCGAGGTCGACGAAACCGTCGGACAAACCGCGTATTGCCGGATCCTCCTTGGGGATTGAGCGGCGGGCAGGCGGCGGGTTCGACTGTAACGACCCTGACCGCTGTACCCGATGAGCCGAATCGGTGCGACAATCGGGGCATGCTCCACGAGATCGTCTATCTGGCACTGGGCGCAAACCTCGGGCGACGTGCCGACACACTGCGAAGGGCGGTGTCCGCGCTCAACGACGTCGCAACGGTGACCGCGACGTCGCCGGTGTTTGAGACCGAACCCGCCTACGTGCTCGATCAGCCTCGCTTCTATAACCTGGTGGTCGCCGCCGAGACCACGTTGGGGCCCTATGCGCTGCTGCGCGTGCTCAAATCGATCGAGGGCGAACTGGGCCGTCTTCCGGGTGTGCGCTATGGCGCGCGCGCCATCGATCTCGATATCCTGCTCTTCGGCGACGTGATCATGGATACTCCCGACCTGAGCGTGCCGCATCCGCGCCTGGCCGAGCGCGCTTTCGTGCTTGCGCCGCTGGCCGATATCGCGCCGGGGCTTGTCGTGCCGGGGCGGGGGCAAACGGTGGCCGAGCTACTCGCCGCTCTAGGCGACGTGTCGACGCAGGCCTGGCGCAAGGGCGCGCTGGCGAGCCTGGATCTGGATCCGGAGACGAATTCATGATCCGTCCGGTCTTCGATTGGGGCGCGCGCACGTACGTGATGGGTATCATCAACGTCACGCCCGATTCCTTCTCTGGCGACGGGTTACTGCGGGGCGAGGCCCGGGTCGAGGCTGCCGCGCGTCAGGCCGAGGTCATGGTGGCCGCCGGCGCGCACATCCTCGATGTGGGCGGGGAGAGCACGCGGCCCGGCGGCAGCCCGGTCGGCCTGGACGACGAGCTGGAGCGGGTCGTGCCCGTGATCGCGGCGCTACGCAAGCGTGTCGATGTGCCGATCTCGATCGACACCTACAAGGCCGAGGTGGCGCGCCAGGCGCTTGCGGCCGGGGCCAGCATCGTCAATGACGTCTGGGGGTTGCGGATGGACCCGGAGATGGGCGCCGTCGTGTCCGGGGCCGGCGCGTACGTGGTATTGATGCACAACCGCAGCCGGCCGCGCGACGCCGTGCAGGAGTCCCGCCTGGGAGGGCGGTACGTCGGCGTGGACTATGAGGACCTGATCTCGGACGTGGTCCGTGAGCTGCGCGTATCGGTAGCGTTGGCGCGTGCCGCCGGCGTGGCCGACGACCGCATCATCCTCGACCCGGGCATCGGCTTCGGCAAGACGGTCGAGCAGAATCTCGAGCTGGTCGCGCGTTTCGACGCCTTTCGCGAGATCGGGTTCCCGCTGCTCGCGGGGCCGTCGCGCAAATCCTTCATCGGGTACACGCTCGACCTGCCACCCGATCAGCGTGCCGAGGGCACGGCGGCGGTGGTCGCGTTGTGCATCGAGCGGGGCGCCGACATCGTCCGCGTGCACGACGTGGCCTTGATCAGCCGTGTGGCCCGCATGACCGATGCCGTCGTGCGCCGACGCCGACCGACGCCGGCTTGATCTTTCGATACCGGGAATGGACGGCCCAAAAACGCCGGAATATCCTGTGTTTTTTTGCGCCGTTTGGCGATATCCGGCCATTCCCGGTATCGGGCGCTAAATTCCTCGCAAAATCCGCCCCGCCGGGCATCGGGATGGGGCGCGTTTGCATAAAATCGCAGTATGGCTCCAGCACCAACTCAAAGGATCGTCATCACCGGCGCAGGCGCGATCACGCCCGTCGGTCTGACCGTCGACGACGCCTGGCGAAACGTGCTCGCCGGGCGCTCGGGCGTCGGGGCGATCACGCTCTTCGATACGACTCCCTTCGCGGTCAAGATCGCGGGCGAGGCCTGGGGCTTCGATCCGCTGACCTGGCTCACGGCCAAAGAGGCCCGGCGCGCCGATCGGAACGTCCAGTTTGCGCTTGCCGCCGCACAGCAGGCCGTCGTCGACGCCGACCTGCGCCTGGGCGCCAACGCCGACCCCGACCAGACCGGCGTGTTGATCGGGTCGGGCGCGGCCGGGATCTGGACCTATACCGCACAGCAACGGGTGATGGATCAGCAAGGCCCGAGCCGGATCAGCCCGCTGATCATCCCCATGATCACGGTCGATTCGGCCGCCGTGCAGGTGGCGATCCGTTTCGGGGCGCGCGGCCCGAACTTCGGCGTGGCCTCAGCCTGCTCGACCGGCGTCGACGCGATCGGCGAAGCGGTCGAGATCCTCAAGCGCGGCGATGCCGAGGTGATGCTGGCGGGTGGGGCGGAGGCGGCCGTCACGCCGCTGGGCATCGCGGGGTTCGACCAGCTCGGCGCGCTCTCGCACCGGAACGACGCGCCCGAGCAGGCTTCGCGCCCGTTCGACGCGCAACGCGACGGCTTCGTGCTCAGCGAAGGCGCAGGCGTCGTGGTGCTTGAGACTCTTGCACACGCCGAGCGTCGCGGTGCGAGACCGCTTGCCGAGGTGCTGGCCTACGCCTCCACGACCGACGCCCAACACTTCACCCACGCCGACCTGGCGGGCGCCGGCGCGGTGCGCGCGATCCGGCGCGCCCTGGCCAAGGCCGGGCTCGATCCTGAAGCGATCGATCACGTCAACGCGCATGCGACGAGCACACCCGGCGGCGATCCGGCCGAGGCCCGGGCCCTGATCGACGTGTTCGGCGCGCGGGCCAGTTCGATCCCGGTGAGCGCGACCAAATCGACGACCGGTCATCTGTTGGGCGCTGCCGGCGCCGTGGAGACGATCTGGACGGCGCTCGCGCTCCGCGACCAGATCGTGCCGCCGACGATCAACCGCCAGACGCCCGATCCGGCTTGCCCGTTGGATGTTGTCGCCGAGGGCGCTCGCCGCGTTCCGCTCGAATATGCGCTGACCACGGCCTTTGGCTTCGGTGGACACAACACTGTGCTGGTGCTGGGTCGGATGTGACCGAAACAAAAAACGGGGCGCGGGCCGAGTCGGCCCGCGCCCCGTTCTGCGTTGCGATGCAGGTTCAGTTGACGATCGTAAACGACCAGTTGTAGGTGCGCTGCACGTTGTCAACGAGCACGGTGACGGTTACGGTATAGGCGCCTGCCGCGAGCGGATCGCTTGGGATGATGACGATAGCGTCGCGTTGGTTGAGCAACAGCCGACCGGCCTCCGTGGCGTCGGTGTCAGCGGGAATCGAAAATTCAGATTCGCTGAAGGCACAATGGGCCAACGGGCTCCCGTTGAGCCGCACGACCGTCGGTGTGCTGGTTGTCAAGCTCACCGTCGATGGACCAAGGCCGACCTGAAGGATGATCGGCAGCCCACGCACACCGGCGCAATTCGGATAGAGCCGCGGGTCGGGGTTGTCGGATCCGGAGTATTCCTTGAGGGTGATAGACGCGCCCTGGCCCGGCCAATAGACAGGGAAGGCAACCGGCGGCGCCGGGTCGAAGCCGCGAACGACATCCAGGACCGCGCCGGTCTTGTACAGTCCGCCCGCCGCGTCTCGATGACTGCCGAAACCGGTCTGGTTCCACTGAGGGTCGAGGATGCTCAGGGCCTGGAACGGGCTGCGCATCCAGTACTCCACGGCCTGCAGGTCGGTGAAGGTGTGCGTGGTCTGGCCGAGTTGCAGGCTGAAGTTGGCGGCCAGGTTGCCTTCGGGCGTGTAGAACGGCGAAAGGGCATCCTCGTAGGGCAGCAGGGTGCTCGTGTTGACGATGTAGCGGGCATGGGCCGCGGCGCCGGTCGACCAGTCCTCATTGAAACTGACCGGAACCAGCCCGGAGCCGATTCGAAAGTCGTTGATCCGGTTCAGCCAATTCTGCATACTTCCAAAGCGCATGATTGAGGGCAGGACCAGCCGGCGGTTGAGAGCCTGATCGAGCTCTTTCGGCGCCGGGCCGCGCCGGGCCGAGGCCGGCGCAACCTGGCCCGAGAACATCAAGGCGCTGAACAGTGTCAGGCCGACGACGGCGAAGCCCCAGTCTGCAGGTAGTTTGGATCTGCGCATGCCGATTAAAGTATCAAGAAACGTGCCGGATCGCCGCTCGAGTTGAATGGGCGTCGTCGAATGATTGTACGCCGATCCGGCCCAACGCGGAAAATCGCGGCGAAACCGGGTGTTCCGTGGTGACCGAGCACCCGTTCTTCGATCGACCACTCCTATCGGCTGAGCAGTTTCCAGTTCGAAAACCGCGTGAAGAAACGGGTCCGTTACAGACGAAGCGATTGCCCGGCAAAAGCTCCAAATCGGATCGTTTCGCGTTAGAATCTCTGACAACAGCAAGGTATCGTCAGCTGTCCCCGATGACAGGAGGCACGATGCAGAACAAGCCCTGGACGGCACAGTACGACCCCCAGGTCCCGCCTTCATTGGGACCGTATCCCGAACACGGTTTTCACGTCTTCCTCGAACAATCCGCGGCACATTATCCCGACCGGACCTGCACGCTGTTCAAGGGCCGATCGGTTTCCTATCGCGAGATGAACGCGCAGGCCGACCGTCTGGCAGCCGCATTGGCCGGACTGGGCATCAAAAAAGGCGATCGGGTGGGGCTGCTCATCCCGAACACGCCGCAGTTTGTGCTGGCGTTCTACGGTGTGCTCAAGGCGGGCGCGATCGTGGTCGCGACCAACCCCCTCTACACGCCGCACGAGATGGAGCATCAACTGCGCGATGCCGGTGTCGAGACCGTGATCGTGATGAGCAATTTCTACGAGCGCATCAACGCGGTGCGGGCGCAGACGGCCATCAAGCGTGTGATCGTGACCAACCTCAAGGAACAGCTCCCGCCGCAACTGGCGTTGATGTTCACGTTGGTCAAAGAGCGCAAGGACGGGCATCGGGTCGATCGCCTTGCGCCCGGCGACTACTGGCTGAAAGAATTACTGGCGCGTTATCGGCCGGAGGATCGTCCGGCCGTCGACATTGAGGGCGATGACATCGCGATGTTCCAGTACTCGGGGGGCACGACCGGTCGGCCGAAAGGCGCGATTGCGTTGCATCGCAACCTGGTGGCGAACACCATCCAGAACTCGACCTGGATCCACGTCATCCGGGCTGGTGAGAGCCGGACATTGATGGCTATCCCGCTCTTCCATGTCTACGGCATGGTGGCAGGCATGGGGTTGACCGTCTCAAAGGCCGGCGCCCTGATCATGGTGCCCAACCCGCGCGACATCGTCGATGTGTTGATCAGCATCCACAAATATCAGCCGCACCTCTTCCCGGCTGTGCCGGCGATGTTCAACGCCATCAGCCGCCATCCCGATGTCGTCGCCGGGAAGTACGACCTGCGCTCGATCAAGGCCTGTATCTCGGGGTCCGCGCCATTGCTGGCCGAGATCAAGGAGCGCTTCGAACGTGTCACCGGCGGGACGGTCGTCGAGGGCTTTGGTATGTCGGAGACGCCGACGGCCACGCACTGCAACCCACTGGCCGGGCGCAACAAGGCCGGCTCGATCGGGCTGCCGTACCCGGACGTCGAGGTGCGGTTGATCTCATTGGCTGATGGCGTCAGCGAAGTGCCGACCGGCGAGGAGGGCGAGCTTGTCCTGCGCGGTCCGCAGGTCTTCGCCGGTTACTGGAACATGTCGGACGAGACGACGCTTACGCTGAAGCCGGACCCGAACGGGCAGGGCGGGCCGTGGCTGTTCACGGGCGACATCGCTCGAATGGACGAGGATGGCTACTTCTATATCGTTGACCGCAAGAAGGAGCTGATCAAGGCCGGCGGCTTTCAGGTCTGGCCGCGCGAGGTCGAGGAAGTGCTCATCCAGCATCCCGCGGTGCGAGAAGTGGCCGTGGCCGGCGTGCCCGACATCGACGGCAACGAGCGCGTCATGGCCTGGGTCGTGCTCAATGAGGGCGCCCAAGTCGCCGAGGATGAGTTGCGCCAGTTCGCGCGCAACGAGCTGACCGGGTACAAGGTGCCGAAGCGCATCGCCTTCCGCAAAGAATTGCCCCGGACGACGGTCGGCAAACTGTTGCGCCGCAAGCTCGTCCAAGAAGAAGCCGAACGTCTCCGACACCCGGAGGCGGTGTAGGCGAGGGCGAACGTTGGCTGGGCCCTACAGTCGCCCAGGGCCATCTACGGAGGCTCGAGGCGAAGCCGGCGTTGTGTCGTCGGCGTCGTGGCCGGCTAAGGAGCGTGCGAACGCGTTGCTATTCTGACTGTGGCGTGGCGGCGGCCTGATCGAGCAACAGCACAAGGGGCGGGAGCCCGGCGGCCCGGCGGGTCGCAGCGACGTCGCGGATCAGGTCGACCAGGACCGTGTGGACGTCGGGCGCGCGCTGAGCCAGCACCTGACTGTGGGCAAGGATGAAGACGCAGCCTTCGGCCGGCCGCTCCTGGGCGTGAAGCCAACTCAGGTCGGCCAGCACGTCGGCCAGCGCATCCCAGTTGAAGCCGAAGTAGGCGGGAAAGCAACCGGCCTGATAGAACGCGTGGAGCACGGTCTCTTTGTTGAAGACCGGCGCTCGATCGACGCGGGCCGCGAACCAGCCGCGACGGGTGAGGCCGCTCAGAAGCGCGGGCTGCGTGAGCATGGTGCGCGGTGCGGTGTAGATCGCGGCTGTGTCCGCGGCAACGACTCGGCGCACGAGCGCGGCCAGGGCGTGAGGGGAGGTCGCGTTCGGGTTCATCGGATCTGCGTGAAGGTCTGATAGTGGTCCGGCGTGTAGTACACCTCGCCGCCCGCGCCGAGGATCAGGCGTTGCGGGCCGACCGAGTCCAGCCCCGGTGTGCGGACCACGTATTCATGGTAGTAGCCGCTGTCTTGATCGGGCAGCAGGCCTTCGCGGTTCTGAAACACGGCGCCATCGTTGGCGTGCGAGTCCGACTCGCCGCGCGCGATACGGTCGAGCGTCGGCCCGAGATCGACGTCTCCCTGATAGGCCAGGTTGCCGTCGAGATCGTAGATCGACACGTCGCGGACGATCACGTCGTCGGCGGCGGGCGCGGTGTCAGGCGTTGCGGCGACCTCGGGCGTCTCGCCCGAATTGGTTCGAGGCGCCGTGGTGCGGGTCGGGGCGCTCGCCGGCGAGCCTCCGCTCAGAGTCTCCCAGTTGCTGACCAGGGCGAAGAGCAGAAGAATGACGATCCCAAGGATGCGCATCCAGTTGGGGATGCCGGGTTTTTCGGGTTGAGGTCGGGAGGGCATGCGGCCATTATACGGGGCCGTAGAGCAGGCGGAGGCGTCTGAGCGGCAAGGCCGCCCGAATGGTCCGCCCCAACGGGACCCCAACGAACGGTCCGCGCAAAAACGGGCCGTTGTCTACGAAACGGCCCGACGGACGTGTGCGAGCGTGTGGGCCACGGCAGGATCGGTGGAGTCCCAGGTCGCGGTCTCTGCCCGGACGAGCGGGCCGTGCTTGCGGGCAACGTCGCGCAGGGCGTTGCCCGCCGAGCGACGAACGTAATCGCTGGGGTCAGCCCGGAGCGCGCTCAATCGTCGAATGGCCTCGTCGGGATGGTCTTTGAAGTAGGGCCGGCCCGTCCAGATGCGCAGACCCTCCGACACGGCCCGCCGGACGTTGGGGCGACGATCCCCGAGCCAGGCGTCGATCGTCGGCAGCGCCTCGGCGTAACCGAGCGCGGCGCAGTAGGCGTCGAACGCCTTGGCCAGGATCTCCTGCACGCGCCAATCTTCGTCTGCGCTGACGGTGTCGCGCAGCAACTTGAGCGCCTGAGCCGAGCGGGCGGCCAGGTCGCCAAGCATGAAGGTGCCGAGCATACGCATCTGGAACACGGGATCGGCGATGAGCTGCTTGGCAAGCGTCTGGCGCGTCGGAGTCGCCAGACGGCGGCCGGCTTCGTCGGCGGCCCTGCGAATGTCGAGGAAGCCGTGCTCGGTCTTCTTGACGCGAGCCGCCAATTGGGCGATAAAGACGACGTCGGTGGCCATGTCAGGGCGTGCAGATCGTCAGCAGACGAGCCGCGGCGTCGGCTTCGGTCACGGGACGGGCGGTGCCGGACCGGATCGCGAGCGGTTGGAAGGGCGGCGTCGCCTGGAAACTCGGGTTCGAGATGTGCATGGTGTAACAGGCGACGTAGACCTGATTGACGCCGGCGGCCGTCTGAGCCCGCAGGATGATGGGCGCCTGATAGTAATACTGGCCGGCGCCGGCATCTCCGACGATCTCGCCGAACTCCAGCGTCACATTTGTAGTGTCGGCATAGCCCGCGGCGAAATCGTCAAAGGGCCGGATCTCGGTGCCGGTCGCGTCCCAGTAGCCGTACGCGCGGGCGTATTCATGGCGGTTGATGGCGTTGAACATCGATCGCACAACCTGCATGGCATCGCTGCGGTCGTCGAGATAACGTTCGGCGCTGATGTCGTCTGGGGCGACCGTCACCCCATTCGTCATCGGCCCGCCGGCGTCGGCGGGGCAGGCGGTCGCCAGGGCATTGGCGGCGTTATCGCTCTCGGTCAACGGCCGGCTCGTGATCCGCTCGATGCCGAGCGGCTTGAAAGGCGGCGCGGCCTGGATATCCGGCGACGAGAGGTGAAGGTAGAAGCAATCGACGTCGACGCCGTTGCCGTCGGTGGTCTCCATCGACACCAGGGCCGGCACCGCAAAGTAGCGTTGCCCGGCGCCTGCATCGGCCAGGATCTGGCCGATTTCGACCGACGCGCCGGTCAGATTCTGATTGGCGGCTTCCATGTCGGCGAAGACCGGGCGGTCAGGCGCGTCGCGCCAATAGCCGTAAGCACGCAGCGGCTCGTGTCGGGCGAGCGCGTTGACGTACGACCAGACCAGGGATTGCGCGTCGCTGCGGTTGTCGAAGTAGACGTCGCTGCCCGGACCCGTCGCCGGGACCGAGGCCGTGGTGGGTGTGGCCGTGGCAACCGGCGCGGGTGTATCCGAAGCCGCGCCGACGGCCGCGGTCGGGGTGGCAGTCAGCGTCGGCGCAGCCACCGACGCTTCGACCGTGCTTGTGGCCGCGACCGGCGTCGGCGCGGGCAGGTCAGTCGGGGCCGGTGTCGCTGTGCCTGGTAATTCAGTCTGGGCGCAGGCCAGTGAGACGATGAGGAGGGTGATCAGGGGCAGAACAATGCGTGAGCGCATGGTTTTCTCCTTTAGGGGACTCAGTCATCATACAGCAGCCGGTCACGACCACGTTCAGGAGGGAATCAACCGCCAAGCCGCAGGGGGTGCCAGGCCAAAATACGCATTCCTGTATCTTCACGATTGACTCGGCTACGGTCAGGCACGAAAGCCGGCCGATGTGACGTTAAGCAAGTGTCTTCATCCCATCCATCCAGGAGATTCCGCATGCCCGCCATCAGTACCTCTGTCGTCATCAATCAGCCGATCGACCGCGTCTTCGCCTACGTCATCGACGTCGGCAACCACACGGCCTGGCAGGCCGGGATCAAGGAAGCCATCGTGACGCCCGCGGGCCCGGTGACCGTCGGTTCGACGTACGTCTACACGACGGAGGTGATGGGGCAGCGCATCCAGTCGCAGATGCAGGTTTCGGTGTTCCAGCCGAACAAGGTTTGGGCCGTGAAGACCGTCGGTATCCCGAACAGCGTCGAAACGGCCTACCGGTTCGAGCCCGCGGGCGCGGGCACGCAACTGTCGATCTCGATGGAGATCCCGGCCGGCGCCTACCCGGCCGCCGTCGAAGGCATGGTCAAGCAGCAGATGCTCAAGTCGCTCGAGGAGCAGGCGGCACGGATCAGTCGGCTGGTCAAGTAGTCGGGTCGTCAACCAATCGAGCAGTCAGGTGGTCCAGTCGTCGGTTGAGCGATCGACGACTGGGCTACCTGACTGCTCGACTATCCGATTACTTGACTGCTGCCTTGATCGCGAGCGCGAGTTGCTCGTTGTGCTCCTGGTCGAAGTGGCCGGGGGTGATTTCGAAAATCCAGCCGGCGAGGCGGCGGTAGAGGTGCTTGCGCCGGGTGACGAAATCGCGCGGCAGGTTCGCGGCCAGGGCCGCCGTCTCTTCCTGGGCAGCCGCCAGTTCACGCCGCAGAGCTGTCAGCGTCTCGAGCCGAGCCACCAGCGCATCGACGCGGGGGTTCGCGTTCGGCCGCATCTCGAGGTCGTCGCCGAGGGCGCCGTCGTTGAGCATCTGGGCCGCCCAGCTCTGCAGGTCGCGCTCGGTCAGGATCAGGTGCGCGATGAGCTGCTTGACGCTCCACTCGCCCTTCTTGGGCGCCCGGGCGGCTCCGACCTCGCTCAAGCCCCGGGTCAGTTTGGTGATCTGAGTGTTGATGCGCTGGTGCACGCCGCGCGCGTATTTGGCCAGCGCCGCCGCCGTCGCCGGCAGCTTGGGTTGCGGGAAGTGCCCGAGCACCAGGTCGGCGCTGAGGCGTTTGCCGCCGCGCACGAACTCCACAGGCACGGTGTCACCGGCCTTGCGACGACTCACCAGCGGCGTCAGGTCGTTGAAATGGGCCAGAGGCGCGCCGTCAAACGCGACCAACACATCGTCCTTCTGGAGACCGACGGCCGCAGCGCCGCTTTCGGGGGCGGTGCCGTCGAGCCGAATGCCTTTGCTTGGTGAACCGATCCTGGCCGCGATCTCGGCGTTGAGCTCGCCGATGAAGATCCCCAGTCGCGGTCGGCGGGCGAGGCGCAGGTCGATGCCGTCGGCCAGGAGCGAGTCGAGGTTCTCGAGGCTCGCCGACCAGGCTGCGCGCAACTCATCCGACGCTTTGACCCAGGCCGGGCCTGTGCCGAGGCCTTTCTGGTCGAAGGTCACGCGCGTGCCGGCCTTCGCCGAAGCAAAGCGGACCGCGATCGTCGTCGCACCCGGCATGCCATCATGGTCCCACGAAAAGGCGAGTCGTTTGTCGGGCTCAACGCTCGTGAACGTTCCGACGGCTCGGTGACCGTCGCGCCACGCGAGATACAGACGCCCGCCGGGCCGAGCGTCGACCTGGGCAACATCGCACAACCAGTCACGCAGGGCGACACAGTGTGTGAACGCGCGGAAGGCCTCCGTCGGCGTCCCACGGACCGTGCGCGCAATGGTCAGGGTGTCAGGTTTTGGCATCATCCCTCCGATTGAGAAATCAGTTGGCCGGGCTGACGCGTGTGCGTCAGCGGGCTCAATATACAGGCTTGAAACCGAGTTCTTCCCCGCCTTCTGGCATGACGTTGTACATCGCCACGCGCAGGTCCGGGTCGCGTTCGACCGTGATCCGCCAACCCCAGTCCGGGGAGCCTTCGACGGAATAGTGGCCGAGCACGCTGATGCCTTTCGGCGTCGCGGTGCTACGGCAGTCCATCAGCTTGTCGCCCATGTGCCAGGAGTGGACGAAGCTGGCGCCCGCCGGCCCGCCTTCGTGTTCAAGACCGATCAGGATCAGGCCGGCCTGCGGCTCGTCTTCGAAGTTCCATTCGTCGTTGAGCGTCAGGAGCTTGCCGCGGGCGACCAGATCGACCTGTGCCCGGCTGGGTGACTCGCGCAGCGGGTCGCCGGGCAGGTAAACGTTCGAGGTCCCGGAATATCTGCCGACCGCAGCGCTGAGTGGACTCGGGATGCTCATGACGTCTTATCCCTGTGGGTCCGCCGTTCAGCGGGCCGGGTTGGTCGCCTTCATGTGCTTGACCGAGGCCGTAATCAGCTTGCGCAGCGCTTTTTGATCGACGTCGGCCAGGGACTTGATATACAGGCAAGACTTGCCGGTTTTGAACTTGCCGAGGCCGGCAAGCAGTTCCTCGTACTGGTCGAAGCCGGCCAGGATGTAGAGGGTGAGCGTGCCTTTGCGCGGCGAAAAGCCGGTGAGCGGCGCATCGCCCTCGTGACCGCTGGCGTACTTATAGTGATAGCTGCCGAAGCCGACGATGCTTGTGCCCCACAGCCTGGGTGGGGCCTTTGTCACTTTCTCCATCAGGGCTGCGATGGCGAGGCAGTCTTCGCGCCGCTGCTTCTCGGGGATCGCTTTGAGAAACGCTCTCACACTCGCTTTGGTCGCTTTGGTTTTTAGTTCGGCCATGGCTCGCACTCACTCGTCCGAATTGCCGGCCTTGACGTGTTTGACCGCGGCCGCGATGACCTTCTGCAGCACCTTTGGATCGACGTCGGCCAGGGATTTGATGTACAGGCAACCCTTGCCTTGCTTGAACTTGCCGAGGTTGTCGAGCAGGGCCGCGACCGTCGGGGCGCCGGCCTTGACGTAGAGCGTCAGGTCTCCCTTGCGCGGTGCGAATCCGATGATCATCCAGTCCGCCTCGCGGCCGCTGGCGTACTTGTAGTGGTAGCTGCCGAAGCCGACGATGCTGCCCCACATCTTCGCCGGTGCTTTGGTGGCCTTTTCCATCATCGCCGCCACGGCGCGGCAATCCTCTCGGCGTTGCTTGTCGGGGATGGCGTCCAGGAAGGCTTTCGCGCTCTGCTCGGTGGGTTTGGTTTTTAACTCGGCCATGCGATCCTCGTGTGATTGAACCAGGCTGAAAAAGACCACGCGGGTGGTATGGCCCCGGACCATACCACCCGCGCGAAATGTTCTATCCTCCGGCCATCGCCCCGACGATGCGGTAGGGCTGGGCGCCGGCTGCCACAGGTTCGGGCAGGGACT
>WBZS01001357.1_pt1 | contig 19854 bp, 17 predicted proteins | sample 5204201 | NCBI WGS metagenome assembly WBZS01 (sample SAMN12344357, study PRJNA552823) | activated sludge metagenome | biome: Activated sludge suspended growth; feature: Nitrification reactor; material: Wastewater; isolation source: activated sludge from nitrification reactor of wastewater...
AACGCCTTCGGCGGCTTCTTTCTCCTCGGCGGTTTCATACGGCACGTCGATGAACTTGCCGCCCAGCGACTCGACCTGCTCCTTTACCGACGGCCGCACGTCCGAGGCCTCGATCACCGCGCCCAGGCGCTTGGCGGTGGCAATCGCCTGCAGCCCGGCGACGCCGACGCCCAGCACCACCACGCGCGCCGCCTTCACGGTGCCGGCGGCGGTCATCAGCATCGGGAAGATGCGCTGGTAGCGGTCGGCGGCAATCATCACCGCCTTGTAGCCGGCCAGGTTGGCCTGGCTGGACAGCACGTCCATGCTTTGCGCGCGCGTGGTGCGCGGCGCGGCTTCGAGCGCGAAGCTGGTCAGCCCGGCGGCGGCAATGCGCGCCAGGCCGTCGCGGTCAAACGGGTTGAGCATGCCGACCAGCGCGGCGCCGGATTTCATCAACGCCAATTCGTCCGGCTGCGGCGCGCGCACCTTGAGCACCAGTTCACTGCCCAGCGCGCCGGCGCGGTCGGTGATCTCGGCACCGACCGCGGTGTAGGCGGCATCGGGCACGCTGGCGGCGACGCCGGCAGCGGACTCGATGCGCACGTTGTGGCCTTGCGCCTTGAGCTTTTTGGCAGTTTCGGGGGTGACGGCAACGCGGGTCTCGCCGCCCAGGGTTTCGCGCGGAACGCCTATTTGCATGCAACTCTCCTCATGGCCCGGGAACAGTTCTGGCGCGCGGGAGGTCCGGCGGTTTGTTCGGCTGCGGGCGTCGGGCGCGAGCTTACTTGACGCGACGCGGCTTTATGGCGCGCCGCGTTTCAAAGTTGGCACCGGGGCCGAGGCGCAGCCGCTACGATCGTTTGCATGACCACCCCGCCCGACGCCGCCCGCTGGAAGCCGAATGTCACCGTCGCCGCGGTGGTCAAACGCGACGGCCGCTTTTTGCTCGTCGAGGAGCACACGCCCGAGGGCCTGCGCCTGAACAACCCGGCCGGCCACCTGGACGCCGGCGAAACGCTGCTGCAGGCGGTGGTGCGCGAGTGCCTGGAAGAAACTGCCTGCGTCTTCACCCCCGAAGCGCTACTCGGCGTTTACCTGGCGCGGCGGCGACGCGCCGACGGGCTGGACGTGACCTACCTGCGCTTTGCCTTCACCGGCTCAGTCAGCGCGCCCGACCCGCGGCGCGCGTTGGACGACGGCATCGTGCGCACGCTGTGGCTGACGCCCGACGAGTTGCGCGCCTGCCCCGAGCGCCACCGCAGCCCGTTGCTGTGGCGCGGTGTGCAAGACCACTTGTCTGGCACACGCTGGCCGCTTGAGGTGTTGTGTGCCGATTCGTCTGTGTTCAGTCTGCCGTTGTAGTTGTAACGCTTGTCACAATTGCTCCCTGCCCCACCCCCCGCAAGTCGGCGGTTGCAGTCCAACTTGGTGCATGTACATTCGCGCCAAACTTTGTTCCGTCGCTGAAAGGAATTGCAATGAAGCTCTTGGTCTCCTCGCTTGCCGCCGCTGCCGCGGCGTTGGTGTCCGTGCCGGCCTCGGCCGTTGTGGTCGGTGGCATTGATTTCGGTACCGATGGGTTGGCTTTTCACATTGAAACCGCGACGCTGGCCCAGTCGATGGTCACCAACGTTGGCGACTTGATTGAGGGTTACGGCAAGATCAGCACAGTCAATGGCGCAGACGCCAGTTCTTTCTGTGCGTCTGGGCAATGCTCGCTGTACTACCACTATTACAACCTGACCGTTACGGACCTCACTTCAGCCAATGTTCGTTCAACCGGCGGCGTAGTCGATTTGTATTACAGCGGCGCAGCCAGCATCAATCTCAGCTCGCAAACCTCGCCGCAGAACCTGGCTTTCATCGCGAGCCAAACCCCTTGGGCTCGTCTGGTTGGCCATACGTTTGCCGACCCGATCTTCAACGCGGTCTATGGCGCCGGCACGCAATCGATCAATGGCTACGGCAGCCTGACTGGCAAGTCGTTGTCGGCAACCGGGCAGGGGATGCTCGATGTGTCCAACACCTTTGGGATCGCGGCGGTCAACAATTACCTCAATGGCAATGCGATCGACGACAACATGGGGGGTATGGCTGACGTTTTGTTCACCTACTCAACGAACAACTACGTGCTGAACTCGCACGATGTATCGGCCGGTCTGGCCGCCGGATGCAAGAACGGCACGGCGAAAACCGGCGCGTGGTGCTTCCAGGGTTCGTCAAACATCCGAGGCGACGTTTCGCTCGTACCCGAGCCCGCCAGCTACGCCATGCTTGGCCTGGGCCTGCTGGTCGTGGGCGGCATCGCCCGCCGCAAGTCGGCTTGATCGGCTGACTGGCCATCCCACCGCGCGGCGCGGCGCCGCGTGCACACAAAAAACGGGCTGCGGCCCGTTTTTTGTTTTTGCCTGTAACGCTCAGACGTCAAGCGCCATCGGGCGCGCCCAGCGCACGCTGGGCCTCGTCATCGGTCGGCTCCGGCGTGGCCCGCGCCAAACTCATCCAGACCGCAAACGGCAGCTTCATCGCCCGCTGCGGCGCCGGCCGCGCGACTTCCAGCAACCCGCTTGCTGGCGCCACCAGCACGCCGTAGACCGGCGGAATCTCCTCCGGCCGGGCAATGCCTTCGGCGATCACGTACCAGCACTCGCCGGCCAGCCAGCGGTAGGCCTCGCCTTTGGTCGGCCGGCGCAGGTCGGCCAGCAGGTCGGCGCGCCTGACCTTGACCTCGTGCGCCACCGGCGCCAGGTAGTCCTCGACCGTGGTGTGGCGGATCGAATACACGTCGGGCATGGCCATCTGCCACTGGCCACCGTCGGCGCTGTCACTGTCGCCGCCGCCCACCCGCGCGCGCAGTGCCAGGCCGCGCCAGACGATGCGGCCGGCGCGCTGCATCTCGCGCGCCACGCGCGCCACCAGCGCCTCATGCGCATCGCGTGACGCGCGGTTGGCGCGCAGCGTGTCGGCGATGGCCGCGACGCCAGCATCGGTCACGCGCAGCGTCTCGCGGCCTTGCGCGTCGTGCAGGCGTTCGAGCAGTCCGGCGGCCAACAACTCGGCTTCCAGCACATCCTGGTACGGCCAGCCGGCCGAGCGCCAGACCTCGCGCAGCCGGCGCTTGTGCGCGGTTTTCATCAGCGGGCGGATGAACGATGAGCACCCCGCTGCGCGGGGCATGAACCATGATCCAAAGCCCGCCACCGTCGCAGGCCGCCGCAACGTTCATCGTTCATGCGTTCATGCCATCGGCGCAGCCGATGGCGTCATCGTTCATGCGGCGTGCGGCGCGCCTAACGCGGCCCACGCAGCCGGCGGATCAGGCTGGAGGTGTCCCAGCGCCCGCCGCCAGCGGCCTGCAGGTCGGCGTAGAACTGGTCGACCAGCGCCGTCACCGGCAGCCGCGCGCCGTTGCGCCGGCCCTCGTCGAGCACCAGGCCGAGGTCCTTGCGCATCCAGTCGACCGCGAAGCCGAAGTTGAACTGGTCGTCGACCATGGTCTTGCCGCGGTTGTCGAGCTGCCAGCTTTGCGCCGCGCCCTTGCCGATGACCTCGAGCACCTGCTTCATGTCCAGCCCGGCGCGCTCGCCAAAGGCAATCGCCTCGGCCAGCCCCTGCACCAGCCCGGCAATGCAGATCTGGTTGACCATCTTGGCCTGCTGGCCGGCGCCGCTGGCGCCAACCCGCGTCACCGCCTTGGCGAAGGCCAGCGCCACCGGCTGCGCGGCGGCAAACGGTGCCTCGTCGCCGCCGCACATCACGGTCAGCGCGCCGTTGACCGCGCCGGCCTGGCCACCGGAAACCGGCGCGTCGACGAAATGCAGGCCGCGCGCACGCGCCGCGGCATGCAGCTCGCGCGCCACCGCCGCCGACGCGGTGGTGTGGTCGACGAACACCGCACCCGCCGCCATGCCGGCAAGGGCGCCGTCGTCGGCACGCTGGCCGGCGCCATCGGGGGCGCCCAGCACCACTGCGCGCAGATCATCATCGTTGCCGACGCAGGCGAAGACGAACTCGGCGCCGGCAGCCGCTTCGCGCGGCGTCGGTGCCGAGCGGCCGCCGTATTCGGCCACCCAGGCCTGCGCCTTGGCCGAGCTGCGGTTGTAGACACACACCGCGTGCCCGGCGCGCGCCAGGTGCCCGGCCATCGGATAGCCCATCACGCCCAGGCCCAAAAAGGCGACGCGGCGGGGGGCAACGGGGTCGTAGGTCTTGCTCATGGCGCGGCAGTTTAGGCCGCCGGCACGTCTGCCGGCGCCGCCTTTTCAGCCCCCCCGGCGACCGCGCACTACATGATGCGCAAGTGCTCGGTGCCTTCGCCCAGGTCACGCCGGCGCGCGCGCTGGCTGTGCAGCTTGACCTGCAGCCGCAGGTCGTTGACCGAGTCGGCGTTGCGCAGTGCGTCTTCGAGGCTGACTTCGCCGGCCTCGAACAGGTCGAACAGCGCCTGGTCGAAGGTCTGCATGCCTAGTTCGCGGCTGCGCTTCATCAATTCCTTCATCTCGGCGACCTCGCCCTTGAAGATCAGGTCGGAGATCAGCGGCGTGTTGAGCATGATTTCGACCGCCGCGATGCGACCGCGGCCTTCTTCGCGCGGCAGCAGGCGCTGCGAGACCATGGCCTTCAAGTTCAGCGACAAGTCCATCAGCAGTTGCTGGCGCCGCTCTTCGGGGAAGAAGTTGACGATGCGGTCCAGCGCCTGGTTGGCCGAATTGGCGTGCAGCGTGGCCAGGCACAGGTGGCCGGTTTCGGCAAACGCCACCGCGTGTTCCATGGTTTCGCGGTCGCGGATTTCACCCATCAGGATGACGTCGGGCGCCTGGCGCAGCGTGTTCTTCAGCGCCTGTTCCCAGCCGTCGGTGTCGATGCCAACCTCGCGCTGGGTGACGATGCAGTTCTTGTGCGGGTGGACGAACTCGACCGGGTCTTCGATGGTGATGATGTGGCCGTAGGAATGCTCGTTGCGCCAGTCGACCATCGCCGCCAGTGTGGTGCTTTTGCCCGAGCCGGTGGCGCCGACCAGGATCACCAGCCCGCGCTTGGTCATCGCAATTTCTTCCAGCACCTTGGGCAGGCCGAGCGAATCAATCGTCGGCAGCACCTGCGGAATGGTCCGCATCACCAGCCCGACATGGCCTTGCTGCATGAAGGTGTTGACACGAAAGCGCCCGATGCCGTGCGGCGCCAGCGCGAAGTTGCCTTCCTTGGTGCGCTCGAACTCGGCCGCCTGCCGCTCGTTCATCACCGCCCGCGCCAGCGCCATCGTGTGCTGGCCGGTCAACGGCTGCGGCGACACCTTGGTCACCCGCCCATCGACCTTGATCGCCGGCGGAAAGTCGGCGGTCAAAAACAGGTCCGACCCCCGCCGCGCCACCATCAGCCGCAGCAGGTCATGCACAAACTTAGTCGCCTGGTCGCGTTCCATCACCGCTCCTGTTCACCGACACCCCAGCCGGCACACTAAACCAAGCCGAGGCGAGGCCAAAGGCCAACGCCGCCACCCCCGCATGCCACGGCCGAGGCGAGGCCAAAGGCCAACGCCGCCACCCCCGCATGCCACGGCCGAGGCGAGGCCAAAGGCCAACGCCGCCACCCCCGCATGCCACGGCCGAGGCGAGGCCGCAGGCCAACGCCGCCACCCCCGCATGCCACGGCCGAGGCGAGGCCGCAGGCCAACGCCGCCCACGCAGGGTTCGTCCTGCGTCGAAGGGGCGGGGCCGCGCCGGGCCGCTCCCAAGCGGCCCCGCCAGCCCCCTCGGGGGGCGCGAGCCAGGCGAGCGGGGGCCAACACATCATCCGGGGAAGTTTTCGGGGATCTTGGCCTTGGCCCTGGCCTCGGCCGGCGCCACCACGTTACGCCGCACCAGCTCGACCAGATTCTGGTCCAGCGTCTGCATGCCCATGTTTTGTCCGGTCTGGATCGACGAGTACATCTGCGCGATCTTGTTCTCGCGGATCAGGTTGCGGATGGCCGGCGTGCCGATCATGATTTCGTGCGCCGCGACGCGGCCCGAGCCGTCCTTGAGCTTGCACAGCGTCTGCGAGATCACCGCAATCAGCGATTCGGACAGCATCGCGCGCACCATTTCCTTCTCGGCCGCCGGGAACACGTCGACCACCCGGTCGACGGTCTTGGCCGCGCTGCTGGTGTGCAAGGTGCCGAACACCAGGTGGCCGGTTTCGGCGGCGGTCAGCGCCAGGCGAATGGTTTCCAGGTCGCGCATTTCGCCCACCAGAATGGCGTCGGGGTCTTCGCGCAGCGCCGAGCGCAGCGCGTTGGCAAAGCTCATGGTGTGCGGGCCGACCTCGCGCTGGTTGACCAGGCACTTCTTGCTTTCGTGGACGAATTCGATCGGGTCTTCGACCGTCAGCACGTGACCGTATTCGTTTTCGTTCAGATGGTTGACCATCGCCGCCAGCGTGGTGCTTTTGCCCGAGCCGGTCGGACCGGTGACCAGCACCAGCCCGCGCGGCTTGAGCGCCAGGTCGCCAAAGATCTTCGGCGCGTTCAATTGCTCCAGCGTCAGGATCTTGCTGGGAATGGTGCGGAACACCGCGCCGGCGCCGCGGTTCTGGTTGAAGGCGTTGACGCGGAAACGCGCCAGGCCCTGGATCTCGAACGAGAAGTCGCATTCCAGCGTGTCCTCGTAGACCTTGCGCTGGGCGTCGTTCATGATGTCGTAGACCATGGCATGGACCGCCTTGTGGTCCAACGCCTCGACGTTGATGCGCCGCACGTCGCCGTTGACGCGAATCATCGGCGGCAGCCCCGACGACAGGTGCAGGTCGGAGGCCTTGTTCTTGACCGAGAAAGCCAGCAGTTGGGTGATGTCCATGGCGGGGGCGCGGACGACGGTGCGCGCGCAAAGAGTTCAGTTCGAACCACGCAGTGTGCGCTGCCCGATTGCGCTAGGCTCGATTGATTATGACCATCGACACCGCGCAACTTGACCCACCGCCCGACGCCCCGGCCGATGCCGTGATCGACCACGCACTGGCGGCGGTGACGCAGCGCATCGCCCAGGCCTGCGCCGCCGCCGCACGGCCGCCGGGCAGCGTGGCGCTGCTGGCGGTCAGCAAGACCTTTGGCGCCGACGCGGTGCGCGAGGCCTGCGCCGCCGGCCAGCGCGCGTTCGGCGAGAACTATGTGCAGGAAGCGCTGGACAAGATGGCCGCGCTGGCCGACCTGCGGACTACGCTCGAATGGCATTTGATCGGCCCGCTGCAAAGCAACAAGACGCGGGCGGTGGCGGCAAGCTTTGACTGGGTACACAGCATCGAGCGGCTGAAGACCGCCCAGCGGCTGTCGGCGCAACGCCCGGCCGAGCTGCCGCCGCTGCAAGTCTGCCTGCAGGTCAACACCAGCGGCGAAGCCACCAAAAGCGGCGTCGCCCCGGCCGACGTGGCGCCGCTGGCACGCGCGGTGGCCGCGCTGCCGGGCTTGCGGCTGCGCGGACTGATGGCCATCCCCGAACCGGCGGCCGACCATGCCGCCCAGCGCGCGCAGCACCGGCCGTTGCGCGAATTGCTGGCCGCGGTCAACGCCGCCGGGCTACCCGCCGGCCAGGCGCTCGACACCTTGTCGATGGGCATGAGCGCCGACCTGGAGGCGGCGATTGCCGAAGGCGCGACGCTGGTGCGGGTGGGGACGGCGATTTTTGGGCGGCGCGCGGCAGGAAGCGGACCAGCGTTGAATTTCGAGGCCGATCGTGCCCTCACGAAATGACGTGGTTGAAGAACCTGAACGCCCAGCACCCCGGGCGGCCGGGGCGCCACGGCAATCCGCATCCCGGCGGGAAGGCAGCGCTCGTCGCGATCAAACGAAGTCGCAAAGGCGCTTGTTGATCTGCACGCTGGCAACTGCTGGCGCGGTGTTTGCGGCGTGCGGTGGCTGCGAGCGGCACGCGGTCGACGCTGGCGGCCCACCACCGCAACGCGCCAGCAGCATGCAATTGGCAGCACCACCCCCGGACCGTGCCGCGTTGTCAGCAGCAGAGATGAGCCCCGCGAACCCGAGCACCGACCTGAATGCACTGCGCCGGCTGATGACCGTGCCAGAGGCCGTGACGCAAGCCGAGTGGCAAAGCGGCCGATTTGCACCACATGGCAGCGACTGGTGGCTGGCCGCCGTGTTGGATCTGCCCGAGGACCAGGCCTCGGCGCTGTTGCAGGGGCCGTCGGCGGCCACCTTGGTCGAGTCGCCGCCAGGCCTGGCACTGACCTCGGCATTCGCGGCGCTAACGCAACTGCCTGGCGCCCAACGCGTGGGCGGGCAGCGCATTCGCGTGGTCACCGACAGCTTCGCGGTTTTGCCGTTTGCCCGTGCGCCGCTGCGCAATGGTCAGGCCATTCGGTTGTCGCCCACCCGGGTGCTGGTGGTGCTGTGGACGATGTGACCGTCCACCATTGCACGGCGCTCATTTGCCAATGCAAAACCGGCCGAAGATTTCGCCCAGCAAGTCGTCGGCGGTGAAGGCGCCGGTGATGGTGGCCAGTGCGTCATGCGCCAGGCGCAGTTCTTCGGCCAGCAGGTCGAGCGCGGCGTCACCGGCCGCGGCATGGTCGTTGGCGGCGGCCAGGTGGCCGGCGCAGTCGCGCAGCGCCAGAAGGTGGCGTTGGCGGGCGATGAAGACGCCTTCGGGCAGCGCCTGCCAGCCGGCGCGCTCCAGCAGCGCCTGACGCAGCGCGGGCAGGCCGGCGCCGGTCTTCGCCGACAGCGTGATGCCGGGCTCGTCAGCGGGCACGGCCAGGCGCGCGGCGTCGGTGGCGTCGGCCTTGTTGTGCACATGCAGCACGCGCTGCACACGGCGGGTGGCCAGGCGCTGGGCGATGACGCGTTCAGCGGCCTCGTAGGCGGGCTGGCCGCGCCGCGTCAGGTCGTGCAGAAAAACCAGCGCGTCGGCGTCAGCGATCGCCGCCCAACTGCGCGCGATGCCAATGCGCTCGACCTCGTCGGGCGCCTCGGCGTCGTCGCGCAGCCCGGCGGTGTCGACAAGGTGCAGCGGCACGCCCTTGATTTGCACCGTTTGCGTCACCTTGTCGCGGGTCGTGCCCGGCTGCGCGGTGACGATGGCCAGCTCGGCGCCGGCCAGCGCATTCAGCAGCGAGCTTTTGCCCACATTCGGCTGGCCGGCCAGCACCACCTGCATGCCGTCGCGCAGCAGCGCACCCTGGCGCGCCTGCGCCAGCACGCGCTGCAAGGCCTCGCTGATGCGGCCAAGCCGGCCGCGCGCGTCGGCGCGTTCGAGGAAGTCGATTTCTTCCTCAGGAAAGTCCAGCGTGGCCTCGACCAGCAGGCGCAGGTCGACCAATTGCTGGCGCAGCGTGTCAACCTCGCGCGAGAACGCGCCCGACAGCGAGCGCGCCGCCGAGCGTGCCGCGGCGGTGGTGCCTGCGTCGATCAAGTCGGCCACGCCTTCGGCCTGGGCCAGGTCGAGCTTGTCGTTGAGAAAGGCGCGCAGCGTGAACTCGCCCGGCTCGGCCAGCCGCAACCCGGGCAGGCGGACGGCGGCCACCTCGGTGGCCGAGGCGGTGGCGGACACCGGCTCGGCCGCCGCCTCCAGGCAGCGCGCCAGCAGCAGTTGCTGCACCACCGGGCCGCCGTGGCCTTGCAGCTCGAGCACGTCTTCGCCGGTGTAGGAGTGCGGCGCCGGAAACCACAGCGCCAGGCCGCGGTCTATGGGCTGGCCATCGCGGTCGGTAAACGCCAGGTAGTGCGCCAGGCGCGGCGTCAGCGCGACGCCACCGACCAGCGCCGGCACGATGGCCGCCAGGCTGCGGCCGGACAAACGCACGATGCCGACCGCGGCGCGCCCGGGCGCGGTAGCCAGCGCGACGATGGGCTCGTGCGGGCGCGGCGACCGGCTCACCGCTGCCGCGGCCGCAGCAGCCGCCTGTTCAGGCGCCGAGCCGCTTGTTGATGAACCACTGCTGCGCGATGCCCAGCACGTTGTTGGTCAGCCAGTACAGCACCAGGCCGGCCGGGAAGAAGAAGAACATCACGCTGAACACCAGCGGCATGATCCACATCATGCGTGCCTGCACCGGGTCGGGCGGGGTCGGGTTGAGCCAGGTCTGGAACATGGTCGAACCGGTCATCAGCAGCGGCAGGATGTACAGCGGATCCTTGGTCGACAAGTCATGGATCCAGCCTAGCCACGGCGCGTTGCGCATCTCGACGCTGGACAGCAGCACCCAGTACAGCGCGATGAAGAACGGCATCTGCACGAAGATCGGCAGACAGCCGCCAAGCGGGTTGACCTTTTCCTCGCGGTAGATGCGCATCATTTCCTGCTGCATCTGCTGCGGGTTGTCCTTGTAACGCTCGCGCAGCGCGGTGACCTTGGGGTTGATGGCCTTCATCTTGGCCATCGAGCGGTAGGCGCTGGCGTTGAGCCAGTAAAACGCGATCTTCAGCAACACCACCAGCGCGACGATCGCCCAGCCCCAGTTGTGCAGCACGCCGTGCAGCTTTTCCAGCAGCCAGAACAGCGGCTTGGACAGGATGGTGAACATGCCGTAGTCCTTGACCAGGTCAAGTCCGGGCGCCAGCGCTTCCAGCCGGCGCTCTTCCTGCGGGCCGGCAAACAGCGTCGCCTCGTGCGTCACCGCAGCGCCGGGCGCCACATCGCCCAAGGGCTGCACCAGCGCAATGCTGTACAGGTTGGTGGCCACCTTGGCGGCGCGGAACTCGCGCGGCCCCGGCTTGCCGACCAGCCAGGCACTGACGAAATAGTGCTGGACCATGCCGACCCAGCCGTCGTCGGCGGTCTTCTGGTACTCCGACTTGCCTTTTTCGATGTCGGCGAAATCAACCTTCTGGAACTTGCCGGCTTCGCTGTACAGCGCCGGGCCGGTATACGACACCGGGCCGGCAAAGATGTTGGTGTTGCCGGTGACCGTGCCGTCGCGCGCGAGCTGCAGGTAAAGCTGCGGCTTGACCGGGCGCGGTGATGCGTTGCGCAACTCGTGCGTCACGCCAATGGTGTATTGGCCGCGGCGGAAGGTGTAGGTCTTGACCAGCTTGATGCCGTCGACCTCGGGCGACTCAAACGCCACCTTCAGCTCGTCGCTGCCGTCCTTCAGGCTGCGCTCGCCGGGCAGCGGCGTGAAGATGTTCAGGTGGTTGGGCAGGCGCACGCCGGCATCGGCGGTCACCAGCCCGGTCTGTGCCAGGTACGTGCGCTGCGCGCTCTGGTCAAACAGCACCACCGGGTGCGTCGGGTTGTCGGCATTCCGGTGGCGGGGCAACGCCAGGTGGACCAGATCGGCACCGCGGGTGTCTATCGTCGCGCTCAGCACATCGGTGTCGATCTTCACCTGTGCGCTGGCCACCGGCACCGCCGGCACGCCCGGCGCCGCCGGCGTGGCCAGCCCCGGCGCGGCGCCGGCCGGCGTTGCCACGCTGGGTGGCGGCACACCGCTGGCCGGCGCGCTGGCCACTGGCTTGGGTGCCGACGGGCTGAACATCGACGGGTGGCCGTTGTGCTTTTGCCAGGCGTCCCACAACAGGACGAGCGAGAACGAGAACACCACCCAGAGGATGGTGCGGCGCATGTCGGTCATGGGCGGGACTTCGGGGTAAGCAAACGGGTGAACAGGGCCGGTGGCTGGTCGGGCACCGGATCGCAGCCGCCATCGCACCAGGGGTGACAGCGCAGGATGCGGCGTGCGGTCAGCCAACTGCCGGCCACAGCGCCATGCTGCTGCAATGCGGCCAGCGCGTAGGCTGAACAAGTGGGCTCGAAACGGCAGGCGTTGCCCAGCCAGGGCTTGAGCAACAAGCGGTAGCCGCGCACCACGCCGATCAGCGCCTGCCGCGGCGCGCGCGACGCGGCGTCACGCAGAGTACGGGCGGGCAGCGGCGGCTTCACGGCGTTGTCGACCCGGCGCTGGCGGGATTTGCCGCCACGTCAACTCGCGCCGATGCACCGTCAACCGCACGGCTGCGCACCGGGCGCGCGAGCAATTGCCGCAGTTCAGCGCGCGCCGCGCTGCGCAAGGCGGGCGAGGCCGCACTGCGGAACTGGCGCGGGTCAAACGGCGACTTCAGCCGCAGCACCCACAGGCCGGCGGGCAGCGCGTGGGCGCACTCGGCCACCACTTCACGCATCTGGCGCTTGAGCAGATTGCGCGTCACGCTGCGGCGGGCGTGGCGCTTGGGCACCACCAGCCCGAGCCAGCAGCCATCTACCGGCACAGAGGCAAGACCGTGGCAGTCATCCACAAGCGGTGGGCAACTTGGTGCATCAACTGTGGATAACTTTTCGGCCGCGGGCACATCGGCTAAGCGCATGCTGCGCGTCGGCCGCACCGGCAAATGGTGCAACGCAAAGTGTGCACTGCGCTGACGCGGCGGCACGGCAAGCACGCGTTCAAAGTCGACCGAACGCGTGATGCGGCCGGGCCGCACGCTGTCGGCCACCTGCACCGCCTGCGGTCACACCTGCGACAAACGCTTGCGGCCCTTGGCGCGGCGTGCATTGATGACCGCACGGCCTCCACGGGTCTTCATGCGGACGAGAAAACCGTGGGTGCGGGCACGGCGAATCTTTGACGGTTGATAGGTGCGCTTCATGGTGCGGGGTCCTTGTTGAGTGAAAAGCGGTTAGCCGCTGCCGAACTGGCCCGGCGTAATGGAAAAAGTTTCAGTAAATCAATGATTTGAAGAAATTCGCGGTGAGATCAGGACCGTTGACGGCGGTCACCACGGCGTTTGGGAGCAGCGCCGGGATGCGTCAACAAACGATTGGCATTGCGCCATGCCGGCCAACACTGAAGCACATAACCGCGGGGCATCAACGTGTCGTCGCGGCCAAACCCGTCGATCGGGCTAGACCCGCATCGGATCCTCAATCTGGCCACACAGGCGCTCATCATGAAATTCAATCGACCCGACGGTGGCTGAAAAATCCATCCTGACGCAGCGCCCGGCACCCGGAAACTGAGCGTTGCGTTGCCCGTGGCCCTGTCCTGGATCGGCGGCCATCGGCCGTCCCGACTGAACGCTTGAAAACGCCTTGCCTTCCACCGTGCTCATGCACTGTTTCGAAGCACGGCGCCCGGTCTTCAAACCATTTCCACCGCGTCCCACCGCGTCCCACCGCGTCCCACCGCGTCGGCGGTGTCCGCCGGTCAGCGCGGGAAAACTCTTGATTAGATCAAATGACAGAAAGTGCGTCAAATTGGCCCGCCCAGACGCCATCAAAAAGCGGTTGCGAGCGGGGCCCCGGATTGTGGATAACCGCGCTCGGCGGGGCCATCGGAGCCTACAATCCCGGCGCTTGCAAAACGACTTATCCACAATGCGCGACGACCTTTGGGGTTGCGCTTGCGCGCAACTGGCCGCCGAGTTGCCCGAGCAGCAATTCAACACCTGGATTCGACCGCTGCCGGCGCCTGAATTCGTCCCCGGCAGCCTCGCCGTGCGGCTGCCAGGAACAGATTCGGTCGCAACCGCTGAAACGCCCGCCGATGGCCACAGCGCACCGGCCGGGCCCACCTGCGCGCAGTTGCGCGTACCCAACCGCTTCAAGCTCGACTGGATACGCAGCCAGTACGCGCCGCGCATTGAAGCCGTGCTGAGCGAACTGGCCGGCTACCCGGTGCGGCTGCAACTGGTGCTGAGCCCGCGCGAGGCACCCGGGCTGCGCCGGCCAGCGCTGGCCAGTGCGCCGCACGGCGTGCCGGCCAACGGCCCGCAGCCGGCGTCGGCGCTGTTCAATGGCACGCCGGCTTTGGCGCGTCCACAGCCGGCCGTTGGTGAAGTTGCGTCGGCGACGGCGGTCAACCCCGGCAGCGTGCGGCCAGCGCCGCCACGCACGCCGGGCACGGGTTTTGGCAACGCCGGCGCACCGAGCAGCCACCGGCTGAACACCCAGCTCACCTTTGACACCCTGGTTGCCGGCCGCGCCAACCAGATGGCGCGCACCGCGGCGCTGCACGTGGCCGGCGCGCCGGGCGTGACCTACAACCCCTTGTTCATCTACGGCGGCGTCGGGCTGGGCAAGACGCACCTGATTCACGCCGTCGGCAACGCCTTGCTCAAGGACCAGCCGAACGCGCGCGTGCTGTACCTGCACGCCGAGCAGTTCATTTCCGACGTCGTCAAGAACTACCAGCGCAAGACCTTCGACGAGCTGAAGGCCAAGTACCACTCGCTGGACCTGCTGTTGATCGACGACGTGCAGTTCTTCGCCGGCAAGGAGCGCACGCAGGAGGAGTTCTTCAACACCTTCGAGGCGCTGCTGGCCAAGCGTGCGCACATCATCATGACCAGCGACACCTATCCGAAGGGGCTGGCCGACATCGACGAGCGGCTGACCAGCCGCTTCGATGCCGGGCTGACGGTGGCCATCGAGCCGCCCGAGCTGGAGATGCGCGTCGCCATCCTGATCCGCAAGGCGCTGGCCGAAGACACCGAGATGCCCGAGGACGTGGCCTTCTTCATCGCCAAGAACGTGCGCGCCAACGTGCGTGAACTCGAAGGCGCGCTACGCAAGGTGCTGGCCTACAGCCGCTTCAGCCACAAGGAAATCCACATCGCGCTGGCGCGCGAGGCGCTGCGCGACCTGCTGTCTATCCAGAACCGGCAGATCGGCGTCGAGAACATCCAGAAAACGGTGGCCGACTTCTACAAGATCAAGGTCGCCGACATGTACAGCAAGAAGCGCCCGGCCTCGATCGCCCGGCCGCGCCAGATCGCGATGTACCTGGCCAAGGAGCTGACGCAAAAAAGCCTGCCCGAGATCGGCGAACTGTTCGGCGGCCGCGACCACACCACGGTGCTGCACGCGGTGCGCAAGATCACCGCCGAGCGCGGCAAGGACAGCGAGCTGAACCAGCAGCTCCACGTCCTGGAACAAACCCTGAAGGGATGACGCCGCGCCGCTCGACCCGGGCCGCCGCCGCCGGGGCCCAAAGCTGTGAACAACGCCCGAACAACCCGCCAGTTGTCCACAGCGCGGGCGCCCGGCGCCAGGTTGTTGTCACTTCGAAGGCGCCGCAGCAGGCCGCTGCACACAGCCTTTTCAACGGCCTAAACGCTTGAAATAACAGGTGAAAATCGGCTTGTTCACCGGCCCGGCCAGGGTCTACTACAACGGCCAGTTTGTTTTATGAGGAAGACATGATTGTCATCAAAGCGCCGCAGCCCCAGGTGCTCGAAGCCTTGAACAACGTGGCCGGCATCGTCGAGCGACGGCACACCTTGCCCATCCTGGCCAATGTGTTGATGCGCAAGACCGATGACCGTGTCGAGCTGACCACCAGCGACCTCGAAATCCAGGTCCGCACCAGCGCCGCGCTCGGTGGTGATGCCGGCGAGTTTTCGGTCACCGTTGGCGCGCGCAAGCTGATCGACATCCTGCGCGCGCTGCCGCCCGAGCAGCCGGTGACGCTGACCGCCCAGGGCGCCAAGCTGACGCTGACCGGCGGCAAGAGCCGCTTCACGCTGCAGACGCTGCCGGCGCACGACTTCCCGCTGGTCAACGAGGCGGTTGATTTCGGGCCGGCGTTTTCGGTGCCGCAAAAGGTGCTCAAAGGGCTGATCAACCAGGTCCATTTCGCGATGGCGGTGCACGACATCCGCTACTACCTGAACGGCATCCTGTTCGTCGCCGAAGGCAAGACGCTGACCCTGGTGGCCACCGACGGCCACCGCCTGGCGCTGGCGCAGGCCCAGCTCGACGCCGAGATTCCGAAGCAGGAGGTGATCCTGCCGCGCAAGACGGTGCTGGAGCTGCAGCGCCTGCTGCGCGACGAAAAGGACGGCGGCGACGGCCCGATCGAGATGCACTTTGCCGGCAACCAGGCGCGCTTTGCCTTTGCCGGCATGGAGTTCGTCACCAAGCTGGTCGAAGGCAAGTTCCCCGATTACCACCGCGTCATCCCGCGCCAGCAGAAGAACAGCGTCACGCTGGGCCGGCTGCCGCTGTTGGGCGCGCTGCAGCGCGCGGCGATTCTGACCAGCGACAAGTTCAAGGGCGTTCGCGTCAACTTCGAGCCCGGCGTGCTGCGCATCGCGTCGAACAATGCCGAGCAGGAGGAAGCCAAGGAAGAACTCGACGTCGACTACAACGGCGACGAGATCGAAATCGGCTTCAACGTCACTTACCTGATGGACGCGCTGGGCAACATGACCACCGAGATGGTGCGCATCGAGCTGCAGGACGGCAGCTCCAGCGCGCTGTTGACCGTACCCGAGCAACCCGGCTTCAAGTACGTGGTGATGCCGATGCGCATCTGACGCCCTGCGACCCGCACGCCGGCGCTGGCGCGAACGGCGGGCCGCGTCGCCCGCCGTGCTTTTCAATGCGTTGACTGGCATTTTTTCGACGGGGAATTTGGGATCCCGCGACCCGCACAACAAGGCTACCGATGACCGATCCGAACCTGGCGCCCAGCGCGGCCCCGACCCTGGCGCAAGAAGCCCTCAAGCCGCATGAAGCCTTGAGCGCCGCCGAGCTGGCGGCGGCCACCTCGGCGGCCTATGGCGAAGGCAGCATCCAGATCCTTGAAGGCCTGGAGGCGGTGCGCAAGCGCCCCGGCATGTACATCGGCGACACCTCAGACGGCACCGGGCTGCACCACCTGGTGTTCGAGGTCGTCGACAACTCGATCGACGAGGCGCTGGCGGGCTTTTGCGACGACATCATCGTCACCATCCATTCCGACAACAGCATCAGCGTCATCGACAACGGCCGCGGCATTCCCACCGGCGTGAAGATGGACGACAAGCACGAGCCCAAGCGCAGTGCCGCCGAGATCGCGCTGACCGAGTTGCACGCCGGCGGCAAGTTCAACCAAAACAGCTACAAGGTCTCGGGTGGACTGCACGGCGTGGGCGTCAGTTGCGTCAATGCGCTGAGCAAATGGCTGCGCCTGACCGTGCGCCGCGACGGTGTTGTCCACCACCTCGACTTTGCGCAAGGCTTTCCGCAAGACCGGGTGGTTGAAGAGCGGCCCGGCCCGAACGGCGCGGTGCTGGTCAGCCCGATGAAGGTCATCGGCGAGACCGACAAGCGCGGCACCGAGGTCCACTTCCTGCCCGACGACGCGATCTTCAACAACATCGACTTCCACTACGACGTGCTGGCCAAGCGGCTGCGCGAGCTGAGCTTTCTGAACAACGGCGTGAAGATCCGGCTGGTCGACGAACGCAACGCCAAGGAAGACAACTTTGCCTTTGCCGGCGGCGTCAAAGGCTTTGTCGACTTCATCAACCAGGGCAAGACGACGCTGGGAACGCAGACCTTCCACGCCATGGGCGAGAAGATGAGCGACCAGGGCACGCCGGTGTCGGTTGAAGTGGCCATGCGCTGGAACAACAGCTACGTCGAGAACGTGCTGTGCTTTACCAACAACATCCCGCAGCGCGACGGCGGCACCCACCTGACCGGGCTGCGCGCGGCGATGACGCGGGTCATCAACAAGTACATCGACGACAACGAGCTGGCCAAAAAGGCCAAGGTCGAGATCACCGGCGACGACATGCGCGAAGGCCTGGCCTGCGTGTTGAGCGTCAAGGTGCCCGAGCCCAAGTTCAGCAGCCAGACCAAGGACAAGCTGGTATCAAGCGAAGTGCGCGGCCCGGTCGAAGACGTGGTCGGCAAGGTGCTGGCCGACTGGCTGCTGGAGAACCCGAACGAAGCCAAGGTGGTGTGCAGCAAGATCGTCGACGCCGCGCGCGCCCGCGAGGCCGCGCGCAAGGCACGCGAGGCCACGCGCAAGACCGTGCTCGGCAGCATGGGCCTGCCCGGCAAGCTGGCCGACTGCCAGGAAAAAGACCCGGCGCTGTGCGAGATCTACATCGTCGAGGGCGATTCGGCCGGCGGCAGCGCCAAGCAGGGCCGCGACCGCAAGTTCCAGGCGATATTGCCGTTGCGCGGCAAGATCCTGAACGTCGAAAAAGCGCGTTATGAAAAGCTGTTGTCCAGCGACTCGATCGTCACCTTGATCACCGCGTTGGGCACCGGCATCGGCCACGAAGACTTCAACGTCGACAAGCTGCGCTACCACCGCATCATCATCATGACCGACGCCGACGTCGACGGCGCCCACATCCGCACCCTGCTGCTGACCTTTTTCTACCGCCAGATGCCCGAGCTGGTCGAGCGCGGCCACATCTACATCGCCCAGCCGCCGCTGTACAAGGTCAAGGTCGGCAAGCACGAGCAGTATCTGAAGGACGGCCACGAGCTCGACAGCTTCCTGCTCAAGGTGGCGCTCGACGGCGCGGCGGTGCTGCGCGACGGCGCCGAAGGCAGCAGCGCGGTGATACGCGACGCCGAACTGCAGTCGCTGGCGCAGAAGTACGTCACCGCGCAGCACGTCGTCGAGCGGCTGAGCCACTGGATGGACGCCGAGTCATTGCGCGCCATCGCCAACGGTCTGACGCTGAACCTGAGCAGCGCCGCCGAGGCGGAAGCCGCCGCGCTGGCACTGCAGGCGGCGCTGACCGATGCCCAGGTCGAGTCGCAATACGACGCGCGCACCGACAAGCACCTGCTGCGCATCACGCGCCGCCACCACGGCAACATCAAGAGCAGCGTGATCACGCAGGACTTCGTCAATGGCGCCGACTACGCCGCGCTGAAGGAGTCGGGCGTCACCTTCAAGGGCCTGCTCGGCGAAGACGCGCTGGTGCGCCGCGGCGAGGGCGAGCGCATGAAGGAAAGCAAGGCCGGCGACTTCCGCGCCGCGATGGCCTGGCTGATGGGCCAGGCCGAAAACGCCGTCGGCCGCCAGCGCTACAAAGGCCTGGGCGAAATGAACCCCGGCCAGTTGTGGGAAACCACGATGGACCCCACCGTGCGCCGCCTGCTGCGCGTGCAAATCGAAGACGCCATCGAAGCCGACCGCGTGTTCACGATGCTGATGGGCGACGAAGTCGAACCGCGGCGCGACTTCATCGAGTCGAATGCGTTGCGGGCGGCGAATATTGATGTGTAGAGGGCTGCGTGCCGTAGGGCGCCGTATTTGGCGCGACAAACCACACATCGCTGCGACAAGTCGACCCAGTTGATGCGACTGACCTACGGCCAGCTATCGGCGGACCTTTGGGTGTGAAGGGTGGAGGTAGGTTTTCTGAGTTGGCTGGATCCGGTGGTCATACGGCGGTGTTTGTGAGCGCTGGATGCCTTGGTAGCTTCGCATTGAGCAGGCCTTCTGGCTGCATTTCAGCGGATGCTGCCCTTCGACCTTCCACGGGGTGGACGCCGAGCTGCTCACCGCCATATGGAGTGACTGCTTTCAGGGCATCAGACTGGCTGTCTCGGGTGTCGCCGAATGACCCGTTGCAGTCGTCCGCCTCCCGACATGTAACCACACGATTAACAGTTGAACGGGCGCTTCGTCTCATTCAACACTTGAGGCTCGCCGGTGGGCCGATAGGTCATCCAGGTGAAAAAGTCAATCTGAGAGCCATCACGCCCTCCCTGCGAGAACAAGCCGCGATTGACAAAGCGGCGGTAGACCAGCGTGCGCTGGGTCGCTGCCAGATACCCGTTCAGCGCGTCACGTCGGATGAACAGGCCGTTGCGTCGCTTTGGCCGCGTCTCGAACGCAACAAGGTTGCCATTGCAGTCGACCCAGCCGCGTTGCTTGTCCCAAGCTAGCCCGAGGCGCTTGACCAGATCTTGGCAGGGCACGTGGATAGACACTGGTCGCTCAGGTGTCGTGTACGAGTAGTCGTACTCCCATTCGCCGCCACGCAAGAGCCCGACCTCCGCGAAGTCCATGCCCTTAGGCTGAAGTTCCCCCCTCGAAATCCCGAATTCCCCCGTTCCATCAACCACTTGCGATGGATTTCGGGTTTGGTTTTCTGACTACGGTCGGATAGCCTGGATCAGCGCCAAGGTGCGCTGCTGGTGTGCG
>WBZS01001358.1_pt1 | contig 19852 bp, 12 predicted proteins | sample 5204201 | NCBI WGS metagenome assembly WBZS01 (sample SAMN12344357, study PRJNA552823) | activated sludge metagenome | biome: Activated sludge suspended growth; feature: Nitrification reactor; material: Wastewater; isolation source: activated sludge from nitrification reactor of wastewater...
CGTTGAAGCCCGCTACGTTCGCAATTGGGCAGGTGAGCTTCGAAGACCAGGGCCGTTCCCGAATCCTGCTCAGGAACAAGGGTCAGCTGAGTGTCTATGGCGATCTCGCCAGCGGCTTATTCCTCGGCGCGGAAATGCTCGCCCCTGCTGCCGAGCATATGGCACATCTGCTTGCCTGGGCACTGCAGAACGGCATGAGCGTCGCGCAGATGCTTGAGATGCCGTTCTATCATCCGGTCATCGAAGAGGGTTTGCGCTCGGCTTTGCGCGACCTCAATGCCAGGTTGCAGGCGGAGGGGAACATCGTCAGCAGGGCCGCCTGAGCATCGCGCAACAAATCCTGTACCGATCGTCCGGTGCGCGTCGACTCGAGTGAAGGCAACAATGGTCATCAACAGGCTCCTGATTGCTTCTCTTGCAGTCGCTGGAGTCGCCGCGGCATACGCAATCGTCCGTCACACCCGTCATTTGGAAAAGCGACAACTCAAGGAAGCGCTGCGAACCTGGGAGGATGAGGGCGGAAACCTGGCACCGGTCGCGGCACCTTCCGCGGCACGGCCCTGAGCCTCGCCGCGATTCAGTCGGCCGGAATTCCGCGGGCGCCGGATCGCTTCGACCGACTGGGAACCGGCGAATTCGCCGGAAACGACTTCGACCTTCAAGGTTTCGAGGCTGATTCCGGCGACGGCAAGCACGCTATATTCTGCCGAGAAGGAACAGAATGAGCACAATCACCAATATCAAGCCCAAGCCACCGCTTGGACCGTAACCCCATGACCGGCTATGTGGCCAAGCGGGAATCGCGCCGATCAGCATGAGGATCACGACGATCAGTAGTATCGTTCCTAGCATTTGAAGTCTCCTAAACGTGATTCATGGTGGCCCAGCCTGCAGGTAGTGAATCGCGGGCGCCAATGCCGATTTTCTCGTCGCACCATCAACAATTCAACTCGAACCGCCTAGTGCTGCCGGAAAACACTTTCCGCTCTCCGAGGCACCGCCGCCGTTCAAACATTCTGCTGCGTCGGCAATCGCTTGCTGCTTGCGGTCGAGTGAGCTTTACCTGTCTGCTGGAAAGTCTCGGCCAGTCCACTTGCCATCGAAACATCCGCTGCTTGAAGACGCCGTATCGACCAGTATCAATCCCGGCATTCACCGTTTCCTTTCTTGGTTTCGATTCTAGGCTGATGAGCGTAGTCGTCTGTACGACACCGCACAGAAGATCCGTCATCTGAGCGCGGTATGCAAAGGCCTGCGTCGTTTCTTTGCGCTTGCAGCGGCTAAGGCTGGGGGGAACGCTACTTGCGGATGGAATCCGGCAGTCAGTTGCGGCCACGAAGGGGTACGTCGGAGCGAGTCGGCGGCGTTGCGCCGAAGCCCCCCGCTGGAGCCTGATCTAATGCGCGAACCTTGTGTTCGGTGGCGCACAGACACCGAGGGCGGCGAGGGGCAGGATGTCCTTTTGGATCTTGGCGTTGATGTGGCGGTAGCCCCGATGGCGTTTGCCGACCTATTTCCCCTTTCGCAACAGGAGGCAAGATGAATACCGAACTGACCGCAGGTCATGGAACTATCGAAAGCAAGAAGGACGTACTGGTCAAGGATCTCAGAGGCGTAATCAGCGATGCTGACTCACTGATACAGGAAGTGGCCAATTCCGCCGCTGGCGGATTTGCCGCAGCCCGCACCAACGTGCGGGGCAGGCTGGGCGAGGTGACCGCGAGAATCGACGATGCGCGCAACGCCGCCCTGGACAAGGCAAAGTATGTCGCCGATACAACGCACGAGTATGTGCGCGACAACCCCGGGAAAGCCATCGGTGTTGCTGCAGTGGCGGGGCTCGTCATCGGCTACCTGCTCAGCCGCCGCTGATTCGCAGGACCGGGCAACGGCACGCGGTGTCGCAAGTGCCTGTGTGCAGTTCCAATCCGAACTGAAATTACACCTTTGCGGGAACGCAAGGGTGACGGCGTACGCAATACCCATTCAAGGAGAAACATCATGGGAATACGGGAAGACTATCAGTCGCTTACCGAAAAGCAGTTGAACGAGTGGAAGCTGCAAACCGAACGGTTCAAAGCCGGGGCCGGCCAGGTCGAGGCGATGGCCAAGGCGCAATACGAGAAGAACCTCGAATTCCTGCACGCCAAGCAAGAGGAGGCATGGGAAAGCTTCGGCAAGCTCAAGACTGCGGGTGAGGGCGCATGGGAGCAGTTCAAGGCCAACATGGACAAGGCCTCGGACGAACTCAAGGATGCCGCCGCCCGCATGACTGCCCACCTCAAGAAGTAGCCCGGCATGGCGTCGCGGATCGCAGGACTCACCGCCATCCGCAGCACCCCATGCGATGGTATACGCCGCTTCGATTCCCTGTGGACTTACCCCATGAACGCGATGGGTTTGGGCGCGGACCGGGATGGTCGATACTCGAGCTACTTGGCACCAGCCGCCTAGATGGAATTCAAGGACTATTACAAGATCATGGGGTTGGCGCGCGATGCGACCCAGGATGAAATCAAGCGCGCCTATCGCAAGCTGGCCCGGAAATATCATCCCGATGTCAGCAAGGCCACCGATGCGGAGGCCCGCTTCAAGGAACTCGGCGAAGCCTATGCAGTGCTGAAGGATCTGGAAAAGCGTGCGGCCTACGATCAGTTGGGCAGCAACTGGAAGGCGGGCCAGGAGTTCCGTCCGCCACCGGACTGGAACGATGGCTTCGAGTTTTCCGGCAATGGCGCCGCGGGCGGAGATCCCGGCGCCTTCAGCGACTTCTTCGAAGCGCTCTACGGTCGCGGGTTCGACACCGGACGCAGAGGGCCGCCGGCCCATGCCCGGGGTGAAGACCACCACGCCAAGGTGATGATCGGTCTGGAGGATTCCTACACGGGCGCCAGTCGTACCATCACCTTGCAAACGCCTCAAGCCGACGCAGAAGGGCGGGTTTCGCTGCGCGCCCACAAGCTCAATGTGACGATTCCGCGCGGCATTCGGGCCGGGCAGCACATCCGCCTGGTAGGACAAGGTGCGCCGGGTGTCGGGCAGGGCAAGCCAGGGGACTTGTACCTGGAAATCCAGTTTCACCCGCATGCCATCTACCGGGTCGACCATCGCGATGTGTATCTCGACCTGCCAGTGGCGCCCTGGGAAGCCGCCTTGGGTGCAACCGTGAAAGTGCCCACCCCGAACGGTGTAGTCGAACTCAAGATTCCGGCAGGTTCGGTCGCGGGTAGCAAGTTGCGACTCAAGGGCCGGGGTATTCCCGGCAGCACGCCGGGCGATCTCTATGCGGTCGTGAATGTCGCGTTGCCACCGGCTGACAGTGAAACCGCCGAAGCCTTCTACCGCGACATGTCCGAGCAGTTCACATCCTTCGAGCCGCGCGCCAGGCTGGGGGTGTAAGAAGTATGGAGGGCGAGAAAATGCTGCCGCAACATAGCGCAGTCATCCTGGAAGAACAGACGGAACTGACGCTGATCGAGGTCTGCCGTGCCTGCGCAGTGCATGCAGAGTGCATCGTCGAACTGGTCGAGGAAGGCGTTCTGGCGCCGGTCGGCCGCGAGACGCATCTATGGCGCTTCAGCGGCGTCCACCTGCGGCGCGCCACTGTGGCGCTGCGGCTGCAACGCGACCTCGGCGTCAATCTCGCCGGGGCGGCGCTGGCGCTGGAATTGCTGGACGAACTCGAAGCCCTGCGGGCGCGTCTCAGGGCAATGGGCGGCGAGTGACACCGCCTGGCCCGGCATACCGGCAGGCGAAAAATCCGGAAAGGCTGACTCAAGGAGACTCACATGTCCCCGGCTGACGCTGTGCTTCATGACGAAGAGATCGAGCGGATCGATGCCTATTGGCGCGCCGCGAACTACCTGTCGGTGGGGCAGATCTATCTGCTCGACAATCCGCTGTTGAAACAGCCGCTGCAAAGGGCACACATCAAGCCGCGCCTGCTTGGCCATTGGGGCACCACGCCGGGGCTCAACTTCATCTATGCGCACATGAACCGGGTCATCAAGCAGCAGGATCTCGACATGATCTTCGTTGCTGGCCCCGGTCACGGCGGCCCGGCGGTGGTGGCGAATACCTGGCTTGAGGGCAGCTACAGCGAACTGTATTCCGACATCTCGCAGGACGAGGAGGGCATGCGGCGACTGTTTCGCCAGTTCTCGTTTCCGGGTGGCATTCCGAGCCACGCCGCGCCGGAAACGCCGGGTTCCATTCACGAGGGCGGCGAACTCGGCTATGCGTTGTTCCATGCCTATGGCGCGGTGTTCGACAATCCGGCGCTGATCGCCTGCTGTGTCGTGGGCGACGGCGAAGCGGAGACCGGGCCGCTGGCCACTTCCTGGCATTCCAACAAGTTTCTCGATCCGCGTAACGACGGCGCGGTGTTCCCGATTCTGCATCTCAATGGATACAAGATCGCCAGTCCGGCTGTGCTCGCCCGCATCGCTCGCGCCGAACTCGAAAGTCTGCTGGTCGGCTATGGCTACAAGCCGCATTTCGTCGAGGGCGACGAACCCGCTGTCATGCATCGGCTGATGGCCGGAACCGTCGACGCCGTGATTGCCGAGATTCGCGAGATTCAGCGCAAGGCACGCGAGGACAGCGACGTGAGCCGTCCGCTCTGGCCGATGATCGTCTTGCGTTCGCCCAAGGGATGGACCGGCCCGAAGGAAGTCGATGGCAAGAAGACCGAAGGCTACTGGCGTTCGCACCAGGTGCCGTTCAGCGAAATGGAAAAGCCGGAGCACGTCCAGTTGCTGGAACACTGGATGCACACATACCGGCCCGACGAGCTGTTCGATGCCAATGGCAAGCTGGTCGCCGAACTGGCCGCACTTGCGCCTTCCGGCGCGCGCCGCATGGGCGCCAATCCCCACAGCAACGGCGGGGCTTTGCTGCGCGACCTGCGAATGCCGGATTTCCGTGACTACGCGGTCGCCGTTCCGACGCCCGGCGGCACGCTGGCAGAGTCGACCCGGGTGATGGGAACATTCCTGCGCGATGTGATGCAGAAGAATCCGCACACCTTCCGCGTGTTCGGCCCGGATGAGACCAACTCCAACCGCCTCGGCGCGCTGTTCGAAGCGACCGACCGCGCTTGGATGGCCGAGCGATTCGACTTCGACGATCACCTCGCGCCCGACGGTCGGGTGATGGAGTTCCTCTCCGAGCATGCCTGCCAGGGCTGGCTCGAAGGCTATCTGCTGACCGGACGGCATGGGCTGTTTTCCTGCTACGAGGCCTTCATCCACATCGTCGATTCGATGTTCAATCAGCATGCCAAGTGGCTCAAGGTCTGTCGCCAGATTGCCTGGCGCCGCCCGATTGCCTCGCTCAACATCCTGCTCACCTCGCACGTCTGGCGCCAGGACAACAACGGGTTCTCGCATCAGGATCCCGGCTTCATCGATCATGTGATGAACAAGAAGGCCGACATAATCCGTGTCTATCTGCCGCCGGACGCAAACACGCTGCTGGTGGTCACCGACCAGTGCCTGAAGAGCCGCAACCTGGTGAATGTCATCGTTGCCGGCAAGCATCCCGAGCAACAATGGCTGGACATGGACGCCGCCATCAACCACGCCAGCGCCGGCATCGGCATGTGGGAGTGGGCGTGCAACGATGGCTCCGGCGAACCGGACATCGTGCTGGCGGCGGCAGGCGACGTGCCGACACTGGAAGCGCTGGCTGCCATCGACATCCTGCGGCAGCTCACGCCGGACCTGGCGATCCGCTTCATCAACGTGGTCGACCTGATGACCCTGCAGCCGCAGGAAGAGCACCCGCACGGCTTGTCCAGCAAGGAATTCGACTCCCTGTTCACTGCCGACAAGCCGATCATCTTCGCTTACCACGGCTACCCGTGGCTGATTCATCGGCTTACCTACCGCCGCACCAATCATGGCAACCTGCACGTCCGCGGGTACAAGGAGGAAGGTACCACCACCACGCCGTTCGACATGGTGGTGCTCAACAACCTCGATCGGTTTCACCTGGTGATCGACGTGGCAAACCGGGTGCCCAAGCTGCAAGCGCAGGCGGCACACATCAAGCAGCGCATGCGCGACAAGCTCAGCCTTCACACTGCGTACATACACGAACACGGCGAAGACATGCCGGAGATTCGCAACTGGAACTGGCCGGGTCGGCAGGCCGGCGAATGACCGGCAATCCGCTGCTTGCCCGATCCTCATTTGCCCGAAACAGTGCGGTGCACCCGATCGGGCGCGTCCGGACATCCGCGCGCGGCCACCTGCGAGCGTGCCTTGCGTACGCCACCGCACAGACGGTGCCCGATTTCCCGACTACGCTCGAACCATGATCGGGCGTTTCCATGACGCGGTTTCGCCCCGCCGCCGGGTGAGTTGCGCGATTTGCCTCAGTTCGTCCGGTCTAAGGGATGCTCGGATGCACGATTGGCAATCCCGCCAATCGGAACCGTGCGGAGGGAATACGAGATGAACTGGGATACCGTCGAAGGCAACTGGAAGCAGTTCAAGGGCAAGGTCAAGGCGCGCTGGGGCAAGCTGACCGACGATCACCTCGACGAGATTGCCGGCAAGCGCGTGGAGTTGGCGGGCAAGCTCCAGGAGAGCTACGGCCTGACGATGGACGAAGCCGAGTCGCAGATCAAGGGTTTCGAAGTGGCCAACAAGGACTACCGTCCGAACTAACGGTCCTGACGCCGACCAAGCATTGTGGGGGAATCCGCCGCCCGCAGCAGCGGAGTCGTGGAGCTAGGCGGCTGCCGGAAAAGGATTGCATTCATGACCAACTACAAGCACTTCGTCCCGCCACTCGTGCCGACCGTGAACGTCGACGCGGGTTCGGCTTTCGCCTGGCTCATGCAGGCGCGCCTTCGCAACCAACGAGCGGGGCGACACAAGCCGGCACTGGCCGACCTCGAAGGTGAAGTTGCCGGCGCGGCGCCAAGCGGCGCCGCGCTGCCCCGATCGTGACGGCGCAGCCGATGAAACGCCCTGGGTTGCTAACGAAGCCCCGATCCGCGTTGCGATCATGCCTGAAGGCCCAGTATCCATGCGGGTTCCAGAGCATCGACGGGCGCCAGGATCGGTCCGAGAGTAAGCCAGCCTCGTTCTCCCAGTCACCCGCAACCATACGGAGGAAAGCATGTCCAGTGTCGGTTATCACGAGCCTGTCGAAGAGTTGTCTGCTGAAACGCGCGAGATGCATCGGGCAATCGTTTCATTGATGGAAGAACTGGAAGCCGTCGATTGGTACAACCAGCGCGCCGACGTATGCAAGGACACCGAACTCAAGGCCGTCCTCGAGCACAACCGTGACGAGGAAAAGGAGCATGCATCGATGTTGCTGGAGTGGATTCGGCGCAAGGATGCGTCTTTTTCCGACAAACTAAAGGACTACCTGTTCACCGAAAAGCAAATCGCGCACACGTGATTCCTGACCATTGCAGCGAACCATCGCCCCGTATCGTGGAAGCCGATTGACATTGCCGCGAGCGCCCATTGAATGAACGATGCGTCGATCACCGTGCTGCTCGTCGAGGACGATCCGGTCGATGCCCGCCTGATCCAGCAGGCGCTTGCCGGCACGGACGTCAGCCCCCCGTTCCGCGTCGAATGGGCGACGGAACTCGGTGTTGCGCTCGAACGACTGGGCAGGGGCGGAATCGAGGTGGTGCTGCTCGATCTTGCGTTGCCCGGCAGCCAGGGCATCGAGGCGTTCGAACGCGTGTTCCAGGCAATGCCGAACGCCCTGGTCGTCGTTCTGAGCAGCGCCGACGATGAAGAAACCGCGCGCCGGGCCGTGCAGGGCGGCGCGAACGATTATTTCGTCAAGGACCATGTCGACGCCCACTGGTTGCCGCGGGCCCTGCGCTACATGATCGACCGCAAGACCACCCAGGAGGCATTGCGCAACAGTGAAGCATGCTTCCGTGCGATGAGCGATGCGTCGCCGCTGGGCATCTTCGTCTCCGACGCAGAAGGCAGTTCGGTATGCAGCAATGCCGCCTATCAGAAGATTTCTGGGATGACATTCGAGCAGACGGTGGGCGCCGCCTGGAGCAAGGCGATCCACCCGGACGATCGCCAGCGCGTCCTGGCCGAGTGGCGCGAGGCGGTGCGACGGCAGGCGCCATTCCAGTCTGAGGCGCGCTTTCTGCGAGACGACGGTAGCGTGGTGTGGACGCGTCTTAACTCGGCGACGATACCCGACGCGACGGCCTCGCACAGTCGTGTGCAGACAGTTGAAGACATCACTGCGCGCAAAACGACGGAGTTCGTCCTGCGCGTGGCGGAAGAGGCCCTGTTCGAGGAAAAGGAGCGCGCCCAGGTTACGCTCAATTCGATCGGCGACGCCGTCCTGACCACCGATCTCCTGTACAACGTGACCTACCTGAATCAGGTGGCCGAGGCGATGACCGGCTGGTCTCACGAAGATGCGCTAGGCAAGCCACTTGCCGAGGTGTTCCACATCATCGACGGCACCACCCGCAAGCCGGCTGTCAATACGGCGCAGCGCGCGATCACGGAAGAGCGGACCGTGGGCCTGGCCGCGGACAGCGTGCTGGTCCGCCGCGACGGCTCGGAATCGGCAATCGAGGATCCCGCCGCGCCGATCCACAACCGGGACGGTAAGGTCGCTGGCGCGGTGATCGTCTTTCACGACGTCAACCAATCGCGGGCGATGACGCTGAAGTTGTCCCACCTGGCGCAGCACGACTTCCTCACCGGCTTGCCCAACCGGGTGTTGCTCACAGAAATGCTGTCGCAGGCCATCGGGCAGGCCAACCGGCACGAAAAGCGGGTCGCGCTGCTGTACCTGGACCTCGACCATTTCAAACACGTCAACGACTCGCTCGGGCATGGAATCGGCGATCAGCTGCTGCAGTCGGTTGCGGTCCGCTTGGGCGCCTGTGTGCGCGGCACCGATACCGTGTGTCGCCAGGGCGGTGACGAGTTCGTGATTCTGCTGGCCGAAATCGAGCATCCGCAGGATGCCGCCCAGGTTGCCGAAAAGCTGCGTGCCGCGCTCCAGGTACCGCAGCGTATCGGCGGACACGAACTCCACGTCAGCGTGAGCATCGGCATCAGCGTCTATCCGGATGACGGCATCACTGCCGACGCCGTGTTGCAGAATGCGGACACTGCGATGTATCACGCGAAGGCGGACGGGCGAAACAGCTTCCAGTTCTTCCGAGCGGACATGAACACCCAGGCGGTCAAGCGCCTGGATGTCGAAAGCCGCCTGCGCCGCGCCCTGGACCAGGAAGAGTTCCGGCTGCATTACCAGCCGCAGATAGATCTTGCTTCCGGCGCGATGACCGGGTGCGAGGCACTCATCCGCTGGCTCGATCCGGATCTGGGGTGCGTGCCCCCGGCGCAGTTCGTGGCAATCGCGGAAGAGTGCGGCCTCATCGTTCCGATCGGACGGTGGGTACTGCGCGAGGCCTGCCGCCAGGTCCAGGCCTGGGTGAATGCGGGCCTGAAGGCGGTACCCGTGGGCGTCAACATCTCCGCAGTGGAGTTCAGGCACCAAGGCTTCATCGAGGGCGTTGCGCAGATTCTCGAGGAGACCGGTTTGGCGCCGCGACTTATCGAAATCGAACTTACCGAGAGCATCCTGATGCGCGACGCTGATTCCTCGGCACGGGTGCTCGATGCCCTCAAGGCGATGGGCATGCAACTCGCGATCGACGATTTCGGTACCGGCTATTCGAGCCTGAGCTATTTGAAGCGTTTCCCGATCGACACCCTGAAGATCGACCAGTCCTTCGTGCGCGATATCGCCACCGATGCGAATGACGCGGCGATCGTCAGCGCAGTGATCGGCATGGGGAAGAACCTCCAGCAGCGTGTGATTGCCGAGGGCGTGGAAACACAGGCGCAGGTTGCGTTTCTGCGGAGCCAGCGCTGCGACGAGGGGCAGGGCTTTCAGTTCAGTTACCCGTTGTCTCCCGAAGACTTCGCGCTGTTGCTGGTTGTTGAAAAGACCGAGCTGCCGAGGCAAGGGCTGGGCTGAGCGGGATGACGCATTCGAAATCCGGCCGCATCGTCTCGATCACGACGCGCCCGACGCCAATGAAGCCCGCGCTTTCTGTCCAGCGTTACAGAGCACGATGCAATATGTGCGACACCGTACCGACAGCGACGAACCAGGCGACTATTCTGCTGATGGGGGTTCGACGTTGCTTGCGCGATGCGCAGCGCCAAGCTCGCGTTGCGGATCCCTGCGGCCTGGATCGTTCGAAAGCGAAAACAGGCCGAGGTGCGGACCAGACACGTCGGCCAGGACCGACAGTGGCTGCAAGCGCCTCGTCAGCCGATTCGTTCAGCATCGATCTGGCGAAAACCGATTCGAGGTCGCAGCCAGTCAATCGGGGTCCGGAATCAAAAAGTCCATATGCATTGCTTCCTCCGCTTGCCGACAGTGACGAAAACGCCGCCGTTCGATTCGCTCTGTGTGCCCGCCGGTAGGTCGCATTGCGTACCGTGCCGCGTAACGTTCGTATTTCGGCCCGACTGGAGCCTGATGACAGAAACCTCGATTCGTGAATCGGAAGTGCCGGCTGGCAATCGACTCATCGCCGACCGCGGATCGGCCGCACCACTGCCGGCGTTGCCTCTGGCGATGACTGGGCGCGGTTTGGCAGTTGCCGTTTTCGCCGCTGTCGCCGAGCTGTTCGCATTGGATTTGGCGCAGAGCTTTGTCATTTCCCTGCTGCTCGGGATTCTCTTCGCCTGCACGTTGAATCCACTCGTCGTGTGGCTCTCAACGGTTCCGCGCCCCGCGTGTTCTGGGTGGTTGAATTGACCGTCGACACGAACCTCATCGGACGCTTGCGCCAGTTGAAGCCGCAGCGTCCCGGCGGTGGCGTGCCGGGAGTACCGATCGAGGTGGAACCGCCGCTGCGATCCGAGTTGTTCAGCGCCGATCAGATGGAGCAGCACGGCAGGGCTCTCGCGGGTTCGCACAAGCTGGCGCGGGGGCGCGCCCCGGACCAGCTTCTGGCCCGGTTGGCCGAGAATGAAGATACCCTCGTCGGCGTGTGCAATCTGCTCACGGCAGAGATCACGGCGAAGCGCCGAATCACGCCCGCCGGGGAGTGGCTGCTCGACAATTTTTATCTGATCGAAGAGCAGATCCGCACTGCCAAGCGGCACCTGCCCAAGGGCTACAGCCGCGAACTGCCGCGCCTGGACGAGGGGACATCGGGCTCGTCGGGTGGGCGCCCGCGCGTTTATGACATCGCGCTGGAAATCATCGCCCACGGCGATGGTCGCGTTGATACCGAGACGCTCAGCCGATTCGTCGCCGCCTACCAGAGCGTTACAGCCCTCAAGCTTGGCGAGTTGTGGGCGATTCCGATCATGCTGCGGCTGGCGGTGATCGAGAATCTGCGTCGTGTCGGCGTACCGATCGCCGCTGGCTGGGTCGAGCGAAACCTGGCCGATTCCTGGGCGGACCAGATGACGGAGGCTGCCGAAAAAGATCCGAAGGGCCTGATTCTGGTGATCGCCGACATGGCGCGCTCGAATCCGCCGATGGTCGGGGCATTCGTCGCCGAACTCGCGCGGCGCCTGCAGGGGCGTGGACCCGCCCTGGCGCTGCCGTTGACCTGGATCGAGCAGCGACTCTCCGAATCGGGCCTGACGATCGAGCAGTTGGTGCAGTCGGAAAACCAGCGCCTAGCCGCCGATCAGGTTTCCATCAGCAACAGCATCGGCAGTCTGCGGGTTCTCGGTGCGATCGACTGGCGCGAGTTCGTCGAGACCATGAGCGTCGTCGAACAGACCTTGCTCGAAGATCCGGGCGGCGTCTATGGCAGGATGGATTTCGCCACACGCGATCGCTACCGCCACGCTACCGAGGCGATTGCCAAACGGGGCCGCTTGACCGAGGGCGAGGTCGCACGCAAGGCCGTCGAACTGGCGCACGCGCGAACGACAATCGACGGCAACATCGGAGCCGCCGATCGCGCCGGGCACGTCGGCTTCTACCTGCTCGACAAAGGCCGCCCGACACTCGAGCGTGCGGCAGAGGTTCGCCTTTCGGGCGCCGAGGCATTGCGCAGAGCGGCGGGCCGCTGTCCCTTGACGCTGTATCTGGGTGGAATCGGGCTGATCACGCTGATCATCGCTGCAATCCTGCTTGCGCAGGTGCCTACGGTCGCGATTCCCGCCGCCTGGTTCGAGGTTGCCCTGGTGGCGATCGGCATTTTGTCGCTGTTGGCCGCCAGTCAATTGGCGGTGGCGCTGGTGAACTGGCTGTCGACCCTGCTGGTGCAACCGCATTCGTTGTCGCGAATGGATTTCTCCGAGGGAATCCCGCCGACATCACGCACGCTGGTGGTGGTCCCGACCATGCTCACCAGTGCGTCCGGCGTGGAGCACCTGATCGAGGCGCTGGAAGTGAGGTTTCTGGCGAATCGGGATGACCGCCTGCACTTCGGCCTGTTGACGGATTTTCTCGACGCGCATCAGGAATCGCTGCCCGAGGACGGGCCGTTGCTGCAACTCGCCCGGACGAAGATAGACGAGCTGAACGAGAAATATGCGGTTGGCGAGGGCGGAACCAACGGCGGCATATTCTTTCTCTTCCATCGCCCGCGGCGATGGAACCCGACCGAGCGAATCTGGATGGGTTACGAACGCAAGCGCGGCAAGCTGGCGGATTTGAATGCGCTGCTGCGAGCCGGCCAACGCGGGGTCGCGGCGGACGGGTTTTCGCTGGTGGTCGGCAACACCGCCGCGCTGTCCGGCGTGAAGTACGTGATCACCCTGGACACCGATACCCAACTGCCACGCGACGCGGCACGGCAGTTTGTCGCTGCCATGGCGCACCCGCTGAATCGCCCGTGTTATGACGAAGGCAGGCAACGCGTTTGCGAGGGCTACGGCATCCTGCAGCCGCGCGTCGCGGCGAGCCTGCCGGGGACCAACCGCTCACGCTATGCGCGGCTCTACGGCGGGGAGCCGGGCATCGACCCGTACACGCGTGCCGTCTCCGATGTCTACCAGGACCTGTTCGGCGAAGGCTCGTTCATCGGCAAAGGCATCTACGACGTCGATGCGTTCGAGCACGCCCTCGGCGGGCGGTTTCCGGAAAACCGTATCCTCAGCCACGACCTCCTCGAGGGATGCTACGCGCGGGCCGGTTTGTTGAGCGATGTCCACCTGTACGAGGACTACCCGACCCGCTACAGCGCCGACGTGAGTCGCCGCCACCGCTGGATTCGCGGCGATTGGCAACTGGCGGGCTGGCTGCTGTCACAGGTTCCGGGCGAGGGCACGCAGCACCGGAAAAACCCGCTGTCGGTGTTGTCGCAGTGGAAACTGATCGACAACCTTCGGCGCAGCCTGGTTCCCGCAGCGCTGACCCTGCTGTTGCTTCTGGGATGGACGGTCCTTGCCCCGGCGTGGTTGTGGACCTTTTCGGTGATCGGCATCGTGCTCATCCCGTTCCTGTGCGGATCGATGCTCGATCTGCTGCGCCTGCCGCGAGATGTATTGTTGAGGCAGCACCTGGTTACGGTGGCCGGCACTGCGAAGCGGCACCTGAAGCAATTGACGTTCGAACTCGCATGTCTGCCGTACGAGGCATTCTTCAGCCTTGGGGCCATCGCGCGGACGGCCTGGCGCTTGCTGGTGACCCACAGACGACTGCTGGAATGGAATCCGTCGAGCGAGGCGTTGCGCCAGTCGAATCAGCGCGGCCACAACGACCTTGCCGCCTCGTTCCGATCGATGTGGATCGCCCCGGCCATTGCCGCTTCAACGGCGATCTATCTGGCGGCGTACGCAGCGACGGTGTTGGCGGTGGCGGGGCCGATCCTGCTGCTATGGTTCGCCTCGCCGGTGATTGCGTGGTGGATAAGCCGTCCGCTCGCTCGCCGCAAGCCAAGCCTGTCGCTCGAGCAGACACTGTTCCTGCGCGCAATTGCCCGTCGAACCTGGGCGTTCTTCGACACCTTCGTCGGCCCGCAAGACAATTGGCTCCCGCCCGACAACTTTCAGGAGTACCGGATTTCGTCGGTCGCCCACCGCACGTCGCCAACCAACATGGGACTGGCGCTTCTGGCCAACCTGTCCGCCTACGACTTCGGCTACATTCCGGCCGGCAAGCTCGTCGAGCGCACGGCGAACACCCTGCGCACGATGGAATCCCTCGAGCGCCACCGGGGTCACTTCTTCAACTGGTACGACACGCAGTCCCTGCAGCCTCTTGCTCCGCAGTACATATCGAGCGTGGACAGCGGGAACCTCGCCGGCCACTTGATGACCCTGCGTGCCGGCCTGCTCGCGCTAGTTGACGACAGCATACCGACGGTGCAGGTGTTCGACGGCTTGAGCGACACGCTCAGGCTATTCGAGGAGACCGCGGACGGCGCCGCGGCAGTGCAGGCGGCGGAGTTCCGAAAGGAATTGAAGTCGGTATTCGCTGCTCCGCCGACCAACATCGCGGCGATGCGCTCGAGCCTCGAGCAACTGGCGGCAAGCGCCGCCGAGCTTGCCGCGCAGTCCGCCGGCAACCTCGACGTCGGGCACGACACTGCACCAGAGAGTCAGGCGATCCATTGGGCGCAGGCGCTTGCCCGGCAAACTCGCGAGGCGTTGGACGACCTGACCTACCTCGCACCGTGGCTGTTGCTGCCGCGGGCACCGATCGGTCTGGAAGCTGAAATCGCCCGGCACGCCGAGATTGCTGCAATCCCGACCCTGCGCGGGCTGGCGGGGTTGGAGGCGGCGATGTGTTCGAGCATCGGGCTTCGGAGTGGCGAGCTGACAACGGCTGCGCAGTTCGACTGGACGCCCGCGCAAAGCGCCTGGCTCGCCGAACTGCGGCGGCACCTCGCGGAAGGCAGCGCCCGTGCGCGGGAGAGGATAGCGGCCATCGAACGCGTGGCATTGCAGTCCGGCGGATTCGCGCGCATGGACTATGGCTTTCTGTTCGACGAGGCACGTCATCTGCTGAGCATCGGATACAACGTGAGTGAACGTCGGCGGGACTCGGGCTACTACGACCTGCTGGCATCGGAAGCGCGATTGTGCAGTTTCGTGGCAATTGCGCAGGGAGAACTGCCGCAGGAAAGCTGGTTCGCCCTCGGGCGACTGTTGGTCGGCGCCGGCGGAGAACCTGTTCTCCTGTCGTGGAGCGGTTCGATGTTCGAGTACCTGATGCCGCTGCTGGTGATGCCGACCTACGACAACACGCTGCTCGACCAGACCTGCAAAGCGGCGGTCGCCAGGCAGATCGAGTACGGAAGCCAGCGCGGCGTTCCCTGGGGCGTGTCGGAATCCGGCTACAACACGGTCGACGTGCATCTCAATTACCAGTACCGAGCCTTCGGCGTGCCGGGCCTGGGACTCAAGCGCGGGCTGGCCGAGGATCTGGTCATCGCGCCCTATGCCTCGGTGCTTGCGCTGATGGTGGCGCCGGAGGAGGCATGCCTGAACCTGCAGCGGCTCGCCGCAGATGGGGTTGTCGGACGTTTCGGCTACTTCGAAGCCATCGACTACACGCCGGCGCGACAGCGGCGCGGCCAAACCCGCACGCTGGTGCGGTCCTTCATGGCACATCATCAGGGCATGAGCCTGCTGGCACTGGCCTATCTGGTACTCGAGCGTCCGATGCAGCGGCGGTTCGAGTCGGAGCCGTTGTTCCAGGCGATCATGCTGCTGTTGCAGGAGCGGATTCCCAAGGACACCACATTGTTTTCGCATACGGCGCAACTCGCCGGGGTTCGCTCGGCGTGGGGCGACGCGGATTCGCCGATTCGGGTGTTCAGCAGCCCCGATACCCCGATACCGGAGGTGAAGCTGTTGTCGAACGGCCGCTACCACGTAATGGTTACCAATGCCGGAGGGGGATACAGCCGCTGGAAGGATCTCGCAGTCACGCGCTGGCGCGAAGACGGCACCTGCGACAACTGGGGCAGTTTCTGTTACCTCCGCGAAGTGACGAGCGGGACGAGCCGGGCGTTCTGGTCTACAGCGCATCAGCCGACGCTCGCAAGACCGCAGAACTACGAAGCGATCTTCTCCGAGGGGCGGGCCGAGTTTCGCCGCCGCGATGCGGTAGACGGCGGCAAAGGATTTCTCGAATCGCATACCGAGATCGTCGTATCGCCGGAGGATGATATCGAACTGCGCCGGGTCCGCATCACCAATCGATCGCGACGGAAGAGGCTGATCGAGGTCACCAGTTACGCCGAAGTGGTGATCGCGCCGCCGGCCTCGGACGCGCTGCATCCGGCATTCAGCAATCTCTTCGTGCAGACCGAGATCATGCGCGAGCGGCGTGCGATCCTGTGCACCCGCCGGCCGCGCTCCCACGGCGAGCAGGCCCCCTGGATGCTCCATTTGATGGCGGTACACGGTGCCGACATCGGCGAGACGTCCTACGAGACGGATCGGCTGCGCTTCATCGGCCGCGGAAATAGCGCCGCCGCCCCCCTGGCAATGAGCGAGACGACGGTTCTCTCTGGCAGCGAGGGCTCGGTGCTGGATCCGATCGTCGCGATCCGCTGTTCGCTGGTGCTCGATCCGGAACAGTCGGCGACGATCGATATCGTGTCGGGCATCGGTGAAACCCGCGAGATTGCCGTGAGCCTGATCGACAAGTATCAGGACCGGCATCTTGCGGACCGCGTCTTCGAACTGGCATGGACCCACAGCGAGGTGGTGCTGCGGCAGCTCAACGACAGTGAGGCCGATGCGCAACTCTATGCGCGTCTGGCCAGCTCGGTCATCTTCGCCAACGCCTCACTGCGCGCCGACCCGGCGACGCTCATCAAGAATCGCCGCGGACAGTCCGGGCTGTGGGGTTACGCCATCTCCGGCGATCTGCCGATCGTGTTGCTTCAGATCGGCGACGCGGCCAATACCGATCTCGTGCGCCAGCTCGTTCAGGCACATGCCTACTGGCGCCTGAAGGGGCTGGCGGTCGACCTGGTGATCTGGAATGAGGATCGCGCCGGTTACCGGCAACAACTGCAGGATCAGATCATGGGGTTGATCGCCTCGGGCATCGAGGCAAGCGTGATCGATCGGCCGGGTGGCATCTTCGTACGGTCTGCCGAGCAGATATCGGGTGAGGATCGCATCCTGTTCCAGTCTGTTGCGCGCGTCGTCATAGCGGATAGCCAGGGAACACTGGCGGAGCAACTCGATCGTCGTGGTCTCGTGGAACCGCGCGTGCCGCAGCTCATTCCGAGCCGTTCGGTCCGACCTGTCCACTCGTCCGAAGTCGCGCTGCCGCGCGAGCTGATCCTGTTCAACGGGCTGGGCGGATTCACCCCCGACGGGCGTGAATACGTGATTTCTCTCGCGCCTGGTCGAGTGACGCCGGCGCCGTGGGTGAATGTCCTGGCGAATCCGAACTTCGGGACGGTCGTTTCGGAGAATGGCGTCGCCTACACCTGGAGCGAGAATGCGCACGAATTCCGCCTCACGCCCTGGCACAACGACCCGGTGACCGATTCGAGCGGAGAAGCCCTTTACCTGCGCGACGAAGAGACCGGCCACGTCTGGTCCCCGACGCCGTTGCCCGCCGGCGCATCGATGACCCACGTGATCCGGCACGGATTCGGCTACAGCGTGTTCGAGACCCGTTCGGAAGGAATTTGCTCGGAACTCTGGGTCTACGTGGCGATCGACGCTGCAGTCAAGTTCTCGGTGTTGAAAGTGCGAAATGAATCCGGCCGGTCGCGCAGGCTCTGCGCAACCGGCTACGTGGAGTGGGTGCTGGGGGATCTGCGCGAGAAATCTTCCATGCATGTGACGACGGAAATCAACGCCCGCAGCGGCGCACTCTACGCTCGGAATCCGTACAGCACGGAGTTCGCAGATCGGGTCGGCTTTTTCGACGTCGATGACCCCAAACGCACGCTGAGCGGCGATCGCGCGGAGTTTCTCGGTCGCAATGGCACGCTACGCGATCCTGCTGCCCTGAAGCGGTCGCGCCTTTCCGGCAAGGTCGGTGCCGGCCTCGATCCATGCGCCGCGATCCAGGTGAGTTTCAATCTGGCGGAGGGGCAGGAGCGCGAGATCGTCTTTCGGCTCGGCGTCGGTCGCAACGTCGATGAGGCCGGCCAGCTCGTGCAGCGCTACCGCGGCGCCCTGGCGGCGCGCGATGCGCTCGAGGCCGTTTGGCGGCACTGGAATCACACGCTCGGCGCGGTGCACGTGGAAACACCCGATCAGTCGGTCAATGTGCTGGCCAATGGCTGGCTGGTATATCAGACCCTCGCATGCCGCATCTGGGCACGTAGCGGCTACTACCAATCGGGCGGCGCATTCGGATTCCGCGACCAGTTGCAGGACGTCATGGCGCTCATCCACACCGAACCGGGGTTGGTGCGCAATCACCTGCTCCTGTGCGCGAGCCGTCAGTTCCAGGAAGGGGATGTCCAGCACTGGTGGCATCCGCCGACCGGCCGCGGCGTGCGCACCCGTTGCTCGGACGACTACCTGTGGCTTCCCCTGGCGGTGTGCCGCTACGTGACGAGCACTGGTGACACGGGAGTACTGGATGAATCCGTGTATTTCCTGGAAGGCCGCCCGGTCAATCCGGGCGACGATTCCTACTACGATCTGCCAGGCCGTTCTCCCGACGTGGCCAGCTTGTACCAGCACTGTGTCCTAGCCGTCCGCCACGGACTGCGATTCGGCGTGCACGGTCTGCCGCTGATCGGGTCAGGTGACTGGAACGACGGCATGAACTTGGTCGGGATAGCCGGCAAGGGCGAGAGCGTCTGGCTCGGTTTCTTGTTGTGCGACGTGCTGAGGAAGTTCGCCGAGTTGGCAGGCCTGCATGGCGACGCCTCCTTCGCGGAACTCTGCCTCGAGGAGGGCACTCGACTGCGCCAGAGCATCGAGCAGCACGGCTGGGATGGCGAATGGTATCGCCGCGCCTACTTCGATGATGGCACGCCGCTCGGTTCGGCAGGCAACGCGGAATGCCGGATCGATTCGATTTCGCAGAGTTGGTCCGTGCTGTCCAGAGCGGCAGACACCACCCGATCGCGCATGGCCATGAAGGCGGTGGACCAGCGGCTGGTTCGCCGCGACCACGCACTCATTCAATTGCTCGATCCGCCCTTCGACAAGTCGAGCCTCGATCCTGGCTACATCAGAGGGTACGTGCCGGGTGTGAGGGAAAACGGCGGACAGTACACCCATGGCGCAATCTGGGCGGCGATGGCGTTCGCCGCGCTGGGCGAGCGCGAGCGCGCGTGGGAGTTGCTGACCATGATCAACCCGGTGAATCATGCGCGATCTGCCGCGGCGATCGATGTCTACAAAGCCGAACCCTACGTTGTCGCGGCTGACGTCTATTCACTCACGCCGCATACCGGCCGCGGCGGATGGAGCTGGTATACCGGGTCGGCCGGTTGGATGTATCGCCTTGTCATCGAGTCGCTTCTCGGCTTGCGGCTGGAGGGCAGCAAGCTGCACCTCGCACCCTGCCTGCCTGGCGACTGGCCCGGGTTCAACATGCGCTACCGCTATCGGGAGACCGTCTATCACATTGCAGTCTCGCAATCTCGCGTCGTCGATAACCAAACTAGCGGCGAAATCAAGCTGGTGGTTGATGGCGAGGAGCGGCCTGACATATGGCTTGCTTTGGTCGACGATCATCGCGAACACGCGGTCGAACTGACCGTGCATGCGAAATGAACTCAAGGCCCTCGCATTGCAGGGCTGCGGTTCCTGCGATGGGTTTGCCGAGGGCGTGCGCGTGGGTGGCGAATTGATGTTCAAGCGGCGATCGGGGTCTGGAACAGACCGCGACAATGCGGCCGCCAAGCGTAGTGATCAAGCGCAGCAGGAGCGGGGGAGGGCGCACCAGCGCGTTGCGCGGGCGT
>WBZS01001359.1_pt1 | contig 19845 bp, 14 predicted proteins | sample 5204201 | NCBI WGS metagenome assembly WBZS01 (sample SAMN12344357, study PRJNA552823) | activated sludge metagenome | biome: Activated sludge suspended growth; feature: Nitrification reactor; material: Wastewater; isolation source: activated sludge from nitrification reactor of wastewater...
GAATAGCAAACTGGGAGCTCGCAACATCGGCAATCACCCCGAATGCCAGTGTTCATGCGGGTCTTGGGGGTTGTTCAGGGGCAACTAATTAATTCAATAGTATTCATATATTCTTTTTATGTCGAAATGGTTCGACGACGAAATTAAAATCCCTTCCTTAATTATCATTCTAAGAGTGACAAAGTTGCTCCCGTTATGAAATAAGTCACGGGTTGGCTTTATTGCTTTAGTGTGGGGCATGCGCACACAGCGCCCAGCCTGTCTGTGCGCGACAATCGGCGCCTTGATCCTGACCACGCCGGCCATTCAGCGCGGCGCCCCCTATTTGTCTACAGCCACGGAGCCTCTACACGTGCCGCCATCGTCCCCACTCGTTTCCAATGCCCTGCGCGGGTCACTGCTGGCGCTGTTTGCGCTGACTATGGCTGGTTGTGGTGGCGGCGGTGAGTCGACTACGCCAACGCCCGCCCCCAGCGCGTCGCCGGCACCCAGTCCTTCTGCGCCTACGCCAGCACCAGCACCAGCACCAGCACCAGCACCTGCTCCTGCACCTGCTCCTGCACCTGCTCCTGCACCTGCACCTGCTCCTGCTCCTGCTCCTGCTCCTGCACCTGCACCTGCTCCTGCACCTGCTCCTGCTCCTGCACCGGCGCCGGCCCCTTCGGTCCAGTTGAAGGAGCCCGGCGCCCTGGTGTCGGCGGCGTACGTGAACACGATCGGCGCACCAGCTATCCTGCAGGCGATGGGATCAAGCGAGAGCCGAATCCAGACCGGCATCACGCCTCGCTACGGCGTGGCGTCGTACAAGCTCACCTATTACACGGTGGATGAATCCGGGGCAGCGCAACTCGCGTCGGGCCTGGTCAGCCTGCCGCTCAAGGCGGCGGGGGCGAAGAGCCCGCTGCTCAGCTACCAGCACGCCACCACCTTCAAAGACGCATTCGCGCCCACCAACAAGGTCGAGGCGGTGGAGCCGCCGATCGTGTTGTCCTCACTCGGCTACATCGTGCTGTCGCCCGATTACGTGGGCTTCGGTGCCTCGAAGGGCGTTGAGCACCCTTACCTCACGTCAACGCCGACCGCGCGCGCGGTGATCGATCTGCTCACGGCAGCGCAGACCTGGCGCAGCCAGAACGGCGTGGCGGACAACGGCCAACTGTTCCTGGCCGGCTATTCGGAGGGCGGCTACGCCACCATGGCGGCGCAGCGTGCGATCGAACTCGCCGGCGGTGCCTTGAAGACCCAGCTGCAAGCCACCGTACCCGGCGCCGGCCCGTACGACGTGCAGGAAACGCTGGACGAGCAACTGCGCCGCGTGCGCGCCGCCAATCCGGTGCTCGGTGCCTTGCTGAGCCCCGGCTGGCTGCGCTACGCGGGCGACACCGTGCGCAATGAGGTGCGCCGCCTGCTGCTGCGGCAAATGCTGCCGGAAGACAGCGACGTGGCCTACCAGACGCTGTTCCTGGACCGCTACATGGCCGACGACAAGACGGCCATCGCGCGCGACCACAGCGTGCACCTGGGCTGGGTGCCCAGCGTGCCGGTGCACCTGTTCCACGGCCGTGGCGACCAGACCGTGCCGTTCACCGCCTCCGAGTCGGCCTTGCGCACCCTGTTGGCGGCCGGCGCCCGTCAGGTGACGTTGACCGAGTGCTCAGACCCGACGGCCAACCACACCGCCTGCGTGCCGGAGTACTTCCGGTTCGCGGTGGGCCGCATGGGGCTGCTGGCGCGCGATCTTTGACCAGGGCGCTCGGCAGCGCTCACGGCCGCCGCAGCGGCAGCGGCGCCGCAGGCTCCACCGGCAGCGTAAGCGATTCCTTGATTTCCTCCATCACCACGTAGCTGTTGCTCTGCGCGGGCACCGGCACCTTGCGCAGGATTTGCGCCAGCAGGTCGCGGTATTCGCTCATGGCCGACAGGCGCGCCTTGATGAGGTAGTCAAACGCGCCGGAGACCAGGTGGCATTCCAGCACGCGCGGTTCGTGCAGCAGCTCGCGCCGCATCTGCTCAAACACCTCGCCCGAGTTGGACGACAGCGTGAGCTGCACGAACACCAGCAGCGGCCGCCCCAGCGCGGCGGGGTCGACAGTGGCGCTGTAGCCGCGGATCACGCCGGCCCGCTCCAGCCTGCGCACGCGCTCGGAACAGGGTGAGGTGGACAGGCCAATGCGCTCGGCAAGTTCCGTGATCGAGATGCGGCCTTCACGCTGGAGCACGTCTAGGATTTTTCGGTCAATTCGGTCAATATCCATAAAAACACCCGTTCAAAACACTGATATCGGTGAATTGTGCTGAGTTGGTCGAAAAACGCCAATCATTTCAGTGAAACCTGCTTCACCCATTTTCCTAAACTTGAGTGAATCACTCAAACAACCGGAGACGGGCAATGAAGGTTTTGGTTCTGGGCGGCGGCGTGATCGGTGTCAGCACCGCGTACTACCTGGCGCGCGCCGGCGCCGACGTGACGGTGCTGGAGCGCCAGCCGGGCGTGGCATTGGAAACCAGCTTTGCCAACGCCGGTCAGGTGTCGCCCGGGTACAGCACGCCGTGGGCCGCGCCGGGCATTCCGCTCAAGGCCGTGAAGTGGCTGTTCCAGAAGCACGCGCCGCTGGCCATTCGGCCCGATGGCTCGCTGTTCCAGTTGCGCTGGATGGCCGCCATGTTGCGCAACTGCACGGCGGAGCGTTACGCGATCAACAAGGAGCGCATGACGCGCCTGGCCGAATACAGCCGCGACTGCCTGCGCGCGCTGCGCGACGACATCGGCATCGAATACGAGCAGCGCACCCTCGGCACGCTGCAAGTCTTCCGCACCGCCGCGCAGCTGCAGGCCGCGCAGCGCGACACGGCAGTGCTCGACGAGTGCGGCGTGCCGTATCGCCTGCTGCGTGCCGATGAGTTGGCCGACGTCGAACCCGCGCTGGCGCACGCCCCCGGCTTGGTCGGCGGCCTGCACCTGCCGGGCGACGAAACGGGCGACTGCCAGCGCTTCACCGAGCAACTAGCCGACAAGGCCCGCGCGCTGGGCGTGCGCTTTCGCTTTGGTGCGCGCATCGACGAACTGCTACAAGATAGAGAGCGCATCACCGGCGTGCGGCTGCGGGGTGTGGCGAATGAAGTGCTGAGTGCCGACCGCGTCGTGCTGGCGCTGGGCAGCTACTCGCGCGAATTGCTGTCGCCGCTGGGGCTGGACTTGCCGGTGTACCCGGTCAAGGGCTATTCGCTCACCGTGCCGCTGATCAACGAAGCCCGTGCGCCCGTTTCCACCGTGATGGACGAGACCTACAAGGTCGCCATCACGCGCTTTGACCAACGCATCCGCGTCGGCGGCATGGCCGAGCTGGGCGGCTTCGATCTGGGCCTGAACCCCGCGCGCCGCGCCACGCTGGAAATGGTCACGCGCGGTCTGTTTGAGGGCGGCGGCGACTTGGCCCAAGCGGAGTTCTGGACCGGCCTGCGCCCCATGACGCCCGACAGCACGCCCATCGTCGGCGCCACGCGCTTTGACAACCTGCTGCTCAACACCGGCCACGGCACGCTGGGCTGGACCATGGCGGCAGGCTCGGGCAAGCTGGTGGCGGACCTGGCGCTGGGCCGGCGGACGGACATTTCCACCCGTGGGCTGGGTATCGACCGCTATCCATCCAGGAGCAGCCAAGGCAGATGGGTCAGGGGCTGGGCGCCTGCGTAACACGTAGGGCGTGCATTCATGCCCGCGCTTCATGGTGCGCAGCGGCGCCGAGGCCGAGAAACGCGGGCATGAATGCCCGCCCTAAGAGAGGTGGGGCAAGCCACATCGGCTATCGTTGCCGGCGCGCCACCCATCAACGAGGAGCCCGACCATGCCCCAGCCGCTGCAAGGCCAGCGCATCCTGATCACCCAGGCCGACGCCTTCATGGGCCCGGCCCTGTGCGCCGTGTTCGCCGAACAAGGCGCCGACGTCATCGCCAGCACCGAGCCGCTGCTGGCGCCCGATGCAGCCGCCGACGTGGTGGCGCAAGCCGGGCGCATCGATGCGCTGGTCGCCAACCTGGCGTTCGAGGCGCCCACCACGCCAGTTGACGCGGTGACCGATGACGAGTGGCGCGCCAGCTTCGCCGCGCTGGTCGACCCGCTGCCGCGCCTGGCGCGTGCGGCGCTGCCGGCCATGATGGCGCGCCGTGCCGGCAAGTTTCTGGTGATGGGCAGCGCCGCCGCGCTGCGCGGCATGAAGCGGTGCGCCAGCTACAGCGCCGCGCGCGGCGCGCAACTGGCGTGGGTGCAGGCGGTGGGGGTGGAAATGGCGCCGCACCAGGTACAGGTGAACGCCATCGCACAGAACTTTGTCGACAACCCCACCTACTTCCCGCCCGAGGTGCAGGCCAACCCACGCTTTCAGGAGCGCCTGAAACGCGAGGTGCCGCTGGGCCGGCTGGTGGGCGCGCGCGAAGACGCGCAGTTCGCCGCCTACCTGTGCAGCCCGGCCGCCGATTGCTTTGTGGGCCAGGTGTTTCCGGTGTGCGGCGGCTGGGTGGCGCGCTGACCGCGCGGCTGCGCGCCGCAGCGCTCAGCGGCTGCTCGGGAAGCTGAACACCGCGCCCTCGCGCACGCCGCCCGACGGCCAGCGTTGCGTGATCGTCTTGCGCTTGGTGTAGAAGCGCACAGCGTCCGGGCCGTAGGCGTGCAGGTCGCCAAACAGGCTGCGCTTCCAGCCACCGAAGCTGTGATACGCCACCGGCACCGGCAGCGGCACGTTCACGCCCACCATGCCGACCTGGATGTGGTCGGTGAAGTGCCGCGCCGCCTCGCCGTCGCGCGTGAAGATGCAGGTGCCGTTGCCGTATTCGTGGTCGTTGATGAGCTGCATGGCCTCATCCAGCGACTTCACGCGCACGATGCCCAGCACCGGTCCGAAGATTTCTTCCTGGTAGATCACCATGCCGGGCTTGACGTGGTCGAACAGGCAGGGGCCGAGGAAGTAGCCGTCTTCATGGCCCTTCACCTTCAGGCCGCGCCCATCGACCAGCAGCGTGCCGCCTTCCTTCACGCCCTGATCGACGTAGCCGGTCACTTTCTCGAAATGCGGCTTGGTCACCAGCGGCCCCATGTCGTTGCCGTTGTCGGTGCCGGGGCCGACCTTCATCTTGGCGATCTCGGTCTTCAGGCCGGCGATCATCCTGTCAGCCACTTCGTCGCCCACGGCGACGATCAGCGGCACGGCCATGCAGCGCTCGCCGCACGAGCCGTAGGCCGCGCCCATCATGGCCGTCACCGCGTTGGCGATGTCGGCATCGGGCATCACCACGGCGTGGTTTTTGGCGCCACCCAAAGCCTGCACGCGCTTGCCGTGTTTGGTTCCTTCGCTATAAATATATTCGGCGATGGGGGTGGAGCCGACAAAGCTGATCGCCTTCACACGCGGGTCGTGGAGCAGCGTATCGACCGCTTCCTTGTCGCCATTGACCACGTTCAGCACGCCTGGCGGCAAGCCGGCATCGAGGGCCAATTGCGCGATGAACAGCGCGCTGGATGGGTCGCGCTCCGACGGCTTGAGCACAAACGTGTTGCCGCACGCCACGGCCATCGGCCACATCCACAGCGGCACCATCGCCGGAAAGTTGAATGGCGTGATGCCGGCCGTGACGCCCAGCGCCTGGTGCTCGGCCCACGAATCAATGCCGGGGCCGACGTTGCGCGAGTGCTCGCCCTTGAGCAGCTCAGGCGCGTAGCTCGCGTATTCCACGTTCTCGATGCCACGCTGCAACTCGCCGTGCGCGTCGTTCAACACCTTGCCGTGTTCGGCGGTGATCATGGCGGCGATCTTGTCGGCGTTGTCTTCCAGCAGCACCTTCAGTTTGCTCATCACCCGCGCCCGCTTGAGCGGTGGCGTGTCGCGCCAGGCGGGGAATGCCTTCTCGGCGCTGGCGATGGCCTGCTCGACCGTGGCTTTGCTGGCCAGGGCCACGTTCAGGCTGGATTGACCCGTGGCGGGGTTGAACACCGGCTGGGTGCGCGCGGTGTCGTTGACGATCTGGCCGTCGATGAAGTGGCCGAGGGTTTGGGTGACGGGTTTGTCGTGATTCATGATGTTATATATGAAATGTGCTGTTGACGCTTGCATATCAAGCGCAAGCAGCTATGGTTTTTGAATTTCCATCGCGTAGCGCGGGCACTTGTGCCCGCGTTCGAGGCTGGCGCGGGCATGAATGCCCGCCCTACCTGGCTTGCCCAGCACGTGCGCCATCGCACGTTCGACGTAGGCGTCTTTCTCGCCCACCGGCGCGAAGTTGTGCAGGGCCTCGCGCGCCGCGGCTTCGCTCTTCAAGCGCGTGATGACCCACGCAGCCAGGTAGTGCGCCGACAGGCAGCCACCCGCCGTCGCGAGGTTACCGTTGGCAATGAAGGGCACGTTGCGCACGTTCACGCCCGCCTCTTGCACCCAGGGCTTGCTGGTGTTGTCGGTGCACGCGGGCAGATTGCCCAGCAGCCCCAGCTTGGCCATCAGGTAGGTGCCCGAGCATTGCGCGCCGATCAACTGACGTTGCGGGTCGAGTTGCAACTGCGCCATGATGGCCGGCGTGGCCGCCACGTCGCGCGTCTTCATGCCGCTGCCGATCAGCACCGCATCGGCAGCGCACGCGGCGGGCAGATCGATGTGGGCGTCCAGCGTCAGGCCGTTCATCGAGGTCACGCGCGGCGTCGGGCTGGCGATGCTGACGCGCCAGTCGGCATCGCCCAGCAACGCGATGCGGCCGAGCATGCCGTAGGCGATCACCGAGTCCAGCTCGTTGAAGGCATCGAAGGTCAGGATGGCGATGTGCATTCTTGTCTCGGCGTTCATCGTTTCAAGAATGTACGGGTGTCGCCGAGCGCTTGACGCCCAGGGCATTTAGCAGGTAATCGGCAGCGTCGAACGGTGCCAGTTGCGCCATGTTCACTGCCCGTCCATTTGGGGTTTGTCGCCCAAGTGCTGAAGCTGATCCAGCAATTCAGGTAGCGCGGTTTGCACTGTGCCCCAGACCAGATCAAGATTGATGTCGAAATAACCGTGCGCGATGCGGTTGCGCATGCCGCGCATGCTCCGCCAAGGCAATTCCGGATGCGACTGCACGAACACGGCATCGGTGTCCATCACCTTCGTGGCCGCTTCGCCAATGATGATCAGACTCATGATGACGGCCTGCTGCGTGCGCTTGTCCTGCATGAACGCCGGCTTGTCCATGCCGGCGACGAAGCCGCAGGCATCCGACGCCGCCTGCCGCATGTGATCCAGATAGTCGTGTAGCCGGCTATCGCTCATACCGGCTGCGCTTCTGCCAAAACTTGCGCACGAAACTTCGGCGGCAGATCGGCGGGCGTGCGCAAGTCGACACGCAATTCGAGCAGCGATTCCAGTTCGTCCTGCAAGCCGCCGAGATCGAACAAAGTCGCGCCGGGCAGTGCGTCGACCAGCAGGTCAATGTCGCTGCCGTCTTGATCCGTGCCGTGGAGCACCGAGCCGAACACGCGCGGATTGGTCGCGCGGTAGCGGCTGGTTGCTTCACGAACCGCGCTTCGCTTTGAGTCGAGAACGATGGAGGGACGCATGCGTGCTCCTTTGGCAGGGTCGACGATCATCAAGCGTAACTTAAGCGCAGCGACTTCAGGCCGTGGCGTTCAGCGCATCCCCCACCGCACTCACCAAGCGATCAATCTCCGCCGGCGTGCTGATAAAGGGCGGCGCCAGTTGAATCGTGTCGCCGCCGTAGCGCACGTAGAAGCCGTTCTTCCAACAGTGCATGGCGATTTCGTACGGCCGCTTGGCGGGCTCGCCCGGCGCCGACTCGATGGTGAAGCCTGCCGCCAACCCGTAGTTGCGGATGTCGAGCACGTGCTTGGCGCCTTTCAGGCTGTGCACGGCGGCTTCGAAATGCGGTGCCAGTGCCTTCACGCGGCCCACGCCGTCTTCACGCTCCAGCAAATCCATCGCGGCGATGCCGGCGGCGCAGGCCACGGGGTGCGCGCTGTAGGTGTAGCCGTGGGCAAACTCCAGCATGTAGTCCGGCCCGCCCGCCGCCATGAAGGTGTCGTAAATGCCCTTGCTGGCAATCACGCCACCCAGCGGCTGCACGCCGTTGGTGACCTGCTTGGCGAAGGTCATGATGTCGGGCACCACGCCAAAGGCATCGGCACCCGTCTTGGTGCCGCAGCGGCCAAAGCCGGTGATGACTTCGTCAAAGATCAGCAGGATGTCGTGCTGGGTGCAGATTTCGCGCAGGCGCTGCAGGTAGCCCACGGGCGGAATCACCACGCCGGCCGAGCCGCTGAAGGGCTCGACGATGACGGCGGCGATGTTGCTGGCGTCGTGCAGGGCGATCAAATCGAGCAGCTTGTCGGCCAGGGCCTTGCCGCCCTCGGCCGGCTGGCCCTTGGCGAAGGTGCCCATGGGCGGCTGCGTGTGCGGCAGGTGATCGGCCTGCACGGCCGTGCCGTACAGCTTGCGGTTGCCGACCATGCCGCCAACCGAGATGCCGCCGAAGTTGACGCCGTGGTAGCCCTTCTCGCGGCCCACCAGCAACTGCTTGCCGCCCTGGCCCTTCAGGCGCCAGTAGGCGCGCGCCATCTTCAGCGCGGTGTCGGCGGCCTCGGAGCCGCTGGCGGTGAAGAAGACATAGTCCAGCCCGGCGGGCGTGAAGGCTTTCAGCTTGTTGGCCAGCTCAAACGACAACGGGTGGCCGAACTGGAAAGCGGGCGCGTAATCCAACTGCGCGGCCTGCTTGCCCACGGCTTCGGCGATCTCGCGCCGACCGTGGCCGAGGCCCGTGCACCAGAGGCCCGAAAGGCCGTCGAACACCTGGCGGCCATCGCCATCGGTGAAATAGGCGCCCTGGCCCGCCACGATCATGCGCGGGTCGCGCTTGAACTGGCGGTTGGCGGTGAAAGGCATCCAGTGCGCATCGAGCCAGGCGGCGTCGGGGCGCGTGCTGGACGTGGCGGCGGGTGTGGCGGTGGCGAGGGTCATGGCTTGTCTCCTTGGAAGAAAAATGCAATCTCTTGAACGCAAAGATCGCAAAAGCTTCGCAAAAAACGCTAAAGAGGCCCTATGAATTTTTTGCGCCTTTTGCGAAACCTCTGCGCACTTTGCGTTCAACGGTTTTCTTTGCGACCTCAAGATTGTGGTCACGATCGATAATGCGATAAATGAGCAAACATCAATTCTCAGTTGCTGTTTTATGCAAGTAACGCGTGCCCGCCCTGTGCTCGGCCAGGTCAGCGACATGGACCTTCGCCTGCTGCAAGTCTTCAAGGCCGTGGTCGAGTGCGGCGGCCTGTCGGCAGCTGAGCTGGAACTGAACATCGGCACCAGCACCGTGAGCCGCCACGTGAAAGACCTCGAAATGCGCCTGGGCCTTACCCTGTGCCGGCGCGGGCGCGCAGGCTTTGCGCTCACGACCGAGGGCCAGCGCGTGTACGACGAGACGCTGCGCCTGCTCGCCGCCGTCGATGGTTTTCGCGCCAGCGTCGACGACATCCACGACCGCATGGGCGGCGCGCTGCACATTGCGCTGTTCGACAAGACGGCCAGCAACCCGCAAGCGCGCATCCATGCCGCCATTGCCGACTTCGCTAACCTAGCGCCCGACGTGGCGCTGCACCTGCACGTGGGCAGCATCCAGCAGATCGAACGCGGCGTGATGGACGGCAGTTTTGCCGTGGGCGTGATTCCGGCGCACCGCGCGGCGGCCAGCCTGCGCTACGACCGGCTGTTCGGCGAGACCATGTACCTGTACGGCAGCCCGCAGCATTCACTATTTAAATCAGAGCGTACTCCGCTCGACTGGCAAGGGCTTCGGGCCAGAAAAGACTTTGCCGGTCTGGGCTACCACTCACCCAACATGGAACTGGCGCATGGCCGCCAGCTGCGCCGCGCGGCCACGGCGTACGAGCAGGAGGCCATCGCCACGCTCATCCTCTCGGGCCGCTTCGTCGGCTTTCTGCCGGACCATTACGCCGACGCCTTCGTGCAGCGCGGGCTGATGCGCGCGGTCAACCCGTCGACCTTGCATTACGACTGTGATTTCGTCAGCGTACTGCGTCGCTCGCCGCAGCCGCCGCGCGCGGCGCTTGCGTTTCACCAAGCCTTGCTGGCGGCGCACGCAGGCAGCGCCTAACTCAGCGCCCGAGGCGGAGGCAGCGCCTCAACGCGCCGCGGGCAACAAAAAGCTGAACACCGTGCCGCGCGGCGTCTGAGGCGCGTGCCGCAGCGTGCCGCCGTGCTGCTCGACCACCGTGCGGCACAGCGACAGCCCCAGGCCCATGCCCTCGGCCTTGGTGGTGAAGAACGGCGTGAACAGCTGTGTGGCAATGTCGTCCGGGATGCCTGGGCCAGTGTCGGCAATGCTGAACTCGACCGCCGATCGCCCCGCCACGGTGCGGGCCGCCAGGCGCAGCAGGCGCGTGCCGGGCAGCCCGTCCATCGCCTGCAGGCCATTGCGCGCCAGGTTGATCAGCACCTGCTCGATCATGGTCGGCTCGCACCACACGTCGGGCAGGCCGGGCGGCACGTCGACCTGCAGGCGCGCGTCCAGCTTGCGGGCCTGCAACTGCACCAGTGGCAGCACCGTGTCGAACAGTTCGCGCGGCGCCACCGCCCGGCGCGCGGTGCTGCGCTGGCGCACCAGGTCGCGCACGCTGTGGATGACCTTGCCGGCGCGCCCAGCCTGGTCGGCGATGCGGGTGAGCGCGGTGCGCACGTCCTGCATCGTGGCCGCGTCGCCGCCTGGGGCCGCCCCGCCTTGCAGCAGGTTGAGCGAGCCGGTGGCGTAGCTGGCAATCACGGCCAGCGGCTGGTTGAGCTCGTGGCTCATCAGCGACGCCATTTCGCCCACGGTGGCCAGGCGCGCGCTGGCCTGCAGGCGCTCCTGGCTGGCGCGCGACAGCTCTTCGGCGCGCCGCAGCGCGGTCATGTCCATCACGGCGCTCATCCAGCCGGTCTGCTTGCCGGTGGCGTTGATCAGCGGCGCCTCGAAGATCAGCACCGGAAAGCGCGTGCCGTCCTTGCGCAGAAAGACCGATTCGAAGCCGTCGCGCCCCGGCGCCTGGCCGGCCAGGCGCTGCACCTGGCGTTCGCCGTATTCGTGCGCGTGCTCGGGCGGCCAGTAGGGCATGGGCGCCGCGCGGCCGATCAGCTCGCCCGGGGGGTAGCCCACCATGGCGCAGAAGGCCGGGTTGACATAGGTGATGCGGCCTTGCAGGTCGCGCGCGCGCAGGCCGGTGACCAGCGAATCCTCCATCGCCTTGCGAAAGCTCAGCGCCTGCGCCAGCTCGCCCTCGGCCGCCTGGCGGCGGCGGAAGTCGCGCGCCAGCAGCACCAGCACCGTCACCAGCGCGATCGACAGGCCCGTCACCAGCGCCGTGAGCACGTTGGGAAACACGTCGGGCAACTGGCGCGCGCCTTCCAGCCGCAGCACCATGGGCGCGCCGGGCAGGTCCAGCACCTGCTGCGCCACGAACACGCGCGTACCGCGCCGTGGCACGCCCTGCACGGCCAGGCGGGTGCCGTCCAGCTCCGTCAGGCTCACGCTCTGTCCGCGCGTCAGCTGCACGGGTAACTGCGCCAGCACGCCTTCCAGCGTGTGCGCGGCAATCAGGTAGCCCTGCAACTGCGTGCCTTGCAGGATCGGCAGGCACAGCTCCATCACCTCGTCGCCCAGGCCGCCCGAACGCGGCACGAAGCGGCTGGGCGCGTAGGTGGGCGTGCCGCCCTTGCGTGCCTGCGCGCAGGCCTGGCTCAGGTCGGCGCTGTGCGCCACGTCCTGGTCCGGCCCGGGCAGGGCGGCGTAGTATGGGCTTTCGGCGACGGCCCGCAACTGCCATTGCGGATCGCGCCACTGCAGGCGCAGCCACTCGCGGTGCTCGCTCAGCATGTGGCCGGCGGCAATGGTCCAGCCGGTCGGGTCGGTCTGGGTGGCGGCCAGGCCGTGCAGGTCCTGCAGATTGCGCGCCAGCCGCTGGCGCAACGCCTGCGCGGCGTAGGTGTTGTCGCGCTCCAGGTCGCGCTGGGTCTGCTCCATCTCGTAATTGCGCGCCAGCCACACCAGCGTGGCCAGCAGACCCAGCACCACCAGCACCAGCATGCTCCACAACCAGCGACGGCGCCAGGCGTTCGCGGGCGCGCCATGCCCGGGCATGGGGGTCGGCCACGAATGCATGTCGGTCATGGCGCGAGTGTAGAACGTCGCTGGATCAGGGCGTCTTGATTGCTGCATTTTAAATAGCTGTCTTCGCAATACTGGCGAACACAAACGCCCGATCAAGAGTTGAATATCGCGCCCGCCCAACGCGCACCGCGCGCTCAGCCCAGCACCCGGTGCGACAGTGCCGGCAGTTGCGCGCGGCGCGCGGCCAGCGCGGCCGGGTCCAGATCGGCCAGCACCACGCCCGGGCCTTCGGCGCGCAGCGCCAGCACCTGGCCCCAGGCATCGACGACCAGGCTGTGGCCCCAGGTACGGCGGCCGTTTTCATGTACGCCGCCCTGCGCGGCGGCGATGACGCCGCTCAGGTTTTCGATGGCACGGGCGCGCAGCAGCACTTCCCAGTGCGCCTGGCCCGTAACGTAGGTAAACGCGCTGGGCACCAGCAGCAGATCGGTGCCTTGCGCGGCATAGGCGCGGTACAGCTCGGGAAAGCGCAGGTCGTAGCACACGCTCATGCCGATGCGCCACACGTGGCCGTCGGCAGAAGGCAGCTCGAACAGCGCCGGCGCGTGGCCCCGCTGCAGCACCGCCGCCTCGTCGTAGGTGCGCGTGCCGTCGTCGAACTGGAACAGGTGGATCTTGTCGTAGCAGGCCACGCGTTCACCGCGCGGATTGAAGGCCAGCGACGCATTGCGCACCCGGCGGTCGTCGCGCGGCTCGCAGGCCAGCGGCAGCGTGCCGCCGACGATCCACAGGCCCAGTTCGCGGGCGGTGGCGGCCAGCCAGTCCTGGATGGCGCCGCGATCCAGCGGCTCCTGCAGCGCCAGCTTGTCGGTGTCGCGCTGGCCCATGACGCAGAAGTATTCGGGCAGCACGGCCAGTTCGACGCCGGCGTGCGCGGCCTCGGCCAGCAGCGCCCGGGCGGCGCGCAGGTTGTCGTCCACACGGGGACCGGAGACCATCTGGATGGCGGCAACTTTCATGGCGTTTCCTCGCTGGACGACGGGCGTGCGGGTGCTGTGCCGGGTGGCGGCGCGGGCGGTGACGCAGGTAACGGCGCCGATGCGGGCGCCGCACCCGGTGCCGGTGTACGTCCGCCCACGGCGGTGACCTGCGGATCATCCCATCGCCCGCCGACGCGGAATTCGCGCGTGGCGGCCTGCACCAGCGGCCGCTTGAGCACCAGTTGCGCGACGAAGGCGCCGATGCCGATGGCCGGGTTGATGGCGGTGGCCACCAGCGCGGCGGTGCCGGCGTCCAGCTCGGGCACCACCAGCACGCGCAGGTTCTGCGTTTCCTTGTCGATGTCGGCACTGCCGTCCATCAGCACGGCGGCGCTGGTGCCCTTCATCTGCAGGTTGTTGGTGGTGGCGATGCCACGCGCGACATCGACGTCGCCGCGAATGAAGTCGAACGCGAAGCCGGCGCTGAACACGTCGCGGAAGTCCAGCGTGAGCCGGCGCGGCAGCGACTGCAGGCTGAGCACGCCCAGCAGCTTGGCCACGCCCGGGTCGGCCTTGAGGAACTGGCCGGCGCCGATGTCCAGATGAACCTTGCCGGCCATGCTGGGGTAGTGCGGCGACAGCGGCGCGCCGCGCCAGTCGAGCGAGCCTTCCATCGTGCCCTTGCCGCGCGCCAGCACACCGGGCATGTCGAGGCGGGCCAGCAGCGCGCCGGCGTCGCGGATGTCCAGCTTGAAGTCGAGCGCGGTGCGGCGCGGGTCGCCGCGTTCACGCGGCGCGCGCGGGTCGAGCGGCGGCGGCGCGCCGCGCACCAGCGCCGCCCATTGGCCGCTGGCAACAAAAGTGGCTTCCGGCGCACGAACGGCAAGCTTCTTTAGCTCCCATTCCTGTAGCGCACTGGTCTGCCGCGCGGCCGCCACGTCGTGGTTGACGGCCTCGATCTCCAGGCGGCCGAGCTTCTTGCCGCGCAGCTCGAACTGCTCCACCACCACGTCCAGCGCCGGCATGTTGGCGGGCGGGCGCGCCAGCATGCTTTCATCCTCGCCCACGCTGCCGGCGGGGATGCTCAGGCGCGACAGCCGCGCCACCACCTTGCCGGCGCGGTCGCTGCCGCCGTCGCTGTATTCGACGCGGCCCGCCAATTCGCGCGCCTGCACGTCGGCGCGCCAGGTGGCGCCGTCGCGCGTGCCGCTGGCCAACACGTCGTGCAGCGTGCGTTCGTCCACCTGCAGCTCACCCACGCGCAGCGACCACGCGGTGGGCACAAAGCCGCCATCGGCGCGCGCCGCGGCCGCCGTGTCGTCGCCAAACAGCTTGGCCAGCGCCGTTTCCCAGACGTCGGTCTGCAGCCGAGGCAGATTGACGCGCGCCACCACGCCGCTGGCGGGCAGCACCAGTTGCTGCTGGGCCTGCGGGCCGACGCCGATGACGCCGCGCTGCACGCGGCCGCTGGCCGCGTCGCGCTCCAACTCCAGCGTCAGCTGATCGGCCACCGCCACGCGATGGCGCAGGCGCCCGGTCGCGCCCGCCACGGCGCCGCTTTCGTAGCGCAGCGGCCAGGCGGCGTCCGCGGGCTTGGCCAGCGGCGCGGGCAGGTCGAACGCCATGCCCCGCAGGTCGCTGGTGACCAGCACGTCCGGCTCGCCGGCGCGAAAGCCGATCTGCGCCTCGTACGCCGCGCTGCCGGTGGCCTGGCGTGCCACCGCGGGCAGCGGGGCCCAGTCGGCCATTTCGCGCAGCGCTTCGGCGCTGGCAGTGCCGCTGGCGCGCAGCACCACCAGCGGGCCGCCCGGCGCGGTGCTGGTGCCGCCGGACAGCCGCGCCTCGCCGCCCAGCAGGCGCGCGCGCGCATCCTGCAGCGCGAAGCCGCTGTCGTTGAACGTCACCACGCCCTGCGCCTGACCCAGGCGCGGCGAATCGGGCGTGATGCGCAAGTCGTTGCCGGCCAGCGTGGCGCGGCCGTCGACGCGGGCGTCGCGGATGCGGTCGATCGGCAGGTCAAGCTTCAGGCGCAGGCTGGCGTCGCCGCTGGCGCTGGCGCGGTCCAGCACATGGTCGATGAAGCCCGCCACCGGCGATGCGTTGACGATGCCCAGCGCCGACGCCAGCGTGCCGCGGCCTTCCGCGTCCACCAGCACGCGGGTGTGGTGCAAATCGGCAATGCCGGCCTGCACGCGCGTGAACTGCCAGCCGGGGTGGCCCTGCACGCGGCCGCTGGCATTCTTCACCTGCATGCTGTTGTGGTCGAACACCAGCTCGCCCGCCAGGTCCTCCAGCGGCGGCCAGGGCGGCTGGCCTTCGGGCTGCAGCGCGCGCGGCACGTAGGCCAGGGTGACACCGTGCACCTGGCCGGCAAAGCGGAATTCGCTGCCCGGCGCCGGCTGGCTGTCGCCGATGTGGTTCAGGTCGCCCTTGACGCGCACCGCGAAATCGCGCGCTTCGCCGCGCACGACGGCGCTGTGCACGTAGTCGCGCGCCGACGCCGGAATGCCCAGCGGCAGGTAGCGGTGCACGCGCGCGCCGTTGGCGCGGCTGAACGTGCCGGTCAGATCGAGCACGCCGGGAAAGCGCGCCGCGCCCTGCTGTCCGGCCAGCGTCTGCCAGCGCGCCTTGAAGCTGCCGGTGGCGTCGGCGTTGCGCAGCGTGAGCTGGTCCACATCGACGTCGATCTGCTCGCCCTGCACGCGCCAGCGCGACTTGAGCGCCAGTTCGGCCAGCGGAATGCGCGGCTCGGCGAACACGCCCGGAAACGTGAGCGCGCCGTCTCGGATGGCCAGCGTCGCCTGGCCGCCGGCGGGGTTCGCTTCCAGATCGAGCACCGCGCGCTCGATGCCGGGCACGCCTTCGACGGGTACGCCGTCGGCGCGCGCGGGGGCGGGGCGGGGCGCTACGCCGAGGCCGCTCACGCGTGTGGTCAGGCGCCAGTCGGCCGGTGCGTCCAGCGGGCCGTCCCAGCGGGCCTGAATGCGTTCGACCAGGCCCTGCACCGGGTGATCGGCCAGGCGCTGGTGCACCGCCGGCGGCAGCGGCAGGCGGCGCGCGATCTTGGCCAGCGCGGCCAGGTCGAGCTTGTCGCCGGTCAGCTCGCCCCCGGCGGGCCGGCCGTCGCCGCCGCGGTAGCTCAGCTGCACATTGCCGCCCGGCCAGGCCAGGCCGTCCGCATCGACGAAATGCAGGTTGCGCGTGCTGACTTCGGCGCCGCTGCCCGGGTCGCGCCAGCCCAGCCGGCCGGTGAGCGACGCGAAGGCCAGCGGCTCCAACTGCGGGCCGAAGCGGGCCGCCACCGCGCCCAGCGCCACGTCGGCGGTGGCGGCCGTCAGGGCGCCCTGCCGGGCGTCGAGCCACAGGCGCACCGCCCCATGCCCGTTCTGCACATCGACGCCCCAGTCGGCCTGCATGTCGGCGTACGCGCGCAGGCGCGACACGTCGATGCGCTTGAAATCGGCGTAACCATGGCCGTCCCATTCGCGCCAGAACCCGGGATGGCGAGAAAACACCCGCTGGCGGAACTGGCCGATCAGCGTGAAGCGATCGCCCCAGTCGGCGGCGGGCGTGGCGTCCAGCCGAAGCTGATGGCGGCCATAACCATTGCGCACCACCAGCTGCACGTCGGACAGCTCCACCGGCGGTGCGGCGCGCCGCTCGTCCACCCAGCGCACACGGCCGCCGCGCACCAGGAACTCCGGCTGCGAGAAAAACCAGTCAGCGGCCTCGCCGTTGCCATCGGCATCGCCGGACAGGTCGATGCCGCCCACCAGCAGGCGCCCGTCGGTGGTGCGCCGCAGCTCCAGCGCCGGCTCGTCGATGACCAGCTGTTCCAGCCGGCCCTGCGCCAGCGACAGCACCGAGAACGCCACCAGCACGCGCGGCACGTGCAGGCCGGAGCGGCCGGCCGGGTCGTGCACGCGCACATCGCGCAGGGACACCGAAGGCACCAGGCCGTTGGACTCGGCCGCGATGGCGTCGATGGTCACGGGCGCGGCCATGGCGCGCGAGGCCAGTTGCTCCAGCCGGGGGCGAAACTCGTCGATTCGCGGCACAATGCCCCAATGGAGGACGGCCGTGGCCAACGCCAACCCGCCAAGCAGCACGGCGACACCGCGCAGCATCCATCGCATGACGATGGCGGCAAGCTTGAGGGACGACTGAATCAACGGCTTACGGGCAAGTGCGGGGTGCTGACCAGGGCGTGACGACCGCCCGCAACGGGCGCCTCGGCCGGGCACCTGGCCTCGAAGGAGCGATACAAATTATGACCCGCGCCGATGTGCAAGGTTCGCGCCTGGACGGTGACGCTTTGTTAACCCACCCCGCACCCGTGTTCCATGGGCTGTCCGGCAGCGCCGCGCGTTCGCGCCTGGTGCAGCGCCTGCGCCGGCGCTACGAACACGAACTGGGCCTGCTGGCGCCCGGCGCGCCGACACGCGCGACCATGTCGGCCTGCCTGGCGCAACTGACAGCGCAGGGGCACGATACCGGCGCGGCGCTGCGCATCCTGCGCCAGTTGGTGATGGAGCGGCTGGTGGTGCTGGATTGCGAGCAGGCCGCGCCGCTCGACGAGGTCACCCGCGCCGTCACCGAACTGGCCGAGCTGGCCCTGGACACCGCCTGCCAGGCCGCGTTCGCGCAACTGGACGAGCGCCACGGCGCGCCCCTGACGGAGCGCGGCGAGCGCGCCAACCTGTGGGTCATCGGCATGGGCAAGCTGGGCGCGCGCGAGCTGAACGTGTCCAGCGACATCGACCTGATCTACATCTACGACGATGACGGCGAAACCGCCGGCCGTGACGACGGCCGCGGGCAGGTCACGGTGCAGGAATACTTCACGCGCGCCGTCAAGCTGATCCAGGGCCTGGTGGGCGAGACCACCGAGCACGGCTTCGTGTTCCGCGTCGACCTGGCGCTGCGGCCCAATGGCAATTCGGGCCCCACGGTGTGTTCGCTCGATGCGCTGGAAGAGTACATGCTGGTGCAGGGCCGCGAATGGGAGCGCTTTGCCTGGATGAAAAGCCGCGCCATCGCCCCGCGCGCGGCCATCGCCAGTGGCTCGGCACAGGCCTTGCGCGGCGTGGTGCTGCCGTTCGTGTTCCGCAAATACCTGGACTACAGCGTTTTCGAGTCGCTGCGCACGCTGCACGACCAGATACGCAGCCACGCCAGCAAGCGCAGCGCGGGCCGGCCCGAGCGCGCCAACGACGTGAAGCTGTCGCGCGGCGGCATCCGCGAGATCGAGTTCACCGTGCAGCTGCTGCAGGTGGTGCGCGGCGGGCAGTTTCCCGAGCTGCGCACGCGCCCCACGCTGGAGGCGCTGCAGCGCGTGGCGCGCGCCGGCCTGATGCCGCAGGAAACGGCCGATGCGCTGGCGCGCGCCTACGTCTTTCTGCGGCGGGTCGAGCACCGCATCCAGTACCTGGACGACCAGCAGACCCACATCCTGCCGACGCAGGACGAAGACCTGGACTGGATCGCCCGCACCCTGGGCTTCGACGGCGCCTGCCCGTTTCTGCACGAGTTGGACGCGCACCGCGAATTCGTGGCGCAGGAATTCGACCGCCTGCTGGGCGGCGATGCCCCGTGCAAGACCTGCCAGAAAAGCGCCAATGGCGAAGCGCGCGCGGTGGCGTCCGACCTGGCGGGCGCGCTGGCCGCCTTCCCGCAGAGGGTGCGCGAGCGCCTGGCCGAATGGCCAGAGCACCCCCGCGTGCTGGCGCTGCGCGACGAAGCGCGCGGCCGCCTGACGCGCCTGCTGCAGCGCACCGCGCAGTGGCTGGAAGACGGCAGCATCAACGAAGAGGGCGCTTTGCGCCTGGCCGACTGGGTGGAGCCGCTGCTGCGGCGCGAGAGCTACATCGCGCTGCTGCTGGAGCGCCCCGCCGTGCACGAGCGCCTGCTGCGCGTGCTGGGCGCGGCCCGCTGGCCGGCGCGCTACGTCATGCAGCACCCCGGCGTCATCGACGAGCTGGCCAGCCCCAGCCTGCTGGCCGACCGCTTTGACGCCGCCGCCTTCGAGCGCGAGCTGGAAAGCCGCCGCGAGGCGCTGGCGCGCACCGGCGAGGACGACGAGGAAAACCTGCTCAACCTGCTGCGCCGCGCGCACCATGCCGAGGTGTTTCGCACCCTGGTGCGCGACGTCGAGGGCCGCATCAGCGTCGAGCAGGTGGCCGACGACCTGTCGGCGCTGGCCGACGCCATCCTGCGCCTGACCAGCCGCTGGTGCTGGCCGCGCCTGCGCCAGCGGCTCCGCGACACGCCGGCCTTCGGCATCATTGCCTACGGCAAGCTGGGCGGCAAGGAGCTGGGCTACGGCAGCGACCTGGACATCGTGTTCGTGTTCGACGACGAGCACGAAAACGCGCAGGAAATCTACGCCGCCTTCGTGCGCAAGCTGATCACCTGGCTCACCGTCAAGACCGGCGAAGGCGACCTGTTCGAGATCGACACCGCGCTGCGCCCCAATGGCAGCAGCGGCCTGCTGGTCACCAGCTTCGAGGCATTTGCCGACTACCAGGAAAACCGTGGGAGCAACACCGCCTGGACCTGGGAACACCAGGCCATGACGCGGGCCAGAATGGTGCCCCCACGCTCCCCTGCTGCGCAGGGTGCGCTGCCCCCCGAGGGAGCCGTCGCCGCCTTGGGGCGGCCCGGCGGCGGCGAGGTGCCGGGCGCGCCGAACGCCGAAGCGGTACCCGACGAAGACGACGCCGCGCTGCAGGCCCGCTTCGAC